>Ga0116227_10006874_pt1 | contig 22690 bp, 25 predicted proteins | sample S1TSphgellanicum_FD_89693 | JGI IMG/M metagenome (GOLD analysis project Ga0116227, IMG submission 89693) | Host-associated microbial communities from peat moss isolated from Minnesota, USA - S1T2_Fb - Sphagnum magellanicum MG | ecosystem: Host-associated > Plants > Peat moss > Unclassified...
CTTAAACATTTGTATACCCCTCCAAACAAAAAATCAAATCCCCAAAACCTAAAACAAAACCTCCCCTATCCACCCCCCCCCCCCACCCCACCCCACCCCACCCCCAAAAGAAAAGGCTTGCACATAACATGTCAATTAATTGAACTTAATGGGAGAGTCTAATGCATGGGGGAGAATGGGACAATTCGTAGCATGGTGAGAGAAAACAAAATGAGACTGCCAAATTGTTAAAAAGACACACATGCTTATAATCAAACTACGCCAAGTCAACTTGACATTATTGTCTAAATAAAAATATTATTGCAAGCAACATATAGTCTAGTTTGTGTGCATGCGCCCAATTCCATAACAAATTCCCAAACTAAGAACTCCGTGGGTAATAATATTCTTTGCTCTAATAACTAGTAACATCCCATGACAATAATGGTGTAACAACCTCTAGAGTCCAACTTCCATATGGAAGTACCAGGTACATACATATGTCCATACTTTGTAAAGAGAAAAGGGTAAGGTGTAGGATATCTTAGGTGCATAAGCGAGACACCATATGAACACCCCAAACTGAAACTCAATCTCCCAACTACCTAGTGCCCAAAGCGTTCCTTTACTTCACTTTGAAAGGGAGCTCAAAAAAACACACACAAATACCCAAAGCTTTCCTTTCCTTCACTTTGAAAGGGAGCTCAAAAAAAACACACACATACCCAAAGCTTTCCTTTACTTCACTTTGCAAGGGAGCTCAAAAAAAAACAAACACACACACCCAAAGCTTTCCTTTCCTTCACTTTGCAATGGAGTAAAAAAAAACATACACACACACACACACACACACACACACCTTTCCTTTCCTTCACTTTGTGATGGAGTTAAAAAAAAATGCACACCCAAAGCTTTCCTTCACTTTGCAAGCAAGCCAATAAAACATGTTGTCACTCGATACGTGCGTATCTCAAATCATGAAGTTCCAAAAAGAAAAGAAACACATGATCCCAATCATGGTTTTTGCATCCTGAGATATATCAGCCCACTTTCTTCCCTAATCTCCGCCCCTATTCCCTCACCTTGGTCCACCCACCCCTCATGGCCGGCCCCTCCGCACCCCACCTATCAATGTGCCAGACAACACCGAGCTTGTGTGTGTTTTCTTCGGGTTGGGGCCCCAAGGAAAAAAGCTGCAAGGCAAAAGGGGACTAAGTACAGCAAACATGAGACAAATATGCCAAAAGGAGAGAGAGAGAGAGAGAGAGAGAGAGAGTGTGTGTGTGTGTGTGTGTCTCTCTCTCTCATCTGCATTAATTCAAGATAGCATCAACCCGAGAGAGAAAGTATGAATCCACCCGAGAAGAATTTTCTCAATCTTTCATCAACTGTAGAACATAGCCTATCAAGTGGAGAAGAATTTTGTTCTCAATCTTCGTGAACCGACCCGAGAAAGTATCAAATCTGAGAAGAATTTTCTCAAATGTTCTTCCCAGATGATTGATGATGTAATAGCCAGTGTTGAGCAGGTATTATATATATATATATATACACACACACATATATATTGATAACCCTAAATTTTATGTGTTTTTAGAAAATTTAAAATCAGCGATCCGTTGGTTTAGGGTTTTTGAAAATTTAAAACCAACAAACCACCATCGGTTTAAGGCTTTCGAAAATTTAATCCCAACGAACCACCATCAGTTTAGGTTTTTTGAAAATTTAAAATCAACTAACCACCATTATAGTTTAGGTTTTTTGAAAATTTAAAAATCAAGGAACTACCATTAGTTTAGGTTTTTTGAAGATTTAATACCAACGAGCCACCATTGGTTTTTAGGTTTTTGGAAAATTTAAGACCAATGAACCACCATCGGTTTTTGGGTTTGTTGAAAAATTTAAAATCAACGAACCACCACCAGTTTAGGTTTTTTGAAAATTTAATACCAACGAACCACCATTAGTTTAGATTTTTTGAAGATTTAATACCAAATGAGCCACAATTGGTTTTTAGGTTTTTGGAAAATTTAAGACCAACAAACCACCATCGGTTTTTAGGTTTGTTGAAAAATTTAAAATCAACAAACCACCATCAGTTTAGGTTTTTTTGAAAATTTAAAATCATATAAATAAATAAATAAATATTTAAAGAAAAGAAAAAGAAAAGGGCTCCTTAACGATATGGACCATTCAAAGAACCGGAGGTTCTCATGAGAGGAATGATGATGATGAATGGGGGGCCCAAAAGAAAGGGTGTGTTGGTTTCTGGGGGTGGGTCAGAATTTTCTGCGTCTTTTCAGGTGATTTCTGGATCCTATGATTTTTAATAACTAGTGTTGTGGTGCGGGTACCAGACACTAGTGGAAGTAAGTTGTAGTGGACAACAAAAACAACAACAAAATGGCACACATGGTAGGTAGGTAGATCATTGCTTGTAGCTAAACTCATCACCTAACTCAACCATATACCCACACACCACTCGAGTTATCAAACAGAGGTTCAAATAATTAAAATTAATATTGAAAATGTGTGAAGTATTTGTTTTATGCAACAATTTTTTTTAAAAAAAAATTATTTTAATTTTGAAAATTTCAATATAAAAATTAATTAAATTTAAATAATTAAAATTTTTAAAAAAAGGAAAAAAAAATGTAACCCAATCTCGACCTCTCATATCAACCAACTGATCAAGACGACTATTTTGACAATACCTGGAAAAGGAAAATTCAAATCATTTTTATTTATTCATGAAAAGCATTGGCAATTATGCTAACCAAAAATTGAAATTGTTTTGAAATTGTTTTTGTGGCATGCACAAAGGATCATAACATGGCAATTGGTGAGGGGAATTATATCAGCTTGTTTTTAAAAATTTTAAAATTTTGGTGTGAATATTGAAATTATGAAAAGAATAATAAATTTCTTTTTAAAAAATCATGAAATTTGCATGAATGATTGCAACACATTGTGTAAAGGATTTTTTTGCGAAAGAAATTGGTCCTAATTCGCCAAATTTCTAAATTCTTTAACAAAAAAATAAAAATCACCCCAGAGTTTGTTTGTTTGTTTGTTTGTACAACAGTTTGTTTCCAGCAGGTAACTAGTAGCCAAAATGTAAAACAATTTCTTAAAATTTTTCTACTGGTCCTACTACACCGGGTCTATAGGGAGCCAGGTTTGGCTAAAATCTTCTTGTGGGATGATCGCCAATTTTGGCTATCTGTCACAAAATTGAAAAAAATCCATTGTATTATTATAAGCGGCTAGTTCAAAGATTGAATTTGTTGTTGAATTGTTGCTGTTGTTGTTGCCGTTGCTTATGTAAGGGAAAAAAAAAAACGATAAACTGCTTATGTCTTCCCCTCCTGCCCGCTGCCCATTTTGACTGCCCTTTCTGCCCCTTTTTCTTGTTTTGGATTTAAAAAAAATTAATTCCTGACTGCTGCCCTTGGAACTCAATTTGGGTTCTTTTTGCCCACCCTGCGTGCTGCCCTTGTTTGTAGCCCAATTTGGGTTCTTTTTGCACTCCCTGCCTGCTGCCCTTGTTTGTAACTCAACATGGGTTCTTTTTGCCCTGCCTGCCTGCTGCCCGTTCACCTTCTCTCTGGGTCTCTCTGTGTTTCTTTTGCTTGAGTGAGTGCCGTCTTTTTCTTTATCTGAGCGACAGGACCGATCAAGGGTATTACCTACATTTATGATACCCTTACCCACCGGTTCCAGGTTCCAAAAGTGAAAACCGCCCATCACTGATCTTTTTGTCTGCTGCCCATCAAACTATTTTGTAGGTTTTTATTTTCCTTCCCTGCCTGATGCTGCCCGTTTGGCTTCCTCTTTTACAGCTCTTGATCTCTCTTTTTGTATTCTTTCGATCCAGTGCTTTCTTTTTCTTTGCTGGGCAAGAGGACTGATTTTGAGAACCATGGGTCAAGGCTGAAAATTTATGCCTACCCTTACCCGCCAGTTCCACACTGACCATTTCCTCCTCCCTGTCTGCTGCTGCTGCCCATTAAACTTTTTTGTTGGGGGCTTCTTCAATTTTCCTCCCTGTATGCTGCCCAGTAAATGTTTTTTGGTTTTTCTTTCCCTCCCTGCATGCTACCCGTTTGGCTTTTTCTTTTTCTCTCCCCCTGCGTCTCTCTCGCTCTCTGTCTGTTTCTTTTGCTTCTGAGTGCTTTCTTTTTCTATTCTGGGCTTGTGCCGTGTTGTTGTGGTTTGTTCAGGGGTTTTTTTCCCCTTCCCTGCCTGCTGCCCATTAAGCTTTTTTTTGGGGGGGTTTTCTTTTCCTCCCTGCCTCCTGCCCAATAAAACGTTTTTAGGGGTTTTTTTTCCTCTCCCCGCATGCTACCCATTTAGATTTTTCTTTTGCCCTTTTACTCTCTGTCCATTTCTTTTGCTCTTCTGGTCTTGTGTCATTTTGTTGTGGTTTGTTCTGGACTTTTTCTTGGTTTTTCTTTTCCCCGCTTCCTGCTGCCCAATAAACTTTTTTTTGGTTTTTCTTTTTCCTCCCAGCATGCTACCTGATTAGTTTTTTCTTTTCCCCTTTCTCTCTTTCTCCGTTTCTTTTGCTCTTGATTGCTTTCTTTTTCTCTTGGGGGCTGTGCCATGTTGTTGTGGTTTGTTCTGGGCTTTTTTTGGGTTTTTTTTCCTGCCCGAATGCTACCCGTTTAGCTTTTTTTTTCCTCCCTCTCTCTCTCTCTCTCTGTGTCTCTTCCGTCTCTCTCGCTGTCTGTCCGTTTCTTTTGCTCTTGATTGCTTTCTTTTCCTCTTGTGGGCTTGTGCCGTGTTGTTGTGTTTTGTGCAGCAGCTGCTGCAGTAGCGAGATGTACATGGGTCTTGTGCACGCGTCCATCTTCCACAGTTGCTGCTGCTGCAGCATTTTTGCTTTTTCTCTTCTTGCATTTGCTTTTACCCATCTTCTGTTGGAGCTGGCTTGCTCTTTTCCCGGGAGCCTCAGTAGGAGCAGCTGGATGCAGCTACGACTACATTGCATTATTGGCTTTGGTTATGCTTCAGCTTGTGTGGACTCTTCTTCTTCTTCTTCTTCTCAGCGACTTCCTCTTGCACCAAAACAAAGCTGCCGGCTTGCAAAGCGGTGGAGAACGAGCGAAAGAGAGAGAGAGAGATGTGGGTCCTGGTAACCTAGATGTGGATGTTAGCTCTGATTTAGCTGTGAGAGGTGGAGCAGCAACATCTTCTTCTTCTTCTTCTTATGTGCTGCTGTGGACGGTGAGGAAAGGAATGGTCGCAGGAGCTGCTTTCTGTGGAGATTGTTGATGGAGGATCGGAAGGGAAGTTGCAGACAAGAAAACAGATAGAGATTTGGTTTGAAAGGAAAGAGGAGGAGGAGGAGCTGCAGGAGCAGGAGCTGATCTTAGTGCACGTGAGCAGGTGGGTTGCATGCAGCAAGTGGTTAGGGAAGATTTGCAGTGGCTTTGGAGGTGGAAAGAGGAAGTGGAATAGACTGATGGGAGTTAGAGAAGAAGAAGCGGGACGTGGAGCTCTTGCTGCTGCTGGTGGCGGAGGACAGCAAGGGAGCTGCTATGGTGGCGCTTGTTCCATGGTAATCGAGCGTGAAGATGATGGGTGTTGGCAGTTTCTCTGGTAGGTGTCCGCATTGGTGCTGTAGTTGTCTCGCGTAAAGCTCCCGCCATCGCTGACGCTTTGAAGCCTTCTGAAGTTGACTACAGGGAGCTTCTGCATCGCTGAAGCCCTTTCCTTTAGCCTTCTGAAGTTGCAGCGGCAGCAGGGAGATGCTGTCGTCTGACGGCTTTAGAGAACGCGACCCACTGCAGGCAACAATGCTGCTGGCGGTTTGGAGAACATGTAACACAATGGTACTGATGGATGCTGATGATGATCTGAGAGCGAAAGGATCATCTTCGAGTATGATTGTAGAAATGGGTGAGATTGGAAGCCAGGAGTAAGAGATGTGTGAGGGACAGAGAAAGAGACTCAGACACAGACAGGGAGGGAGGAAGAAGAAGTTGCAGGAAGTTGCTGGAGGGGACCACCCTGAATTGGGATTGTTCTGAGCTCTGGGAGAAGGAAAGAGAGAAATAGAGGAAAGAGAAATGGCTGATACCAGGTGCGCACGGGAGATGGTAGTTGGTCAAATCCATCATCATCACAAGGAGCAGCAGCAACAGCAACAACAACAACACCGGCGTGGCTATAGCATGAGCAGTGGAAGAAGGGAGAAGGATGAGGACCTTGCCTTGTTCCAAGACATGCGCAAGTGTGAACATACCCAATACTTGCTTTCTGACCTTGAGGATGGTGAGAACAGTCTCTAAATATTCTGTGAAAGTCTTGAACTCTCTGAACCCTTCTTTGTCTCTTGAAACAATGGCCATTGAAGGATATTGAGCTCTTTCTTTGCTGTTTTGTTTTTCCTGTATTGTGATTGTGGTGGTGGCAGCAGCAAAGCTAGGAGATCTGTTTGATCCAATTGCAGCAGCTTGCATTGAACGCAAGGGAGTAGGAGCAGACTTACTCAACTCTGATGCTGACAAGAATGATTATGATTGGTAAGTGTGTGTGGCTGGCTGTATTTCCTTCCTCCTCCAGGGAGCTGAATCTTCTCTTGCTTTCTGAGTTCTCTTCACCATCAAGGGTAAAAGGATTGGGTTGCCTTGAAAAGCTTTCTGAAGAACCGCGAGAACATTTTCCAGAGCTTGCCATTGCAACAGTAGAAGACAGACAAGACAGAAAGAGAGAAACAACTAAGTGCAATGTGGCATTTGGAAATGCTGTGCAGGCTGTTGACTCCACCAGGCACCCCACTGTTTCCATCACTTGATTTGGAATCACATGCTTACACTCCCTTCCAGCAGCAGCAAGGATTTCTCATGAATCACTCGCTCGCTGCCATCAAGACCTCACAGGTTTGTTTGCAAATGCTGCCTTCACTGACTTGGGGTTTCAGACTCCAGTCCACCATTGATCCTTCCTTGTGTGCTTCATTCTTGATGAAGGTGTCTTTTGGTGTGTGATTCGTGTACAAGTAAAAATCCTGCTGAAGGAGATGAGAATGGGGTTTGGCAATTGGGTTTTGCAGATTGCAAGCAACAATCATGCAGAAGGTCTTGTGTTGAAATCTTTGGTGCGTGGCAATCAAAACCCTAATCAAAGACCAGGTAGTAGTACTCCCCTGAGTACTCAAAGCAACTCCACACCACGAAGCACTCCAACTACTACTACATCTGGAACTCCTCACTCTGTGAAACCTTCGACCCCGACAAAATCATCAACTTCTTCAACATCAAAGTTCTCCCTACGGGTGGCATCATCAACTCCTGCACAACAGTCACCCTCGATAACATCATCTTTCACAGGAAGAGCGTCTACTGCTTATTCAAATCGGCCCTCAACTCCAACAAATCGGCCTTCAACTCCAACAGGCAGGCCCTCAACACCCACACTTCGACGTTCAAGCTCAAGCTCCACTAGCACTCGAGCTTTTAGCACAGTCACAGCACGTGGCAACCCCTCTCCCACGAGAAGCACTGCAAGCTCAGGAGCTTCAAGAGGAATCTCCCCTGTGAGGTCACAATACAAGGGGAACTCACCGGCAAGAGGAAGATCCCCAGTGCCTGCAATGGAGCGGGGATCATCATCATCACCAAGGATACATTCAGTCATAATTCCTGATGGTTTGCCTTCAGATATTCCTCCAAATCTACGCACTACATCTGATCGAGCTCCATCTTCTGCGCATCACCGATATGCAGGTTATAGTGAGGCAACGACAACTCAAATACCTGACATGCTTGATCACACCTCAAATCAGCCAGTATCTCCAAACTTCGTCAGAAGCCGCAGGTCTACCGGCCATGGACAAGATCGCTCAAGTGTGCAGTCAGGGCGAGTCTCATCAGATGATGATAGCAGCAGCTATGAGGTCTCTTCACAATCAGCAGTGTCAAGTAGAGGGCTTACGCCTGAGCGGGGAAGAGGGTATGCACAACAGCCACAACCTTCAGTTGGAAATGAAGACTGGCGAAAGAGCCATTCAAGCTTTCAGGCTAAGCAATCACCATCTTCAAGAGATTCTCCACATTTTGGCACCATACTAACAAGAAAGACTCCCAATGCAGTTTCACGCAACTTGGTATGGAAGAAATACACTGGCTTGCACTAGGATTCCTGGGTCTTGTATGTCATAGCAGTAGGCTGCTACAGAACTTCCGAATCTGTTTGTGTGTCTTGGAGGTTATGTTGTTTGTCTGTGTAAAGCTAAATACATAGTGTTGTTTGTGTACCTTGCAGGAGATTCACAGATCTTCTTCATCACGGGGATTCCGACCACTGATGACAAAGAACTCAATTTCAACATTATACAACAGCAGCAGCAGCAGCAGCAGCAGCAGCAACAGCACTGCTGCTGCTGCTGCTGCTGCCACCACCCGTGCAAATACCTTACCCCATAGACCTCTTACACCTGGGAGCACTGCAAGCTCAGAACAGGGTGCTGCGAGTGTTGCACCTGACAGTGATGGGGATGAAGATCTGTTGAACGCTTGGGGACAGCTTGAGTTATCATCACTTGGAGGAGGAGGACATGCAGATATTCTTGTTCTTGATAAAGAGCATGAGAAGTTGACAAGCTGGGAGAGTCTTCAACAATATGAGCAAGATCTGAAACTGCCAGAATCAACAATAGTACACAGTGACATGCATGATGAGGCTGACAGCTACAAAAGCCATGGGTTCAGTGGTACTAGAGAAGCTCTAGTAGTAGAAGAAGAAGAAGAAGAAGAAGAAGAAGAGAGTTCTTCGCATTCTGTGTCATCATTGAGTGTCAGAGAGTTGAAGTTGAGGAGTATGCTTGATGAGGAGTCAAACAGTGAATGCATAGGAGCTACAAGAGAATGGTTGTGCTTGGATCTGGTAGCGAAGAAAGGGACAGATCTCAAAGTGCATGAGAAAGGCAGAGAGCAACTGGAACATAAACAGCAGGTATTGAACTTGCAAGCTAAAGAGGACAACATTGCTGTATTACCTGAATTCTGGTGCAATTCTGAATTGGACTTGCATAAGGAGTTGGACACAGAGAGAGGGAGAAGAGCTTTGTCTTCTTCTTGTTCACTGCGCAAGGATGAATCCTGTGGCTCTGAGAATGAGGTTGCAATAGGAAAAGAGATGGAGAGTAGTGGATCACACCCAGAGAAGGATGCTGGAATTTCTGTGGACTTGATGCATGTGAGGGAGAAGTTAATACTTCTGTGTTGTAGTAACCCTAACCTGGAACCTCCTGATCTGCAACAATGCTCAGAACAAGACAAGAAGCTTTCAGAGAAACCTCAAGCTGGAAACATTGTTGTGGAACAGTCATCTGTTCCCTCCCTAGTTGTGCTTCCATTTCAGGAACTATGCATATCTTCTGAACATGAGAGCAACAATGATGTTGCAGCAACAAAGGAGGAGGAAGAGGTTGAAACAGGATCAAACACAGAAGCTGCTGCAAACACAGAAACTATGTGTGTTTGCAACCATGCCAAGCATCCTGGGAAGCACTGCGAAAACCCTGGTTGTGAATGTATCACAGGATATGCAGTGGCATCTGCCCCTTTTGCTCCAAAGATGGAGCTCCAAAGCTTGACACATGATGAATCTGTTGAAAGTGAAGTAGTCAAGAGCGCCATATTGGGCTCAGAAGCACAGAATGCACTGGATATGGCCAGGCAGAAAAACATATGGTACATGTACAGGAACTCTGAAGACTATGTTTCGAGTCTGTGTGACAACACAGAAACAACAGAGCTTGAAGCTGTCTCCTCTCAGGGAGGAGGAGGGGGAGGATTCAGTTCTGAGATTGAAAAAGAGGTACAGACAACAGCAGGTTCATGTCACATGAATACCTCCTCTACTGGCATCATGCAAGTCCTTGAGCTCAGCAATCATCAGCAAGGTGTAGAGGATGAGGCTTCAAATCATGAACAGCAGAGCGAGGATTCGCTGAACCCCTTTACCATAGGTTCAGAAGAGAGTCTCACCAGCATTCAAATGGAACTTGAATCTCAAAGGCAGCAGGAGAAAGAAGAGGATTTACAAAATGTAGTGGTAGAGCAGGAGGACAAGAGTGTGGATACTACTACTGCCTGCAATCATCCCCATGCCAACTGTATGGAGCTGCTCCTGCCGCAATTGTTGAATCATGTGTCTGAGCATGATGCATCTGGAGTTTGTTGGCAAGAGCTTACAAAGCCTGGGAGTGATGTTCTTGGCAGCAGAAGTTCTCATGATGATTCTGAAGTGGACATCTTGTCATCTGTGTTATCAGATCAGGAATTGGATCCTAACCTTGAAAGCATGTTGGGAGAGAATCAGAAGTTGAAAGACAGGAGGAGAACTGTGCAAGAGGTAATGGCACAGTTGGCAATGGAGGATGTTCTAAAGCAAGATGATGACGATGAGACAAGCACATCATCAGAAGAGCTTGAGCATGCGAGAGAAGATCCTGGTGATGGTCTTCTTTTCGGGCCTCTCATAGCTAAGGTGCCAAATGTGGAGATGGTTGAATGCTCTGAAAGCAGAATGACTATCGAGGAGACAGAGGATTCTGAAGTCCAGCCAGCACTGAGTAGTAGGCAGGATGGAATCAAAAGCCCTGGAGATCATCAAGATCTCAAGCATTCCAGTCCTGATCCTCAAGGACTCATTGGTTCCACACAGCAAACTGTGGGTCCTGATCCTCAAGCACTTGTTGCCTCCACACTGCAAACTGCGGGTCCTGATCCTCAAGCACTTGTTGCCTCTGCACTGCAAACTGCGGGTCCTGATCCTCAAGCACTTGTTGCCTCTGCACTGCAAACTGAGGGTCCTGATCCTGATGAACTTGTCGCTTCCACACAGGAAACTGCTGGTCCTGATCCTCAAGCACTCATTTTCTCCACACAGGAAACTGCGGGTCCTGATCCTCAAGCACTCGTTGCCTCTGCACTGCAAACTGCGGGTCCTGATCCTCAAGTACTTGTTGCCTCCGCACTGCAAACTGTGGGTCCTGATCCTCATGGACTTGTTGCTTCCACACCACAAATTGCAGGTCCTGATCCACAAGCACTCATTGCTTCCACACAGCAAACTGCGGGTCCTGATCCTCAAGCACTTGTTGCCTCCACACTGCAGACTGTGGGTCCTGATCCTCAAGCCCTTGTTGCTTTCACACTGCAAACTGTGGGTCCTGATCCTCAAGCACTTGTTGCCTCCACACTGCAAACTGTGGGTCTTGATCCTCAAGCACTCATTGCCTCCACACTGCAAACTGTGGGTCTTGATCCTCAAGCACTTGTTGTTTCTGCACCACAAATTGCAGGTCCTGATCCTCAAGCACTTGTTGCTTCCACACAGCAAATTGCAAGTCCTGATCCTCCAGCACTTGTTGCTTCTGCACAGCAAATTGCAAGTCCTGATCCTCAAGCACTTGTTGCTTCTGCACTGCAAATTGTGGGTCCTGATCCTCAAGCACTTGTTGCTTCTGCACTGCAAATTGTGGGTCCTGATCCTCAAGCACTTGTTGCTTCCGCACCACAAATTGCACATGCAAATCAGGTAGCTGATGTGATCAGGTCTGGGGAAGATGTGCAGTGTTTTCAAGCAAATGTGTACAGTGATCAGAAAGGGTTGGAACACATCAGGGATAGTGAAGCAGCAGCACTGGAAACAAAGATGGGAGATGCTTGCAGTCACAGAGACAAAGCACAGAACATTGAGCAAGGGATGATGATTGCATCTGTGGAGGAGCTTCATTTTCTTGACATCCTTGAAGACGGAGGTTGTACAAGTTTGAGTCACCCAGGTTCCTCTGATGCAAGCATACAGCAGTCATCTGTCTCTGGAACAACAGATGATCCAGATGTGAATATGCCAGCTGAAGACCCAAAGCAAGTGCAGTGTTCCAAGACTTCAGATCTTTGGAAGTCACCACAGATGATGATGCATAGTCCTGTTGTTGAATCAGAAGAGCCAATTAGTGCAAATCTTGCACTGCCAGTAATGGTGGCAGCAACAGAACGTGTTCCAGAGTTTGATGAGGTCATGAAGGACTTGACGGAGCATACAGAGGGTCAAGGCACAAAGCCTGTAGTAGGTTCAGTACCATTTGTTGTCAATGACAACAACAATAGCCTTACCCTTGTAAAGCCTGTTGTGAAGCCGCACGAGAATTCCATCGGAGATGCTGTTGTTGAAAAGCTTGTTGTTGACATAGTTGATGTGGGTGTGAAGGGATTTGATGATGAATCCAAGGAAGTTATTAGTTGTGATGCACAGAAGCCAGGAGCAGAAGAAGGAAACAAGCAGAGTCTGTGTGCAGAGAAAAAGCCATATGCCTTACACCTTACTTCCTTACACTCAAAAGCCTTTGAGGCACCCTACAGTGGACTGCGGGGAAGAGTGACAGCAAGGCTGCAAGCTACATTGTCAAAAAGTGAATCATCGAAATCGTCAGGAAGTTTTCTAGCAAGTAGCTTAGATGTGTCACAGAGCACGGATACCATCTCCTCTTGTCCAAGTAACAGTTCCTGGGAAGATCCACAGTACTGCTTGAGCTCTGGATTTTGGGAGATGATGAAATCAAGTCCAACAAATGCTCATGTCTCCGATGATGTACTTGATTTACCTTTCCCCATGGAATTGCAGAACCAAGGGACAGGCATCAAACAGGGTGGGGATGATGTCACAAAGTCCAGTCCAAGCTGTGATCAATGTGCACTTGTGAGATTTGGAAGTGAGAGAGCAAGTCAGCCAGAGGATGAGAGTATAATCAAGCAGCAGACTCCTTCAGAGGAGAATTGCTTGGATTATTACTCTGTTGACAATGCTCTTCTGGGTGGATCCAAAACAACAAGTGCAGCAGGACTGTGGCAGATAGTTGAGAATCTCAAGACTCTGAGTGATTCAGAGACCAAGAAGAAAGATGAGATCATGACCGAGACTGATAGCAGAACTATTAGTGCAAGAACAAGTAACCAAACACTTGCCAGTGAAGAGATTGTGGTTGAGCATGGCATGCTTGTGCCCCCAAAGGATGTTGAGAATATGCATGCTCTGGATAGTGTTGCTGCACTTGATGGGAAAATGGTGACACTTCCGAACATGGTGGTGTCTCCAGTTAAAGATGAGATTGTTGAGAACTCTGAATCTCCAGGCCCAAATTCTCGGAAGCATTTGTCATCATTTAAGTTTGGGCGGACTTCAACAATAGCAGAGCCTGAGAGAAAAGATATGTTGAACATGAGTTTGGAGGTTTTCACTGATGACAACTTGAAGCAAGAAGTGCCTCTCACTGGAAAATTGCCTGGCAAATCCCAGACAATGACTCTTGGAGGAAAAGCGATGGATGCTTTAAATGGTATGCAGCTCAGCAAGGTGAATATGGTGGTGACAGACGGGAAATCTTCAATGCAGGAAGTGCAATCTGGAGACTCTTCTCAACCAGTGACACAGTGGAGCACAAATGGGATCAGGAAGATGGCAGAGGAGCTGAATGGTCAGAGTGGATTTTCAAACAGCACAGTGCATCCTGGCTCAGTTTCAGAATACTTTGAATGGGAGCGGAGTTCGCTAGGTAATTTTTTTCTCTATTTGTAGATCCCCAGTTTGAAGAGGAAAATTTTAACCATAATGATCTTATTCTGTTTGTATCTGGGTTTAGAGAACACAAATGATTCATGGTTAGGTATTGTTGACACAAGCGCATGATGATCATCACTCTTCTATCTCAGAATCTTGGTGCAAAATTTTGTGTGTTTTTTGTTTTGCAGATGAGGGTAGCTGCAGCAGTGGCAGTGGCAGCAAGTGCACAGTTGCTGCATCAGGGATGGTTTCCCAGAACATATCACTAGCAGAGGTGACAGATCGAATTCTGTTCTGCAGCAGCATAGTTCATGACCTAGTATATGAGGCAGCGGAGCTTGCGAGCAAGAAGGAGACAAAAAGTAGTAGAACTACTGCATCTTCTTCTGCAGATCTCAAAGCTTTTTCACCAAATGCTGGAAGTCTAAGTGGGCAGGAGAAACACTGTGAGCGTGACAACAATCAGAATGGGCATGCACAAGAGGAGGGCAACAGTCTGGGAAGTGGGACTACCATGACAGCACGGCACTCACTTACTTACCCACCAAATGAAGGATTTGAAATGCAACCTGGGTTGAGGACATCCATGTCAAGTCCACAAGTGCAAATGATGTGCATTCGCAGTAAGGAAGCAGAATCAATGGTCAAGGAAGATGTGATCATGCATCCCACAGAAACAGTGAGGTTAAATCATGAGGTCAATTTTAATGCGAAAAAGACAAATGACAAATGTAGGTGTGTAATACTGTGAGAGGATCTCTCTCATGATTTCTTTCCTCTCTAATGTACAATGTTTGATGTGTAGTGATATATATGCATTCTACAAGAATCAAGCCCATTGGGGCACTACCCAAGGTTTTCCAAATAGGTACCCATTTGCTGCATTTTGGTCATGTCCATTAAGGTTTTCCAAATACCCATTTGCTGCACTTTTGTCATGTTCATTAAGGTTTCCAAATACCCAAATGTTTAAATTTGGTCTTTTCATTAAGGTTTCCAAATATTCATTTTCTATATTTTTTGTCATTTTCAATGAGATTTTCCAAATACCCGTTACCCACAATTTTGGTCATGTTCATTCACTTTGTTGTGGTAAAATCTAAGCATGGACTAACTTCTGATAATTGTTGTGCTTTGCAAATCATGCACAAATTGTTGGACCCTATTGATCTAGATTGAGATCTCTACTTTGTTTTTTTGAGTGCTAGAAAATGCTCCCACCAATTTCTTGGTAAGGAAATGAGGGATCACAATCAACATCTTCATTGGCAGAAAGTGGTTGCAAAGTGTGATCAAATGGTGTAGAGACCAAATTTACATCAAAATAACCACATTTCCTCATCTTCTAAAGAATGCAGTGAGTCTGATCCAATGAGATATTTTGAAGGAATCAATCTCAAGTAATGTGCAAGCTAATGTAACTATTAACAAGCTGCATCACCAGAAGTGACACCAAATGGTCGTTTTAGGTGTGAAAGCATGGACATGAGTTTCTTCATGTCTTGAAAACAACCCAAACCATCATCAACAACAATTGTTGCACTCATTAGGGCTGGCTGCGGATCAAAATACATGCACAGATCAGCAGCAGTAGGTTTAAGGTGGATCAGAAATTGATTCAACTTAGAGTTCCATTACAAATTGGCCTGTTGCACTCCATATAAACTTCTCAAGTGCTTGCAGACCTTCATCTCAGAACCCGAAACAACAAATCCAGGTGGCTGATCCATATAAATCTCTTCATCAAGATCTCTGTGTAGAAAGGTCATCTTGATGTCAAACTGAATCATCTCCATGTTCTGCTGACCAGCTATGGATAAAAAAACTGTGCAAATTGACTCAAACTTTGCCATTGGAGCATATGTCACGTTGTGGTCAATGTCATAGGATTGCAAAAAACCCTTTCCCACAAATCATGCCTTATATCTTTGAATAAATAGTGCCATCAGTGCCAAGCTTCAGCTTATACACCAATTTGCACTTGATTGTCTTCCTCCCAGGTGGCAGATCAACAAGCATCTGAGTTTTGGTCTTCATGGGGGATTCATACTCATCTTTCATGGCAATTTCCCACTGATTGCATTCAGGGGTAAGCAAAATTACCAGATGAATGCCTACTACTTGCTTCAATAATTGTGCATACAAAGTTTTGACACTTTACCCTGCAAGTGGGACATTATCTCAAGCCACCATCAACGTATTGTAAGTCACCGACAACCCATCAATTGGAGTTTGGTTAAGACTTGTTGCTTAGTTGAATTCTCACTCAACATCACTCAACTGCTTCATGATAGAGATTAGTTTGCACTTCACATTTTTCCTCCTATTGTGGTATTGCAGTTAATCAACTACGTATAACATGTGCTCCTCATCAACTGATGGAAGAATATACACAATTGCTATATGGTTCTTTTGTACCCCGAAGCTTCATCACACGTCTGTTGAATAATTAGTTAATTTTGAAATTTTCATTTTGACAAGTGGAATGTTGTTGAAGATTCAATATTTTCCTTCATGATTTTTTTTAATTTGAATTTTTAAAATTTTTATTTTTTACGTTTCTGAAAGCAATATAATTAGTGTCAAAGTTGCCAAGGTAGTAGGATAGGCTTGATTATTCTATACGATTGAATGACAAAGTTCAACACAATACACATTGGTCGCCTCACTTACAATTGATCAAGTTTCACGTTCAATCCCACTTTTAATGAATAGTAGTGCTAGTTATGATTTCAAGACAAGAAAATTGTGAAAAAAACCCAATTTTGTTTCATTTTTAAATGTTATAGAACCTTTTCAAACGTTTCAAAATTTTAGTTCATTTTTTTGTTATTAATTTCAAGGTTATTGAGCTACTCCAAAACATGGAAGGTTTAAAAAGTGTTTCAAAAACCTTTGAAGTATAAATTACCAATTGGAATACATTGCGGCGCCAATTAATAAAAGGAAGAAGAAAGGATGAACATTTTGAATTCTTTTCAAATTTAATTGAAAAACATGTAGAGGATAATTATTTGAAAACTGATAATGATGAATTGCATTTTAAAATTGGTGTTAATCATCTCCAAGTCCTATTTATCTTTTTACGTAAAAAAATCATTGAAATTTTCGAATTCACTTTCTTTATGATTCATTTAAGAAGTGATCTTTAGTTCATTTTTCCTTACAAGAATTTTAATTTTAATTCATTTTCTTTGCAATTGCAAATATAACGTTATGGTAACATGCATTTAAAAAAAAATCCTCTTTCTTTCCATGTAATAATGTTGTAGCCACATGTGGTTAATTTAAAATAGTTATTCATTGTCTTTACAATCATGTGTGATAATGTTATAGTTTCATACAAGAATTTTTTTTGGGAATTGAATGTTGGTCTTCATTGGAACCAAAGACCCATGGCCTCCATGTCAAGAACAAAATTAGATTGTCAAGATTGTGACCTATTTATGTTGTTCCATTACTTGTTTTTTCTCATAGATTGTGCTACTTTTAAAATGACAATTGTTGCCAAACTAGAAAAATGCTAGGAAAATACTTGTGTACTTAAAAAATTTGCTTATAAGAAGGATAGCCAAAATCCTACTAACCTAATCATACAAAAACCTAAGTTGTCACCACATGTTGGAGAACATGGAATTAATGCACCATGGCTATCAAGTACCTTTTGTGTTTGGAGTCCATATATTTTGTAATTGGGCATTGACAATCTTAATATATAGAAGTTGGGAACATAAAATCGCACTATGACCTCACCACTAACCACCACCATAGTAAAAATTTTAAATTATTGTATGGGTTCTCCATTAGGGCTAGGCATTTCAACTTTTTGAATTTTGTTGTCCACCTTCTATCACAAGGCTTACTATTGACTTGAAAGGTTTAGGCTTCTTGGGACAATCAAACGATTGATGTCCCTCCTAACAACAACTAAAACATAAGCCTATTTGCCTATGTTCCTTGTGCATCTTATCAAAAAGCTGTTTCCATAGGGTTGTTGTAATTGTATCTTTGGATTGAAGCTTTGAAAATCCCTTCAATGGATCCACTTGGCCTTTTCCAGTTCTGTTTTTTTTGGGCTCTTTTGACAGCTAGATGGTTTGGATGCCTTTCTTGGCCAAAACCCAAGTTTTTCACTAGGGTTATACCTTGTTTTTTGGGCTTTATGTTGCCTTTCCAAGGTAATTTCCTTGTAATATGTCTTAATTTCTATGCCAACTCATGACTTCAAACCATGAACTTAATGGATTTATCCAATCCATTCACAAAAAATCAATCTAGTTTGACTCCTTGAGTGATGGAAAATATGAGATGTGTTCATAAAATTTCATCTTGTATTTTGCTGCAATCATATGGCCTTAGGTCAACTCCATGAATCCCAATTTCATTTGATGAATATAATCCTAAGGCAAGTATTGTTTTTCAAGTTTTGTCAAAATTTTGCCCATGTAGTTAACCACTTGGCTTTCTTTTTAATCTAGACCCACCAATTTTTAGCCTTTCTTCACATTTGAAGGGATGTGGCCTAAATAATCCCCATAAAAATATTCCTCTCGTGTTTTGAAAAATGATGATATCTCAAACACCAAAATGTTGGGGCAACCATAAAATTTCAAAAGGTGCATCATCTTTTGGAGTTCCTTATTTATATTGCACCTCCTACATTTTCTTTCCACACTACCATCCCTACTACCAATCAATGAATCCCCTTTTAAAGGGGGTATCTTATGTGAGACCTCTAGTTCATCATTTTCTAACAAAAAATGGTTATATTAAACCTAGTAAATCCCCATGGGGGCACCTATATTGTTTAAGAAAAAAAAATGGAACAATTAGGATGTGTGGGAACTATAGTTGTTGAATAAACTTACTATAAAAAATAAATTTCCGTTGTGCCACATCAATGATTTATTTGATTATTTATGTGTAACACAATTTTTTTCAAAAATAGATCTATGTAACAAGTATCACCAAATCCGGGTGAAAGAATTGGATGTCTATAAGATGGTGTTTTGAATTCAGTTTTTTCACTATGAATTTTTGGTTGTGCCATTTGGGCTAACCAATGGCCAGCCACCTTTATGTGTATAATGAACACATTGTTTTGGGAACATATTGGGACGTTTATCTTGGTGTTTATGGATGACATATTAGTATATTCCAAATCATTATGTCAACATGAATAACATTTATGATAGGTGTTACAAATACTGAAAGAAAACAAGTTGTATGCAAAGGAAAGTAAGTGTGAATTCTTTTCCTTTCAAGTTGAATGTTTGGTTTTATTGCATCCAAGGAAGGTTTATCAATTGATTTCAAGAAGATACAATCAGTGATTGATTGGCCTATCCCAAAAAACCAAACAGACCTAAAAGGGTTTGTAGGACGGGAGTTTTTATTGAAGGTTTATCATATATTTCAAGATTAATTGTAACTTCATTAAGTTATTAAAGAACAATATTGAAATAACGTGGACCTTAACATGTGAAAATAACTTCAATATTCTAAAAGAGGCCTTCACATTAACACTTGTTTTGAATTAATGGATTATGACAAGGAAGACTTAGTCCTTTGCATATATGTAAATAAAGTAGCTATTAGTGTTGTTTTAATGCAAGAAGGTCATATTGTAGCCTATGACTCAAGAAAATTAAGTTCAACCAAACACAACTATCTTATTTACGAGAAAGAATTGCTAGTTATTGTCCATGCCTTGAAGGTTTGGTGACATTACCTTTTAGGCAAACATTTTAAAAATTGAGACCAAACCACACTAGCTTGAGGTTCTTGACCACACAAGCTACCTTGAGTTGTAAGCAATGTTGTTGGGTGGAATTACTTTAGGAATTTTCTTTTGATATACAATATGTCAAAGGGAAGGAAAATGTGGTGGATAATGCTTTATCTAAAAGAAAATGGGCTTGGTGCAAACACTCAATCATGAGCCACATTTGCCCATTTAAGCCATTACTTTTTTTTCAAGAATATTTTTGGCATCTTTTTAATTTTTAATTTAAAATAAACAATGTTCTTTGTCCTATTATGTTAAATTTAGGCAATCATAGCTTCTTCAAGGCTATCGTGGCAAGCTTGTCAACATTGTCTATGAGTTGATCCACCTTTTTCATCATCACCTCCAATGTAGGTTCAATGGTAGACAATATGGTGTCCAAGTTCTATTCAATAACATCCAACTTACGCTAAATAACATCCAACTTCTGCTTGACCATATTTATTTTTTGTTTGATCGCTTGGAACTTTTTGTCCACAAAATTGAACCATTGTGCTTTAGAAGTGTTCTCAAGAATGATCTTGTTGGTGCCAACCACTAGTCCAACATTAGTCAATCCTCCACCCAAGATTTTCCATAATTCTTTGTGGTACATTTATAGGTATTCACACAAAAGTAATATAAATGAAAAAAACACAAAAGCTAGGCCAGGCAATTGCTACCAAACATGATCACTACTAAGTAGAAAGAGACTTAAAAAAACCATGAATTTAGAACCAATAGAAAGTATAAAAGGAACAACACAAGAGAGGTGATCACGAAATCAATGGTGACAATTGCTTCATCTAGAATTTCAAATGCACCTTTATAATGAAAAATTCACAAAATAATGTGGTGGAAAAAAATCCTCTCGCTAATGGTTTCATCATGCCCCACAGAGAGTGCCCTATCATGGCATAAATTTAGAACATGCAAAAACTTAATTAAACCCTTATTTTACATTTACGGTTTGCAAAACATGAACACATGAACAATGAACTTGCAAGGCCCACGTAGTCTTTTACATTTTGACATTACTAACATCCACACATGGTACACACAAAAATCCAAAAGAAAATACACCTAAGTAAAACCTACACATGCAACATTCATACACCTGCCATTAGATGAAAATGAAGTCTTTGTGGTTGCAAGAAAAGGTAACCTATCTACACAACACACACACAACAATGAAGAGATTTTTGAAACAAAACCTCACCCCTTTGCATGGTGTAGATGCAATAGTGAAGAGTAAAACTTCACCCTTTCAAATGGCATAGGTGTAATAGTGGAGCAAAACTTCACCCCTCCACACAATGTAGACGTAGAAGTGAAAAGCTTTTTGCAACAAAGCTTCACCCCTTTACAAAAGTAACAGTGAAAAGCCCATGTCTCCACTAAGACTTTGCTTTTTCCAAACATGACTAAATTAAAAAAACGAACTAAATAAATAGACATCAGACTCTTCACCTAGGAAAACACAAAATCAAGCAATCTAATTCAAATAATATAAAAATTTGTTACAAAATTTGTATTTTAAAAAATGCTAAAATATTTTGAAAAAAAGATTTTCAAAGGTTTTTTAAAAAAATTTGAAAATAAAAACGCTAATTTTGAAAGGTGTAGAGGGGTAGATTTTGCATGGAATGTAGTTCTTTGATGATGCTAAACATTGGTTTTTCTAGGGGGCAAGTTTCCACACAATGGTGAAGTTTTTAAATTTTTTTTTGAAATTGGAAACAATGCTAAAAATTTGGAAAAGAATTGCCAAATTTTCCATAACCAAAAAATTTAAAAGAAAAACTTTGAGTTCGAAAGGTATGGGGATGTAAATTTTTGTTAATGTAGTAGTATTCCTCTACTTTTTCATATTTAAATAATAATAGTAATATCTCCAATATGGACAAATCGAAAACTTCAACTTGTGATTCCAATGTGCAAAAAAGTTTATTTTTGGGGGTTAACTATCGAATTTATGGTAAATCATGATGATGATGTCATCATCTTCTCAACCATAGCCAAGGCTTTTACCATCCAACCATCATTTCACATGGTGACTAAAATTATTATCACAAACTATGTAGACACATTTTTTTGAACATTTGCACATTATAAGCTTGTAACATAATCAAATAATTTGACTATGAAATTGATTATACATGTACATATTGTATTCCTTGATTGGATTTGGCAACAAATTGCCAAATAATTAATTCTATCTTAAATTCTAACTTTGGCACTTGGTTTTTTAATTCTGAAATTTTCAGCAAGTAATGGTTTAAAAAAATAATAAACACATTCTTCATAAGTTTGTGGGACATTTTAGTTTGTCTACACTATTTGAATCTTCAGCTCTAAAATGATAAGGTCTTTAGTTTTAAACCTTAAGGTTTCAAGTTCAAACTTGACAGTTGAAATCTTGCAATAGTTTTTTAATTTGTTAAGAATTTCAGCACAAGCAACAAATAAAATTTCAAAAATTCGGCAAATGCTTTTGAAAAAAATTATGCCAAAATCATTCAAGTACTATGGTAATCAATATCATAATTAGGTTCACAATTACATTGAAATTTATAATGTATTACATTGATTTAAATACATTTAGTTCCAATTAGTTATTCAAATTTTCAGTTAATTAAATTTTATAATATTTAAAATTTAAAAAAAAATTATATCTTGAGTTGCGAATTTTTAAAAAAATAAAATTTTATTGAAATTTTAGTTTTTAAAATCTCACAAAGAAATAAATTTTAAATTTTAGTCATTGCCCCCCTTTTAAAAAATATATCAAACATTTCAAATAACAAATGAGAACATGAAATTTATGATTTACTTTCATGTCATATTCCACATCAAAATGTTTATGACTATCTTTAATCACATTTGGTATATCATAATCCATGTCAAAATATTTAATATTATTTTTAGTCACTTACATAGTCCATGTATATGTTGGATATTTCAAATATACTTTGATATGTTTGATTTGATTATAATGTCATTTGAAATTAGTTAGATTAGACACCCTCACGTTTCTATTTATTAAAAACGAGTGAGGGCAACCTGTGGCTACGCCACTCCAACCACCCGTGGCACCTTGCCCGGCCCCCCGAACAACGGGTTTTCTCTCTGAAGACCTTGTTTCAAGTCCCCAACGACGGGTTTTTTTTCTGGGAACCTCGTTTTAGGTCCGTCTCGAGGTCTAGACCGGGTACTGAGAATCTCGATTCAGGTCCTTTATCAAGGATTCTGGCCACCTCGGTTCAGGTCTTCGAAGGTTTTGAGGACCTCGCTCATTTCAGGACCTCATCCCATCCATGAAATCCCATTCAGGTCCATCAGCTGTCAGTTGGGTAATAACTGTCA
>Ga0116227_10006875_pt1 | contig 22689 bp, 20 predicted proteins | sample S1TSphgellanicum_FD_89693 | JGI IMG/M metagenome (GOLD analysis project Ga0116227, IMG submission 89693) | Host-associated microbial communities from peat moss isolated from Minnesota, USA - S1T2_Fb - Sphagnum magellanicum MG | ecosystem: Host-associated > Plants > Peat moss > Unclassified...
TTTTAAAAATATGTAATTTTAGTGCATTGTTGAAAGTGATAACTTGGAACATTGGATTGTTTTTTTTTACTTTTAAGAAATTAGAAACCTAGATGATTTTTAAGGCCTTTATAGTGTAAGTGCACATTTTTTTAAATGATATTAGATGTAGAGGCTCCTAATTGAAATAACTAGATTTGGTGTATATGATAATGCAACAGATTAGGTGCTTTGCTTGGGAATTAGGATTGTAATTGGTCAATCTTTTCAAAAACCCAGATTGAAATAATAGTGTCACAAATCTAAAAGCTAGATAAATTAAACCAAATGAGGGGTTTTGTCTGAGAATCACTCCATTAAATCGAAAAGTTTCTATCAAAAATCGATCAAGAGAATCACCTTTCCAATCTTTTAAACCCCCAAAGCTGGCTAATTCTTACATCTTTAAGTTTTTAAGGAACTAAGACTAGTCGATTCTCTGATATTTGATTTGGTAAGAATTAAAATTAGCTGGTTATGTAAGGAAAACTTTTATGCCTAGTCATTTTTAATAACACTAGCCCCTTGTCTTATCATGACTACTAGCACGAAGTTAGCTAGGGCTTTTTATTTGAAACTTGTCATAATTGCACATTCAATGAAAGAACTTTACAAGCTACATTGTCTTTTTTCACTCATGCCATATTGCGGGATTAGGCTTTCGCCCATTGTCCATGATTCACCACTGTTGCTGCCTCTTGTAGTGCCTCTCATAGGGCTGTGACTTAGTCCCAATATGGTTAGCCTTTACCTAATCAACTACTTAATAATAGGTGGGCCAGTGAAAATAGCTTGCCAGGGTCTAATATTAGGCGACGTGCATATTTGGGTTTCAAAGTTCACACAGTTCATGACGTTCCACATTCCATGATGTTCCACATTTCAAATTGAGAAATGGAATCAAATCTCATATGATGTGATATGTTATGTAAGGTTTAAACATAAGATTCTACAAGTCCTGTGATGGTATGTAGACGTATGGTTTCACAGATTCTGTGAAGCTTATTAAGCTCTGATACTGGACAGTATGAATGTTCGGGTCATCTCTGGATATACAGATCAAACAATGGAAGAACCTGAGGTGCTCATCCACAGCAATCCCAGCTGAAGAACTTCACAATACTCGTATCAGAGCTTCACAGGTTCAGTACTGCAGTAACTGAGCTTTAGCCATTTGTGAAGTTTCATCACTGGCATGCATGATCCACCACCCAAGAGCAACCTTGTCAATACCCAAAGAACCACCAAGAGGCAAACAGTTCAAAGATGTTCTGAAATCCATTGAATCTTCTGGTTATTCTCCCAAGTCAGCCAAGTAACACTGAGTAGATTTCAAATACTCAGAACACCTGTTGTATGGATCTATCCACTATGCCCACATTTGTTGTAATAAGACTGACCTGGGGAAATCTTTGGCCAAATGTATGAACACTAAAAGATTGAAGAAACAACCTACAAACCTGTATCTGGTTCAGAAACTACTGGTTCTCTCATCAGTCTGTTGACTGAGCAGCAACACAAATGCCTGAAGAATGTGCTAAATTTCTTCTTACTTCCAAGTAAGCAACAAAAGCATAGACAGCTCCTTGTCAAAGGGCTGAGTTGTACAGCAATCTCATCAAAATTGCTCTGAACGAACTTGCAAAATTCTGCTGAGTGAATCACAAGACCACTCCTAAATTGGATAGAAAACAGTTTGGCAAACAGAGCTCTAGGACAGCTACCTCCATAGGCTGCAAGCTTCTCCACTCACAGTACCAGCAACTGAAGGTAGCAGCTGCCAACCATTTGATGCTGCTTCAGACCCTTGGGATCATCATTGGAACTGGTAGTTGTAAGCTGGACTCACCTTCAAGTAGCAATGCATACACTTCTCACTGACTGCAAGAGCTTGATAACCACAATGCTAGGGCTTACCTGATGGGGTAAGGATGTGGATGCTTCTTTGGGAAAGCAGAACAGTGAGGGTTGGAGCAAGGGCAGTTTCCACAACAACAGGAATGGACACAACAGCAAGTTCTGCACATCATTTTGATGCGAACAAATGTATCTGTGCCTTCACACATCCCACAACAGCAATTGTGGGGTGGAGTCATCGGTGACAAAATGAGTCCTTTATGCTGAGGTGTATTACAAATACTATTTGGTGGCTTTGCTCCAGCTTTTGGGAGTTTTAGGCTGCTGGGCACCGTTGCTGGTTTACCTTGATTGTGACACTTCCCTTTGAAATGATGGTTCTGATCTAGTGCAGGGTTGGGTGTCCTTGAAGAGACACAACTTGGGGTACAATCTGTGCACCGTAGGGTACAGCAGAGTGGAGGCCATGGTGGGCTTCCACTATAAACTAAAGGAGCAGAGCTAGGATTCCAGTTCATTAAGCCTGAAGTGGTTGCCACTGGACTTGCCTGATAGCATGTCTCTCTTGACAAGTTGGGATTGGTGTTGCTGAAGATCCCCACAGCATTTTTGTGGCAGTCACAGTTCAGGCATTGTTGGCTGAGGGAGCCTGAAGTGGTTGCCACTGGACTTGCTTGATAGCATGTCTCTCCTGACAAATTGACATGGTTGCCAATCCCTAGGGCTTCTTTATTGCTGTCACAGTTCACAGTAGTTGACAAGCTGGGTCCCAATTGGGATGGTGAGGAGCATGGCTGAGGAGAAAATACACAAGGAGAAGTTTTAAATGTTGGAGAAGGCAGCTCCACATCGTCCATAGATCTGTTATCCCAAGTTTTCTTACAGGGATTATTGATACCTCTGCGTTTCGGAGATCCCTGTCTCTTGGCATTGGGATATTTCCTCCCCCAGCAAGAAGAGCGCAGCTTCCTTTTGTGACAAGGGCAGTTTCGACACAGAGTTGCTTTTGAACAGGGCACTGGACGGCCATGATCTGTTGTCCATACTCTGTGACAGTTGCAATCCCGGCAAGGATTGTACAGCTTACAACTGCATGAAGGGTCTTGGGAGGAATGACAATTAGCATCTATTTTGCTCACAGAATGGGATTTACATGGGACAATAGACTTTGGGCTTGTAGGGGAGATAGACCTGGAGCAAGGAGAGATAGGTCTCCTGAAAGAATTGGAGCAAGGTGACAAGCAAGGAGTGCAGATAGGTCTTGAGCAAGGTGGGGAGATGGACCTTTGGCAAGGACTAGGGGGAAGAGGGCTTGAATATCGAGGGGAGACAGGTCTTGAGCAAGGACAAGGGGAGCGAGGTCTTGAATGCAGAGGGGAGACAGCCCTTGAGTGAGAAAAGTTGGATTTTGAGTGACCAGTGGAGACATGGCTTGAGTGGGGAGGAGAGGTCCATCTTGAGTGATGAGGGGAATCAGGTCTTGAATGAGGAGGGGACACAGACCTTGAGAAAGGAAAGTTGGATTTTGAGTGAGCAGAGGAGACATGATTTAAGTGGGGAGGGGAGGTCCATCTTGAGTGACAAGGGGAGCTGATTTGTCTGGAGCAAGGAGCTAAGGTAGGGGAGATACTTCTGGGGCATGGAGGAGAGATAGGTCTTGAACAAGGTTGTGAGACAGGATTAGATGAAAGAGCTGATGAATGGGAGCTAGTTCTTGAGCAGGGCACATCACCACACTCCATTGATTGCAGAGAGGACACATTACCCTTGTTCATGCAGGAGTAGAAAGGAGAGCACCCTCTTGACACACATAATTTATCCATATGTTGTGCACATGTGATAAGCCGTGGACTAGGCAAATACACATCATCATTGTCAAACATCCTGGGGTTTTGATCACAATCCTTGTGCTCTTTGCATTGTGGAGCTTTGTGTTTCTTTCTTGTATGTATGGCTGCAGGACAATGCAAAACTCTCCTACCTGGTGATGATGGGCATGAGTGTGTTGCGCAGTCCCAGACATCCAAGTCCCTGTGCTGTGACCTTGTTTTTCTTGCCTGCAATCTGGCTTTTTGCCAAAACTGTATTTGTTCTGCAGCGGGACCTTTGGCATGTGATTTTGTCCGTGGTAATAATGCCTTGCATGGGCACCGGGGACCACATGCTAATATTCCAGCCCTGTCTCTTGTCTGTGGAGGAGAAAGATTTGTGGCAGAACAGCAGCTATCACAGAAGAGTGGATGACATGTCCATCTGGAAGACTGTACATTTGCAGATGACTCAAGAAGTGTATGCCTTTCTGATCTTTTCAGATCACAATCCTTGCCCATATTGTCATCCAAACCCTGGCAAATGTCTCTTGATACTTGCCCTTTCCAATGACTACGTTGTGAGCCCCTGCTGCATGGACTCTGCCATGGAGTTGGACTTCTATTCTTCAGGGTTGGGACAGCAACATCTTTTGCAATACTGCACTTGCAGATATGCTGAGATATGCCCTCTGAAGTTTCTGGGGAACTCATCCTACCTGAAGTTCCCTGTGACCTCTTGTCCGTCATTTTTTCATTTGCAGACAACCATCCGCAGCCAGCTAGCTTCACATAAACAGGATAGGGCCTTGTCTTAGTTGCTGTACGCCGAAACAGTTGAAAGCTATGTCTTGATCTGCAATATGCATCTGCTATATGGTTTTCCTCAGGAAGGCAATGTGCAAAGTGGCCATCTTTCAAAGCCTTGCATGGACAAGCAGCCCTGTCACAGAGGGGGATACCACCTGGGAAGACACCACCTAGCGTTCTTCCCACAGGAAAGCCCTTACAAACACTTCGTCTATCATAGTTGGGATGATGCCAAGGGTAACCCCTCCATCCATTGAAAATTTGACGTGGAAGTGCTTTTGCACAACATGCAGGGATTTCTCTAGGTTCATTGTCACACCAGTCATCTTCCTATAACAAAAGAGACATTGTACATTGGACACTTCAATTCAGTCTCCAATTGACATGGTGCTTTGACCATGTGTGATAATCTATGCTCACTTTGCACCAATTCATGACTCAGATAACAAAACCTAGAGAAACAGAACTCTCCAAGTAAATACTGACCTTCCTTCTCCAGAAGTGGCATTCTGCAAGTTTTCCCATCAGATCTCAGCAGCCAGCAAATTCATTCCCCTGTACCAAGCAAAATGTAACTTTTGTGAGCAATGTGTCATTTCAGATTGGTCACAATTCGCCACTGATAATGGCGCTGTACTACATAGCAGTAGAGACTTTGCAATACATGTAGTGTACTTGTGCCTTGCATAAAGGTTATAGTTATGGAGAAGGTTTTTAAAAGTATGCTCTCAATGAGGAGGGTGTGACAAACCTTTCTCATAGTGCACAACGAGTCACAAACAGCCAGCTTCTAGTGCTTTTTAGCTGCTTCATCTGATGCAAAACCTGCACATCCCACTGTCCTGAGTTGCACTACCCACATTTCAGGTAAGCTTTAGTCTTGTTTTTATGTAGCAGCCCATTCTCCATATTCAACACCTATATACTATGTAACCCACATATATAGTAGATACTAGATACATAATAACACACATAAAGCCATTACCATGAGGAATTCATAACTTCTTCAGTGAGAATGACCTTCAAATTTTCTACAGAATCACAGCAAGATATCCAGAATTATATCGTCCTAGAACTCTCAATGTATGCCCAAACCCCAAGACATGTGTAAAGGTTTGAGCACCTGAAAAATTTATGTCTGGTATAGGCAATGGCACTCCAGCACAGAGACAATTTCCTTCTCCTCATTTTGGTTACAGATGACTCCATACTTCGTGTTGACAACTCAAACACTGCATCTTGATTACTCTCTTGCAAATGAACACTCTTCCTTCTTGTGAACGTACTGAAAACACTGGCTTTGAATAAACTCAGAAACCTCCAGCAAAAGTCTTCAACCTTCCCTCTACAAGGGCAGCCCAAGACTGCAGAACTCAAGTAGTACAACAGTAAACCAACAGAAGATGAAAAAATACACAATCTCTTTGTGATGCTCTTTGCACACAAGAACAAACATAGCTGTGAAAGTGCTGAAGATGATAAACAAATCTTATGGCAATCCGTCTCATGTGGACAACAATTTAGTGCAACAGGAATGCAAATTGGACGAGATGGGCAGGGGGACGGGAAGAAGGTGATTACAGGCACACAGAGTGAAGGAGAAGAAGACAACGACTAAGCGGCAACTTACTTGATAAGCGAGCGGAATGTTCTGCTGAAGGAAATTAGGGTTGAGCGTTGGAAGTGACGCTCCACATCTCCATGCAACAGTTGCCCCAAATTCCTCTGCTAAAAAGTTCTCTGGATGGATCTAGAATTCAGAGCAAACATTTGTTCTTCCATTTGTGGAACTTGAATTCAGAGCAAACATTTGACAGGTTCTGGTAGCTAAAAGTCAGCTGGAGGCAGAAGAAAGGAACTGCCATCACTATCACCATCATCATCATCATCACAACAACTCCCTCCCAAAACTTGTGCAAATCTGCGCTTCTTGCCCTAGTGCACTTCGTTTTCTAAATAGGTACACATCGCACAGTCCTCCCCAATAGTGCATTCAAAAGGAAAAACTCCGTGCACAAGCTTTCCATGCAATTGCAGTGTTTCAGAAGAGCATTGACACTATTGGTGCTTCTATGTATCATCATCAGCAGAGTCTCAAGAAGAATCGACGCAGAATATTATTGTCAGCAAAATCGAACAGAGCAAGGACAAAACAACGTTGATTCAGAAAAGCCAGAGAGAGAGAGAGCGTTCCGCCATTGAGGACGTTCCATGCAAACACAAAACGGTTAGGTAGTTAGAAGAATACTGTCGTGTTTTTCTCTCCTCGAGTTCGCTTGTTATGAAACTGTAGGCAGATTTCCGTGAGGTTCTCTGCAAATCTGAGCTCCACAGAACGGAGTGAAACTGTGATACTATGGGCTCTGATCCATATGTGCAGAGCTGCAAGAGAGAGAGCAAGATGCAATCGTAGATACACTGCTAGATTCAATTTGCACATTCGGGAATCTGCTTTGAAGTACATCTGCCCAATCTTACAGCAGTTTAGAAGGGAAGACTTGCAAAAGCTTCTTCTTTTTCAATTCCCGCTATACATCATTGCAATGCAGAGAAATCTCCACAACAACAATTTGAAGGCAACAATACAATGGAGTGCAATCTTAACCTTATGAGAAGAGTCCTGTACACAAAAGAGAGTCAGACCATCACCTTCTTCATCACAAATAATAGTGATGAGCTGCCATGGCTGCCCACTGACTGTCATGTACACAAAGAGTCAGACCATCAACTTTGACTTCACAAATTGCAGTGACAAGCTGCCATGACTACCCACTGGCTTCATCAGCTCCTGACTGTGGGTGTAGTAGATAAGTATATAATAATTAGTCCAAAGTCTGGGCAAACCATTATACAGAATCTGCATCTTGAGTTTCTGTTGCATTTCCAGAAGCAACAGGAAGCCTCAGTCATGCTATTGAATAGCACTCAAGAGAAGCCAAGCTAAAAAAAATTGTCAATCCAATATCCTCATTCAAGCTATGAGAAGCTTGTGAGCCAGAATTAAGCTCCATTTCATTCCACTTGCCAGTGGTATACCGAGTATTCATACAGAAGAAGCCACTCTGGAGACAAATTGCAAGTATGAACAATGCTGAATATACAGAACCCACTGTAGCCAGAACCACACAATTCTACTCCAAAACACTGATATCACAGTAGTCACAGCCTGCTGCTGCTGCATTGATTTTGGTTGCAAATAGGGTTTGAAAATCTTCTGGCATGGGTATAGATGTGTGTGTGTGTACATCCAGCTGATCCTGATATGTCCTGGCTCAACTGGTTCCATGAAACCCACAACCTGATCTTCTCAATGCCACGATGAGTTGCATAGCCTTTCAGAATTTTTTCATCATCAATAACAGCTTTGACAGATGATCAATGCACATATTATGTTTCACTATGTGCCTTTCTGTGCTCAAAAAAGAAATCTCTTGCACCATGACATGAAGCTGTTGAGCTGCCCCCCAAGTTCTGCAATCTCTTTTATATGCAGGTCTCCTACTGAAGAACTCTTACAACTCTGAAACTGAGGCACAATACTTACTCTTTATGCATCATAACTATCTATCACAAACATAAATAGTGATCTCCAATCACACCATCCACCATGTGGTTTTTTCCTTCAGTTGCAAATTGCTTGAAACCAGAAATTCTTCTTTGTCACTGGCTGACCTGACTTCAAATCAAGAAGAGAGAAGAAGCACAAGTCCAGAAAAACCAGACTTACTGTTAACAGGTAATCCCCTCCCCCTTCACGCTTCTTTCCATTCTTTTGGCAGTCTGAGATAGATATAACTAGTGCCACAACCCAAAGCCCAATTTGAGTGAAGAAGGGCTTGAAGATTTCAACTCCTTCTACTGACAACAACTCCTTGCCTGCTTCCCAAATATTCCACTTGCTTCTGAGAAATTCAGCTTGTGAAGATGAAGCTTGTCAACCCTAAACACTTTTACAAGACTCCTCCCTTTTCCTCTGCTGCTGCTGCTGCCTGGTATCTGAAGTGCATGCAGTTGAATCTGCTGCAGCGATCAGAGAGGCTTCTTTTCCTGTTGCTGGCCTTGAACTCCAAGATTACTGAACTTGGATACTCCTGGTCACAGCAAGGTGACGCTTCAATACAGGTATGACAACTTCTGGGGAACTGAGTTGCGGCAAGTGACCTTCGGTCTGGAGAATCTCAACTACCGTGGGACCTCCTAGTGCGTGATGGAGGTAATCGGACACGACCACAGGCACTGCTAGATCCTTGTTACTCTGCAGAATATGGCAAGGTACAATCACCTGCATAGTAGGGCGTGCGTTAGATTTTTCACTAGGGTTCGCAGTAGATATGCCGCAAGCTTTGCATCATGGACGCTGATATGCTTTCAAGCAACTATATTGTCTAGACGCAAACGACGACTCCTGTGTTGTTTTTGTTTTCGGTTTGGAGAGCTTTACCTGTGGCAAAATGCAGCGCATGTCAATTTGGAAGATGGTCTTGGCCACATTGAAAGCTATGTCTGGTCGGATGTTGAACAAAGTTCGAGAAAACTCCTGAACTGCCGTGGAATCTATGTCTGCCCCTACAGCCAGGGGTGCGAAGCCTGATACCCATGCCTTGAAGTTGGATTGCATTGCTTCGAAGAGCTGGTTCAGATCCTCTTGTTCAAATCCCCCGAAGTACCCAATGTCATTTAGATACCTGGACCATCACCCACCACAACAAGCATCAAAGTGATTTCTTCCATTCTTGGAAAAAATCATCCTGGATGGCAACCTCAACCATTGCAGACAAAACTGTGATGGCATACTCAGGAAATTTTCCCATGTGCACAGAAGAAGTAGAAGAAATACTGTCAGAAAAATTCAATCTAGTGTAGAGAAAAATAGGACCATGCTCACAAGATGCAGACTGTACCTTGGAGAAGCGGACAGCATAATGATCTTGGAAAAGAGGAACGGCCGCTCGATGGATGCAAGACAGCCGACCATACCACAAACCGAATGACCCACATAGATACAAGACTCGACGTCGAGCTCATCCAGGATGGTCAGCAGATCATCGGCGTAGCCATGCAGCGTCGAGTATCTGAGGACGCTGAAGTACTCGGGGTCGGTCGTCCCCGCACCCATCATGTCATACAGAATCACACGGTAATCCTCCTCCAGGTGCGGCACTACATGCTTCCACACGGATTGATCCGTGCCGAATCCGTGACCAAATACCACGATCTCTTCCCCCCTGCCAACAATGTGTACATTGTGCGCATCCAGAAACGTCGGAAGTGAGTCATAAGACAAATTTTCCATCTTCTCACAACCGCGCGTGCTGCGTCGTGGAATACTAGTACTCTTCTATTTCAAACCTCAGTGTCAAACTCCAAAGCTTTCAAACTCAGCTGCTCCTGATCATCATCTGCACCAATATACCAAAAAACTTCCTCAAAACAATTCCCCATCCAGGAGGACACATTTATCTCTTCTAACCGACCCTTTCGCTTGTACATATATGTGAGAATTACGCTCGCTCGCGTCTTCAAGAAACTTGTATTTGGTGTTTTTGGTGTGGATATATATACATATACGTATATACCAAAACCAAGAGTTTTAAGAAAGTTGCAAACTCTCTCGAGCATCAGCTCTAGCTCAGCATACCCTGTGGGACCATCAAGAAGCACTTTGAATTTGAATTTCCCCTATGCAAACATGAAATGGTTTGTTTCACAATGAGAAAATTAGAATATAACATTGAAATATTAGTCCCACGATTCCCTTGGAGAGCTCTCCCTATGTTTTATATTAAATTCAACTTGAGTTCGTCAGAGGTTTCCACTTTTTTCATATTCACATATTCATCTTCCACCAAATTGATCAAGCAAGCTCCACTCCACTCCACTCCACCACTTCACTGAACACATGAAAATTTACACCCTCAAAAACAAAACACACACACACACACAGAGGCTCACAAGCAAGAGGAACTCACCCAAAAAACTAAAATCACGATTCCAGCGAATCTGCCAAAGATCATATAAACAAAAACAGAGAGCTTGCACCAAAAACAGAGCTGGATACAAATGTGCACAATCCTCCAGGCGACAGAGAGAACTCAAATTTTGGCAAATTACTTTTAAGAGAGAAATTTTGTGGGAGAAACCATGGAGATGGAGATCATGGACATCATCATCCTCCTGTGAATTCCATTACCTCCTGCATCAACAGGTCTGTGAGCAGCAAGTGCCGGGGTTGACCATGCTTCTCGCCTCCTTATAGACGATGAACAGCCGGTGGCGGACCCGGAGTACGCGTCAACCTATCACCACCTGCCAGTTGTCGTTCTATTCCACGACCCTACCACCTGGCGGCAAATCACTGCAGGCCTGATTCGGACGCGTGTTCACACGTAGAGCCTAATTCCCTCGTGTCCAGAGGCCTTTCTGTTTTTGTGGCCTCCAGTAGACTTTTAGGATGTGATGCGGCTGTTGGCCGCCCTCCCCGCTGGGATTTCTCTGTAGACTTAGGAATTTTTTTTAAAAACTTTTAAATGGTTTTTTTGATAAATAATGTTTTTAGTAAATAGACTAAGGAAAAAATCAGATTTTTAAATAGTGATTTTTTTCTTAAAATTATGTTTTTCCTTTTTTTGGGTAGGTTGGAAATTGAAAAACAAAAGGTTCAGAAAATATTTCACATACTAAAATCTCCTATAATTTTATGTTAAATGTTTTTTGAAAATTCGGTTTCTATTGTGCACATGACTTTGTCATTACCATTTAATTTTCTTTTCTCTGGGGGACACAAACAAACATGGTACCTACTTTTTTTTAAATATGAACAAAGAATCCAATCCATTGCCAAAATCAAAGAATGCCAACTTTTGGCTACATACCAAGGGATCCAACCAAATCAAAACCCAAGGTATTTTATCTTGGTGGAGTGTCCAGGTATATTTGATAGGATTTCATGCGCAGTAGATTTTATTTTCATTCACAGTGGAGAGTGTAGGCGCTAGACAAGTCAAACTCCAGAGTTATGCACTCCAAGTTTGTGTAACCCTAAACCTAAATCCATGACCCCAAAAGACAACAAACCAAATGTGGATATGGCATTTGTGTAATTTGGTGGGTCCAGACTCCGGACTCTCCCACTCCAAACTCCAAGGAAGTTATACCAAAAAGATTGCACACAAATCCCCATTGCACATGCCTCCACACCCTATCCTCTCCTCTTCATCCTATAGGTAGTCAGTCCAAGGAGATGAAAGGAAAGATACATGTTTGGACTTCTGTTCATTAATTGGTGGGGATGTAGTCTTGCAAAATATAGTGCTGTTTCCTCTCTTTCTTTTCATGCCATCGACACCAACCCATGGTTCCCTTAAAGGAACATCACAATTTCATCCCATCTTTGCTTACATTTCCTACACATCATTTGTGTAAATGTAGTCTCAAAGTTTTGTATAAGAGTTGACCTAATAATTTTCCATCCATCCATCCATTTCGGCATACCAATTTTGATTTTTTTCAAAAACATTTGTAATGTAATAAAGTAATTATACATATATAGACATAAAAGATGTCAAGGATAGTGATTGATTCACTCCACTAAATCATTAGTGTATATTAGTGTGGTGTGTGTCATTGGCCCAATTCTGAACTCATTACTCAATTAAATTCTCCTTTCAATTTCAATTTCTGTAATTTAGTTAAATTTTGTATGGCAAAAATCATTCAAAATTCATTATCTCTTGCACCTTAGGCCTAAAAATTATAAATTACCTCCATTAACCCCTATTTGTTGAGCATTTTTCAAAGAGTGCCAAAAGTGCATTCAAATTTCACTAAAATATTGAGTTTTGATTTTGTTGATTTTTTTTGACAAAATTGCTCAATACATAAGAATTTGTACACCTTAGGTCTAAACACTTCCAAAAGAGCTTGGTGCACTCCCCCAGCCTTCCTATGTTAGGCATCAAGGGCTTTCTGATGGTACTAAAAGCATGATGGGCAGGGCATAATGGCTTGGGAGATCCTAACATGGCAAACAAATTATAATCCTAAATATATAGATTAGTATATATTAATGTGGCTTGTGCCGTCAGCCCAAGTGTGAACAATACCTTGATGATAGAGCTCTATTGTGAAATATATGTTTTAAATTGATTTCCAATTTGATGAAAATTATTCAAAATTCAATATCTTTCCCACCTTAGGTTTAAAATTTACAAAATTGCCTTTAAAAAATCCCACTCATCAAAGGTTTTTCAATAGTGCCAAAATCATTCCCTGATTTCCCTTTAAAAAAAGATTTTATTTTTTTTAAATTGTTCAATATTCAATCATTCTTGCACCATAGGTTTAAACATTCCTAAACCACCTTAGTGCACCCCTATTCACCAAGGGCTTTTAACAATATCAAAAACATGATGTTGGTGTTGTGGTTTGGGAGATTTCAATGTGACAAACAAAACAAACAACCTTCCTTAATAGATAGATATTGAAACACATTAAGGGAATCTTATAATCCTATTTTTAATTATTTGTTGCGAATTGCAAAGCACTAATTCTTCTTTTATCTTATATATTAAAGCTACAATGGTGTCTATCTGTCCGAGCAGTTTTCAGGCACTGCTCGGACAGACAGACAGACAGACAGTTAATTATTACCCAACTGACAAGGAGGGGGCCAGCACGGGCAGGGAGGGGACGGGCGGGGAACGACCGGACGAGGGGGGCCAGCATGGGCCAGGGAAGGGGCATGGGCGGGGAAGGATCGAGCGGAGTGGGGGACACGGGCAAAGAAGGACCAAGCGGGGGGAAACTCGACGAGTGCATTATGCACCAAGTTCACACTAGTATATATGAATTGGCATAATAGTTTTTCATTCTAAAGATTCATCTAATTGCCTATAGTTACAAAAGATAACATGCCTAACTTGTATAAGATTCAATTTTTTTAAGTTCCATAATTTCTAAACCATAAGTAACCAAACACACTAAATACTATTATAGGATGCCCATGCCCTTTATGGCAGTTTCAAACTTCAAACTATAAACTCCCTTTAGGGATTATAACTTCTCATCTAGATGCATGCACTTCAATGAAATATGCCCATCCATCATATACACATATAATATTTGACATGTCATGCACACATTGTGTCAAGTTCAAGCAAAAGATTTATCCACAAACCCTATGCCAATGCATATTATGGTACATGAACATTTTTGAATTTTTGAAAATATTTCAGCCCATTAGAAATATTTGTAAAGGAAACACAGCACCAATACCTAGAGTATCTTTATTATGTTGAATTGTTTTTTAAAAAATTCAAATCAAGAGTCCTACTTTCTAAGGCAATTGCACTTCTTGCATTTGAAAAGGTTCTTTATTGGATTTGAACCCAAGTTTGTAGTTTCATTTTTTCAAACTAACACTTCGTAGACAAATTGGACGTGTACATGCATAAGACACAACTTTTTTTTCTTATTAATAATTTTATATATGAACCTTATATATTGAAAGCTCCAAAATTCAAAAATCCATGTGCCAAAGTAACTACCAAATAAGTTAATTCAATCAAAGACTATGGTAGTCATTTCCCTATGGGCAAAACTAGAAAAAACCTAACCTAATTTCTCCTTATATATATATTTTAGGCACATCCCAACCAATGGTGTATTTTTTTTAATAATTTAGTTTTCACTTTATATTTTAGTGTGATCAATAGTTTTAACAAATGTATTTCACATGATGAGTTGACAAAAATTTGAACTTTCACATCAAAAAGTGATCACAAAAGCAACCATGTTTTTTTTGGGCAACTTTTTGCATTTTTTCAACCTAAAATTATGAAAATTTCACACTTTCAGGATTTTTTTGGGAAAATGGCCCTCTCTCACCAAATTTTTAAAATAAATTCAAATCATGAGATTTTTACAATAGGTTCCAACAAGTAACAAAAATATGGAATGATTTATTTTTTTGAAATTCATGTTTGGCCTATATCCTTATTTAATTAAATCTTCTTGTTGATGATTACATGTTTGGTTACATCGTAAAATTGAGAAAAAAAACACCACAAAACATATTAAATTAACAAAATTGAAAAAATTGTTTGAATTTCTTACAATTTTTCATGTTGTGTCACATTTCAAACATTGCCCTGCAATCCATATTCTCCAATTTATTCCACATGAAGACATTGATGTCAAAGCATCTAAAGTTTCCAATTTCAACTTCTTTCTTATCTCACTTGAACAATACCTTTTCTTTTTCTTTTTTTGGTGAGTTTCAACAAAAGAATTATACAAGTATGTGAAGACATTATGGGACCAAAGTTATGGGAGTATATTTAGGGACCCTTAGTGGGGCAAGATGCCTAACTTCCAATTTCCTTTGGTGGTATAAGTTTTTACTTATGGAAGATTGTGCCCAATATCTTTTTTTAAGGAGTTAGGTTTGGGTGGCTCCATATATGTGCTCCAAGTTTTGTATTTTTGATAAACTCGTTTTGAAAAAATATGTTTCCTTGAGTTGAAGAGGGCCCACACCTCCTTCAATCATGTTTTCATGCAACTCAAAATAGTCTTCCTTTCGTAGCTCGAAAAATGCACCTTTTTTTTGAAATTTGTCAATTACTAGTGCCTCAAGTATGCATGCATTATTGATGGACATCCATCATGACACATCCTTTAGGTCTATCTTGGAAGATGACTCCATTTCCTCAACACCCAAAACTTGCATTTGCTTTTGTTCGGGGAAGGGGGTGGGGCTATAGTTGATTGTTAGGCCATCTATCTATTCATTTCGCATTGCACACTTTACTTTCACCTCAACGTTACATTTTTGTCTCAATTTGATTTAGCCCTTAACATTTAGTTTTTTCATGTGTGAATGTGGACATGGGTTGAACACATTTGGCATGCATTTAACATGTTGTCCATTCAAAGGTCAATAGACAACCACACATGACAACATCAAAGACGTCATGTACACCTTCATTTGAGAAAATGGGCATGATGTGTGGAGAATGGTGGTACACCCTCACATCAAAAGCTTCATTATAAATTAATATGTACATGAATCGTGAGGACCAAGTCTTTGTTGCCAATGTGGTGGTTACGGACCCGACACGAAAAATGGTGGTTATGAATGTCATTGATTGACCAATAGGTGCAATTGCGGAACTTAACACCATTGCTAAGATCCGTAAATATAGAAAGTTTCATGAATGGCACCATTTTATTTTGATGGCTATGGAGGTGCATGGCACACCCAAGTGTGATATGGATCATTCCATCAAGGAATGTGCTTGTCTTTTCCACAATAAATGATGGATGGGTCATTTATCCTTGTTTTTTTACATTCAAGCTTTTAGGCAACGTGTTAATATTATTCTTCAATGTGCTTTAACCTCTACTATAGTGAGGAAGATTACATTGGCAAAAGATGTTTGTTCTAAGCCTCCCATTATCATTAGATTTCATGATTTGCAATGCAAGCAACATTAAAAAGGTTGTGGGTGAAATAACTTCCTACCACAAGAGGGACTAGCTTTCTCCCTTCTTTGGTTCTTGCGGGCTCCATGTCTTTTGGCTTTCCCTTTTGTCTTCTACATGATGGTTTTAGCCATTGGTTTTTATTGGATTTTTCTTTCCACTTCAATGAAACTTGCAAGTGGCTCTGTTAATGGTGTTTTGTTTTGAAATTTTATTTTTATAGACAATAATAAAAATAATGTATATATGTATGTGTTGTTCATACCTACCCATTTTGAGCATAACTAATTAATACTTGCCCACCAAAATAGACACAAAAAGGTAGATAACAAAAAGGCACTTTGTTATGTATCTTTTTCTATCCATGGTTTTTATGCTGTGAAGTTTTTGAATTATGTTTGTGTTTTTTATGTGAGAATTGCAATAAAAATTGAATATGATCATGAGAATTAAAACACCAATTTAGTGATATATTGAATCAACAATTGAATATGCTCACAAGAAATTGAATAAATATAATTTAATATGATCATGAAAAATTGAAACAAGTCAATATAGTGATGAGAAAAATGAAACAACAAAAAACAAAAATTGAATATAAACTTCATCAAACATTTGAAGACATCATACATGTATTTGATGATATTTTTCTCCTTTTTTTAATTGTAACATTTATGAAAATCATGAGCATCCAAACTAGATACAATAATAGTTTTGAAATTTCTTTCTTGCCACATTTAAGGCTTAGTTGAACCACACCTACAATGAAACAATGATAAAAAGTAAAAACACTTACATTTATTGGGTTGCTTTTTTAAAATATGATTATTTTATCATTAGACTAAATCAAGCTCTCTAAATCCAAATTTAATGTTTCTAAAAGGCCTCATTCTAAAAGGTGAAGTACCAACGAAGGTGTTGGGTCACCCTAGACCCTCATTGTAGTGACATGGGTATTTTTTATTATTATTATTTTGTTTTAATAGGCTTTTTTTCTTCTTTTTTTTTTGCATGTAAAGGACATTTCTTTTCCCCATTGCAATTCTTTTGGTGAGAAAAAATCTTTTTCACTGTTTTTTTCCCTTTCAAATTGCTTATGACAAGTACAAAAAGAAGCCAGTCTCCCAACTCCCAATCTTATCAAATGTTTTCATTTTCAATATATGCTATGTTGACTTCAATTTTTGAAGGTACCACTTAAGGTTGGTTGGGTTAGGTTTGGTTTGATATAAGTACATCAAGTCTTTTCTCTGGTAGGCCCTACTTAATAGAGATATACATAAAGGGAAGAAAAAACAAAATCTGAGTTTGGTCACTAAAGGGAGAGAGATCTTTTTTAAATAATAAAAAATCATTTAAATGACTGAAACTCATATTATCAAAAATTTAGTGGTAATTCATAATTTGAGTTTCATTCAATCGTTTTTTTTTTTCCCCTTAACATCTTTATTGATGTTATGCTTACTGTTATCACAATTACTTCAAATCCCATACATTAGATATTGTGATATTAAGTTTCAGCTTGAATTCAATAAAATTTCTTCACTTTGCAAATAGCAAGGTTTGAAGATGAAATAAGGAGTAAGGGGTGAAAGGACGACCCAAAGGGATGGTCACTTGGTGAATTTCACTAATAAGTGAGATATCTTAGAAGCTCACAAGTTGTTCAATCTCAAAGGTTCATCCCCGACCCATGGGAAGAAGCTACATCAGAATTTGTTCAATCCAAACCATAAGAAGGTTCCTCCCTATCAGCCCCATTGCAAGAAGCGACCTCAGAAGTAGCTCCAAAGACAGATTTTGCCCTAGTTATAGGGTTAATCAAGATTCTACTTTGGAGTTTTGCCAATGTCAACCAAAATCTTTGGATAGCCAAGAATATGTTTGTGCACATTGTGGGATAGCAAATACTTATACTTTAGTTTTACAAGATGCCTTCTGACACTACATGAGCTCACTCAAGTTCCTATGGGACATCACCATTCATGAATATTGTTATACTTTGTTGTGTGGGACCCTTACCTCACCCTACGGTCAGATTCGTCATTAAATAATCCTCAAAATAGTGACTTGAATTTTTGTCAAAATATGAAGTTGACATGTTGAAAAATCGTCATGATTATCATAGCTACACTTTGAATAATTTCACTACTCGTGTGACATTAACGCAATAGATCATGGAAAATTCAATAATTTCAAATTATTAAAACGAATTAGTTTTTAGAAAAAGTAATTATTCATTTTGTCAATGTGTAAACTGACCCTAAGGTATGGTATCCCTGCAATGCAAAGAGGAGGGATTGGGTGGGTCCTTGGAAAACTGTGTTTCTCGCAATTTTTGTTGATATGGAAGTATAAGTATGACCTGACTTAATCCTTAAACCTCCTTTGATCAAAACAGTCTCACTTTGAATGATGAACCAGCCTTTACAAACCTCAAAAAAAGAAGTCATGTAAAATATGGGATTTTGGAAAATCCAACTTGCTAGAGTTGTAGCCAAACAGAATAATAACTCCAGAGTTTGACTTGCCTTTTCTTGCTTCGGTTTCCCTGATTTTGGGGGCTAGGGGTATGGGGGCACATTTTCTTTTCCCATTTTTTCCAACTTGGAGTTTTCCTTTCCTTTTGGGGTTTAGGGAAATTTTGTTTATTTATTTATTTATGGTTTGGGGTGGGGAGAGGGTGAGCTCTTTTTCTTTTGTTTGAGGAGGTGGGAGAGAGGACTTTTTTTTCTCTTTCTTTATTTTGGGTTAGGGTTAGGTGGACCCTTTTCATAAAGAAGTCCCAATTGTCAAAAGTTATCCAACTCTGAATATTGATCACAAAATGCCACAAAATATTAAGAAACCTTTAGTTGAACAATTGTTCATAACTTTTTTTAATTATATTACAATTTGGTGAAAATTGAATCATACATCCCTAATGACAAAAATAGACCCATACAGTTTAGAGCACTGAAAATTAAAAATTAAAAAATATATACAATTCTGGAAGTGATCATAAAATGTTAAGAAACCCTAGTTGAACAATTGTCCATAACTTTTTCTAATTTTATTATATTTTGATGAAAATTGAACCACACACACCTACCATAATACATAGACCCATGAAATTTAGAGAACTTTTTTTTCAAAAAAAAAAAATACAGAACCCTAAAAATTGATCACAGAATGTCACAAATTTTTAAGAAACCCCTACTTGAACAATTGTCCTTTATTTTATTTTATTTTAATTATAACTTGGTGAAAATTGAATCACATCTGCCTATTTACATGTCTAGACCCGTGCAATTTAGAGAACTAAAATTATACAACTCTAAAAATTGGTCACAAAATGTGACAAAAACCTAGGAAACCTTAATTTGAAAACATTCATATCATTTGTTATGGATAATTAGAGTAATTTTCAAAGAACAACATGACCTATAAAAAAAAGAAAAACTATATAACCAAATATTACCAAAAGGTATTGTTGCATCTTCACACGATGTGCGATATTAGTTTGTCTTCTTTTTATGCACTGCACATAACCTTCTCCTATAAGGCACAATGCACTGCATGGAATAATGGAATTCCATGGCATTGAGTAAAAAACCCTTACCATCACAAATATTTTCACAGTACGATGGCCTTGCCTGACAAAAGCCTTCATCAAATCACCTCCAATGCGACATTTTTTTCATGGACTTGTCAACATGAGTCATATGTGCCTTGTACATAATATAAGAAGTCACCATGGAACATAATCCAATGCTACCTTTGGTGATCTCACCTTGCAAGGTATAAGTATCAGAAAGTTGATCTTGGAAATCAATTTTGTGCATGTGCTTTTGGTAGTGCACTAGAATTGGACTAGTTGGGATCTTAAGTGAACTAGTTAAATACCACTCAACAAGAAATCAAACATTCCTATTGGTGCAAAAGTTGAAATCAGCCCCAAGGGCTTTACACTAGTGCTGTAGCCCAGGGTCAGTTTCCACATTGACAAAATGAATGATTATTTTTTTTCAAAAGACGAACTCATTTTTAAAATTTTGAAATTATATATTTTTTCATCATCTACTATAATATTGTGATATGAGTAATGAAATTATTCAGAATGTCACCTGTGATAATTATGATGATTTTTAATATGTCAACTTCATATTTTCACAAAGTTTCATTTCACTATTTTGAGGATTATTTAATGAAGAAACTGACCTTAGATAGTCAAGACTGAAATAGAAAAAATATTTTCAATCTGCCCCAAGTTACTAATAAATGCTAACTTTATGGGTTTGTATTGGCCCCGAGGCTGAAAAAAATACCAAAAAATATCATGACATGAATGTTCTAGCATTTTGGAGTAACCTGGGGCCAAACGACAAGCCAAATTTGCCCCATCCATGTATTCTCAAGTGACACCCAGGCATGTTTTGCAGTCAGAACCTCACATAACATGCCAAGTAAGATGTTACATACCCCTCTATACCCATAGCATATTCAAAATGTGCATAACATAGACCCTCAACATGCCAATGCAGGACACGATGAAAAAAAGGGGCAAACGGGCAGACTGGAGAAAAAATTCGTATCTTGACTTTTGTACTGACTGCATTCATTTCATTTGGCCGATTTAACATTTTCCGCCAAAAATGCTCAAGGTTGGCCCTAAGTTTTTGGGCCCTGATTCCTAGTGTAAAGTGGCCCTAAGTTATTGGTAACTAGATGAATGCATCTCAAAATGTTTTCAAACCTATTCATATAGTCTGCAATAGTGAGAGTGCAGAAAATATCAATAGACTTTGACCAATGCAATCTGGGGTAGATGGGTCAGTGATGGAACACTTAAGTGCTCAGGACAAGCCGGATTCAAGGAGAGGGCTCCATTGTTTCTGGGGTCCAAAAAAACTTGAACCCCTCCTCTTGGCACATCTGACACATTAACAATTTTCTACAATGAATTAAAAATGAGAGAATTAGGATCCCTTGAAATAAAGGGGGTCAAGAACTCAAAAAAGCAAACCACCAAACATTACAAAGGCCAATTCTCAAATTCTTTGTATGCTACTATGTTGCTATTAGAGTTCAAAGATGATTTGTAGAACTTCAGGTGGCACTCTTATAGCACATTAAATCATTTAAAATGAATAAAAAATTAAAAAGTTATGAGGTTTGAAAGTGAGAGGGGTCAAAATGAAGAAAATTGAAAAAAAAAAAACATGTTTTGAAATTCGAAAAAACTTCCTTTTTTTTTATCACTCTTTTTTGGCCAGTCCTTTGGCTTTGCATTTCAAAGATGATTTGTAGAGCTTGAGAAGGCGTTTCTATAACACTTTAAATCACTCAAATTGGAGAGGAATTGAGAAAGATCTGCTAAAGTGTTTGGTCATATGCAGGTGTTCAGTGATGGGTCAATTTACACTAATGTGTGAAACCTTGTTGATCACCATGAAAATCAAAACCGCATGAAAATCCTAAGTTCAAAAGCACAGTAGGTCTAGTTTAGTTTGCATTTCCTTTTTACCCTCCTCCTTTCACCTCTATGGCTGCATACATGTACATGGCATTAAATCATATGACTCAATGGCATCAATTTGAAATGTGGGCAACTCAATATGATACACAATTACCAATTTACCTTTCAAGCGCAAATATTAAAAAGTTCATGAAGCCTCTCCCACTTATCAATTGCAATTTACACTCAAGTGGCACATTGTTGTTCCACAATGCATCAAAGCAAGGTGACCCAGTCTTTTTTTTATTGGCAATTTATAGTCAAATTGCGAAGTGTGACAGTGACCCTGCGAAATTAACTAACGAGAGAGACTGAAAGGGGATGGCCAGCTGAGCACCTTTTTCCATTAGCTTGTAGCCAGTACCTCATATTAGGTCATGTTATAAATATTGTTGCAGCCATTAAGTGCACCACATTTCTTTAATTTGTCTTGCATTCAAAATGACAACGAAGGTGTCAAGTTTTGTGTTTATTGCACTCATAGGTACGTCTTGCACACCCACACCCACATGAAAGTCCCAACATAGTGACAAAATGTTGAGTCAAATACATATTGGATTGGTTTCAGAATTTCCACTATCAATTAGAGACATTGAAATCACTTTTTGCAAAATTTCATGCATGCCCTATATAATCTCATAATTAACAATATCAAATAAACATAAACACAAAAATGTATGAAATTTGCATATCATAAATAAATTCATGTTTGCTTGATTTCTTCTTCTTCTTTTTTGTTCTTTTTTATACTTAGACTTGTTTTCTATCCCATTATCAACATTATGTTGCCTAATACACACATGACTTATGAATCAAGAATAATGAATACCACTATTGGATTATTGATGAAAAAAATATCACAAAACTAAACACACAAAGAGAAAAAATGTTCAAAGATAAGTGAAACATCAAAAATGGATCTATTTATTTGAAAAAATGTGTTGATTTGAAATACCAAAAAAGAAAAAATGATGTTGCAATCTTAGTATGGAATGATGTTGTCATTGCACACTTTCATAATAACTAGTGTGAACCTAGTGCATAACGCACCTGTCGAGCAAAAACAAAACAAAAAGGAACGGGCAATAAAATTGACACAGAAAACAAAACCCATCGAAAAAAAAAAAAAAAAAAAAACAAAAAAAAAAAAAAAACCGGGCAGTATAACAGAAAAAGAAAAAAAAAACAAAAAAAAAAAAAAAAAAAAAAAAAAAA
>Ga0116227_10006876_pt1 | contig 22688 bp, 24 predicted proteins | sample S1TSphgellanicum_FD_89693 | JGI IMG/M metagenome (GOLD analysis project Ga0116227, IMG submission 89693) | Host-associated microbial communities from peat moss isolated from Minnesota, USA - S1T2_Fb - Sphagnum magellanicum MG | ecosystem: Host-associated > Plants > Peat moss > Unclassified...
GGACCAAGCCGACAGGCGTTGGTGCCGCCATTGGCCGCCCGCCCACCAGGCCAAAGTTTCCCGCCCCCCCTTTTTTCAAATAAGATTCCCTTTCTTGCCTCCCCCCCCCCCCCCCAACCCCGCCTCTTTTCTCTCTCTCTCGCTTCCCCTACATCTTAAGCTTGTCGAAGCCCCTTTCTCTCATGTAATTTTATGCGTAAATAGCACAAATCGGAAACTGATATGCGTTTCCCATCAGAGTAGGGTCCACGATTACGGACAACAAACAAGCCGATGGATGATCTTCTTGCCCCTCGCTCCTGTCTTATTCCTCGATCTGTCGGTCAAATTTTGGCCGGATTTTCAACACACACGGCGTCAGAATACACTTCAAAATATTGCGGACAACATGTCCGATAGACCTTATTCGACAACTCGATGGATCCTCCTCCTCGTCCTCCCCCCTGTCTTCTTCCTAAAGCTTTCTTCTGTCGACCTCGGACAAGAGAGCTTTTCGCGGAGCAGAGTTTTAGGGTTTGGAGATTTAGGGTTTCTGGGCGGGCCTCGGGCACTGACATAGATGATAATTGAGGTTATTAGATTTTGAAAATTCAATACCAAGCGGTTATCAATTCAACCCAATCCTGGTAAAATCAAGTTATTAATAACCGGCTTTCTAAGTGGGTAAAACACTCAAATAACTGGCCAACACTACCCAGGGTGGATTCCAAGGAATATTCCCTAGGTAATTGGAATCCATCCTAGGTGGGCCCATTATCTAATGTTAAACTCTTTGGGAACTCTTTGGGAACACATGAGAACTATTGGGGGGGAACATGGTTGAATTTGTTGGCAATTTTGGGGGGCTAATTTTGCACAATTAATAAATTAGTTAGTTATTTATAGTGTGAGTAATAAACAATGTAATGAATGTAAGTGTCAATGGACATGTAATTGTATCAAATGAGGGAAATGGCCCACCGTATTGGTGCCTTGCACATGGGTTAGGGTTTAGGGTTTAAGTCAAATACTCTATTACCTTGTATTATTTGGATCATTTAATGAGACAATACATTATTAATATTTATTGTTATACTACCTGGTGGTTTTCAAAATAAAAATATAAATTATTCACAACTTAAGGACAAATGCAAATTGTGCTTAAATTTTTTTTTAATTCAACATTCAAATGATCAATTGTCAATTTTAAATTTTTGAATTTTGAATCCAAAAAAATTCAAGGTTAACTAAATGCATGATTAATTATATCATTTTTTTAATGTTAAAATTTTCACACACACACACACACACACATATATATATATATATATATAATTTTTATTTTTATTTTATTTTTAAAAATTTGAAAGAAAATATTGAATCTTCAAGAATATTATCTTTGTCGAAACAAAATTTTCAAAATTAATTAATTATTTGATAAACATGTGTCAAAATTGCCAAGGGATTATAGTATTGCATAGTCCTAATAACTACCTTAACATTGAGGTTATCTCTTTTCCTAATTATTTGAACCATAATAGAGTTTGAACCAAATCAATTGTTCAAACTTGTGCACAAATTTTGTGCTAAAAAACCTAATGGCAATTTTTTATTTTTAAAAAAAATCCCAAACTCAAATTTGATGAGGATTCATTAATTAATACATGTCAACTAGGACCTCCTTCGGAAATTCCGGCCATTGGTGGTAATTCATGTCTCGATTTTGGTCGTAAATGTATCATCTCGTGTCCTCGAATGATTCCTTCCAAATATGTTATCCGTTCTTCCTTCGTGGCTAGTTCGAGTTCAAGCCCTTGGACTTGTGCCTTCAAGTCGGCTATTTCATGGACATGGGATTGCATGCTTGCTAAATGCTCCGGTGAGAGTGTTGATAACGTCGTCGTAGTATCTAGAGCATGAGGACTAACGGCCGTTCCTTCTCTTGTTCTACTAGAGGGACCGGCACTATTGCTAAAAGGCTTATGGAAAAGCTTTATAACTCTAATTTCACGGCGCAACTCATTCAATTCTTTAATTAAGCATATGTTCTCCTCCATTATTTTCAAATGACTTGTGTGATGGACTTCCATCTCCTTCGAAAGCTTATATTTAAGATTTGCAACCTACACATGAAATTAACAATAGTGTTTGGTTTTTCATTGCTCGATAAATTAGGGGAAAAAAACATTAATGAAAGAACAAAAAAACACATTATCAAATTAATTAATATTAGCTTAAAATGCACAATACAATATTATTTCTATTCTATAACATGTGTTGTAGAGCCTTTGTGAAGATGAATAATATAAAATATTTGTTTGTAAAATTTTCATATTGGTTACATGGGTATTATTGTGCAACAACAAATTGGTATGGAATGAAATGGATTCACACCGTTCTTTCTAGAAAATCACGTTGACGTGCATTTTCTGTTTCATAATCTTTGTCTACGGGGACAATAATGACATTGTCCTTAACATATTTGTCAAACATTTCGATGACCGCCACTTTCAAATTAGTAGGATCCTATTCCAAAACATTGAACGATCGTTAATCTTGATAAATGAAAATTTTCATATTTTTGACAAAAATCGATCAACTATTTATTAACGATCATTAATCTTGATCAATGAATTTTCATATTTTTGACAAAATTGATCAACTATTTATTAACGATCGTTAATCTTGATCAATGAATTTTCATATTTTTGACAAAAATCGATCAACTATTTATTTCATTGCATGTGCCAAAATGATTTCACTCATGTAAGGATGTGTGTGTTTATAAGGATGGTGTTTATGTGTTTATTCTAACTAATATGGATGACATTTTGGATCAAAAGATGCAACTTAGATAACTTTGTACTATTACCTGAATAAGTTGTGCAAGTTCATAAAAGTCGTGTTGGAAATGTTTTAATATTTCGGAAACATGAGCAATCGTACGACGCAATATCCTTTCTTCTTTAACCATCCCTTCTAATTTAAGTCTTAATTCCGCAAGAGTCAAATCTTTTTTGCCAATTGATGTATGTGATCTATTCGTGACACAATTTCAAAGTCGTTAGAAATTATTTTTTCTATGAACAAATTCACCACCACAAAATTTTAACAAAACTTTTATGAATTAGTTATTGGTCACAAGAACTTGATATTGGCAACGTTAATGGTCCCAAAACATGCATGGATATGGTCCCAAAATGCAATATACCACTTAATTAATCACAACATGACATTGTTATCATGAAAGAAAACAAAGTATTGATGTGTCATGGATTCAATTGGACTTTGTAACAACAAAACACTCATTTGGCCATAACAAGCGTTTAAATGTCCATAAAACATTAATTATATTATTGCTATTATTATTTTGATATTATTCCCTTTAAAACTTGTTGTTTTTAAAATTAAAGAAAGTAGCAAGATGTAACAATACAACACCTTCCTAATTCAACTTCCATTTTGGAAATTTGCTCTTTTGATTCTTGTAATTCGAGCTCACGAGGTTCCATTTGTTGCTTAAAATCTTTGATTTTGTAGTCTAAAACAAATTTGAATTTTTCCAACTCCTACAATGTTTTTTTGTTCACAAATAAATATCAATTAGAAAATCAAATTTTATCTACTAGTTGATGTATTAAAAATAAAAATTTGACTACACATCCACTTCACAACAAATGATTAAACTACCAACATGAATATCACTAATGAAAATATATATTTTGAAATATATTTTACATTACTAAATGCAAACTATGATTGTTCAAACAAACAATACCTGGTTTTTCCTTTTTAGTTCAAAAATCCGCTTCTCTTTCTCACCAATAGTGTCATCTCTTTCTTGGATATCCTTTTTCAATCCCCTACATCATTGTAGTTTTCTCAACAAAGGATTACATGAATCCTATTGCATTTGTTCACATTGATATCCATTGCATTTTGTTTGCAAAAAAAAAAGAAAAAAGGTATTTAAAAAATATTGAATATTCAACCTTGAAAGAACTTGTGTAGCCATAATGGGTAGGATTAAGAAATGCTTTGTTATAAGTTACATCACAAGTATTGCCTCATTTTGGACTTGGGCTTTAAAGGTATTATTACATTGTTAATTTTGTAGATTATTAAACTTAACACTATTTTAAACCTAGAGTGCTTGATTTCAAACTTCATATGGATTATGTTGCCATAACTAGGCCACACTTACACAATTGAAAAACCTTAAATGCTTATATAAGATGGGTATATGTTTAAGAATATATTATTCAAATCATAAATATATTTTAGCATTTTGGGAGTTGAGTCCCATGTTGTGACAATTTATTTTTTTCATAGGTAAGGATTATGTTGTGGTTTCATCTCTAATCATCATTAAATATTTTCTTTAACACAAGGCGTTGGATTATTTTTATGTGATATGGTATGCACATATCAATTTAAACACAACTAAATATGATAGATATTTAATGATGGTATATCAAATTTAATTCAATTTGGTCGATGCAAGAAATATTAAAATATTTATTTTACTTTTTAAATATATAAAAATTTGTGTGAAAGCACAATCACTTCTTTAAAAAATTCCACATGATTAGTCACACTCTAGATATTAAAATTAATTTTTACAATATTTCATATGTAGAGCTAAAAACTTACGCCATGTCTCTCTCAAAAATTGCAATGATCTCATATAGTTCTTTTTTTTGCTGAAAAAGAATCTTGATTTCTTCTCGTTGTTCTTCAATATCTTTTTGGAATTCAATGAATTTCTTTTTCATCACACCATTTTCACCTTTGATTCTCAACAAAATTTCTTTTTCTTGGACAAGTTGATTTTCATAACTGCATTTTTAGAAATTTCATGTGAGAAATTACTATAAAGTTGAATAATAATCTCATGTTACACCCTTATTGCGTTCACATTTACATAGGAAAAAGTTGACAAGTCAAGTTGGATATGATGTACAAGTTGGGTACATGCAATAATGTAAATTAGAGATATGTGACAAGAACATTTCATAGTCTTCTTGAAACATTCAATTAAATCTTTTGAACTCTTGAATGATCCAAATTGAATACTTTGCTTTTGTATCTTCAATTTCCTTATCTTGATCCTCCTCATGTTGACGCCTTATTTCCGAAAAGTCTTTTAATGCTTGTTCTTCCTCTAACTTGAGTTGATTTATTGTAATTTTTTCATCATCCAATTTTTCTTCATATGCTTCCGTTAGGTCCTATTCACCAACCAAAAGAAAACTAAAGCCTTCAACCAAAAGGGATCTTCATTGGAAAAGAAAAATACACATGATCCAAACATTAATCAATGTTTTCATGAAGACTATAGTGGATAAGTTAACCATAATTTAATGCTTTGTGTTGAACTTATTTCACCATCTTCGTGAATGCAATTCAAAGACAATTAAGTTTATCATGTGGATTTGAACAATATATATGTTTAAAAATTACAAAAGTTGTGAGTTCAAATGTATTGGATTACGTTGAATTATGTTATTCTTGAAAAAGTAGAAAAATAAATAAAAAGTTATGACAATGTGAGCCATATCCCTTAAGTGCAATTTTGATAGCATATAAACATATTTTACTTGAAGAGCCTTTTCATGAGCTTGTCGCAAAATTTTTGTGTCTAGTTCCCATCTAGCATCATTTGTTATTTTGTCTTGTTCCAATGTTGTGTACCTATTGGGAACACATACAATGTGTTTTCATGAAATTGCAACACCAATGACCGTAGGTTAGTAATATATAAATAACGACCATATATTATGTACATTTACAAGATACGATGCAATTCATACCAACTCTTGATTGTAGATACTAACTTAATTTATAATTGTTTATTTTCGTTATTGAATTTTAGGATGACTTTAGTATAATCCATCTCATTAGTATCCACATGTGATGGGATGAAACTTGCATCCAAAGGCATGTTATAAAAGCTCATGTAACCATTTTCAATATGTGAGTGGGCGATTTGCACACTTGGCCAAAAAAAACTATGTATTTCACTTGGTGAGAAAGTTTTATTTTTTGAAAATTTGAAAAATAATTTTGATTACCCAATAACCTAATGTCCATATTTAATGCAATGGATTGGTTTACTTGCCATCATTCACACTTCTAGGTTAGAGTTGCACACAACCCTTTAGAAGGTGGAAATGAGTTGAACTACTTTAAGCTATGGGTTTTGGGTTGCCACATGTCTAGAATCATTTTTGGAAAGAAGGGAAATGATGGTTGTGGGGATTGTTGTTTTTAAATCATGGCAATGAATTAACTATGTATATGGGTTTAACAACATACCTAGCAACTTCAACCATGATTTTCTTTTGGTATTGATCTTCTACATCCAATAGTGCTTGAGCATGATTTTCTTCAATTTGCACTTGTTTTTGTTCCAATTTTAACTCCTAAGAACCACTTCCATGCACCATAATTCACACTCACAATTTCACATAGATAATGATTGTGACTCGTGATGATGACGTGATTAAAATTGAGATTCTAGAGATTCAATTATATCCAAAGTTGGCAGACGGAAAGCTGAATGATATGTTACGACTACTAATATAATGAGACAAGCATCTAGTACCTCGGCAACTTTGACACATGCTTGTCAAATAATTAATTAATTTTGAAATTTTCATTTTGACAAATAGAATATTCTTGAAATTTCAATATTTTCTTTCACATTTTTTTTTGTTAATTTTTTTAAAAAAATTGATTTGAAAATTTCAACATTTCTGTAAATAATATGGTTAGTGTCAAAGCTGCCAAGGTAGTAGGGTATACACATATATACCTGATATTGAAACTAATATTGAAACTATTTTCACATGGGTTTTTTAATTTTCAAAAAATAATTAATTTTTTATAAATTTGAAATTATTAATTTTTCATCTTCATATTTCCATGAAAATTTTGTTTGATTATTTTTAAAGAATTATTTAATGACAAAACTAACCCTAGGGTAAAGTATAGAGTGTTCCCCATGGGTGATCATCATTGCAAATGAACAAAATATTATGGGTCTGAAAATTGAAGGATAATTGTAGCCGACCTTTTCAACCCTTTCTTGCAAAGAGGCTTCCATTTTCAACTGGCTTTCCTCAAGTTGATGGTTACATGCATCCGTGACTTCTTTCATCCGGTCAAGAAATTCTTGTTCTTTCACTTTGATTTGGTATTCACAATAAGTTGCCACTTCAGCCACCTAATATATCACAACTCCATTCCAAGTGGTTGAGAACTTCAATTAAGTGTAAGGTAAATATACGTCGACCCTTAAAAGTGGGTTTAGGAGCATAAGCTTAGGATCTTACGCTTACAAGTCAACCCCTTAAAAGTGCGCTTAGGAGCATAAGCTTAGGATCTTACGCTAACAAGTCGACCCCTTAAAAGTGGGCTTAGGAACATAAGCTTAGGATCTTACACTTACAAGTCGACCCCTTAAAACACTACTAGAAATTTTGTTTTTTGCAACTTGTCTTATGCAACTAAAAAATCTCACATGTAACTATTTTGGAGTTGCATGCAACATGTGCATCTGCATGTGACATTTTTTAGTTGCATAAGACAAGTTGCAAAAGACAAAATTTCTAGTAGTGAAAGTGGGTTTAGGAGCGTAAGCTTAGGATCTTACTACGCTCACTAGTAAGTGTAAGATCCATTCCACTTCTCATATATCATGGTGACTTTAACAAATAACATTCACACTTGAGACAATGGAGATCATTGGGATGATTGATGTAACCTTAGTTTCCAAGTCTTGACAAGTTTGATGCAATTCCTCAACTTCGGACCTAGACACAAGGACTTCATTGGCCCAACCTAAGGCCTCTTTTTCCTTTTTGGTGGCTCCTTGAGTAAGGCTGCGCTCTTTGTCGCGAATATCAAACAACATGAGCACTCCATCCTCACCAGCACATGCTAACAATGTAGCATCACAACTCACACATATACGAGCAATGGATGCACTACAAGCCCGCACTTCGTAATAGTCCCCTGCCATCTCTCAAGTTTAAAAGTTCAATTGTCGTTTTTAAAATGCCAATTATAGTGGCAAAGAATATATGTGTGTGGAAATTGAGTGTGGCAAAAAAAAGGTGGCTTAACATGGTTTGCACTCTTTGTGATTGATTGCTTATTATCATCACTCTTAACAATTTTGGATGATTCAAACTCCATCTCGATGTATGATAATATATGGTGCATATAAACTAATGTTAAAATGGGATTTTCTTGACATCCATAGTACCTGATAGTGGATATCGATATGCACGAATTGAGCCAAGTTCAGTTCCAGCAAAGAACAAGCGACTCCCGAAAGGCAAGGTAATTTGGGTCAATATAATAGCACTTGTGTAACTCTGTATTCTCAATCATTTTAACCAAATTCATAAGGAGCTAAAACTTGAAGCATTTTTTTTTTTTAAAATCCAACAAATTGAAATTTAATTCTGAAGAATAGTTGATAGTCATTTAGCATTACACGTATAATTAATTAGTTGATTAATTAATTAAATTCTCCATTTGTATTTTTCATATACTTAATTTATTAACCTAAAACAATCTCGTGTGGTTTGTTAAACATTTATACATTTTCTTGATTAGATTCTCATCTGTCGGGTATTGTGTGACTTACTTTCACCACCATTGCATCATCTAGTTCCTTGAGCTTGCGATCTGAACCAACTGCAAAGAATGTTTTGCAATCTTTTACATTGACAACACTAGAGTACATACATCCTTTGATCACATTCTCACGAGTCCGTTTCAAGCTTTTCACTTCCCATTCATATATGGCACCATCGATGCCAGCAGTAAATAAGAAATTATCATCAGCTGACCATGAGATACTCCGCACCTACGGTTGATGGCTTTTGTGTTAAGAACAATATCTAACACTAAAACTTTTTAACCACAATAACTAATAACAATAGTGACCCATTGACAATGTTAAATTATGAATGCCCCATAAAATTTATAGTTGTTGGGATCTTTTTGGAGTTCATCAACTAAAAGAACCTCCAATGAAAAACACTTTGGGTTGTTTAGAAATTCAATCGTGAGTTATGATGAATTCAAGCCAATTGAATACTACTGCCTGATTCAGGTGATTGCAACCATGTGGAGTTGTAAGCATGGACATGACATGAAAACTTGGGAGGAGATTTCTGAAAATGGGTTAGAATGGGGCTGTAACATTGACATCCTTTTAAAAAAGTTTGAACCATATTACCTTACCGCTGTGGGCTCGCAAATTGCCCAAATTGTTGCATGTGTAAGTCTCAAATATGTGAACAGCATTACTTTGAACAGCTGCAAAATATTGACCCCCGTTGCTGAAGTAGCACTCCCCACAAGCCTTGATATTGAATTCTTTTGCCATCCGTATGTCATCCATAAGTAAATTCATCATCCTAAGTTTGTCCGCAAAGCCCACCAACACATGCAATCCTGATCACATCACAATCGCAACATTTGTTGTTGCTAAGTTTGCCAAGTTTACAACAGTTGTGATCATCTTGGAAAATCGGCGTTCAACACTATTATCAGCCATTGGTGAAATTACTCTAGTCAAATAACCCTATACATAAAATCTATAATACATGCTTACAATAATCTTGGATGGTTAAATTAGTCCAGTTAAATCAAACACCCAAACACGAAAAACATTTACACATGCACAGAAGGTCTTAGTGTTGTACACATAAAAAGTGTTACAAACCAAGAAAGTGATAGGATAGGGTAAGCCAACCATTAGGATGTAACGATATTGATAGAACTTCCTCGGTGAAGAATTTGGCAAGTTCACAACACTTATCAACATAATTCCAAATGCGGACACTTTTGTCAACACCACATGTAGCAATAATTGGCCTTCGAACACACATATCCATCCCCGTAATCGCATCTGGATGAAATGTCTATACAAGGGGGAAACAAAAAAAAGGTTTTTTCTCATCAGAATTGTAAGGTTTCCACAAGATGCAGAACTCATAACATAGGTCTAGTAAACATGGGATTAGTAATTCCTCAAAGGGTTGATTATTTGGCATCGAAGAATTGGTCCAAGTATTTCATGTGTACTTGAAATATATATTCATGAATATCAGAATATTTCATCCACTAGGAATGCAATGAATTTCAGGTAGAGATTTGACTCTAAGTTAAACTTGACAAATCGTTTTAGAGAAGAAAATGGTCACAAACAAGTTGTGGATGAGATACACTGCTCGGGCAAGAAATTGTTTCTGGATGAGAATATGCTATTCTCACCTGGATGTTGAGATCTTTAGGAACATCATTGGCTTTGAACATATCAATGCTCTGAAAAGGCAATGAAATAAGTTGTTGATTCTCCAAAGTGAAAACAAGGAGATCTTCATTGGGTGATAACGCCATACTACGCACTTTTACACCACTATTGTCTACTTTAATACTTTGAATCTGCACCTCAAAAACAAAATTCAACATATCAAGCTGTATGCAATTTCCCTCTCACTCTTAAGGAGTAGGAATAAAATCCCTCCTTAATTTTAGGAGGGATATTGAAGATGACTTCTACATCAAAAGATTGAACACTTCCAAAATGGGGTCTTGTTGGAAGCATTAAGGCAATGATGTACGAACCCAATTTTCTTGGATTTGCCCAATGTGTGGTTTTATGCAATACTTTTGGAGGAAAGGGTTTTTTCGTTATTCCCAGAACCTATCCATCCAGTAAACTTGGAAGGGACGTATTTTTTGCACCTTTTTGAAATTGACGTCTTCACCATCTTGTTTGTTGTAAACTGATATAAAACCTCCAGCTTCACCACATACAAATCCTTTGGAGTATTGCACTATGGTTTCAGCAACTGTTCCCCCTCCTTCACCAGTTGCTATAGTTGCCACAATCTTTCAGTCAAAACAAACGTCAAAAAATCACTGCAAGTATATATAGAAGAACATGGAGCTGTTTCTTTCCAGCACATAATGCACTATGTTCAATGAAGCTCACTGCAAAAAGAAAAATTATATACCAATTTCACAAGTCGTAACATACCCAAGTTAAAAAGGTGAATTGGATAAGTCTCTTCCAGGGTCAAAGATTTCAAGCTATTTTTGTTGTTCATTTGTGAACAAACAAAACAGTGCACACCCCTTTTTTTGTACCAAAAAAGAGTAGTGATGGTTTGAGAGAAAAATGGATTAAACTAAGTTTTGATGTTTCAAATTATTTCCTACATTGTTGCAGAAATATATATATAAAAGGAAGAAAAAAACATTGGAAAGAATTCACCTCTCCCCCTTCAACATAAAGAAGATCTCCAGAATTGAGCGAGTAAATACAAGCCCCGTCTCTTACTTTATCATCGCCTTCCTTATCAGATTGGTCACTATCAGAGTCATTATCTTTGCGGACCGTAAGCCACAAATGACAAAGAAAAACTTGGTTATCCCTTTTCCCAACCCCTGTTGACACTGGGCGCAGAGCAGAATCAGTCACTCGATACATTCGTGCGAATCCCACCCCAATGACTGTTACAAGAGATGGATTTGCTGGGCAGCATTGTACCTAACCCTCAATTACTCTCCATTAATCTTCCATGCTCACAATGGGGAGTAACATATTTGTGTACATCCCAGGTACAACATGCAAACTTAGTATGGAGTAAAACATGTCACAGTCCCTGGTAAAAAAAAAATCTCTCTTTTGCAGGATTGTAAGCTAGTGCTTAAGTAGCACAATGACAATACCCAAGCAAAGAGATGTGCTTGTTTCCGGATGGTTATTGGATCTGCTAATGTGATCCTTGAGGTCTAGAGTGAATGAACATTCTGAAGGTAGTAACCATGCTTCAAACAGTTCACAGATTATTTGAAAAAGTCCTCTATCATGAAGCCAATGCAATTGTTTCATTCTAAGCTCTTAGATAATCATACCTGGTACGCTACTGATCCTTGAAAAGCAGTCTTAACAGTGGCTATAACTTTTTGTTTCTCCAAACTCCAGGCCAATAAATTCCACTCTGGTGCACCTCCTGATACTTGCACTCCAATCACCAACAGCAAAAAAAATTAGTAAAACAATAAAGTGCTTGAAATGCCATTTACAGGATGTAAGTTTCACACATTATCTAAGTTGATGCCATTTTACATCACTATAGTCGGGCTGGCACAGCAATGGATACAAAAGCTCACATGGCACAGCAACGGATGCAAAGCTCACATATCAAGCTGTGAACTGGGTGCACTTGATAGATGAGCACAGAGAGATCCATCAATTCTACCAAAAAGTCCTAGAAATGCAGTTGCTGAAAATAGAACATCAACATCCTGGAATTGCCAAGCTTAGGGCCTTCCACTTTTGTGAAAATGTCCTCAAACATTGAAATACTTACACAGTTATATCAACACATTTTGATCACATTGGTTTGGAAAAGTGAGGGTGGGGAGGGTGAAAAAAAAATCAGTTTCCGACCTTGAGCAAGTACCAATTTCCCATCAGCACTGAAAGCAAGAGAGACATATTCATGTGCACCCGCTTCAGAGCTTGACAACACTTTCTTCTTCTTCAAAGTCACAGTGTCATAAATGCTGATCACAGGGTTCTTGATTTCTAATGCCACAATTGGTTTCCCCTCATTTGCAATACTCCCTTTTGCCTCTCCTGTCAGAGCACAAAACATGTAAAGAGTTGAGGAAAAATACAAAATGCTCATGACAGTATAAAAATACGCCTTACATGGGACCACCCATAGCACTGAAATAACCTTGCAGAGGAGATTCTTTGTGGTTCTTCCTGCATTGCAATTTGCAAGGAGAAACACTATATCCTTGAGCTTGCTGTTTCATCCAACATTGCTATAGAGAGAAATTTGATTGCCTACTTCAATTAAGAATACTTTCAAAGATTTGGAAGCCAAATTCTGGCAGAGAGATTTCTCTCTGCAACTCAGTGCTGATTGTCAAACTGAGGAACACCTTGAGATTAACTTCTGATTGCTTCTGTCCAAGCTGTCAAGGGAAGAGAAACATGAAGGAGCTTGCTGCTACAGACTTTCAAAAATGAAGAACCTTCACAGGAAAACATTCATTAATTTTCACAGATCTCTCTCCCTCTTACTACCCAAAAGCTCAAATTAGGAAATTAGGGTTCACTAAACATTACCTCCTCCTCCTCCTCCTCCACCACCACCTCCTCCTGCTCCACTGAAGGAAGGTTTGTAATCAGGTCCTGATCCTCGTCGATTAACTTTGTCAAATAAGCTACTGTACTCAGCAATTGCAACTTGCTTCCTGTTAGCACTCACAGCTACAGCAGAAATAGTATCAGTGTCTGGAGAGCCCGAAATGATCCGCTGAGATTTTTGATCGGTGCTCCAAAACACAAGATTGTGTCCAGCTGGATACAGCACAGTGCGGTCATCTGAGAAATACAATACATTCTTGAGGTTGGAACGGAGCCCAAATATGTGATGTGGAATCAGTGAAGCTAATGCCATTTTTCACACAACTTGTTGTATCTCTGTTTTCAACACAAAGAAAGAGTATCTTTGCAGGATTGCTTCCTCTGTTGCTGCTGCCCTCCACAAAGCTGTACTTGAAAAGCTCAAATCCTTTTAATGCTTCATGAAACTCTCCTGTGAACTTGGCTCTACAGGCTACTACAGCAGAAAAATTACAAGCTCATATCATTAAGGTCAAGATTGCAAAACTTCAAGGGAGATTTCAACATTCAAGGAGGACAAAAGACAGAGTGCACAACAGATTAGATGGACTAATCAACTTCACATTCCTTGAAACCAAATGGGTGCTACTGATCCTGGGAAGATCCCAAAACACAATTTGTTCACAAACATGGTAAGGAAAGATTTCAGAATAACCAGAACTACAACCACAGTTCATGCAGAGACAATTTGATTGTGTATATTGGAAATGCAAATTAAAGTCTCAGGGTATTGCATCAGCAAAAGCCCAACCAGTTCCAATTTCAAACTTGCATACTCTGAAACTCTTCGTGTGAGGATTCAGTACTTAACAATCTAATACAAGATTGACAACCCAGAAGCCAAGATGTAGTAAAAACATTGGGAAAAGGAAAACTATGAAATTACATGAGACTCTGAATTTTTGAGAAATGTAAGATACATTAGCAACTTCATGGCAATCCCAACAAGGTACCCACAACCAAATACAAGAGCTTTGAACTAAAAATCTCTTCAGAGTGGGGAAGAGAAAGTTGCAACCAGAAGTTGCCATGTAACCAGAAATTGCAAGATCTGGCAAAATCACAAAGAAAAGTCACAGCACAAGAATATGTATCTTCAAAAAGGATAAGAAAAAAATCCTTGGATCTACCAACATTCAAAGCTCTTTCTTTTGTTTCCTCAGTTGATTAATTCTGGGAAAGCAGACTAGGGTATGAAAAGATCCTGAGTTAGTGGCAGGTTTTGTTAGGGTCTTTCTTTCATCAGATTCAGTTGGCACTAACCACCCATCAGCTCCAAATCCAAATTGAAATAGGAGGATCTTGTCATTTGCAAACCTGGAGTCACCAAGTGGCAAGCAGTTAGAACCAGGTGGGTGAAAGGTGGTGTCAAAAAAGCAACAGTAGACCTCCTCTTCTTCTCCTCTCTCTTCTCTTCTCTTCTCCTTCTCCTCTCTCTCTTTCATCTAACTGGGAACAAGAAATTGCAACAATTGCATCCACAGTCACTCTAGTAACTCTCCTCTGCAACACTTTCCTCCAGATCTCTTGTAAGCTCTTCTACTTTTTGAATCTTACAATGCATCCTTTGTCCTGAATTTCATATCAACAAATACATATTGCCAAGCAGAAATAGAGAGAAGTAACACAGTGCAAAGGATTCTAAGAGTGCAATACCAATGCAAAAAGAAATTCAATCCAGCAGCAGGGCTCTTCCTGCTCTGGGAACCTCTTTGGGGCAAACCATCTGTTGTGACGGATTTGTGTTGCCAGCCTGTGCCAAATTGTGACTCATGGAGGCATTGGTGAGGCATCATTTGTCTCAGCATTTTACCTCATTTGTTTTTATGCCAATTCAAGTAATGCTAATCTCAATCTCAATCTCAATGTGCTGAGTACTGGGCTTCTATGTGAAGCTAAGAAGACACATGAATGGCATCATTATTGATAAGCTGCATGTTCTCAAATATTTCAAGTCAGTAAGCTCTTTCTATCCCTCCTCCAGACCACATTTATCCAATTTTGGGGGTCATGACCTCCTTGCACTTAACTTGCTTTATTTTCAAGTAAGTGCATTCCAAGGAACCGAACAGTGTATTGTGGGAAAGCGGAGAGGAGACAGATCACAAACAAAGAGCAAAACTTTAGCCTAAAAACTGATCAAGGTATCTGGCAGGCAGCAGAGGGAACTAGTTTTCAGTCTGTACCTTGACATGCAGAGACAGAAGAGCAGGCCATCCATTATCAAGCAGGTACAGCCTCTCCCTCCCTGCCTCCCCTTAATTGCAAGTATTTCTAATCCCATTTGATTGCCAGCCTCAGAACTAACCAACTCAGATTTCCCCATAGCTGTTTGCCCATGAGCCTCCTTGAAGAACCAGAAGTAGACAGCAGGTTCTTGAGTCCCATCAGAAGCAATAGAGTAGAGACAATGAAAACTCTTGACCTCAGTTTGCCCCTCCATTAGGACATGGTGAAGAGTCACACACCACACCCATAAAGGCACATGCTGAAGGATTTACGGGCAACGACTAGTAAAGTAGTCATGACACATGCTCAGTATCATTAGTGTTCAGCATTTGAGATTCTGGAAACCTTTGTATCATACAGGGAATGTTAGCCACATGATCAATAATTTCAGGTAACACAGATCTAAGGATACAACAAGCTCAGAGTTGCTGCAGATGTTCCACTTTGAGGTACTTCTCAACATACAAAATGTTTTCTGGCACTCTGGTTTTTGAAGTCAGTGATCGTCCTCAGTCACCCAGAAAAAAAGAGAGACAACACATGGATGATGAGGAGGACAGAAATCATGTCTACAGGGTAACAGATTGCATGCTCCTGGTCTGCATGTTATCCATACTTAGCCACCTGCACAAAGAAATAGAACAAAGTGCCTCATTATTCCACAGAGCAAAAGACCCAAGCATTCTTGCAAATAAACTGAACAATCTCAAAGACTCCAAGGACACAAAGGGTTGCAGACTGAATAAGATCTTCTCAATTATGTATCTGTAAACTGACACCACCTTGTTCTGATTCATTGACATAATCAGCCCTCTACTGTGTCAGGTAATATCCACAGGACTGTCAAATTTCTGTATGGAAGGCATAAAAAGCTTTTCACCGTCTAACCAACAACCATGAGAAAGGGCAGTCTTAGAGTCTAATACCTGGATGCCAAATAAAGCAGCAGAGCTGTGACCACATCAGTTATGTGGAATTCAGTCCAAAAACTCCTTGCGAAGTAAGATGCCCGCACACATGTAGTAGCATGGTAAATGAGATGGACAGGTATTTGTGACTCTGCAAAACAGACCTTCACAACTATACAGATAGTACCTGTTGTGAAATCCTCCCAAGGTAGAGGAACCATACCCACCTGTAACAAAAGGTCTGCTGGATAGTGGCCCATGGCTGCAACTTATTACTGTGTTGACAACCAAATTTATCTGGGTCCTTGATAAGGATAAGTCTAAACTGGCTTTCACCTCACTGCATAGGAACAAAACTAGTTTTACATCTCACATTGCACATGCATCCATCAACTATGGGAAAACATGAATATCCAGTAATTTAATCTACCAGAAAAGCTCACACAAACCCGCCATGTACAAAAATCAGGTTCCCCCTGTTCCATTTTGCATTGCCAGTTTGGCACACTGAAGGTTGAAGGTTTCAAAGGAAACTGCCTCCATCTTGCACTCTTCATGTGAGAAGGCATTGAACAGTGGGAGCTCTCCCCAAAAAAGGCCTTTCCTACTACAAACAAACATTTGCAAGTAGTTGATGGAAACCTCTTAGAAACCTTGCCTAGTGAATTCACATCAACCAGGAAGAGGACCTTTAAACATTTGTGATCCAAGTCGAACAACAGAATCCTGCAATTTCTATTTCAGACAGGAACAGAACCATGATGCCAATCTATGGCATCAACCCATTGCACACTTTTGCAGTACCACCACATTCTGCATCTAGAATGCAGACAGCTAACTCTGTTTGATGCTTTTCTCTCAAGATCCAAACAGTGCACTATCAGTTCCATGATGGCAAACAGATGTGATAAACTCTACCTCAAATGAGAACTTAAAGAGCCGATTAAGCCAAAGGGGCAAATAATAAATTCAAATACCGTCATACAAGGAGTAACTCTTCAGCTCCCTGGCCTTCTATAATCAAATCTCAATCTAGATCCACAAAATTATACAGTTACAAATTTAAGCAGCCCTTCTCCTTTTTGACCGCTTGCTTCTCTTTGATGGTGAACCATCAGTCCCAGCAGCTCCATTAGTTGCAAATGCCTCCTCCAATGGTCCCTGCACCACACTCCAATACATAAAGCAATCTCAGACCTATTCTTGGAGAACAAAATAGAACACCTGATTGTTGGAATTTGGGCATTCTTATTACAATCACCATGACTCTTCAGTATTCAAGACCTCAAGCTTTGTCAGTACCTTGGCTACAGTAGCATTCAAAGTTTCTCCCTCCAGGTCTTCTCCATCCTCATCAGCATCCTCCTCCTCATCCTCGCTGCTTTCACCACTGTCTGTAGACAACTTCTGAGCTTCCTGTGCCCGTTGAGCTCGTAGCATACGCTCTCTCTCTTCAGTTGCACTCGCAGCTTTTGCTTTTGAAGCCTCTTCAGCAGCACGCCTACGGGCCTCTTTCTTTCTTGCTTCCTCCTCCTTAAGCTGCCTAAATCTGAAAATTTTTCACACATACCCTCACTGTCACACTAGGGTTTCCAGTTATTGTGTTGAGTAGGCAGACGAAGCACCAAAAACCACATCCTATGGAAACCAAGTTCTCCCTGTCCATGGTGCTAGACTTGTTGCTTTCATCCTAGTTCCCACCTAGAAAAATGGGAAAGCAGAGAATAAACCAAAAGATAGTCAAGTATTATAGACCTTTCACCACGACGATCCTTTGCAACTTCTGAAGCGGTTGCTGTGGTAGCTGAAGGAAGAGAGGATCGCTTGGCCTGTCCAGCACTGATTATGCCCCCACCATCTTTATCAACAACAGGTTGTGCCCCACCCAGTTGCCGCAGGTATACTTGCTGGGCTGTGCTCAAGATGTTGTTTGTCAACCTTCATCCCCTCAGACCCAGTCACTACATAACTGAGAAAAATGCAATTCAAGGTGCCATTTACTTCAGCTATACTTTGAAAAGACCCTTCTGTTCTAAACCTAAACACTTCTGAATCAACATAGAGCCAGATGAAATCAGCAACACCTCCTGTGCAGTCCACACTGAGGAAACACTGACTGCAACAGGTGCTGGCCAACCCACCACCCAATAAGTGTACTAAGGACAGTGTCTCATGCCAAAGCACCACCTAATCTGTGACATGTGTACCCCACAAGCTCATCAAATTCTCATATTCAGCCACATCAGGATTAACCATCATCTGTCCCACTTTCAACACAGCATAGGAAAAAGAGAAGGGATGTGATCTGTCCTGACGAGGAATCCCTTGAGTACAGTCTAATTGTAATGCTACATTTACACACCGACTGATATAAAGAACCCCATACAGAGAAGGGTGACTTTAGAGGAATTACCAGTAAAGGCTCAGGCCAGATGGGACAGAGAGTGAGAAGTAACCAATCATGAGGGGTAAAAACTTGAGAATAAGTTGTGTGTTTTTCTGGGAAGGATCAGCACTCTGTCACATCAAACAGGATTTTAGAATTCAAACTGAAATTGCAATGTGAACAGACAAGCTGTCTGCAAAATTTATCCACATGGGAGACAATACAATCTGCATTCTAGTAAATTTCCTTCACACATCTATGCTGAGAGTTCACCACTGGTTAGCTTTTAGCATGCACCCATTTCTTGCCCTTGTCAGAAATACATCCCAAATCTGAAAGAGGATACAGATTTGAAAGTGAGAACATTCTCAAGTACCTGTGGTGGTTGCATCAACTGCATGGAAACATACTGTGAGCCAATAAGCAAAACTGGCAAAACGAGGTATGCTACTGTGTCACCCCAACCCAAGGGGGGTGCACCATCCTGTCAAGCAAGAAAGCATTGAATCTTAGACAAAATTCACCACATCAACAAGCACCCAGACACCCCTTTATGCAATATGCTTCCTACAAGAACAGAGCCACAGTGAAGACAACAAATGTGGGACACCGGCAAAGAGAATGTCATCAATCTCATGTGCTGATGACTGGCCCTAAAAGATATCCACAGTTTGGACCACCTTGTAAGTGAATCTCTTGTTGGTTCAGGATTGCTTACAACAAAAGGAAAAAGCCATGAAACCCCACTGCCATTCTGCCGGGCAGCAATGGTAGTTGGGCCTGCCAATGATGGAATCCAAAAGAAGCCCTCTGTGAGAAGACCCTGCACACCCCACCCCATCTTTGCTATCACATTTTTGTCCTTGTCACTTGAAAAAATTGAATGTCTAGAAATGATGTCAAGCCTGAGCCAAGCTGTTTAAATTAAAGTCTCTTCTCAACAACACAGAGTGTGGGCAGGCGTATTGGCTAATGTCACCTAAATGACTACATTATCATTGCACCAGTGCACTCAATAACCAGCATGGCAAAGTTTTACTGCTGCAGCAACAACTCTCAGGCAAGACATGAATAAATTTGAGCTTCAGGGCTTACATCATTGGCGACATTTGACAAAGCACGGTAGAGACCAATCCAGACTGGAAGGGTTGCAAGAGTTGGCAAGCAGCCTGACATTGGTCAAGGGCCATGTGTTAGTGACTAAATCTGATATTAACTTGGCCTCACCACATCAGCAATGAGGAAATGGAAGTGTCAAGTCCTTAACCATGACAATGCAGATGCAACACTGAGGTGAATTACAGCTGTATGTGTATTCTCAGAAGCTGTTCCCTTCCATACACCAACAACGAATGACATTGCAAGAGCACACCATGCAAATACCCTCTTGAGACAAACAAGGTTTACCTGCAAGTGGATTTACACCAGCCTGCTTATACAATCTTGCAGTCTCCAGTTGTATACGTTCCTGCGCACCAAGTGTGTATGCACAAAAAAGACAGTTGATGTAATGCATCTTGATTTTTCAACAATGCTAAGACAGCTTCTTTACTCTCTAGATCTATTCATCCAGGATCCCCAAATCAGTATCTGCTATTGCCAACTACCATGAGCAGAGCAGCACACCAAAGAGAATATCTTCCTGAGTATTGAGAACTTCTCCATACTTGCAATTTAAGTCAACCTGAAGAGAATTGAGGAATGACCTGGTAATGCACAGGAAAAATGAACAGACCCCACCAGTGAACAACACATGGAAAGCTGAGGAGCGGTTTGACTGTGGTCATAACCTCATGGGAGTCAGTCACAAACTATCAGACCATCGCCTCAATCACAAATGACAGTGACTAGATGCCATTAGAGATTACAGCCACTGACTTTGTCAGCTCCTGATAAGTACATGAAAATCTGCTTAAGAACTCAGTGATAGAAGGTGGTCAAGCTTTCCTACATAAGAACATTTGCTGGAGTGAGGTCACAACCTGGTCACCCTGATACCGCTGCTGAATGGCTTTGATTTTAGGATTCAAATTCTGCATCGCAAGTGTTGACTCAACCTGCCACATGAGTAACCTACAAAACTCAGGTAATGCGAATCGAATCTTGAACCAAATGGTAGATTTGCACAGCTCAAATACATTGCCTGCTCAAGACACTTAAAGTGGTCCCCAAGGACTTCATACATTACCATATGCATATACACCCCCCCCTTATCCACCAGACTCCCAAAACCCACATTTTTAGACATGGATCTTTTCCTAACACTCTTTGGAATTGTCCACGTGTTCAATACAAGGTTTTTCTTTGTTGGATTTTTACATACGATAGCCTTGGAAGCACACAAAAAACAGAGAAGAAAAACTGGCGATTACCAACCAAAACCCATTCAATCTCTCACCTGTGATTTTGTCAGGGGATAAGTGGCTGCCTTTACTAGAAAGGTGAGAAGAATAATTGCAAATCCATATGCATATGGGACTCTCAACTTTGTCAGACCATCCTTGAGAAACTGCAACATGCACAAACCACACACATTATTATTAGCCATCGCTGCACTCCAATTTTCCCAATCTTTACACCGTGAGATTTTATGTGACAAAATACGCTACAGTTTAAGACTGCATGTGAATTCATTCCTCAAACAATCAGACCATCAGAGACATGAGAAGCTAAACATTCAAACTTGCAAACTGTTCAATAATCGTGCTGTCAGATGGACCTGTTTCCAAACCCCATCGCCAGTCACACACAGAAGTGGAAATCATCGTTGCTGTTCCTCCTAGCTTGCCTAAGAGACTTTAGGTGGAAAAAAAAGGTTCCATTGCAAATAATTCTCCAAAATCTACATACGAGACTTACAAACCGAGAACCTTAGACAAGAGAACGAGGTTTTCAACAACAATTCGCTCGCTTTGGAACTAGCAAAACTAGATAAGTAATACACCAAGAAAAGGACAGAAAGAGAGACAGGGACAGAGATAGAGACAGACATTGAGGTTCACAAAGAAGGAAGGAAAGAAACGTACCATCAACGCCACTTCAAGCGAGCCGGTGACACCTGAGAGCCAGTCTCCTCCGCTCTGCTGCTGCACGGAGTCGACGGCCGTTTGTCCGGCATCCGTGGTCACCGCTGCTGTCGCATCCGCCAAAGTGAAAAGCAAACCCTCGGCCTTGACAAGCATCTCCTGCATGGCCAGGAAGGGCACATGGTGCGACAAGGCGGTGATAGCCGCGTCTACATGTTGCGGCTCCGGCAACTGGCCCAAATGCGCCCGTAGCCTCACACATCGCAATCTACTACGACGCCCCTTGTTACTCCTGCTACCACCGCTAGAGCCACTACTACTACTACTACTACTACTACTACTACTACTGTGCTGAAACGGAAATGTGAGAGACTTCCTTCGCACACCACAGCTATTCAGAGACAACAAAGCATAAGGTCGAGGGGAAGACGAAGAAGAAGAAGAAGCTGCGGCATCGGCCACGGGCGATGGCGAACACGCGTGTACGCATAGCGTGGAAGCCATCGTCGTCGTCGTCGCCGCTGCTGCGTCGAGCACACAACCGCAGGGCAGCCAGCCAGCCAGCGACGAGCGAGCGAGCGAGGGAGATCGAGCGCGTAACAGACAATTCTGTGTTTTCAGAATGGGCCTTTCAGCAAATGCGAAGGCAAAATCGTTCCGTCGTGGTTACACACTTTGCTTTTGGGATTCTTTTGTGTGAATTTCTTGGAGGAGGGTGATGGAAAAGGGGAGGAGAGAGATGAAATAATGAGCACTTTCATCTACCCCTAGTGTACAAGAAATTCATTAAGTTGAATAAAAAAAGGGGGGGGGGGGGGGGGGGGGGGGAGCCCCTTTTTTTTTGTTTGGGGGGAATTTTTCCTCAAAAATTTGGTCCCCCTTTTTTTTCCGTTTGATAAAATAATTCTCTCATAAAAAACACCCCC
>Ga0116227_10006877_pt1 | contig 22687 bp, 7 predicted proteins | sample S1TSphgellanicum_FD_89693 | JGI IMG/M metagenome (GOLD analysis project Ga0116227, IMG submission 89693) | Host-associated microbial communities from peat moss isolated from Minnesota, USA - S1T2_Fb - Sphagnum magellanicum MG | ecosystem: Host-associated > Plants > Peat moss > Unclassified...
ATAATTTAATTTATAAAACGACAATAAAACTGTCTTTTTTTTAATGTAAAAAAAATAAAAATTACTATTTCTTTAAGTTTTTTGAATTATATTGGTTGGGTTGTTTTTTTTTTTTTTTTCCTTCAAAGAACCGGAACCAGTGATTATCTGATTCTGAAATATTTAAAAAAACCAGAACTGGTGATTCCTTGTAAATTCCAATAACTGCACAGACCTGATTCAACTGAATGTTGGTTGGTTATTCGAAATTATGGCACAAAATAGCCGATGGTTATCAGTAGCAGCTCTTTAAGAGAGATATATAACCATGGTTTTCAAAAAGATCAAATGTGGGTTATAAAATCAAGTGGTTCATCATGTATTGGCTCTGCCCTTTATGGCAAGTTCAAACTGGTGTGTTGGCCAGTTATTAGAAATGCCACCAAATAACCAGTGGTTATCAGTGTGGTTCTATAACATATATATGTTTAACCATAGTTCTCAAAAATCAGATAACCAGCATGTAGACTTGAGTGGTTAATTGTATAATGGCTCTGAGGACTCAAACTATTTGGTGCTGCTCTTAATAACTGGTCAAACAATGGTTATTAAGAACAGCGCAAAATAACCGGTGGCTATCCATGCATAATTTTTCAGGATATATATAACCGTGACTCCCATAATTAAATTAAAATAATTTTTTCGGGTATATAACTACAGTTCTCAGAAAACCTAAGCGGTGATTTGGATATATATTCACAGTTCTCAAAAAAATTACAGAACTGGTCAAATAACATTTTATAAGGCTGCTAAATATTTGCCAGTTCTTGCATGAAACCCACTGGTTCTTCAAGGGTTTTCTGAAAAACCAGAACCAAAGGATGTTTGATTCTGAAAAAAATTCAAAAATCCAGAGCTGGGAGTTATTTGATCCAAAGTTAACCAAAAACAGATATTGGAATTCTTTGATTTCTAAATTTAAAAAAAAACATAACTGAAGGTCATTGAAAAATCAAATAACAACCTAAAACTGGTTCATAGTTCTTTACTAGCAAAAACAATTGAAATGAGAAATATTCCATGATGTTTCCCTAAAAATGAACTCATGGCTATTTCATAATACCACTTTGTGAACATTTCCCAAAATTTGGAGCTGAATGAAAACTACATCATTTCCACAGGCTCTCCCTTACAATACACTTTTTTTGAAAATTTGATTTCATACTTTTAATTGCTTTTTCATTTTCAGCAAAATGAATCAGATTCTAGCAAATTGTGAGCTGCAAATAAGTTGTGCATGAACAGTGCCTCACACAATTCAAAGAATCATACACACACAAGCTCTTTAATAATTATCATTTTTTACGAATAAATTAAAAGCCTACCCCAGTCCCAGGTAGGTTTGGGGAAGACATTTCTAATAACTGCCTGACACTGATTTGAATTTGCCACAAAGGGAGACCCCTGATAACCGCTGGGTTCTTTTCCTATTTCTAGTAGCTGCCCAACACTGGTTTGAGCTTGCCACAAACGTGGGAGGGAGAGGGGCCAGGGTTAAGAGCCATTACAAGCTTGTTCTTCTGCTTCAAATGTATTTTTCACAAAGTGGGTAACATAGTATAGGGGCAGCTTCAACACATGTTTGTGAAATAATAAATTAGTTTTGAAGATTCGGTGCAAAAAAGAGAATATTCATGGGCACTTGAAAAGATTCTTTGATTTCCTTCCCAGAATTCTGGTTTTTGGAAAAATGCACTTTTTGGAAACGAAATTTCAACATTTCTACAAATAATATAATTAGTGCGGAAAAATCTGTCAGCGTACTATGGTAATAAAAACCCCAGATACTATGGTCTTAAGACCCTACGTGCAATGATCACTGTCATGCAGGCATGCAGAACATTGGGAAATTTCTTAGATGTCATGCCAGCTGCAGGCGCTGCTTGGCCCATGAACAGAAAGAGAAAGATTCAATCAAGTTTTGGACTCATAATAAAGAAACCCAAACAAAAAAAGAGCTTGAGGTTGGACAGATCTATTCAGTGTTTCTTTTTCAGGCGAAATTTCAGACTGTGGTGACCCAAAAAAAAAATCCAGTTGCAAAGTGTACAAAGGGGGCAAAGGAAAACACAATATACACGCCATATTTTGAAGTGAAAAAAAAGTCAGATATAGAGATATTTAGACAATGACCCTGAAGATTGCTAGAACCAAGCAGGATTCTAAAATTCTTCTACTTTCCTGTGTAACCTCTAACCAAATTTGGCTCTTGTAGATGATTGCCAGTCGACCTTCTTGACAAAATTGAAGGAAAAAAAAACACTCTGATCAGTGATCAGAGCAACTTTAGGGAAATATATATATAGAGATATTCAGCCCAAAATCTAGATCCCAGTAGATCCGGCTCCTTCCAGCCGCAGCTGTCCTCGTGCCCTGACGCAGTTCAAATACTCTAGTTTTTCTTTCCCCCTGTAACACACGTACTATGAGCAAATCACCTGCTGAAACTGTTGACGTACTCTCTCTGTGTCCAATCTCTGTGCCCCCCCAGCTCCAGGCCCCTCTTCCTCCTCCTCCTCCTCCTCCTCCTCCTCCTCTTCTTCTTCTTGTATCAAATTGTATTAATTATTCTGAATTAAATTATTTTATTTTGTGGAAGCTTCGTGGACTTATAATAACAGCTTTGACAATTACACTTTGTGTTGCCCCTGTGTGAACTCCAAAAATATTGGTGATGGGCTAATCAAATTGGCTCCTCCTGAAAAATAAAAAAATAAAAAAAAATAGGAGAGGAAAAGAAAGAAAACAAGTACACTTTGTGATCATGGTCTCGCGGTAGTCATGTCCACAATATATGTACCTGCAGCTGCTGCTGCAGCGGCTAATTCGTTTTCAACTTGTGATCTGATGAGTTGCTAGTGTTCATGACTGTGATGTGTTTGTTGCACTGACTTATTAGCTAGTAACTGAGTGTGTACAGCAGCTGATGCGTAAGACCTTGTATGAAGCAGCTGCTATAACAGCCAGCTAGCTGCACCAGCTTCCTCTTGAAGTTAGTGACTAGAAGTTTGTTTTCAGTTGCTAGAACCCTATGTAAGTGCTGTTTGATTAACCTTGTGCTATCACATCATCTTGTCAAGATTATTCAAGAATTGTACTCGAAGAATTGTCTCGGGAAGCTTTCTCAAGTAATTAGAGACTCAGTTTCAGTTGATAGAGCTCTATAATATAAGTGGCAAGTGCTCTTTGATTTATCTCATGCTGATACATCAACCTGTCGAGACTATTTAAGAACTGCCTCAGGAATCTCTATTTGTCTAGTCCTTTTTAGCATGGTTAGACTTTTCTGTGTTTGTTAAAATTGTGTGTGTTTGGAGTCCTTTTAGCATGGTTGGACTCTTTTTGTGCGTGTGTTTGTTAGAACTGTGGTGTTTGGAGAGCTAGTGTCACATCAGCCTGTCAAGGTGGCTCAAGAATTGCCTCAGGAGACTCTGTCTGCTCCTTTTATCACGGTTGGACCCTTTTTCTGTGTTTGTTAGAACTTTGGTGTTTGAAGAGCAGAGTGTCACATCAGCCTATTGAGAATACTCAGGAACTGCCTCAGGAGGCTCTATCGGATCCTTTTGGCATGGGTGGACCCTTCTTCTGTTTGTTAGAACTGTGACTTTTGGAGAGCAAGTGTGATCTTCTCGATCCGTGGTGATCTAGTGTTGCTGCTCATGGACGAGAGTACTGATCAAATAGATGGCAGAAATTAATACCAAGTAGACCATGATTCGTGGGAGATCATCCGATGCAAAATCTAAAACCAGGTATTGTTAACAAGCACACCTGCAGCATGTCCTTAAAGCTATGCATTAAGGACTTGCATCATGCATCGGTTGCAGTAATATATAGCACTTTGGGAGAAGATTTTTGTGCTTCATCAAATGAGGATTGATGTGATGAGGAATTTGTTATAGTCAGTAGTAGTGTTTTCAGAGTCTTCTGTGTGAGGGAAATGATCAAGACTAGGGTTGAGGAGTAGCTACAGGTGAGCATGACTAGCTAGCTGCAGCCCAGAAGCAGCAGCAGCTGTATTCCATCTCTAATCGATAATTGCAGGGGCGCTTGTACTGTTGACTTTTCAGGTACTCTTGCCAATGAAATAATATTGTACTAGATCAGTCCTCAGAGTTGTATTCTATATCTTGTTGTGGAGCTGCTCGTGAGAATGAAAAAATTTACTCTGCACTTCGACACAACTGAACGATGAAGAAGAAGCCCCAGCAGCTCAAAGATAAGCTTCTTCAAGCAGCATCCAAGACCGGCTGCTGCTGTTTCCAAACCAAGGACGTAATACTTTCGATGCCGATGATGATATGATTTTTGTCATGCAGGTGAGCATTTCTTCATAATTTCTTCGTTCTTGAAACGTCTTTGACCACTTCTTCAAGTTTTGTTGTTTTCCAGGAGTGACTGCATTTTTGTCAATTTGGGAACGATCTAAAGGGGTTCTCGTACAACTCCCTGTGTGTTATATATGGGAAAGTTCTCAGTTATCAGGCATTTTAGAAATCTCTCTTATAACCAATGTCCAAGGGAAAAAAATGGTCTCCCCCCCCCCCCCGTAGGTGCTTTCCAACCTTGAGGAAAAATGACCGACTTCCCCTTGTAGTCATATGGTAGAGTTGTACATAAACCCTTCTAGATGAACTTTCCCTGTGAGGTTCCTTAATGGGAATGTTGCAAAACCCCGTCCCTGTGTTGCACAATTTCCTGTTACTTACTTTTGTAGGCTACAATTCTTGGAGGTAAAGTTAGACAACTTTCCCACAAGGAATCATCCAAGAGCTCCTTGCGTGCATGCAGTGGAATATGGTGGTGTGCAGTTGATTCCTGAATTTGCACTAGTACACTGCTAGTGCAATGGAGCCAAGCAGTATAGCGGCAGCGGCAGCAGCTCTTTCGTTTCTGCAGTACTATCCCAGCTGCATGCTTTCTAACTATCTGCAGGATTCCTGAATAAATGTACAGGTTGCTAAACTCATACAGCAGCAGTGATGCAATTGCAACGAGTACTGCAGAATACAGCTAGTGCCGATCACCGTACTTGATTATTTGCGGAACTTGAAGCTGGTCAGCAGCTTCTGCAGCCTCGATGCAGCTGCTGAAGGAGCTAACCTAGTTGCAGTCCGCGATCACGCACCTTCATACAACTAGCTAGGTGGTTCTGCAATCGCAGGTGGATCGACAGCACAAGGATCATGGCAACAAATTCTTACAGCTACTTGAACACAGCAGCAGCAGTACTTCCACTCTACAACTTCGCTCTAGTCCTATTTGTTCTGCTAGCGGGTCCCAATATTGGGTTCTGTCGCGGACGCGAGTTGATCTCGAAACTGGATCATGATCAGCTGATTTCTGTCGAAAATAACTTGTTGCCTGATCCTACAGCTCCACAGCTGATCAGAACTGACGAAGAATCATCGCAGCTGGGACCAGCTGCTGCTTCAGCTTATCCGGCAAAGTACAGCTACATCCACAGGAAGTTGCGAGCTTCAACGCCATTGTGCTCTGTGGCAGATCTGAGCATAACACAGGGACTAAGCGGCTACAACAACGGCATCCCAGCATACACGGTACAGATCGTGAACTTGTGTCTGAACCCGAGATGTGAAGTGAGTAACATACATGTGGCATGCGAGGCGTTCTCGTCCGCCAGACCACTGGACGATCTGGTGTTCCAGCGACTCAGCTACAACGACTGCTCTGTTATGAATGGTGCCGCTCTGGCTGCTGGAGACAGCGTCGCTTTCGAGTACGCCAACTCTTCCGAGTACCCCATGCACATCATCTCTGCAGAAGTTGGCCCTTGCACACCTTAAAAGGTAGTGTTCCAGACAAGTTTATGCTCCAAACCTGACATCCTTTTTGGCTCCTTTGGTTATGATCTCTCTCTGGCGCCGTTTTTTGGGGCCTGAATTGACGGGGATCGCATCGCATCCCTTTGGTGTGGTGCAATCCAAGTCAATTTCTTGAGATCATGGTCATCGCCCCTCCCACTTGAATGGGATTTACTACTAACTGAGCTGCCAGATTAATCTTCAACGTTATACCCCAATGTATTGCATACTATATTCATCTCTGCTGCAAGAAGTCGGACGTCCTTGCACATGTGTATCTTATTTATTCATGCTGCTCCGGACCTGTTGCCCTTTTTGGTTCCTTCGATTATGATCTCACGTCCTTTTTGGCTTCTTCAACTACTATGATCTGACGCCCTTTATGGCTTCTTCGACTACTATGATCTGACGCCCTTTTTCCCTCTCCTTTAAATTGACTTTGATTGCACTCCCTTCTGCTGGGCAACCAATTTCTTGAGGAGATCATATTATCATCATGTCGGCATCCAAATTTCTTGAAGAATTAATGGCAAATTTACTCTTGAATACTCTTCAAGTCACGCAGATTCAAGTCGCTCTCTCTCAGAGCTAGCTACTGCTGATTCGGGAATTAATCTGGCAGTTGCAATGACTAAATTAGAATGCAAAAAGGATAACTTTTAAGCTCATGATGTGGTTGCAAGAACGAGATTCAGTTGCAGGCAGCCTGGTGTGAATCAAAACTCGACCTTCATTGTGTGCAGGAATATTATTCCACCTCTATGAATGATTCCAGAATTCCGCACATTGTCACCAGAACACATTGTACATTTCAATTCTTGATAAATAGAAGACTTTTAAAGCAACTTTTCAAGTTAGCTACAGACTTTGCAGGTTACTAGCTAGGCTCCAGCTTGACCTGGAATTGAACAAATTGTGAATATATATTATCATCATATCAGATCATCATATACCAGGAGCTGCTAAATGTCAAGTATCTTTTACTTGGGATATATATATATTTTTTGGGAGGATTTATTATTTTGTTGAAACAAAGTTTAGTGTGAGTAAGGTTTGAGTTATTTTATGTTTTGGAAGAGGAGGGTGGGGAAGGGAGGGGAAGGGGGAAGGAGGGGTGTGGTTTCATTTTATCCCATGGAGTGACTTTGGAGCCTCATATACATGGGGAGTGAAGCTTGGAGTCTCTAGCAACATTTGTGTATCATAGGACCTTGGCAACTTTGACACATGTATGTTGAACAATTAATTAATTTAAAAAATTTCATTTTGACAAATAAAATATTCTTGAAGATTTGTTACTTCCCTTCACAATAAAAATAATTTATGAGAAAATCAAAATTTGAAATTTTCAACATTTCTGGAAATAAATAATTAGTGTCAAAGCTGCCAAGGTACTATGATATATGTCTTCATGAAGTGTATGTGACTTTGATAGTGTTTGGCTATGATTTAATAGCACATTCAATAGCTTTTTGTTTCTAGAAAGTTAAATATGTTTGTCCAGGAATTTGAATTTTTGTCTAGAACATTGAAATTTTAAAGAAAACTCCACAATAGGCAAGATCATAGTTACAGCAACTGGTTGATGTTTATATGAATTTTTCTAAGTGTTTGATGTGGTATTCTAACAGCAATTACATATAAGCAGGGACTTTAAAGGGCGATTAAATTTTGCTTATATATACATCTCGAGCTGTACAATTTTTCTAGGCTGTAATGTTTTACTACTCAAAAAAACTGGCCACTGGTCTTTTTTGTTGATTCTAACATGTTATGGGTTTTTAGTGATGGTGTTTCGAGGTTTTCATGATTTGTTCACCAAAGTTTCTTCCTTGAGCTGGTGGGGTTGTAACTTGTCATTGTACAGGCTCATGTATTTTTGTTCGATTGGTACTCAGGCTGCCCTATTTCTGTCAATTTATTTTCCTTATAAAAGGGTAGTAGCCTACTCCAGAAAGTTAGCTAGTAATCATGGGCCAGTCTAATGGAGGATACTAGGACAGTCAATAACCTCCTTCTGAAGTAGGATATTGCATTTTGGAGGTTGGACACATCAGGACATGACTGAGGTCATTTAATAGTGCAGGCAAATTGAGATCAGCACAACTATACTTATAGCATCATACTGTTTCAATGGTGTTTACAAAGTGGAAGCATGATAGAGTTAGCATGAGAAGTAGTTGTTCAGAAATTGTAGCTCAAAATGATTCAATTTTCAACATAAACACAAGAAAGTAAATTTTAAATCCAAGTAAATTTAAACTTTAGTCTCACTGTGGTGCCTATTCAATGAATTGTAAGTTTTAGTCATCTTTTGTGTTTTTTCGAGTTCAAAAATATGATTTCAACACACATTGTACAAGATTTTTATGCAAAAGATGGCTATCATGTGTTTTTAAATCAACACCAACACTATTGAAACTAACAAAGTCACACACATAAGTACATGCACATAAATGATGCCAAAACTTTATTTTCACATTCTATTTTTGCATTTTGAAGTGGAGATCTTGCAATTTACAAGCAAAATATTTTTGAAACATGACAGCACCCTAATTTGCCAAATTTCACAAAATAATTTAAATTGCCAAAATTTTACAACAGGTCCTAGCAAAAATAGCCAATTTATATAGAAGGATTATAAAATATTTAGGTGTTCAAAATGTTTCTGCTTGCATTGGCACAGAATAGCACATGTGCACAAAACCTTTCAAAGAAATTAATGGGGTAGCATTATTTCTACAACTAGAATATTTGTGGAATATGGAACTTATATCATTAAATTGTATAGGAGAACGGTTGGACGAATTATTTTTGTTATTTTTAGATTTTTTAGAGTTCATTTCATATTCAAATTTTCACATGAATTTTTAGACCAATCATGTTTTTAATGATATTTAGAAAGTGCTCTACCTATACTTTTGATAATCGAAGTATTTATAATTTGATAATTATTACATATACATAAATTTTAACTGATGTAAGATGTGAAGTCTTCCAAATGTAAAAAGTGGGTCACTTAACCATGTATTTACTCAAAGCTAAAATTTTCTTGCAATTTTAATAAGGAAGTTCCTTTTTTTTCCAATTTTGTAATGTCTTCAAACTAAGGATGATCCACAAGAACATTTAGCCAAATTTGGCTATAGAAATTTTTAAGATTCCTTTTACGTTTTGGCTACTTGCTAGAACTTGTTGTAAATATCTTACAATTTTCAATTATTATTTTCAAAATTTGGCAAATAGGGCATTTTGTTTTCACAAAATATCATTTGTATGTGCTTAAATCATATTTTTCATCTCAGAACTGAAAAAATCCACCCCCAACAAAAATAGTGGTTCCAATCATGGATAAAGCATGGAGAATTACTTTCAATGCCTTAGATTATTCTATTGTGACCCATGTGCTATCTATGTGCATGCTTCTTGGGGTTTTAAGTACATTAAAGCCAAGTGGCTTTTATTTAATCATCCATTTATTCATCATTTTAAAATCCATTCAATTATTCAGTTTTCATACTTCATCACTATTTATTTTTAAAGTCCAAGATACGTACTTAAATTATGTTCTAGGTGTTTGTTACTTATATTCTGATATTACACACTAAATATCTCTATTTAGTCAAGATGAACATGATGCATAATTAGATTAATTTGCATACCACATTAACTTGCAATTGACAAAACTTTCATTTTCAAACTCTTAATCAATTGAAAATACATTCCAAATTTTAATACTATTTAGATTAATGGGAGAGGAAGAGGTTGTAAGATTGTTTAAATAATGTTTTCTCAGGTTAAACTCCCAAGGCACATTAGTAAAAAAAAGTAAAAAATATGTGAGTCAAAACATAGGGTGCAATATATTGGTTGTTGAATAAATATAATAAGTTAACTAGTTTAAAAATAGGGTAAATTTTATTCAAATAATCAATTTAATTCTAATATAAATTATGTAATAATCTAAAATACTAGATTATAACTAATATAAGGTGGCTTTAATATGTATATATTAAAAAATTAGATCATAATAGGGTGATAAAAAAATAGGTTAGACATTTATGTAATACCCCCCTAAAAATGGTTGTTTGATGCACGTAGATCTCAAATTTTGCACTAAATGTCCCCCTAGGGTTAAACTTCTTAATTTGTTTTCAAATCAAAAAAATTTGCTTAATTCTTTTACTTTTTCCCATAATTTGGCAAAGGTTTGGTATTTTTTCCAAACCTACATATAGATTGAAATAGCCAAAATACATTTATGAAAATAAATTTTTACATGTCTTAAAAGCATGAATTGATGAAACACACAATAGCTTGTATGTATAAAATTTATCAAACATACTTTCACTCATATAAATAGCCTTTTAATTTATTACAAAAAATATTTCACATGACTAGTAGAAAAATTGTCTTTTGTAACTTGTCTTATGCAACTACACATGTCACATTTAACTAAATAATGATTGCATGCAACATTTTTTAGTTGCATAAGACAAGTTGCAAAAGATAGTATTTCTTTTAGTACATGTACATATAATCTCTTAAAGGCATTTATGATCGGGTAAAGTAAGATTTGAACTTCATTTTTCATTTTAAATTTTACAAACAATGTTTAGGTGTATTTATGGTGTCATGAACCAATGTGACAAATGATTTTAAAATGAAATGTTACAGTGACATGCCACTTTGGTGCTTGACAACATGCCATCAACAATATTGTGCATTAAAATTTGACCAAATAAATTCTAAATTATTTTTAGTCAATTTTTAAAAATTTAAATGCTCTCAAAATGGCATTTAAAAGTGTTTAATTGTTGGAAATCATTTCAAAATGAAAAAATCCAACTTCGTTATACATCCCAACTGAACTCATGCCTAAAAGATTGGGGATGGCTTGTATGTGCACACCATTATTGAGTACTAAAGTACAGTATTAAATTAATAATCACAACAAATTGGAATTAACAATATCCACCTTGGGCAATAGTCCAAAAAGTATCATTGTTTTAGTAACCATTTATCAATTGATTTGGTGGGTGTAAATTTGGGATCAAACATAATGAGAATTAGGATTTAAAATATAGTTTCATGAAAAAAAAAATTAAATTTGGAAAAGTAGATAGTTGTAAAAATGCTTAAAGTGGTTTCCAAGCTCTTGTAGCTCAATTGAATTTTTCTATTGAGAAATGTAACATGCTATAAATAGGATAATAAAATTTTTAAAAATTTAATCCTTGGAATTGAAATAGGAATTCTTCTTCAAAGTTGCAAGTTTGCTACAAATTTTTTTATTTAACCAAAATAATTATCAAACTCATGTTTTATCACCATTTTGTGAATCAATTTGAATTCATAAATTTTCCACGTAAAAATTTAGGTTCAACAAAATGTTGAAATCCTTTTTCACATCTTGATACTATTGTCAAAAGTTCACATGATGGAGGTGGACCCATTGTTGCCTACTCATTGCACTTTTTTTTCACTATTAATACATTTTTTCGCAAAATTCAATTAGTTTTCAATTCATAAATACAATAAACCCCCTTTATAATCACGCCCATTTTAATCACATTCTTGTTTGTGTCACACATTTTTTGGTAATCATCTGTTTTAGTGAGAAACACCATTTTTTAAAGTTATTATGACACTCATTAGTAGCACAAAATTTATGCAAAGCTTTATTTGTAAATGTGACTATAATGGGAGAAATCTAGGGCAAATATTAAGGTTTTGTAAATTGTAGTTCCCTTTGGCAATGTTAGTGTTGTTTTGTGTTCAAGTTGTGCAAATTAACAACAATGAATCCAATTGAAAAGAAAAGAAAAACAATCTTATAATGCAAACAAGCAAAAGATATGTGAACTTGTTAAGAAAACAAAAAATCTTAATTAAAAAAAATTAATTGAAAAGATACAAAATTAAAGAGCTCAAACTTAATGTAAATTGTCACATTAAATAGGCAGAAATCACAACCTTCTTCAAGTCTAATAATAAATAATAAAACTTATAATAACCCATGTAGGAAATTTAAACTTTGTCTTTTAGCATAAAAGAGCTGTTTTATAGGACTTTTTTTGCCTATAATCTTGTAAAGGTTTACATAGAATGTGATTATACACGTTCAAATCACAATTCATTAATGTCACAAAAAAAGTGATTACCAAGGGCATGATTATAAAGGGGGTTTACTATAGAATCTCAATTGGATGAACATGAGTCTAAGATTGACATTTCAATAATTTTAATTCATAGGATTAGATTTTGAGATTCAGAAGTATAATATGTTGAGACTCAAATATCATGATGATATAAATATAGATCCTTGAACTAAACAAAATTTTCAAATAATTAAATTAAAACTCTAGTGGAAAGACATTTTAATTTTCCTTTTAATTTGGTTGACCACATCATGAGAAGTTATTGTCATGTCATGAATTGTGACGAAAAGGAAATAAACTTGGTCAATTTTCTATGGTCCATGAAACAAATAGTAGTAACTTTGTGCTTGAAGTTTATGAATCGACCATTCTGATGAATATGACCCACTCAAAGTGAATTTAAACCCAAGTCAAATCCTGTAACCTTCTAGAAAATTTATCGAGGCTTACAACTAAGAAGGAACTCATCTAGTATATGACACCCAAAACACCATAACTTCATATTAGAAAAGTTTAATTTCTTTCAATTAACTACCTAACACAAACCACATTACATTGTTTGCGAATTGTTTTTGAATGTGATCATGTGAATGGATTTGATGGAGGGTCGCAAATTCATGATTCATTTATCAATTATATCTTATTATCACATTCGACAATTCCATCCAAATAAATATCACAAACTACCATGTCAAACCAAAAATGAAAATGAACCTCAAACAACCATTTTTATCAGGTTGATTACTGTAAAGTCCAATCATTTAGTCTCAATTTAATCCAAATGTTATCTAAGCCTTGGCAAGTATGTACTAGTGTTGGTGTGGTACCAAGTGTATACCATACTGATCCTAGTATTGGGTACTCTAGAAAGTTTGATCCCACCCTGGTCCTGGTATGGGGTCCTTTGTAAAACTTCCATACCAGCCTAGACCAGGACTTGGGTCCAAGATTGATTTTGGCTGGTATGCAATAGGTATACACTATACACCCAGTATTGAAACTGGTACAAGGCTGGTATGCGGTAGGTGTATACTATACACCTGGTATTGAAACCAGTATAAGGCTGGAATATACTTCACCTTACCTCAGGTTGCTACAAGGCTGGTATTGTCTCAGCTCATACCAGCCTGTAAGGTCCTTTACACCAATGTTTTTACATTTATACCAATCATAGACCAATATACAACACCAACATTGGCATACACATAATCAAAACATGCATTATGCGTGCAAAATTTCAAGTGATGGTGTGAAACACCAATGAATCAAAAGCATAAACTAAATTGATCTTTTGTGGCAGCACATCAGTGGGAGAATTAATTATGAAAGTTACCCACATAATTAATTCATTTTACAATGATTCACCTACTCACTTGCTGCCACAAAAGTAGCCCATGGTTTTCCCACATGTGAACTTTTTGTACTTTAGAATGGTCAAGCCCTTGCCCATTATTTTGGGTAATGTGTCAGCAACCCCATTAGGGCTAGCTAGGGGTTTCACCCAACATAAAAGGGCAAGGCCATTACATGACATTAAGGTCTGGGGCCACAGAATCAATGATTTTAAAAAAAAATCTGCCTTGGGTTAAAAGACACATTTTGGTCACTATTATGAGTGAATGACCACAGGATATAATGTCATGTAATGTGATCAAGAAAATGGGATAATTAGCCACCCCAGACCTTAATGTTTCTTTCAAAAGCAATCTCTCCTCAGTTTTCACATGTGAAAACCATCAGGATGTGTTCAGGTGGAGCAGAGCACACAGCTTCAATTCATGTTATCAAACATGATTGGCAACTGGCACACAGAATCCCACCTCAACAGTGATTATTGCCTAACAGAAAAAGAAATCATGGCTACACCAGGAGAAAAAGAACATACCAATGACGATTCTTGGTTGACGTCATGGTCACAGTTGCATTCTTTGTCTTCTTATGTTTACAAACTGCAATCAACCCCAAGTTCTGTAAATGCTGTTTTTAGCCTAATGTGAAGCTTGGTCAGCATAAGAATAAAGCCAGCTGAGCTTTTATCAACTGCCACCAGCTTGCTATCTGTCACTGTTGTCGAGTAATTATTATCATCTGCCAAAGAGCCCACCAGAGCTCCCTGCAAGTATGCCTCACACGACTTCAACAGTCCAGCTCCATGTTGCACAAAATGTTGTTGAATAAGGACCTCCAAATGCATCAGAGGTCGACGGAGCAGGTACAGCATGGACTTGCAAGACAACAAGAATGCATTCTCATTATACAGAACAGCATTTTTCTCACCCTCCGCAGTGCCCACCTGGCGGTCATATCCAGCTTCATTGAAATAGGGCTTTGCATTCAGGACAAGACCCTGAATTGAGACAAGAACTTGAAGAATGCTTGATGTTGATGGGTTCCATACTTCTGTACCTTGACCTGTCCATGTGTTGAGCAGGCTGAGGCAGACTTTACCATTCTCATACAAATTTGGGTTTAGTCGTAATCCACCTGAGTGATAGTGTGCTAGAGGGGGTGTATGGGGATATCCAGGGGGAAAATAAAAATCAAAAACAAACAAGCCATCATGGTAGGGTGTGCTTGGTGCACCCAGAATAACAGCTCTCAGCAAATCCATCCGATCTTCATAAACCCGCACATAGATTGTATCAGGGAGGTTCCTCTGAAGAATGCTCCACTCGGACTGTATTTTCTTCACCCATCTTCGGTCACTGCTTGCCTGGGCAGTCTCAGCAATGAAATGGTGATCCAACGGATCCATTACACTGTCAAAGTGCTTTATACTCTGGAAATCAACAATCTTCCTCTGCAACTCATCTCTCTGAGCTTCAGGCAACACCTCAGGCCGTAAGAAAGACAATACATTTTCGCTGCCAGCTTCTGTGGCAAGTTTTAGGTCTCTGTGCAAGTCTAGAGACTCTGAAATGTCCACTGGTTTTACATGCTGTGATGAACCCAATGACCTCCCACTCACAATCAGGGGCCGCTCCTCAGCATGGTTTCTTGTGGAGGAAGACCCCTCCTCATCATCTTTCAATTCAGACTCTGCTGCAGTGTCAAGTTTTCGAAGAGCATCACTACCACTTGGAGATGAGAAATCATGTGACTGATGTGGGTCACTATTCCTGTCAAGGAGCTCTTCTAAATCTGGTTTTCCAGCAACTCCTATTTCCTCTGGATAAACAGACTTGTTCGCATCCCTGAAGCCAAGAATTCCTGACGCCATTCTTGAGACAAGCCCTATTGCTGCAGCAATTGGGCCAATAAATCGTGCAGGCCTGGAAGGAGTTGAAGTACCACCTTCCCCAGGAATTTCTCTGGTACTCGGGACTGGTAACGAAATTTCCTTGTTTGCATCTGTGTCACTTGGGTCACTGTCTCCCAGGTCCTCAGCTGCTTGATCACGTTCATCAGAAGAGTCTACAGTTTCCCAGCTGGCTGCATCATCATCGCCATCATTCTCCTCTGTATCATCAAGGTCACTTGTATGTGCAGATGAAATATCATCATCATCACGGGCTACCACATATACTGCCTGTGGTCCCACCTTGGAAACCACACCATTGGCCCATGCAACTTCAATGTCTCCATCTTGAAGCCCAACAATGAAACCAACCCATGAAACATCCATCCCTTTCAGCTTAGAATCTTGGGCAATTGATAATGTGCAACCTTGCTGCTCCAAGCTCTTCTGTTCTTCTGGAGCATCAACCACAAGATCCATGGACACTGCCTCTGCAGTGCCTTGTAAACTCAACGTCTCTCCCACCTCAGATGCATCTCCAGGGCCATGGACACTGCTCTGTCCTGCAGGTAAGCGAATTACAACATCTCCTAAACAATATGCATAGTCAGGGTGCTCCAAAAGCTCATACACACTCACAGTCTCTTCCTTATCAAATTCTTGATGCTCCTCAGGGTGCTCTACTGCCTTCAACCATCGCACAACAGCTGTGCGTTGCTTTGCATCAACACTTTTCACCACACCTGCACGCCGAACCTCATTTTCCAGTCCTTCTCCATCTGCACCTCGCTCCAACACATACTGCTCAGGCCAGAAGTCATGGTCCCCAAGATGATCAACTGGTATGAGGGAGCACGCACTGACATTATTTGATCGTGTCGCATCTTGCCACAGCACATCCAAAACAGTCCTTGTACTAACAACCAAAGCCGACCTCTCTGCCACTTTGTCCTTCTTCAACACTTCTTGGTCCTTCTTTGCAGCCCGCCTCGGCTGCAGTTTACCTGCCCGCCGCTTTCCCAATCGCTGCTGCCGTCGCTGCTGAAACTCCTTAGAATCTGGAGCTGCACAGCAAGAGCTACATGATCCTGAAGCAACACCTCCATCCATGAGTGAAGCTACTGGACTTGATGAAGTAGCGGGAGATAGGTCAAGACTACTTGGCATCAACAAATTCTTTTCAGTCTGCTGTGTTTCGTCTTCCAGACATTCTTCCATATCCTCATCTACTGTCAGAGCTCCAATGTCCCTAGTTCTCGCAACAGTGACCTTTGCCTTCCCCTCTGGCAATAGGGTTCTGTCTCCAAGCTGCCAGTTTGTATGGACAAAACACATCATTGGGACAAGATCTTTAGGGTCTTGTTGCTCAGTGGGCACTGCAGATGAGTGTGTAGCTGATGCACCAATCCAGTGAACTAGCACGGAGTTTATCTCTATGTCCACAACTGTCCCTTCTGTTTGATTACCCTTCCAGCTTCCCCGCAGCCACTTTGCACCTTTGAAAACCCCAGAGAATGCTGCACGTACTCGCTGACCTGGGTAATAGGGCGATTCTGCATCATCCAGAGGATTCTCACAGACAGGAACAAGTCGGTCTGGGTCAGCTTGGAATACCTTACATCTGCTGCCATCCTTGAACAGCACTGTGACGTTGTCGATAACATCTTCAACACGGCCAAGCCAGTGGCAATGAATGACATAATCTCCAGGGTTGAAAGCTCGCACACGCCGCAGCATCCGACTATCGACATCCCGCACAAATCTTTCTGGCATGTTCTTGGAGAGCTCCAAATCCACAAAAATATTTACATTCACAACGGTACCAGTCTGTCCCAGTGGCGTTGCTGCGGATGCTACAATATCCCCATGCATGAAGGCACGATCAACAACCTCCAGTTTACTCACCTCTTCAGTAGTCTTTGTGGAGTTCAACCAGACAACACGAGCATAGCCTTTCGAAAGCTCACGATTCTTCTCCTCCTCATCCTCCTCTTCATCGTCCTCATCTTCACTCTCGTCACTATCGTCACTATCGGAATCTCCTCCCACTCTGACGACCAAACCTATTCTTGGAGGAAGAAACGCAAGGGACGTCACAACATCCTCCCTGAAAATTTGGGCATTCGACAACACTCTGCGGTCTTCTGGATCGCATCCTTCTGGTTCAGCAGAAAGAGCTAAGTCTACCGACCTTTCCATGTTTGCCGTGCACCACAGCACAAGAGTTCCGGCTTGAAAGATCCCTCTCTCAAATCCCCTGCAGCAGAAGAATGTAAGCTTTGCGACTAAACCTTTCCCTCTATCTCTCACACACACACACGCACAAAATTCTGCAGGTGCTTGCCTCTTAGACACTTCACAAATTCTACGGCTCCATCGCCAATTGCAAGCTCTGACTACAATCCGACAAATTCTAACACAGATTCCAATTTATCTCTCATACGAAGCCTTCCTCTCCCTCCCTCGAGATCTGCGAATCAAACTATACTAGGACAAGAGAGAGCCATCTACGGTCGAGTTGCTCGAGACTTAGGGCGCTGGTACTTACAGAGAGAAAGAACATGCAAAAGCCCTCGTAAGTTCGGAGTTCAGGAGTTAGGGTTAGGGTTTACGGTGTTGGTCTTCTCTCCCTTTCCATATTTCACTCTTACGAAATCCAACTCGGCTTGCCTTTTGCTTTCTTATTTACGCAGCTCTCGACCACAACTTCAGAGCTTTCCCACCCCTATTCATGCAGCGTTTGCAATCTACCTTTTTCTTTCCTATTTTCTGTTTCAGAATTCTTCTTTCCAGAACGTCAACAACATCAATCTACTAGTGGAGAGCAGCTCAGCTTCATCATAATATTTATTCCAGAGGTCACTTTGTTCATGAATGGAGTTTTCAACATTGCTAATGATCTTCCACTCATTAAATACATCAACCAAGTAGTTGTTGAATCAAGCTGAGCCCAACTAGTGACAGTCTCTTATGCTGTAAACACTATACCTGTGGATGAGAAGTGACTGCTACCAATCAGGAATTCAATTTCAAAAAAGATGGGAAATACTTAACAAGCAAGACAACTCTACAAATGCTGCTTTAATTCCTGTTTTCTGTGTGCAGACATGACTGAATGACTAGATTCCAGTGATTGGGAAGTAATGACACAGAAACCCAAAAGTAAACATTAGACATTTGAGGCCTACATCAGCAAAACAAGCATTGAAGAAAGCAGGAAATCTCTGCAATCTACTACACCTTCAGGTGGCGTCACCCACATAGGGCAACAGCAACAGAGGTGCATCAAGTTCTAAACCAAGGCTTGAAAACCAAACCTTTCTAGTTATTTCTGGCAGAATACAACTGCCTCCTGTATCTTAGTCAATGAAACATGGCACAGTCAATGTTTCTGATTCCAAACTGCCAATCAATTTTTGGTAGCTGGATCAGTCTGCACCCTCCTCTGTGCAGTGACTTGAGCTGAGGTGCTGTGAATGATATTCATTATACTGGAAGAATAGCAACATGGAATTGTCCTGTCACCTACATGATTTGTATGTTTTACTGGGTACAGGAAACTCATCCTTGATCATCAGTTGCCAATTTAGTAAAATGGAGCTACTAGTCCTTGTCAGTGGATTTAGTTCTCCTTGGTTCTCCAGCAGATAGAATGTTGAGATTGCAATGGGAACAAGGGGTGCTTACAACCTTGTCAGGCCCATGTTAGCTAATCAATGGTAACCTGTTGTACTCATTGGTGCTGGTGATAAATGAGTTGCTGGTCTATATTGTTGTCTTTTCACCTCCCAGCTAGTCATGGAACCATCTACAAAATCGTAATACCAGCCATGGAGTCCCAGTTTTCCTTGTTTGACTCGATCTTCAATCCATGAAAATGTCAAGAGGTTTGCCAGAGACACGTTTATGGACTCCTGTACATACAAACTTTTGTTACTATGGGTGCATCAACATATTTTATGAGCTTGTATAGAAGTAAAGTGTCAACTTTGAAACAAAGGAGAGAGTGAGAAAGAAGAGACTTCACCTGCTCACAGAAGCGGCATTGATCTGTGATAGATCTGCCAGCCATAAGCTTCAAAGTATGTTCCCTTGCTGACATTCCAATCTTCATCCAGCTACCTATGAAATCACTGCAAGAACAGCATGAGTGCACAAAAGTGTCAATGTTGAAATACTCGCTTTATAACATTTGTCAATTGCCAAAACACTTGCAGATTCGCAAGAATAGTTGTTGAGAGCTGTGATCTTCAAACCCCAAACAGAAGTTTGTGTTCACCATTACAGCACAAGTGGCAGTTGACTTTATGCAAATTCAAGAAAATTGTATGTACATCTGCAATGGTAAGGATAGTGCCCAACTCATATGTTCTATTTAGATGGCAACATTTGCAACATTCTGAACCTGCTCATATGTTCTGCAAAGAATCTGACACAGTCCAGAAATACCTTGAAGCTAAGACTTGAAATGAAGTATTCATTTCCTGTCCTGGTAGTGAGAATTAAACAAAGCCATTGGAGTCATGAGATTGTATTTAATTGCCAGTTTCAAGTTTCCACCTACTGAAGTAATTGACTGAATTGCATTGGGCACTGAGGTTTTGCTCTATTTGCAAAGCAATGTTTCCATCTTGTAGCTTCATGAAACAATGCATCACAATCACATCAATGATATATTGCAGTTACAAGGTGAAAATGATGTTATTGATGTCTCAAATTCTATCAGCTAAACAAGGTGAGACCAAACCCTCAGGCCATCAAACCTGGCAACCTGCATTAGAAGGACCAGTTTTTCCAATACATCGCAGTTTTCATCTGATGAATGTCAAAGAAAAGTGTGCACCTGCTGAAATCAGAACGAGTCATAAGAGCTCGAATCCCTCCACAGTGTCTGTGTCCCAGCACAATAATATGCTCAACCTGACATCCATCCACAAGTGACATTTCTTGTGATCAATACAACAGGATGTTGAGGTTACTCAAGCTGCCATCAAACTTCAAATGCACCTTGCTATAAACTTGTGCTGTCATGTTCAGAGAATAAAACCTGAAGGCCCATGACAGCAAATTCCAGAGCTGCACTTGTTCCATGGTAAGTACCCTACACACACAAACATTGAGCATGTGAGCCCATGGCTCTGAGGGCAAGAACTACAACCCCACCTCACAACGACATTAGGTCACAATATAGATACAAGAGCATACCATTCTCTGGGTTGAGAATAAATATAGGTCTTTAGCATATCAATGCAGTTCCTGAAAGTACAAAATCCTCCACTTGCAACTATGGACCAGTTTAACAATTCTAAATCTGACTCACAGAGAATTGTTACCTACTTCTACACTTGCAGCCCTCATAATCAGAAGACATCACTCCAGAAACAAACTGTCAATCTGTAGATGATAAGACAGTCTATAGAGTCCACCCTTGAAAAGATGATGTACTTCAACCTCCTAAGGAAAACTTGTACAATAACTCCAAAAACTACCAATTTCTGTCTCAAATGTAGTAGATATGCTCTTGCAACAGGGTGTACCTCTTTCTCCCAGGGTGGTACCAAATTGGCAACATTTCGCAGTGTGAAAACCTCCCCTGGTTCCAATTCCATGAGCATTGTTGGATCAACCCGTGAATCGCAGCATCCTATCACCATAACCTGCATAAGGGACAAAACAATCAATTTTGCTTAGTGGCAGCCAGTTCTGAAGTTTTGTGGCTCATGCATAGAGAAAGAAACACCTGTTGTTTCATCCACAACCATATCACCCAGCAGCCTGACATACACCAGGAGCTATTTTCTGTGATATTCGAGAAGATATCAGGGAAAAACTGATTGGGAATGGAGCTTGTAGGACATTGAAGACTACTGTACCTTTGGCTTTTGACCATCTGCAAGCCTTGAAAACAGTTCTGACTCCTTACTGAACACACAACCACCATGAATCATGATTCTTGCAAAATGGATAGAACCACATGATATGTTTCATTAACAAAGATACAAGAGTCCTGATCCTGATCAGAATGTTTTCTCTCATCAAGATTAGTCAAGTTAGATCCAATGCTTTGATCTCTTGTCTTTGACTCCCTCATCATATTACACTACCAGTTGCTAGGAGTAGAATCTCAGAAGGTTGCGTATGATGAACAGCAATAAGAGTTCGTGAAACTCCTTATAATGCTGTGTTCTTCTCTGAGCAGTTTCTGTCCAGTCTTGAAGGCTCAGCATAAAAGGTGCATATGTTTGAGGACTAGCTGAAACAGAAGACTGATATCCTAGTACAAGTCCACTGGTTGCATGCATCGAAGGCGATCTGAGAATGGAAGGAGCTAAGAACTCTAATAACAAATCAGAAATTGCAAATCACAGAGTAGTTGCAGAATGTTGAAACTTACAGGAATTTTTCCTCCTTGAAACGAATAAATCCTTTTTTGAGCCGATTCAGAACCGCCGATTCGGCAGGAGTGGATTCGGTATCCTCCTCAACTATCACCGGGGGCGTTAGTTCGTAACCGTCCATGGAAAAAGCTCCCAAGCCATTCACATGCGCATTCCTCTTCGTCTCCCCCGGATCACTATTACCACCACCACCACCACCACAGCTATCACCGTCTCCAAATGCTCTACCTTCTCCTCGGCAGCCTCCGTCCTCCATGCCTACCAACTCCGAGCTAATAATCCTCCGCCTTCGTGTTCCCTGATCTGTTCGCACATCTAGTAGACCACGTCCTTCCCCTACTCCGCGAACAGCAACAAGTCTATTCCCTCCTGCTGTGCTCCTACCACACTCCACAACTCGAGCACCTACATTCACAGCAGCACAAAGAGACGAACCTCCGGGAAGAACAGCAGCAGCAGCAGCCGCCGGTTTACGAAATCCGATCGATGAAAATCCGAACGCATCCGGAATCTCAAAGGCACCAGATGCTGCAGAAGCTCGCGGGAGACTGGAAGCTGGGGAGCAGGAAGAAGAACAACACAGAGGGAGCGGAGCTACGGCAGCAGCAACCTTACAAAGAGGCGCCATCATCACGGATCCCGTGACGGACATCGCTGTGCAGCAGCGTACAGACGCGACTGTGTGATCGATCAGGCGACAAAGACAACACCGCTGCTCTCAAAATGCAGAGTTCGTGCACATTCATTGGATTCGTGCATTGGGGTAATCGCCCTGCCGCCGCCCACGGTAACCTCGTAGGTACGACTACAGTACAGTACACATCTACTATATTAATTCACTTGTTCTGTCTGTCGAGGTCCTGAAACCCAGATCCCGTCTGTCCGTCTGTCGAAGTCAGGATCTGGGTTTCAGGACCTCGATAGACGGACAGATTAAGGAGACGTGATTAGTGACCGACGCGGACTCCGTGACTGTTTTTACTAACTGCCATTGAAAGTAATGGTTCAAACCAAGTGCCCCGCCTC
>Ga0116227_10006878_pt1 | contig 22685 bp, 13 predicted proteins | sample S1TSphgellanicum_FD_89693 | JGI IMG/M metagenome (GOLD analysis project Ga0116227, IMG submission 89693) | Host-associated microbial communities from peat moss isolated from Minnesota, USA - S1T2_Fb - Sphagnum magellanicum MG | ecosystem: Host-associated > Plants > Peat moss > Unclassified...
AACCAAAAAAAAAATTTGTTTTTCATGAAGGGTGGGTTTTTCCCAAACCTAAATTTTTGTTTTCCCCCCCCCCCCCAAAAAAAAAAAAAAAAAAAAGCTATTTTAAATAATGTTTGGGTGAATGTGGGCCAAGAAACATGTGGAAGAACTTGTGAAATTTCGTGGCAAGTCTTGCAAATTGAATTCCTATGTGATTTTGTCACCTAGGGAGTTGTTGGGACATGCAAAGACTCAAGTGCTCTAAGTACCTTCCTTATACTGTATAGAAAGGTGTGGTAAGTGCATGGAAGTAAAATGGAGCATCATGCCCAACTATTTCTTGTAATGATTTTTGTTCCTTGCAAGAGTATTTATTGCCCATACATGCATTCCACATAAAAAGTAGATTACCCAATATACTCTTGGTTCACATTCACAATTGCATGAGTGCAAAAATCATGTAATTTTAGGGAAGATGACACATGCTAGGTACACACATTATGTGGGATCCAAGAGTTGGTTTTTCAAAGTAGCCACCAGCTATGTGACATTGGCACATTACTAAAGACCTCTCCACCCATTCTTCTGAGCTGATACAAAGTTTCATGAAATGGTACCCAATTTCACCCTCACTTTCACCAAATCTTTTAGGCAACCAAATTGGGATGAAACACATGGTTAAGAGTGTCAAACTAGGGGCCCAAAGACAGGGTGACTTTCTGGATAACTCTATTGCTTCTGCTTGAATTTCAATGCCATTTTATGAAATTTTTAATCCACAAAAGTAGGTACCTACCCAAAAAAAAATTTAAAAAAAATCCCAATTAGTAGTGCTCATGTTTCAATTGATCTCTTACTTGATTCCATGTTGTTGTGCTATTGTGATCATGAGCTTCCTCCCTCCCTCAAATGTACGAGAGAGAGAGGATGGTCTGTTTTGCCTCTCATCCAATGAATGAGAGCCCAAAAATTGCGGCACGGAAGCTGCAAATCATTGCAGGTAGATTGTCTTCACAACTTAGACAAGTAATAAAAAATTGTCAAAATTATAGTGGGGAGGGGAGGGGAGGGGAGGGGAGAGGAGGGGTCCACCCACTCCACCAAACTGGCAAATTTGCCTTTTGACCCCACCTCCTACTACCTCAAGTACTTACCTCATGAAAGAAACCAACATACACTTCACCTAAGGAAGGTTGCTTGCTTTGCTTGCTTGCTTGCTTGTATGTGGTGTTGGGGGCCAGGGGGGAGGGGGGAGGGGGGTGGGGGAGGAGGAGAAGAGAATTTCTGGATGATTTCAACCAAATGAATGAGCATGAGCATGAGCAGGCCACCCACAATGCACATGCATTTGATAATGAATCTACCCATAATAATCAAGTTTGCATCTCACATAAGTTGTTGAATGAATGATCACAAAGAAGGTAGGCTAGTAGTCCTCTTTGTGTGTTGTAGTGGTGCATAGACTTGTCACATGGATGGCAAGCCAAGCAAGCAAAGCAAAGTAAGCTAGCCATCCCTCTTTTTCTTCTTCTTCTTCTTTAATTAACAAAAAGGCTTGTATGGAGTGTTGTAAGAGTCAGGTGTACAAGATCTCTAACTCTCTCTCTCTCTCTCTCTCTCTCTCTGTGTCTCTCTCTCTCTCTCTGATTGATGAGAGAGTGAGATCATTGATGAGGCACCTGACCCCAGCTCTTGTCTCCTGTTTGATGTGATTCCCATTCAAGCCCATACCTGCAATTATTGATTCCATTGCACCATTTGCTCCTCCCCCACACCACACCACACCTCTTCCCAGCTAACTAGTTGCATGAGAGTTTGACTCCCTCCTGCCATACTGGCCTTCCCCTACGCCGGCGCGTGGGTGTTTCATAAAGCGGAATGCTTGCCCATGAGGTCATTATAGTAGGTGTAAGATCCCTCCCACTTTTTAGGCGTAGATGTCAAAACTTTCCTCCTCATACTTCTTCTAGTGATGATCTCTCTACATATGCTAATGTTTGCCTCATGCTTTACATGCATTTAGTCCATGATGATAACCGTTTGCCTCATGCTCTACATATGTTTAGGTTCATGATATCATTTGCCTCGTGTTTTATGATGGGTAAAGCATCAAACCCCCATCCCATGTGGGGGCCATTCCCAATATGTGGGGTTAGACTTGGCTACCACCTTGTCTTAGAGGCCCCTTATTTTGGGGAATACCCCCCCCCCACCTTGGATACAAGCTTTCTTCACAAGGTACAAGCTAAAGTATTGTACAAAGTGTACCTTCACAATCAATGAAACTACAAGTTAGTTTACATAGTTGTGCATTTTCACCACTTATAAACCACTAGATGCCCTTGACATGGTGAGTGGCACGCTTGTGGTCTATGGACCAACAACAACCCATTGTGACTAATGCCATAGTTTTGATCCACATTCACCCACTACATTGAGTGGTTATCGTTTCGCCCCCTTCCTCATGGATTTGATTTTTGTTATCTTGCTTGTACCTAGTTCTCTTTACTAATCAAATATCATTCATGACAAATCAATAGAATGAAGAGCATCTTACATAAAGGCCATGGTCATGTCTATCCTAAGTTAAAATAGTAACATTTTTGTTCTTCGATTTATGCACCATAGAATTGCCAACAAGTTTCAAAAATAAAATGTAAGTATTTTTTTTTGTGATTACATTTTGGAAGGATTGTCAAGTTGAAAATGGATCATAAGTTTAAACTATATAGAAGGTAGATGAGAAAATTTATTGAAGGTGGGATGTTGTTGGTGTGCATGTGTGCTACACAATGCAAAATGTATTTGTACCTTGTGATGTGATAAAAGGTTGATATATATATATGCTCCTTCTCCCCCATCCTATATCAATTCTTAGGTTAATAAATCAACCAAACACATATTCAAATTCTACAAGGTGACAAAAGATCACTTCAATCTAACCTCATGTAATTGTGAAAGAGGATACCACTTTACACACCATCAAAACCAAATATACTTGTCCAACCAAAAAACAAAATAGCAAACCAACAATCTACTGAATGTTAAACATCCATAATTATGGATAATGAAGCTAGACGACACATCTTAACTCATAGCCCCAAACCTAATGACATTGGAAGAAACTAGGATATCAAATCACTCAAAGCTTCTTTTCCCTAAAAGAATTATATTTTAGTTAACTCAACTAGATTCATATCCAAAATTTTCAATATTATCATCTATCATTCAATTAATCAACAAATAATCCAATTGAAAAAAAGAGTGTCAAGAAAATTATTGTTGGATGTCCAAATGTAGGGGATGCAAAACACCAATATATCTACCCACCCAATCAACACTTCATCATGGTTTCTTTCCAATACCAAGTTCAGGATTTTGTTCACAATTCCCATAGTAGTTTTGCTTTTTAAGTATATCCCATGCCTCCAACTCACCTTTGATTGTTGGATTCCATCATGATTGTCAACCCCACCCTCTCCATGAAAGCCATAGATTATTTTGTCTCATGACCTTAAACATAGCAGGTACTCAGGAACAAGAGGTGCCTTTTGAGACTATGAAATGTATTTCCTCCTTGTATGGAAAAACACAATCATACAAGAGGTGTTTTATTGTATCAATTGGTAAAGAATATTTGTGGATTTTGTAACTTGTGTTATGGCCAAGTTTGCCTACACAACAATAATTTGACAAGTTTGTTGTGGGTCACATTTAACCCTAAGAATTTTGATTCTTTTTTTCATGTATTATATCTATTTCCACATCACCCATGTTCTTCTTTTAGCTTGCAAAGTAGAACCCCACCAACAATGTAGATGTTTAAGGAACCCTTTATCAAACACCAATTTGTGATTAGGTCTCTACTTGGAGGATTAGGGGTTTAATTCCTAAGTGTCTTCTTTCATGTGTGTCACACATATCACAACCATTTCCTTGAATGAAATAAACCCAAATCTCAAAATCACCTTTTGTTTGGACGTGGGTATAATAGGTGTTGTAAATGGTAGTTTGCTTCATCACCCATATGAGCTAGACATTATTGCCTTCCCTTGGAAATCCATGGTTCCCATTCACCATTATTTTGTTCTTCCTGGTTAATACATTCTTGTCCAATTTTTGCAGTTCAATTTCTTGTCTTGACCTCCAAGTTACCTCCCGAATACTCTAGCCTAGGGTCAATTTTCACATTGACAAAATGAATAATTATTTTTTCAAAAAATTAATTCATTTTTAAAATTTTAAAATTATTATATTTTCCATGATCTACTATGATATTTTCATATGAGTAATTAAATTATTTAGAGTGTTACCTTTCATAATTATGATGAATTTCAACATGTCAAGTTCATATTTTTCACAAAAATTCATTTCCCTATTTTGAGGATTTATTTAATGATGAAACTAACCTTAGTGTAAGGTACTTCTAGAAATCAGTAATTGAGGTTAACCATTTGACAAATTCGGAATTGAAATTTTAAAATGCAACCATTCCTTAAATTAGTTCTATTGCATTAATTTCATGATGATGAATGCCTTTGATACCATAACAGCCTAGTAACATTCAGTTTGATGCTGAATATTTAATATATTTTCTCCTAAGATTCCAGTATAATTATTAAAATTTTATGGAAGATTTTAGTTTTTACTTGTTAAGTACACCTCGGTAATTTCTCAACAATCTTGATTTTTTTTTGCTCATATTTATTTAGTGCCAAGCCTGCTAGGTTACTATGGTATTCAAATTTTAAAATCTTGGTTTGTAAGATTTTATTAAATCAGATTTTAAAGCATAAAAAAATTATTAAAAAAAAAAAAACCTTTAATACTTTATTACCACATGTCTTTTCAAACTCTTGGATTCAACCATGTTAAAGCACCACTTTTTGATGTTTGGAAATATATTTACATGGCATTGCTACATGGAGGTTTAAATATTTGACAACTTTTCTCTTTTAGTAAGTTTAAGGTGTGTTATACACATGTGGAGAAAATTAACTCAATGAAAAAAATTGGAGTCTTTAATGGAATTCTTCATTGTTGATACTCCTTCACAACAACATATCCCTTTCTCATTGTGACAATAGAAATAATGTGTAAACGATTGGCTTGCAATATGTTATGTTCACACCACATAGAAATCTTTCATTATATATACACATATAACTTGTCACAAATTTTGTTCTTATATCCTTTATAAATACAATATCAATGCAAACCTTACGATTGCCTTTTATGTCAAGAACACTTGTTTTTTGTGGGAAATATATATATATATATATATATATAATTTTTAAAAATCAAGTTGTCCAAGTGGATTTGAAATATCTTCCATTATTCTTTCAAGCATATGAGCTTAAGCTTCATTTTCCATTTTTATTGAACTTGGTTGTTTTTCACCACAAAATATGTCCAATTGATCCTTTCTCTTGAATTATATTGAAATAATTCCATCGCTTTTCTTCAAATAAATTAGCCGATATAGTTCATTATTTCTTTACCACTCATTTTTGGTAATATTTTTTTCAATTTTTTTCTTATTGCCTTTTTCTGTTTCCTTCTTAACCTAATCTACATATTGCATGATCATCCTTGTTTCTTTGCTATCTAATGGGATTTTATTTTATTTTTCCATTTTAGACCAAAATATCTTCAATTTATATCCATTATTGAAAATAATGGATACATGTCACTGAACATAACTATTAAAATTCAACATAAAAGCTACAAAAAGACAAGTTGTGGTTAACATCTTGATAATACCTTTTTTTTATTTCAACAATTTTCTTACTTTCACTACCCTAGAGATTTAGGTCTTGCACTAAGATCCCCCATATGGCTTTCCAAGTGCATTCATAGGAGATCTCATCAAATACACCCAAAGACTTCATCTCCACCCAAGTATCATTAACTACTACCAAGTTTTACCAAAATCTTCCTCTTGAATATTCATTTATTAAACTACAAATTTTATCACACAAGTTCAAATCAAATTGTGGAAAATTGGTTCTCTCATAACTTTTTAGGATAATGAATGAAGTTAGATGTATCTTTCATATAGGTATAATAAACATAAATATGATTTATATTCAAGGCATTATTCCAAAATAGATGAGATTATGCCACTTACTTATAATATTATATAGTGACAAGTTGTCATGATGATTTATGTATGTTTGTTGTCTAATTACTATAGCCTAAGGTTAGTTTCTACATCAACAATATCAATAATTATTATTTTACAAAAAAATAATTCATTTAAAATTTTTATGAAATTATTATTCTTTCATGATCTATAATTGATTACTATCATATACTATCATATATATAGTGAAATTATTCAAAAAAATAGCCTACAATAATTATAATGATTTTCAACAATTTAACTTCATAAAACTTCACAAACATTATTTCAATATTTCAAGAATTATCTCATGATGAAATAAATTTTTAAAGGTAAAATTTTCACCTATGTAACCTACTTTACCTAGTCCTTAAAAAGAATTAATACTAAGGAATGAATTGGTTATTTTTTCAAGAGAAATGACTTGATCTCCAAGAATTGTAATTTTTCCTTATTTAAGGTCATGTACAAACACTAAATATTGTACTCGATGCCTTTTTACCTTTTAGGGTCCCAATTTTATGTTCATGCATTTTAATTGTCATGGATGACATCCAACATCTTCAACATAGATTATGACATATTTTAGGAACATTAATTCGAATTAATTATGTAAAATATAGATGATTTTCATGTAATTTAGTTTGTTGCTTGAGGATAATCATCATGAACATCCATTTTTCATTTATAATGGAATATTTCATATATAATGCAAAAATTTCATTCATCATCATAATTTGTCCATTGTCATCCACTTTTTATTCACAATAGATATTTAGGAAATTTTTACTAGGGGGAGTTACTATTTTTATATTTAATGGAACATGTGAGATAAAAGATTTGTTTTTGTTACGCTACAAAATAATAGGATATTGAAAGTACATACTTTATTAAAATAGGTATATTTTTGGTATATTTTCATAATTCAATTCTAAACACCCTATTCACATTTATATAGATTACAAATTATACTTCTTTTCAATAACTTTCACCATATAGTTTTTATACATCATTTGGCAAAAAAAATGGAAATTTTTTGCCATGCTAGAAATGCTCAAGAACATTTATCATATGATGGGCCTTATTATTTATGAAAACTTCTATAAAATCCTCCATTTGAATAACTCAACATGTATAAACAAAAATAGTTTCACCCATTACCTTTAATTTATTGAATACAAGTTTATATAATCATATTCATTTCATTCCATGATTCCATTAGCTTTTTTGCTTTAACAATTGAAATACAATATGAATATGTATTGACATATTGGGCATAAGCATCATTAGTTAGTACACTAGGAACCACCTTGCCAAAATAAAAAGAAAGGTAGACCTAACTTAATTTAACAAAACATAGTTTAGTTTTTTTTTATTGTTCTTTTTTTATTACCTACTAGCACCACATGGGCTTTGTGTTCCCCACCTACGTACATAGCTATGAAAATTGATAAACACCTACATAGCTATAGAAGTTGGCCTAAATACAATTTTTTTTTATAGGATTCATTGTTTTCTTAACATGTTTATCACATTTTTGGCCCATTTTTATAAAAACAATTTTTTTTATTTTAGATTTTTTTGCCCCTATTTATCCACTACCTGCAAAAGCGTATGGCCCCAACTGTAAACTAAAATAAGGACAAGTAGGAATTTCTATAAAATTACATTCCCAAGTGCATTTTTTAAAAGTTTGAAATTCTATGTTTAACTTATATATTTATATTCATTAATTATTTACATAAGAAATCAAAGAGAAGACCATTTGAGATATATCCCTTTAGAAATCATATATATATACACAATAACCAAAACATGTTTGGAAAATGTTCCTAAATATATGAATGACAATGTTATTGTCTTGGAACGTTTTGTGAATGATTTGTTTAAGAGCATCAAAAAGCCAAATATTATTGATTTTACATTAGAGCTTCAAAGTCTAATGGATTTGCACAATGTATTTACTAAGAATTTCCAATGAAATCCTACTTTGAATGTATTGTCCATTTTCATGAAGTTGGATGAATTTAATAAAAATGGGTATATGACATTGTTCTAAACCAACAATTTTTTTGTGGCAAAATTTCACCATTTTGTGAAAAAATGCCCAACAACATGGTCAAAGGCTTAAATTTTTCATTAAATTCTTAAGAAAAAAAACTTTGGAATTGCTTAATTTTTTGTAGATTTTGATAAATTTTAACTTTCTTCCTATAATATTGTTAGATTTATATTGTAGGTTCTAATAAGGTCACCAAAATATAAAAGGGGGTGCAAACGAGATACAATGAGCCAATGGGATTATTGGGAAAAAGGATTGCATGTCCTTTTTGCCAAAAGAAACTTTTTCATAAGAATGAATTTTGGAACAATTTTTTTTGCAACTTGTTATAATAAATGCCTATAGTTGTCCAAGTACATGACATGTTTTTTTCTTCATCATTTTTGAATAAAAGTGAATTTTTGAAAATGTCATGATTCCTTGTAAATTCAATGTTTCATCTTTAAAAATGATAATAATTTCAAATCATAACCAATTTTTATTTTTTTACATTTTTATGTTTTCTTGTATGATAAACTACAACTAATTGCAACCTACGTTTTGTTGACCTTTTCCATTTTCCTAGAAAGGGGAAAGAAACTTATTGATCCTTATAACTTATGTAAAAAATGGGACCATATCTTGATGTAGTGTTATGTCTTGTTTGTGAGATGATAAAATGTGTGAAAAAATTATGTTTAAAATGTCATGAACTTCATTTTGTCATTCAATTTGACATTGTTATTGAAGAGATAATCAATTTTAACCATAACTTTAATGGGTTTGATGTTGCACTTGATTCCTTAAAGTTAGAGAAGGGAGATGAAGAACTTGGATTATAGGTTTATGAATTGCAATACACATCACAAATAGTCAAGATGTTTTCTTAGATTTCTGAAGTTGCAACACAATGGTTCTATACTAAAACTATCAACAATCACAATTTAAATGTGCATGGTATTTTGATATTTTGCACTTTTATATATTGAAGCAAGATATAATCACTATTTGTGATGTCTACTTCATGCATAGGTTTGTAAATAATTTGACTTTTGTAGCCATGTCTAATAATGGTTTGATCATCATTTTTAGCAATAAATAATGTCTTGTGTTCGATTGTCTTAATCATGTTGTTGCACATGGAGTTTGGCAACTTGACAATGTTCTTTACAAGTATGTTGTAAATGATTTGACATTTCCAATTTACATTGTGAAAGTTCCAACCATTAATAGATCTTTTGGCATCACAATTTGGGCCATTTTGAATTAAAATAATATAAGGGTTGTTTATTGGTAACATTTTGCCACTAGGGAGTACCACTTATAAATCAAGAATCATTCAACTTTCTCCCAATTTTGTAAAAGGAAAATAAAATCAAAAATGAGTTGTTGAACTAGACCAATAAACTAACTTTGATTCACTTGGATTTGTGTCTAAATTCCCCCCTAGGGTGATCAAATTATTTTGTATTTTTTGTTCACATGGCTTTATTTAGTGCACAAAAAGTCATAGGTTCCAAATGTATTCAAACATTTCAATGCCAAGGTAAAGTTGGTTTTTAATGTCAAAATCATCATTTTCAAATATGACTCTGGTGCCTATCCAATATTATTCAAAAGTGTTGGCATTCAATTATAATCCATAAACAAACATATGCTTTGGACTAGAATGGTGTATCCGATAATGAAAATTGTACTTTTCTCAAAGAGAAGTTTGGTCTATGGTATTGTTTGACACTAAGACTCTTCCTTTTCTATGGGTTGGCAATGTAATTGAAATGGTCAATTGGGTGAACTCACAATAAAATGATCCATAACCAACTATTTAATATTTTCCTTAAAAGTAGTGGGTTAGATAATCAAGATGATGTGGTAGAATTGGACTGGCTATTTTAGGAGAATATTGTGAGAATCATGATGATTTACAAATTAACGTAAAATTATTATGACCCAAATAGATGTTGTAGTATATTATTATGTAAATGTGTATTTGAAAAATTTCCCATGAATATGTCATTTCCAAAAAAATTCAGGTCCCTTTAAAAGTCCATTAAACAATAAAAACATTGGTTACACCTTTTGTAGGTCTTAATACCATGTATTTACCCAACTATGTAATAATTAGATCATCCATTCGAGTGAACTTGAGAAATTTCATGTTTGCATAGCAAAAAAATGTATGGGAAGTTTCCACATTTCAATCACATGTGCATGTTTGGAAGTATCATTTATGTTAAAATGCTTAATGAATTTCATACCAACCAAGATAAAAAAAATATGAAAATGGATTTTGGTGGGGTTATTTTTTTAAATACAAATGTATTGATGTTATTACCTTGAAATTCACAAAATCTTGCTAATTGGTGATGTTAAATTTGATGAACATAAATTATGGTGTCCTTTAAACACTTTAGGATTAGAAATTGTTCTCGAACAACCATTTCATTACTTTATTTCCATAAGATTATTTGACCTTCTTTCAATAGTCATGTGTCATTCAATTGACCATATTTTGTTAGGCATGATTTAGTAGTTGTAGTGAGCTTAAGTCATGATTGGACCCAAACCTTCGCTCTCCTTCCTATTTTATAGGTTTATCAGTATAGACATTGTTTATCAATTGTATAATCAACTAACAAGTTCTTTGTACTTGCTATTGTTGGTTAATCATTTTCTTTGCTTGCACCCGTCACCTTGTCTTACATTATGACATTCAAATCATGTTCTCACATGCCAAACACCTACTTCTTTTACTACATGGGGCTTGTTGAGACCATTGAAGATGCCCAAGCTTGCATTGTATATATAGATGAACCTATTTATTATAAACAAAATGCTCAAGATTCAACTTGGGTTGAAGTTATGACATATCACTATTAGAATTCCTAATTTTTCAAACCAGGAATTTTGGTTAAAAAACCCAAATTGGGGAGGGGGCAAAAAGACCCCCTGTCATTTTGGACAAGTCGATTTTAACATGTCTGGTGTGACTGGGGTGGTTTTTTTGATTGGCAAAATGAAGACCATTTGATTATTCATTTTGACTAATGAATATTGAACAATTTGACTAGTCAAATGATTTAAATGATTTATTTTAATATTATTATGAAAAATAATTTGTAGGCATGTAGGTAGGTCATAAAATGTAAATAAGTAAGTGGTAGCCTACCCTAGTTTAGTCTACCTACTTTAACTCCTTAAACATATACATAGATTACAAAGTATTAGGAATTGAACCCTTGACCTCCCCAAGTGATAAACCAAATCCTTAACCAATGGACCACACCATCAAAAGGTGATCAACTTTTGTCAAGTTTTTTATTTCACATGTTTATTTTGACACATCATTACAAAATTATTAAGTACGTAGGTAAGTATGTATGTTGTAGGAGGTAGGTGGGTGGGTAGCTAGGTAAATATGTAATAATAATTTATACATGTGGGTGGGCGGGCAAGTTAGTAAACCAATAGGTGGGTGGGTAGGTAGGTAGGTTGTAAAATATGGTAAATAGGTAGATAAGATGCCCCATTTGATTATAATAACATTGACCATTTTGACCGAATGTTCTACTTGATTAAAACCCCATTGGCCATTTTGACAGGAAGTGTCATTTGTTTATGTCCAACTTGACTAAATGTTTCAATTGACCATTTGAAAAACCAAAAATTCTTGTAGTGTATTAATTTATTGTTGTCTTTTGCCAATCTGCTTGTTTCGCCCCTTGTTTACAAAATGGGTTTTTCATTTCAAAACTAGTTCTTTTAGGGTTCAAGCAAAATATAAAGTTGTTTTGTTACTTGTGACAACCACTAATTAAACAAAGAATTGATTTTCAAACAAATTTATTTCTTGTTGTAAAATGGAGCACCATTTGTATTTTTGGTTTTTCTTGCAACATAACATAGTTGAGAATTCAACACTTAGACATTAAGTTCATTAAATCTGAAACAATAAATTGATAAATGACATCCACATCAAACAACCTTAATGTTTTGTCGTTCTTAAACATGAGACAAATTCTTTGTTTTCACAAAGCTTTATAGGGCTTAATGCAATCTTTTTGTGCTTAACACAAATGAATTGACTCACATAAGTTTAGGTATTGAAAAATGTTTTTGGAAAGTGAACATTTGGGGATCACTAATGCAAGTATGGTTTATAATTTGATGATTGAAACTCGAGGGTGTGATCACAGTCAAATGAGCTAAAAACCATGTTGGACAACCAAAAAATTGTCAATTTTGTCTCACATGTTTATGTAATGACATTTTAATGTCACATTGATCAAAGAAATTTGTGCTAAATGATTTATATGAGTGTTGAAGAATTAAAAATAATAATATTTAATTTAAGAAATTGAATTTTGGTTTTAGTGAAGGACTTTTGAACTTTAACACTATAAAATCAATCTATAAAACATTAGGTTAAGGACCTTTTTAATAAATAAAATTTGATGAACAAAAAATTCAAATAATGATAACCTATCATTCACATTTGAAAATCACTCATAATTTAAAAATTGTGGTACTTGAAATTTTTTTTAAATTCAAAATATAATTTCAAAATGTTGAAATTTCAAAAGTCATTTGCCATATAAAAATGGGTTATAATGTGTATGACATATGAACAAAGTTGTGATTTATGAAACAAAAATTAAAGCTTAAAATAGTTAGCATATTTTAGCATGATTTGAAATTAATATGGTCATTTCCAAGATGAAACATATAATATGATAAAATCCATACGTTTTCAGATAATTCATATGTGTATTCAAAAAGAAATTTAAAAAATAATGTAATTTATTGGGTGAATTATAAATATTTAAAAAAACATGTTGCAAAAAATTCTTTCAAAATATCATTTTTATGAAAAAGTCAAAATGATCACAAATGGCCCATTTGTGGTTGAGTCCTCTGTATCATTGGCCCATTTGATTGTAGTTACAATCTTGACTAAAAGGGTGTCATTTGAAACATAATTATGAAAAGTGGAAATTTTGAACCAATGTTCTAAACTATAACAAGATGACAAAATAGTTGTAGAATTTTCTTTAATAGTCAATTTTTCATGTGTTTTCACAATTTTGGATGGTTATTTTGCTTAAATTTGATCCCAATGTAACTAGGTTGGGTAATCTTGGTAGTACAAAATTGATGTATTATTAATACTAATGTGGCCTATCCCATTGGCCCAAGTCTAAACATGATTACGTAATAGTTTCAAGTGTGATCATGGTTCATGGTTCTAATGATAGAGCCCAATTTTGATTTTAAGAAAATTAAATTGATTTCTTGTAATAAAAATTATTCAAAATTCAATATCTTGACCACCTTAGGTCTAAAACTTGTAAAATCACCTTTAAATTTTGTTTTCACCAAGTCCTTTCTAATGATACCAAAAGCTTGCCTCGATTTTTCTAACATTTTTACTTTTAATTTTATTGAATTTTCAATAAAAAAAATCAATATTCAATAATTCTTGTAATCTAAGTCTAAACGATGGAAACCATTTTGATGCACCCCAATTCATTCATCTAGAGTTTTCCGACAGTACCAAGAACATAGTGAGGTGCATTGTGGTTTGGGAAATCTCAACGTGACAAACAAAACAAACAAACAAAACATACATGACAAACAAACACAACATACAAAACAAAGAAACTTCCTTGATGTAAATAAATGACCCCACAAGTATTGGCATTTCGAAGTTTGTCATGAGTCTTAAGCATGAGATGTCATTAGAAGCATGATATATCACGATTGTTTATACAAATGTGATTGTGTTTTCATTCATTGACTATTTTATATTTGTTTAGGGACAATTATGCATGTAGTAAAAGAGATATGGTTTGTCGAATCATCCTCTAAATTAACTTGCATGCGTGCACATTTTACTTTGGTGATTGGGTAGACCAAATGACCCACTATAATTGGGTGGTTAAATTGTTGGTGACATCTAGCATGGTGAGGTAGTGAATAAATTGTATAACCAATTTGCAAAATGGCCATGTATCTTGACCATTTGGGCTAGTCATGGCTCAATGCTAGTGGTCAACATGATAACCAATTTCAATTTTATGTTGAAACCAACTCCAAATGGGTTGACATTTGTAATTGAGAATTGGATGCCCATTCTACAATTGTTGGTATGACTACTACTACTACTACTACCACCACCACCACCACCACCTCCTTTCTCATACAAACAAGTACAATATTTTTTCAGTTTTACAAAATTAATATAAGAATTTTCATATTAAAGAATATGACCAATTTTTCATGTTTTTCTTTGGATATATTTATTGTGTGGGTATAATTTTTTTTTTGCATATCAAAGGTGATGACCTTCTTGTTGGGGGTGATGAGAGAGAGAAAGAACACCAACAATCTAGTAGGTGCAAGTATGTGGGGGGGGGGGGGGGGGGGGGGGGGTGGGTGTTTGGGGTTATCTTGTTGCAACAATCATGTTTCTCTTCTTTGAAAAGAGAAAAACAACACGAGAAAACACAAGAAGTAACTATAAAATTGGATCTCTCTTTATCATGTTCCCAAAATGTCAATTGTCTCTATGTGAATATATAACACTATCACGTACAAATTTGTGGGCCAACAAGGGAAAGATCTTCCTCACTACTACTACTACTACTAAGGTACCTATGAAGAAGGTAAAGGACAAAATATGATGTATGACAATATGGGTGTTTTGAAATTTTTTAATTGATGTAATGATTAGAGAATCTTTTGTCCAAAAGCCTCTTTCACACCACTTGGGATTTTTATTTTATTTTATTTTTTTGAGGATTTTTTTTTTGTTTGTAGCCAAAATGGGTATCATCCATATGAAGATGTAGAAAAAAGTGGAGATCATCCTTTCGAAGATAAATTAAAAAAAACTCATTGGGTCATAACCCAAATATGAAATACAAATCTTTAATCATCCTTTTTATGTTTTGGCTACATATTGAATTTTTATATTTTCCCCTCCCTTCATTTCTGGCTATTGAAAACCTCCAAATCATTTAGTACTTTTTGAATTTTGAATTTGTAATTTCTCTATTTGGCGAAATTTCACCAATAAGAGAGAGAAGAAAAAAAAAGGCTTCTTCACACAAAATATATTACACACGCATTATTAATATTGTAGCTCTTGAAAATTGCATATTTTTTTCTATGTGGGGGCGGGTGGGGTTGGAACTTTGAGCAAGATGAATTAATATACAAAAGGCTAATAAAAGTGTTAACAACTGTGAAACCAACAATAATAGAAATAAAAATTCTCTTTATAAAACTCCAAAATATTTTATTTATATTATTTTGTTAGCCATCCAGCAATGGGAACAATGGGCTTGAATTGCTTCCCAAACACTTTCAGAGCATATGAAGAACCCCCCCCCACACCCACTAATGTGGGCTTCTTCTACTACAACAAGTGTCTAGGACATCCCAAATACTTATTAATTGTGCAAGTTATTTCCCCTACCCCCATTTGGATTCCATTTGGATTACAAGTTAGAAAACATAAAGTAAACTTCCTCCCAGTTGAGAAGCTTTGTTTATTTATTTATTAATTTATTAAATTAAATTAAATTAAATAATGAATTTTTTTCCAATGGTGATAATATGCTAAAGGTCTAAAGTTTGTTTTGATTATTACTCAATGGTGAGTGACACTGACTTGCAGTTCCATTCCATCAATGCATGAAGGAAGAAGGCAACATAACATTCCCTCCTCACTCTTCCCATGCAAAGAGCATTTCTTTCAATATTAAGCAGGCTAGATAGAGAAGTTTCACCTACTACCTCCCATTCATTTCAAATATGAGTAGGTAGGTACTTATTTTCTTATTTGAGTGGAATTTTCCTTTTATTAAAAAATTGTTGTTTATGGTCATCTATAATTTTTCCTTCCAAAAGCATTTTTCCTTAATTTAATTGAATTTTCAGTGACCCAAAAAAAAAAAAACTCAAAATTCAATATCTCTTGCATTTTAGGTCTCAAAATTTCGGAATCACCTTCATTAAATCCTGTTCATCATTGAGGGCTTTCCAAGAATACCAAAGAGCATGCCCAAATTCCCTTAATATAATTTTAGTTTTGGTTTAAATGAATTTTCTTAGTGAAAATTTTGTTTAATATTCAGTAACTTGGAATAGGTTGAAACATTATGAAACCAACTCAATGCACCCATACTCATTGAGGGCTTTCCATCGATATCAATAGTGTGGCAAGATTAAGCGTTTTGGTTTTTAGAGACGATAGATCTCAACATGACAAACTTGTTTCTCATGTTGAAATCTATGCCATGGGTGTACTCAATGTCCATTTAAAATTAAACACAAATTTAAGTTGTCACAAATATTCCAAATTCTTGGGGGATTGGACTCAAAGACTAACATGCTTAGTAGCAAAAGAGATGGCCATAAGAGTCCACCATTTTGTTTCATTCATTTAACTAATATTATCTACCATGTTTCCAAAATAGAAGATGGCATGGGGAATTCATGTAATCTTGGGTGGTGGGGGAGGGTTGTCAAATGTGAACACATCACCTACCATTTGAATGTTGAGAAAATCTTCCTTTGAATTAATTATGCCATAAAAGTTGAAAATTATTGATTTCGTTCTTGTTGTCACACCTAGAAATGGTAAACGCATATTCACCCCCAAACTTGCAAACTAACCTCGTAAATGTCACGTTACTAGGGAGTTTGTAGGTTGTAAATAATAGTGAGAGTGTTGTTGTGCTCCACTATGCCATAGGGCAAAACCCATCAAATGACCTTGTTGCTTCATTGTTTGGAGCTTTGCATACAATACACAACAACAAAAACCAATGCGCATATATCTTTGTGAAGAACAACACTACTTGCTCCATTATGGAGCTAGAATTAAAAGGAAAGAAATAGAAACAACAAAAGATTGTACCCTTGGAAGAGGCTTTAATGGAACATATGATGCAACAAAGGCAAGGGTGGCAAAAGGCCTACAAGAGGTTGCAATAGAGTGTGCATCATTTTAATTTTGGTTGCAATTTTCGTTTTTTTTTTTCCATCATAACAAAAATTGTGAAGAAATTTTAGATCAAGAAAGATGCACAACAATTTGATTCTAAAGAAAAATCTTTTGTGACTTTGAAGAGCAAAACAAACCCACAAAGAAGTTGTGGAGAGGTTTAGAAATTACTTGAAAATAATTATGGTTCATTTGTTGCTTAAGTACAAGTTGATTGTTGAGAATATCAACTAGTCTCCAAATCTCGAAATAGAATTGCTAAAAAAAATTAAAAAAAAAAAAAAAAAATGTTCTTACTCATGATGTTAGGGCAATTGGTGACAACGATACAATGCATGTTGGTGCTAGAGCAAGGCTCAAAACTAAAGAAGCTAGCTTAGTTTTGATAAAACTTTATGATGTTTCAATTTTAGTTTTGAGTCTTGACTAATGTTGAATGGTTATCACCAAACCTTGAGAATTGGGCAAGATATTCATGTTTTGTTTCTTAACACTTGGGTAAAATATTAGATGCCTACCTAGAGTTATCAAGGATAGCGTCTAGTGGCCAAGTAAGGCAATTCAAAAGTTTAAAATATGAACCTCAAGACCTCTCCAACATTTAGGAAGGTCTTTACCATTAGATCACAAGCCCATACATGGAAAGATTTGTTCTACATTTTAAATTTAAAGTTTACACATGCTAAAATAGATCTTAGCATGTGCAAACTTTAAACTACAAAGTTATAATCTATTTTTCTATATGTTAGTATGTGGTTTAATGGCTAAATCATTATAAGATGAATAAGTGATTTTGGGTTTGAATCATTGTTGGTTTTTTTTAAATAGAAAATAAATAAATTGACAAATTGGTATGTGAGAATTGATAATGATAACAAATTTTTTTACATTTGAGAATTGGTTAATTGTTTTTTCAAAAATCTTGATATCTTGATACCTTGATACCTTGATTGGTATTCACAAACATAAATTGTTTGTTCATGAAAATTGGTTTGATTCTCACAACTTTATGTGAAACTTAGATTGATGGGCCTATTCAAAGTTAGGGTTCCAAAAAAAGAAAAAGGATTCTAGAATTTTTGTAAGATTATTTTTTGTAAATAATATTTACTTGGAAAAAAATTTAAGTGAAAAAAGGTGAAATTAAAAAAATTGCCCAACACTAGTTAAAAGGATCTCTACTAGTTTGCAAGGTTAGGTCTAGGTTCTTTGGGGTTTAGGTCTAGGTTCTTGTGACTTGAACTCAAGTTGACTCCTTGTTGAAACTAGTACAAAAACCAAATTGTGAAACTAATCTTTTGCTAAATCAAGAATAATAACCAAAATCATGAAAAAAACAATTCTTAAATAAAGGGTCTGGATTTCTGGGTAGGAAAGTTTATATGTTTTGAAAACTTGATAATTGAGTTGAACTTCATTATTAAGTACCTACACATTTTAATGAGTAGTTGAACTCCATACTTATATAAACCCCCGTTTTAAGTTATTGTAAAACTTTGTACTCATACAATTTATATGGGTGTGGTGTGTGTGTAATATAATGCATAAATGGAATTGGACTTCATTTTTGAACTAGGCCTCAAGGTTCTTGAATTTAGAAAAATGTGCTAGAATGAGATTGAAGGGTTTTAAAATTGGAAGAACCAGGCTCAAATTGTTATTGTGAATAATTGAGGTGTGTAAGCATTGAGACTATACATGGTAATCGATATGCTTGAGCTGGTTACCAGGTATAACCAATTTGTAGGAGAGCACGGGGCTTTGGGGTCATGGGACAAAGAAGAAGGTGAGTTATGAGGTTTCAACCAACCAATGACCAGAAGTGTGCAAATCCGTACCACTTGAACCCATATTTTGTGTATTTGAGAGAGAGAGAGAGAGAGGGAGATCAAGAGAATAGACAATCTGGAAGCACAGGATATTCAATTTCCTAAATTAAATAAAAATGGAATTCAAGGTTAATATTGACAAAAATAAAATCAAAGAAAGGACCACACAACACTAGTAATTTGGAGATTTGTCTTTAATTTGGAGAATTGATCATGAGGGAGAGACTTAACAATTTTTTTAAATAAATAAATAAATAGGTAAGTAATTCCACGGGGAGGTTGGGGGTGGTGTTAGAATGGTTGGGAAAGACGTTGTCATGACTATGCTAGCACAAGACTCACAAGTGTATTCTATGGTGGATGGACCACAATTGATGAGATTGAAAATAATGAGAGCCATGTGTCAATCTTAAGGCAGCATGCAAGAGGAACATTTGAGGATGAGGAGGACAAGGAAGAAGAAGAAGAAGAGGAGGAGGAGGAGGAGGCAAAGGAAGAGTGGGGGATGGGAATCATTGAACAAATTATTTGACATGTTGCCCCTCTCCTACCAACTTTTTAGTTCCTGTCCATGTATCATGGATTGGTGAAATTGATCTCTTCTATACAAACAAAATTATTGACTCTTTCAAATTATGTGTAGGGTATTGATTTTGGTAATGCCATCATCCGTGAGCTTTATGTGATGTAAAAGATTGATGCAAAAATCAGAGGAAGGGGGGTTTACAATTTTTTGTAAAGCCTATTGTGAAATCACTTGTTAGTTAGGCAGAGATATTTTTTATATTGCGCCCACTAACAGATTTGAACTTGTTTATCCTTAGAATTCAAATTCCCTAAAACCATCCCTAATTGGTCAAATTAGACCACCCGAATGAAACCACGTGACATTAAAGTTATGGGTGAAGTCCTGCGATTAGGGGGCGAGAACGACCAGTTTCGGCATATTAGGGCATCAATTGCTTAACTGGGAATGAAATTTTACAAAACGAAATAACTGGGACCCAAACTAGTTTTTTCCACCAATTTTGGTGGTAAACTGAGTTTCATACCCTCTTTCCTTTTCCTTGAGCGCTTCCACTGCTGCTACTACATATATTTTCCCTGCTCCTACCTGTACAATTACTATAGTTACTCTTAAACCTTGTGTATCAAATAGTGAGATTGGGAGGCAAAAAATCCAAGAAAAACAATACTGAAAAATTTCCTTACTTTGCTGGTACCACTGAAAGAGGAGAAATGGGGTGAAAGAGAGGGTGACTTTACGGATTTCTGTATTGGGTGACTCAGATGACACTTCATTCTGTCTGACCTCTTACTGAGCCTTGGGTGAACGGTGCCAACAATATTTCATTGCATTGTTATAGCAGCTCCAGTGGTGCTCAATGTGTGACCCTTGAAATTAAAATTGGATGTGGAGAAGTCAAAACAGACCAGTTTTGGCTGAGCAAAATGGTTTTGGCCTTACATTTCTGCTGAGGTAGAGCACATACTAACACCTGACAGAGACGAGAGTGTAATGAATGTGATCACAATGGTGCTCCCTGGTTCTGATTCGCTAATCATAATGATTGGTCCAGGTGGGTTGCTATTAGTGGTCTCCCACCTATATGCACTCCCAGCTTTAGTTTTAGGCGTGGGGTTAGAAAAAAGTAAATAACTAAACTTGGGTGTAGGAAACTTTTTTTGCAAAGTTACATACTGAGGAGCACTGCTGGAGCTGCTCTTAGCCAGATAGAAGGCAATTTGAGGAGAACTGCTCAGGTTCGAAAGCTCAAAGAACGTGGCCAGAGAGAACAAAGTACCCCATCAGTGCACCAAAGACAAAAGGGTGGTATACGTGTAATTGCCATGGGAGGTTGGGGCTTGGAAGATTCAAAGAAACATGGAAAAAACAAGTGCACATTATTATAACATCTACTTTGGGCAAGCAAAATGTTAAGTGTATACACTCTAAATGGAAGTGGGAACTATGATGCTACATAATCATGGATTATATCTGGTGCTGATCTACTGAAGGGAAGCTAAGGAATTAGGTTTTGATAACTTCAATACTTTACTTGTTCAAAGATTCATGTGTACATAACACTTATGTACAAATTAATTTAGTCTCAGATAGGTAATGGTTTCTCCCTCTATTAAGATACAGAAAACTTGCAAGAGTGAGTAAACATGAGAAGAAGCATTTTGTGATTTATTTTGAGGTAGGATTCTGTTGCTGTTTGCTTTGCTTTGTGGACCAGCCTACTACCACTGCACTTGTTAAGTTACTCATGATGCAGTACATAGATAGGTCCACCGTGACTTGTTTGCTGCTGCTGGTTGCTGGTTCTTTGCTCGTCTTGCTGTGCCAGGGCATGCCCCCTCCCCACCTTGACTTGTTGCTTCTTCTTCTTCTTCTTCTTCTTGTGGGTGTTTTTGGGCATGCGAGAGAGCTTGGTAGGCCAGCACGCACGGCTTGACTTCTGTGTGGGAATGGGCCAGGTACTTACTGGCTTGTCGACAGAAGGACAGACGGGGGAATGAGGCGGCCCCCAGTGTGGGGGCGGGGTGAAGGGGGGGAATAAATAAATAAAATAAAATAAAATCTGTATGGCCATTAGCAAAGCCAAAGCTTTCTAGAAAGAGAATTGGTGACAACAGCATGTGGAGAAGAAAATTGGGTGATGTCACAAAATGGGTGATTCAGGAATACTCTCCTCCCATGTTTTTATTTATTTATTATTATTTTTTTCCATCAATTTTGTTGTATGAAAAGTTTGACCATCTTTTCTATATAAAAAAATTAGTGAAATTAGTCGATTTTACACTATGAAAAAAAAAATTCCAAATTTATGGTCAAAAGAAAGCAAAAAAAAATGAACAAACAACAAAAAAAATCTCTTCTCCCCAATTTCAATTCTTGCTTTGGGGTGGTCTTCAGTTCTCTTTGTAATAAATCTAAGTCTAGCTTCTTCTTCTTCTTCTCCTTTGTGACCATGACTATGGGCATCATCTCCTCAGCTTTCTTGTTTTCGGCATTCTTCACCCTCCCCCACCCATCATCCCCTCAAGCCCCAGAAGTGACTTTATATGTATTTTTTGACAACCTACTTGTTGTGTTGTCTCCAACACTTTCCTTGCCCATGGTTGTAGTAGCCCCACTCAAAAGTGATTGCTGTTTTCGCAAGTCTATGGGCTTCTTTGGTGGCAAGAACTCAAACAAGGCCACCCCCCTTAACCCCCCTTAACATCCTTCACTTCCCTCCCTTTGTTTGCACGCACGGGGTACACAAAGCTTGAGGGGGTTGGTTGGTTGGTTGGTTTAGATGGGAGAGACGGAGGGCCGGTCACCTTCATGTTTAAAATCGCAAATCGCATCCCACCCGACACACATGAAAAGTTTCGGTTGACAAAACATTTAAAAAGGTAAGACTTTAGCCCACACCTACGGTGCTGAATCGTAGTAATAATAATAATAAGAAGGGTATGCAATGCTAGATGGGGCTTCCTTTAATGTATTTTGGGCCCAGAGTACGAACGGAAGTGAGTTGAAGCAACCCTATTCGTTAAGAATCGAACCCAGAAAAAAACAAAAAAAAACAAAAAAACTAAAGAGCACGGGAAAAAGATGGTGATGAGTTTTTGCATTATTATAAGAAAGGAAGCAACGAAACCCTTGAAACCCCCCTCTCCCCCCCCCCCCCCCACAAACCACAA
>Ga0116227_10006880_pt1 | contig 22684 bp, 21 predicted proteins | sample S1TSphgellanicum_FD_89693 | JGI IMG/M metagenome (GOLD analysis project Ga0116227, IMG submission 89693) | Host-associated microbial communities from peat moss isolated from Minnesota, USA - S1T2_Fb - Sphagnum magellanicum MG | ecosystem: Host-associated > Plants > Peat moss > Unclassified...
CATGGCGGTCTCCCAAGATGCTTGGCGCAGCCACACCGCTGACGCCGTTCAACCATCCTACCGGGAGGCCGCCAACCCTGCATCAGGGTTAGCTCGCCAGCACCGGGACCGTTACTCCATCTAGGGGATCGATAAGCATCTTGGGTCGTGACGAGCGGGCGTGGTGGTGGTAGAATGCGGATATGGCCAGCCAGTTGAACCGATCCGAGCCTCGTAAAGCAGATTTGCGCCCTTTGCTTCATGCCCTCGCGCGTGAGGATGACGGGGCGGCGGCACTTGCGCATCTGACGGCCGGTCGACCGATCTACTACGGCACCGCGGACACGCCTCCCGGCCATGCCGTCAAGGAATATCCGGACGGTCGGCGTGAGTTGGTGCGTTTCGACCATCTCGGTGAGCATCGCGTCCGCGACGCGGCGTGATTCCGCAGCTTTGGGTGTTTGCCGGGCCGAATGGTGCCGGTAAGTCGACGCTGGTGGACCGCTACATGGCGGGACGGTTGCCTGTGATCAATCCCGACAACATCGCTCGGGAACTCGATCCTTGCCTGAGCGAGGGGCAGCGGGTGTTGCGTGCGGGCCGTTTGGCTGTCGCTGAACGTGACAGATTGCTGGAGGCGGGCTCCAGCTTTGCGATCGAAACGACGCTGACCGGGCGCAGCGAAATCGACCTGATGCGCGCTGCGCTCGCCTCGGGATACAAGGTTAATCTTGTCTATATCGGCTTGGGCGATCTGGCTCTTTCGATCGGCCGCGTGATCAGTCGGGTGGCCAGTGGCGGGCATGCTGTGCCCATGCCCGATCTGGTTCGGCATTTTTCCAGAAGCCGGGCCAATTTGCCGGTGGCGATGGCATTGGCCGAAAGGGTCTTTGTCTTCGATAACAGCAGCACTCGCCGCCAACTGCTTTTCTTGCGGGAGAAAGGCAGGATCAAATTTCAGGCCGTGTCGATCCCTGACTGGCTGGCCGACTTTTTATAACGGGTAACGGTTGGGTGCAATCAAGCGCTCGATCAGCGGTCCCAGCGGACTTACCATAATCAGATATGATGGCAAATCCATGCTTGCCGGAAGAGTGGATTTAGCTAAGATTCGGACCATGGATTTCATCCCCATCGTCGCCTCAGCCCCCCCCCGAAAGACCCTTCCCCTCGTCGGTCGAGCTGGTGCTCGACGGACGCGCGGCAATGGTGGATACAAGCCGGGCTAGCGCTCGGCGCGGCGGGGTCAGCGATGGCGCCGGCGACCAAGGCGGCGATCACAATGCTTCCTGCGCTGGCGCAGCCGCCAGCGCCCAGCCACTAGCGCGCTACCTGCGACGCCGGAAACGCTGGTGCATTATCAGATGGTGATCGGTGACGAGCGAATCGATCCGGCGCTGATCATCGGTACGTCACGCCATTCGCCATTCCTTCGCTATGAACGCGGCGGCGGCGTGCGGCTGGGGCAGCAAGCCTCCGCCCGTATGGTGTTTGGCGAGCGACCTGACAAGCCGAGGCTGTGTTGAGCAAGGGAATATCCTGCGTCGCACCCTCAAGGATCCAACACGATCCCGCAAAGCTCCCCATCACTTCATGAACCTCGCCGCCTTGAAAACGGGCCAGCATCAGTCGGAGCTAGTCCATGCGCCTTATCGTCTCTCCCAGTGAACTCTCCGCTGCCTTTGCTGAGCAACTCAAATCCTGTGAAAAGGTCTCGTTTGCGACTGCCTGGGCCTCGGCGATCCTGGAGTGGCTGGAGGAACGCTACGCCCAGCCGGCCCTACTACCGCAAGATGCCGACAGTCGGGCGATCGTCCGGTCGATGGCGGCGATCATCGCCTGCGATATCCATCCGCTCAACAATTTGCGGGTACTCACGGCCCTGCGCGACACGTTTGGCGCTGATGAGGGCGCGATCAAAGGCTGGATCGGCCGCTGGATTGGCGAGGGCTTCGCCGCGCTGGAAACGCTCGTCGCGCGTCACGGCGACGGCTTTTGCTTTGGGGCAACGCCGACGATTGCGGATTGTACCCTGGTGCCCCAGCTCTATTCGGCCGAGCGCTTCGGGGTCGATCTCGCCCCTTATCCGGCGCTTGTCGCTGCCGGAGCGGCCGCAAGGGCCATACCGGCCTTCATGGCCGCGCACCCGGATCTGCAACCGGATGCCGACCGGCCATGAGCGAGAGCAGGGTGGATCACACGCCCGAGGGCGTGACGCTGTGCCGCCTCGACGATATTGAGGCGAATAAGGCCCGCAATTTCGTCCTTCAGATGCGTGCCGGTCGCTTCCACGGCTTCGTAGTGCGCAAGGGGGACGCAGCCTATGGCTATGTGGATCGCTGCCCGCATACGGGCGTGCCGCTCGCACAGGTTCTGGACGATTATCTGACGCCGGATGCCAGCGTCATCGTCTGTAGCTGGCATGGCGCGCTCTTCACTATCGCGGCTGGCGCCTGTGTCGGCGGCCCCTGTATCGGGCAGACGCTGGGCGCATGGCCTGTCCATGTCGATGATGACTGGGTCAGGACTGGTTCGGGGCCGACATACAAAGGATAGGTGAGCTGGGAATGTGATCCATTTCCTCAGCTCAATTGATGGCAGCCGTGAAGCATAGTGGTGTCATAACTCGGTGCCGCAACACTTGCGATGCAGGTAGAGCGTCGCCGCCAGATCCTGAACAATGTGGCCGAGCGATTTGTAGAGCGTAACCTGATCGTTGCTCGTACGCCCCGCCGCGCGCCCAAGCAGCACCTCGCCCAGTTCGGCGACGATATGATTATCATCAATCAGCCCTGCGGCTTTCGCGGACAAGAATTCGGCGGCAGCGGCAAGCGCGGATCGTCGGCTGTCCGCGATGAAGCGGCTGCGAGCCACCAGTACATTATCGACTTCGACGGGCCCGGCATAGCTCGACCCAACGACATTGATATGGGTTCCAGGGCGTATCCAATCACCCAGCACGATAGGCGATGCGGCGCTGGTGACGGTGCACAGGATATCCGCCTGCGCGGCCTCTTGCGCATCGGCAACGAACCGGACGGGAAGGCCGGTTTCCTGCCGCATCTCCTCGGCAAAACTTTGGCCGGCCTCAACTGATCGTCCCCAAATGATGATCTCGTCGAGCTGGCGCACCAGCGGAATGGCCAGGGCATGCGCGCGCGCCTGCGCACCATAACCGAAAATGGCAAGCTGGCGGGCATCTGGCCGGGCCAACGCCGCCGTCGCCACCGCCGATGCCGCGGCGGTGCGGATATGTGTGACTTCGCCAGCGTCCGCGATGCACAGTAGAGCGCCGGTCAGGCTGTCGAACAGGACAACCACGCCACGATGCGCCGACCGGCCAGCCCGGTCGGGATCGGCAAAGGCGGTGATCACCTTCGCACCGATGCCTTCCGCGTTAGCCAGCGCGCCGGGCATCAGCGCAAAGAGCTGAGATGGGCCGACCTCTATGATCGTTCGCAAGGGTTGGGGAGTTTCGCTGGCACTCAACGCCATCATCGCCGCGCGCACAGCTTTGGCGCAGCCGTGAGGATCGAGCAACTGGCGCACGGTGGCGGCGCGATAGACAGGGAAATCGGTATCGTCGGCAGGAGACATAATGACAGTCCTGTGGGAAGGCGTTCAATTCGATATAAATGCGCGGATATCGTTCGCAGTCATCGCTCTCGTCCGGGCGCCCAGATAGGTCATGTGCCCCGACGGATAATAGTGCATGGCCGTGCGGTCGCGGGGAATGCCGCTGTGGCTCAGGATATAGTCTGCCGCGCCCAATGTGGTGACCAGATCATAATAGCCCTCGGCAATCATCAACCGCATCGCCGGATTTCTGCGCATCGCGGTCGCCATGTCGGGCGCGACATTGATCGGCGCGAACACGCCCGGGCCATAGCCATAGTCCCATCGCGCGTTGATCGCGCCAAAGGCGATGGGTTCGTAGGGTATATCGAGCGTCACCTTGAGTTCGTCGTGCGCATAGCCCTTATAGGCGGCCACGAAAGCGGGAACATACTGGCCCATGGCAGGATCGTCCGCAACCGGATCGCCACCGGACGCGGCCAGCGGCAGCGTGTAGCGGGCATCGTAGCTGCCAATCTGAAGGCCCTGCGATTTGAGAAGCTCGCGGCTGAAATCGCCTGCGCTAATGCGAAGGTCGTGATCCAGCACCGTGGATTTCGGCAGTCCGGTCAGCGTGGCAAGCGAGGATGCAATCGCGTCGCGCTCGGTCGGCGGCAGATCCGAGCCCAGCCAAAGGGCGCGCAGATATCGCTCTTCGATGAAACGGCGCGCCTTCTCTGCCTGACCCTGTGGCGTGCAGCCGCCCGGCCCCTTGCCGTGGAAGCAGGCGGTCGCGGCTAGCGTCGGCAAACTCGTCAGCACAGCCTGATCGCCCGATGCCCCCAGCGCCATCCCCTGACCGATCATGATGACCCCGTTCAGGGTCATGCCTTCCATGGCGCCAGTCATCGTCGGGCCACCAGCGAGCAGCTTGGCCACCAGCGCCGCGCGAATGGTGCCATAGCTTTCGGAAAGCAGGAACTTGGGCGCATTCCACGCAGCATTGGCGCGAACCCATTGCTGGATGATCGCCACGGTCGCGCGGGCATCGGCCTGCAAGCCATAGAACTGCTCGGGCTTACCATCGCGCAACAGGCGGCTGAAGCCCGTGCCCGCCGGATCAATCATGACGATATCGGCCACGTCCAGCGGCGTATCGTCATTATCGACTAGCCGGAAAGGGGGATTGGTTTGCGGCTTGTCGGCCTCGCCCAGATCGACGCGGCGTGGCGATAACAGGCCCATGTTGAGCCACAGTGATGCTGCGCCCGGGCCGCCATTAAAAGCGAATATCAACGGGCGAGCGGCATCCTTGGGCAGGTCGGTTCGACGATAGCTCGTCACAAAGATGCTGGCAGTCCGGTGTCCTGCCTCATCACCCAGAAAAAATTCTTCCACAGCGGCACGATAGCGCACCCGCTTGCCCTTGATCGTGGCGACCCGGTCGGTCACGAAGCGCCTTGGCGGGGCAGAGGCGGTGGTGTCCACATCGGATGCGGCGTTGACGGGCCCAGCCTGCTCAGCCTGCGCGGAGGGGGCCATGAGCACCATCATGCCAAGCGTCAAACAGACCTTGGCGCATCCCTTGATGAACATCATCCAATCCTCGATCTCAAACAGGGCACTCGCCTTGGGCTGCGCATCACAGCTATCAGCGCGCATCGGTAAAAACCCCACGGATATCCCGCGTCATTTCACGCCGCGATTGGTCATCGATATAGGCCATGTGGCCGGCGCCGTAGTAAAAATAGTGAATATTGGAGGTCAGCTCGGCCGGGATCTGCAAATGGCGATAATCCAGATCCGCCCCGTAAAAAACGGTAGAGAAATCATATATCCCGTTTAGAGAGTAGACCTGAAGTCTGGGATTTACACTCATGGCCTGAGCAAGATCGCTGCCATATTGGCCGATCTCCGCGCGCCCTTTCCGTCGAAAATCGAACTTCTCGAACATGCCCGGATAGGCTCTGCGATAGGGCAGCTCGGTTTCAAACTTCAGCTCGTTGCGCACATAGTCATTCCAGGCGGTCACGATGGGGCGGAAGATGAAGCTCCATGAGGGATCAAAACCCGGCTCAGCCGATGCCGTGCCCAGCTTGGCTGTAAAGCGCCCGTCGAGATCGCCGATCACCTTCAATTGATCGCCCAACAGTTCCGATTGGAATTGCGCCGGGGTGATGCGCAGGTCGTGACGGAGGACGAAGGCTTCGCTCAGTCCCGTATAAGCGGCAAATTGCCGCGCGACCGCAGCCTTCTCGGTGTTGGTCAGCGCATTGCCTTTGGCAAGCGCGCGCGAATAGGGCCCTTCGACCCAATCCTTGAGGGTCGCGATATAGGTGGCCTGATCCGAAATGCGCGGCGCCTTGCCATGATAGGCGGCCGTCAGCGCAAGAGTTGGGAACTCGATCTTGTAGGTTTCATCACTGCGGTTGAGGGCGCGGGTAATATTGAGGATGGTGCCGAGCTGGATGAGGCCGTTCACCTGAACGCCATCCTTTTGTAGGCGATTGACTAGACCGGCAGACCGGCTGGTTCCATAGGATTCGCCGAAGAGGAATTTCGGAGAATTCCAGCGGTTTTGCATGGTCAGAAACCGTTCGATTCCGCTCGCGAAAATGTCGATGTCCGCATCGGCTGACATAAAGGATTCAGGTGTTTTATCGCCAAGCGGGCGGGAATAGCCCGTGTTGATGGCGTCGAGAAAAACGAGATCTGTTTCTGGAAGCAGGCTGCTCTCATTGTCCACAATCTGGTGCGGCGCATTGCCGGACGGATCGAGCGCATTCAGGACGATGCGGCGCGGGCCGAATGACGCCATATGGATCCATAGCGAGGACGATCCGGGGCCGCCGTTGTAAAGGAAGGTCACCGGGCGGTCGGCGCGAGCATCATCGAGAATATAGGCCACGTAAAACATGCTGGCGGCGGGCTTGTTGTCGTCGCCTGCAATCGTCAGAGTTCCCGCGATGACTTTGTATTTGTAGGCATGACCGGCAATGTTCGCGACATGGGCGGTCACGCTTTGCGCATCCTTTGCCGGACTCTTGGCCGCATCAACCTCGGCGTTCGGCTTTGTAGGCGCAGCCGCGACCGGCGCAGCCGTTAGGGCAAGGCCTATCGCCAATGACAAACCGGTTTTGAAGAACATGTGCTGCTCCAGAAATGCGAGATCAGATGTGAATTTCACCAGCGAAGAACGTCGTGCAGGGCGAGGTAATGCTCAGGCTCTCGCCTCGCCGTTCAACCAGAAACTGGCCGCCGCGTGCGGAAAGCTGGCGAACCGCTAGTTGATTTGTGGAAAGCCGATCCAGCCAATAGGGGCCAAGGCTGCTTTGGGCCGATCCTGTCGCGGGATCTTCATCCTCGCCAATGTGGAAGCCGGGGCAGAAGAAGCGAAAGACGACTTCGTCAGGCGCTGTGCCCTTGGCGGCGGCGATAAAGCCTATATCGCCCAGCGCGAGCATGAGCGCGAAGTCCGGTGCCAGGTTGCGCACCGCTTCCACGCTGTCGAAAATCAGCATGCAATCTCTCGAACCGCGAAAGAAGCCCGAAGGCTCGGCGCCGATCGCGGCCGCCACGGCAGGCGGGCAAGGTTCGGGAGTGACAATCCACTGTGGAATGTCGAGTTTGATGCAGTTGCCTGCCTTGGCGGCGCGGCGGAGGCCCGAGATAGTGTCGAATTCGAGCGAACTGCCATGCAGCAGGGGCAATGCGGCATGCGCCGCCGCGAAGGTTGCATGGCCGCAATAGGTTTGCACCTCGGCGCCCTCGCGCGTGAACCAGCGCAAACGGCGGCGCTGCCCCTCGCCACTGATGAACGCGCTGACGGATGGCCCAAAATCCGTGGCGATTTTGCGCAAGTCCGCGTCGGGAAGGCTGTCATCATGGAAAATCACGCCAGCCGGGCTGCCGCCATGGAGCGCATCGGTGAAGGCGTGGATCTGTAGCGCGCGCAGATGGGGCATCAGCGCTGCCCCAAGACAGCGCGCTGGGCGGGCTGGACAGCCATGGCGAGCGTGCATTGCGCTGCGGCGAGATCGGGCAGCGCGAAGCCGACGGCCTTGAAAAGCGTGATGGCGTCCCGGCTTCTATGGGGCGGATTGGTGACGAGATCGTGAATACTACCGCCCAGCACAGATGGGGCGAGCGTGCCGTTGGCCAGAGAATGCACCAGATCACCGGACTCGCCCAGCGCGACATCGGTATCCACCCAGACCGAGGCCGCCCGCGCGATAAGCGCATCATCCACCTCGCGCATCTCGGGCGTGAAACTGCCGACCAGATCCACATGGGTGCCGTCAGAGAGCCATGCGCCCTTCAATACGGGCGCGCGCGCACTGGTCGCCATCGAAATCACATCCGCGCGACCGGCAGACAACGGTAGGTCGCGGCAGACCGTCGCGCTCACTCCGTCATCGGCCAGTTCCGCCACCGCTGCCGCCGCCCGATCCGCATCGCGGGCATAGATTTCAATGGTATCGAAAGCATGGAAGGAGGCATACGCCGAGGCGAGGGCGCGTGCTACCGGACCCGCGCCGATGACCAACAGGCGCGTGGCATCGGTGCGCATAAGACGTTTGGCGGCGATAATCGAAATGGCCGCCGTTCGCCGGGCGGTCAGCGCCTCTCCGTCGAGCACGGCAAGCACCTCGCCCGACCGACCGTCCATCAGTATATAATTGGCGCTATGCGAGGCGAGGCCAAAGCGTGGATTGTCTGTGCGAAACATCACAGTCTTCACGCCGATGACGGAAGTGCCCTGCCAGGCGGGCATCAGCAGCAGGTGCCCGGTCGCGCTGCCTTCGGCGACGAGTTCGAACGATGCTCGCGGCGGGGCACCTGTGGCGTTGGCCAACACAGCATCTTCGATCGCCGCGATAAGCGTAGGCCACGGTGTCGCTTCGCGGACCTGCTCATTGGTCAATTGGATCAATTCAATACTCGCTTCGATAGGATGGAATGCTGGTTGGGGGCGTTGGCGGCAAGGGGGGCGACGAACGTCCGCCAATGGTCAGGGGCCGCAGGAGGAGAACCCCTCCCGCCAGCAGAAGCGCTGGCCCGACAGCGAAGCCCAGCCTGAGCATCTGGGCAAGCTCGGGCGATGCTGCCTGTCCGGGATGATAGCCGATCAAATTCAGATACAGGCCCACCAGGAAAGCTCCCAGCGCCATGCCGGTCTGCTGGGTAAATATCCAGGCTCCATAAATTGCACCTTCGCGCCGCTGCCCGCTGATCTTCTGGTCGTATTCCACCGTATCGGGCGTCATCGAGCTGGGGAGGAGGAATATCCCTGCGAAGCACCCGCCAAGAACGACCATATAGGCAATCATCAAATCCAGCCGCGCCGCCGGAAGCAGCAGCGCCAGACAGAATGTAACCGCGCCCCCGGCAAAGGCCAGTTGGCAGGCAGGTTTGCGCCCCACGCGACGACCGAACAGACTCCACATCGTGGTCATGAACATCGCCGTCAGCGATCCGACAGGATAGAGCACGCTCATCATCCCTGCATCGAGGCGCATGGCGGTCGTGACGAAATAGATCATCATCGCGCTGTAAAACGCATCGCAAGCGCTTGAAAGCAGGTACACCCCGGATAGTCGGAAGAGCGGTTTGTTCGCACGGAAAGTGTTTAGCTGCTGACGCCAGGTCAGGGTCTGCGGCTGAAACGACTCGCTTGGCGCTTTCGCTGTCGCAAGAAACGCGGTGGTGCCTGACAGCAGGATCAACGCGCCTGTCAGCGCCCCAACCAAGCGATAGCCGGTCAGCGCATCGGGCGCGGCCTTGACGATCATGGGACTTGCCATCACCGTGACCAAAACTGAAAGCCGGGCCGCGATCTCCTTATAGCCACTGAGCGTGAGGCGCTCGCGCGGATCGCGCGTCATCTCTGGCAGCATGGCCGAATAGGGCACGTGATACAGGCTGAGGCCGGCATTGACGCATAGGCAGGATATAAGGAACCACGCTGATTTTTGGAGCACGGTCCAATGTTCCGGGATCCAGAACATTGCGCAATAGGCGCCCCCCCAGATCACGGCGCCTACGAGCAGGAACGGCCTGCGGCGACCCCAGCGAGACCGGAAGCGATCGGATACGCCCCCCATGAGCGGGTCGGTGATGACGTTGAACACGCGCGGGATAAGGATCAGCGTGCCTGCCAGTGCGCTGGGAAGGTGCTGGACGTCTGTCAGATAAAACAGAAGATAGATTGAAATGATCGCCATGTGGCTGGCGATCGCAAATTCGCCAACCGCCCAGCCCATCCTGATCGTCGTTGATAGCCGGGGCGCTGCCGCAACAGTCAATTTCGCATACCTCGGTGCAGAGCGTGCCGTGCCGCTATGTGCTACGGCACAAGCGCCGTCTCGATCAATATGCCACAAATTTTATGATACGACAATTATTTCTTAAAATAAATACAGACCTAAACGGTGTCGCGTAACAGGGCGAGCGTTTCCCGGTTCGAGCAGATCCATAGTACCATCGCATCTTCCGAATTCGCTGAAATCAAGGCGTGTCCGGCGCGGCTGTCGAAATAGACACTGTCGCCCGGCGACAGTCTGGAAGGCTCGTAATGCTCGCTATGGAGGATCACTTCCCCTTCGAGAACAAGCACGAATTCTTCGCCCTCATGGGCCGTCAGGGGGCCGAATTTCGTCAGTTCGCCTGCTTTGACAATCGCTTTCAATGGTACGAAGAGCTTATTCGACAACTCTCCGGCGAGCACTTCATACTCGTAATTGGCACTGTCGTAGATCGTGCCCTCTCCCTTGCGGGTAAGGCTTCGGCGCCCGGTCGGCATGCTGGTGGTGTCAGACCGGAAAAGTTCGGCCACATCGACCTTCAGGCCGCGCGCCAGCCTGATGATGATTTCATAGCCGGGCGAAAGCTGGCCGCTTTCGATTTTCGAGATGGTGGAGGCGGCAACGTCCGCCGCCGCCGAGAGCTGGTTGAGGGTAAAACCGGCCTGCCGCCGCAAAGCCTTCACAATGCCGGCGACGTTGGTCGGCATAGGCTCAATACGCCTTGCGCTTGACGGTTTCGCCCGAGACGACAATTTCACCCTCCAATTCTAAAAATATGGCCTGATCCTAGGGGAAAGACCCACATGCCTCGCTCTCTATCCGCATATCGGCTGAAAGGAACAATGGAAACAAAGTTTATGAGAAAAATCGCCGTATCGTAAAAAGACCGAAGCCGACATCGGAATAGAACCGATATCGGCTTCGTGCCAATCAGGGCGCTAAAGGAGCGCTCAGAAGTCGCGCGCTACGGTGAAGCCGAAGGTGCGCGGCTGTGCGAACACCGCCGTTGGGGAGAGAACGCCGTTGCCGTTGCCCGCGTTGATCACCGCATTTTCATTGAAAAGATTGCGGATATAGCCGCTCAGATGCCATACTTCGTCCATCGAAATGCCGGCCTGAAGATCGACGATCGAATAGCTGGGCAGGGTGAAGCGCGGCCGTGCGCCGGCGCTGCTCTGGAAAGCGGTCTGGCGATCTCCGACATGGGCGAGGGTCGCGCCGACGAACGCCTTTGTGCTTCCGCCGAGGCTGAAGCTCTGCCGCGCGGAGATGCTGGTGCTGAACTTGGCCGAGAATGGCAGTCGATCACCCGCCTTGCCGAGCAGCCCAGTCGAACCGGTTAGGATGGGCAGATCCTGCGTCAATTTTGCATCGGTAAAGGCTGCATTGGCGTCGATCACCATGCCGCCCCATGGCTTGGCCTGCGAGGCGATCTCGACGCCCCGGCTGCGCGCCTTGCTGCCATTTGTGAAGTAGCCGATGCCCGAATTGACGTCCGTGTTTTGCAACTGAATGTTTTTCCAGTCAATCTGGAACACCGACACGTCAAGGCTGAGGACGCGGGGAACGACATAGCCCTTCAGGCCCAGCTCATAGTTGGTCACCGTGTCTGACCCGTAGGTCAGCGGCCCGAACCCGTCATTGTTGGTGCCACCGGGACGATAGCCGGTCGAAACACGTGCATAGGTCATGATATTATCGGAAACATGATAGTCGGATGAGAGCAGCCAGGTAAACGCATGATCCTTCAGCGACGGATTCTGACCTGAGCTGGAGGGGCCGAAAATGGCCTGCGCGGGCCCGTCGATCACGTTCTCGTTGCGCGATTCGAGCTTGTTCTTGGAATAGCGCGCGCCGCCCTGGACGTTCCATTTCGGGGTCACATGATAGGTCGCATTGGCGAAGACCGCAACTTCCCGGTAGGCCGTGGGGCCGCCAGAGTTGAGCGGGGTTGCCGACGGGCTGGACAAGGTGAGTATCTGTTCGGTCGAGGAGTGCTCGGAGGTATAGAATGCGCCAAGAAGCCAGTCGAACACTTTGCCATTCTCTGCCAAGCGCAATTCTTGCGAGAACTTGCGGGTGTAGTCATGAGCCTTGATATTGATCGACGCGTCGCTGGGGGCTCCATAAATCTGAAACAGGAACGAGAAGTTCTGCGTTACATCATTGGATAGCAAGTTATCCGACCTGCTCCATGCGGTGGTCGAAGAGGCGGTGGCCCAATTGAGGTTCCATTCGGCCCGGGCCGAATAGACCTGATATTTTTGCTCGCCTGTGGACGGCGTCACACTGATCGTCTTGAGATCGTTGTATTTAGGCGTGTAGGTCGCAACCATCCCAATATTCGGCCCAACGCATTCCGGACAGATCGGGATCGCGCCGCTGGTGGACAGTGTGCTATAATTGGTGTCAGTCTTTTGGCGAATGGCTGCGAAGGTCACTTTGAGATTATCCGTCGCGTCGATCTTCAGAGCCGCGCGTCCACCCCAACCTTCGCGCCGGTTGACATTCTTTCCTGCTGCTCCGGGCCGAATATTGTCAATCCAGCGTGGATCATCGCGGTAAAAGCCACTGACGCTGAGCGCGGCGCGGTTTTCGATGATCGGAATATTGACCGAGCCGCGAAACGATTTTCCGCCAGACCCGCCGTCGATGAAATTCGCCCCGCCCTCGACGCGACCGGAAAACTTATGCGTATCCGGTTCCCGCGTGACATAACGGATGAGGCCACCCAGGCTGGAGGCGCCATAGAGCGTGCCCTGCGGACCGCGAAGAACCTCTATCCGTTCCAGCGTGGCCGGGTCGAAATCGGGGATGGTGGGCTGGCCGGCGATTGTTGACGCCCCAAGGGGGATGTCATCAATGACGATGGCAACGGTCGACGTGGTGACACCGCCCGAAGTGATCCCTCGGATGGCGATATTCGTAACGCGATCACCCGTATACTGGATGCCCGGAATGCGATTGTAGAAGTCGCTCAGCCTGACAAGATTCTGATCGGTCAGGGTTTTGGCGGAAACCACGCTGATCGGAAGTGGCGCGTTCAAAAGCAATTCAGGCTTCTTCTGCGCCGTCACCACGATTGCGTCCTGATCGCTCGGCTTGGGCGAAGGCTCCTGAGACTGCGCCCAAGCCGAGCCGCCTGTCGCTGCATAGAGCAGCGATGCGCAACATGTAAGAAAACGTAAGCGTGTGCTGCTGATTCTCTTAACGCTCATAGCCGCCCTTTCCGTGATGACAGAATCATTTCAGATAATATTCATCATAATGACAAAAGCGCATCATTGAACAGAAAATTGTATGATACGAAAATTTTTGCTTGAGGGTGTGACACAGGGCTCGTGGCGAAGGTGGCTTGAGGCGACGTGGGGGACTTGACGCTCCTACTTCCCTACAACGAAACTGCGGACATCGTTGGCAAATTGCTTGGCTGTATCGCCCAGATACAGCATGTGCCCGGATTCATAGGAATGGTAGGTGACCCGCTCTGGCGGGAGCAAGCCATCAAGCGTGAGCTGGTATCTGGCCGTCAAAGGTGTGGTCAGCATATCATAGTAGCCCGAAGCCGCCATGACGCGGAGCCGCTTGTTTCGCCGCATGGCGATCGAAAGATCCACGGTCGAGGGCTTGCCGGTAATGGAACCAATCCGCGTGCCGTCCCATTTGTCGAACAGGCCCTGCCAGACGATAGCCTTGTAGGGGACCGGCAATTTGACCTGGAGATCATCGCGCATCATCATGTGGAATGCGCTGATGAATCCCGGCACATATTGCGCCATCGAGGGATCATCCGCCACGAAATCCTCGCCGCTATGCGCGAGCGGCAAGGTGTAGCGGCTGTCATAGGCCCCAGCCTGAAGGCCATCGGCTGCAAGCAATCGCTTCGAAAACTCGAGTACATCGATCTGCAGATTGGCATCGATCCAGCTCTGTGCCGAAAGGCCTGTCAGGGCCGCAAGCCGCGAGGCAATTCGCGCTTTCTCCGTATCGCGCAGCGAACCGGCCTTCAGCCGGAAAAGGGCATCCGCATACGCCCCGGTTCCAAACGCCGCCGCCTCATCGTAAACTTGCCTGGCTGTCCTGCCTGCTCGGTCTATTTTACGATGATACCATGCCGTGATCGCCATGCTCGCGATGCTTTGGCCGGCCATGGGGTTGGGGGCGGGCGGGCCAGCGGGCAAAATGGACCGCATGGCCATGTTGGAGGCAACGCTGACAAGTACAACGCCATCCACGCCGATACCCCGCATGACCCCGCCATAGGACATTCCGCCCATCAGCGCGCGGGGAAGGATGGCCGCCCTTACCGTTCCATAACTTTCTCCGACGATAAAACGCGGCGAATTCCATCTGCCGTTCACGGTGATCCATCGTTCGATGAAACGCGCGACGCTGTCGGCATCGACGTCGTTTCCATAGAAATCGGTATCTTTGGCATTGCCGATCGCATGACTGAATCCCGTGCCCACCGGATCGATGAACACGATGTCCGCAACGTCGAGCGGACTATCCGGATTGTCGACCACTCCAAAGGGGGGGGTAACGCTCGGATTCACTTCCTGATCGAGCACAACCCTTCTGGGGCCAATCGCTCCCATATGCAGCCACAGCGAGGACGATCCTGGGCCGCCATTGAAAACGAACAGAATAGGCCGATTGCGGCTTTCCACGTCATTCCTGACATAGGAAAACGAGAAGATGCTAGCGATCGGTTCGCCCGCCATATTGGTTATATAGGTTTCCCCAGCGCTCGCTGTATAAGCAACACGTTTGCCGCGAATAAGGCTCTTATGCTCGGTTACAAAAAGCTTGGGAGCCGGGAGATCCTCCGCACGCAACGGATGATCGGAGACCCGGGCAATTACCGCTGCGGTGGACGGTGGGAGAACGGGTTCCTTGTCCGCCGTCTGGCCTTGCGCCATTGTCGCAGCCATCGATAGGGCGCAGCCTGCCATCAGGCTGACGGTGCGTGAATAGATCTTCGTTTTATTTTTCAGCGGCATCTTGGCTTTGTCCCGAGGTTTGCTTTCCATTGATCAAGCGCGCCAGATGGCATCGGCGTAACGCATGAAGTTGCCACCCAATATTTTTGCGACACGGCTCTGCGAATGTCCTCGCTCGCGCAGCTTTACCGCTAGCTGGCGATACAGATCAGGGCCTTGCAGATCCGGCAGAAACGGAAGGAAGCCGGGGTTCTCGCCCGGCGCGGACATGCCCGCGGCTCGGCGTTGCATGATCTGCTCGTTCATGAGCTTTGTGAAAATGGCGCTGTCATGGGCCGCGAAGGGACTGTCATTGTCCGATCCGATACCGACATGGTCTTCGCCACATATTTGTATCGCGTGCTCGATATGGGCAATCAGATCATCAGCTTTGGAGGGCATGTGCACGCTGAGGAACGAATTCAGGTAAATGCCGATATAGCCCCCCTTTCCCGCAGCCAGACGTAGTTCCTCGTCGGTCTTGTTGCGCGGCACATCAACGAGCGCCCTGCATCCGGTGTGGTTGATCGAGATCGGTTGCCGCGACGCCGCAATCGCATCGAGACAGGTTTTTGTGCCGCTGTGCGACAGATCGACCATGATCCGGCGGGCGTTCAGCCGTTCGACGACTCGATGGCCGAAATCCGTCAGCCCCCGCTCGGGCGCCAGAACGCCGCCACCGACCGGATTGGCCATATTGTAGGTTAACTGGATGATGCGGAGGCCCCTGTCGTGGAACTGGTCGATCCGGTCGAGATCGTCCCCGATGCGCGAGGTGTTCTGAAAGCCATATATGATCCCCAGTTTCCCTGCACGGTGGGCCGCCTCAATGTCCGACGCCTGACTGATTTTGAGGAAATACGCAGCGTGACGTCGAATAAGTTCATCCCAATCGGCGATCTCGTCGAGCGTGTTCTCGAAATCATGCGCGCCGGGCGAAGAGACGGCCAGCGTGACGTTCACAGCCGCAAGCCCGGAGGCGCGGACGGCCTGGAGGAGGGCGGGATCGATCCCGGCTTTCATGACCTTGACGTCGAACTCGTCGGTCAGGGCTCCGAGCGTGTTCACGAATAGCGGCCTTGTGCTGGCACCGCGCCTCCCGCGCGCCATCAACGGCGAGGCCATCATGCCCAATCCACCGGCAAGCACGTCTCTGCGGCTATGCGCCATTGTTTGCTATCTCCTGTAATAAATGGCGCGGGTACGCTCTCACTGCGGGCGCGCGCCAACAATGAGGCCGATGCCCTTCTCAATGCGAACCACGGTGCCGAACTGCGCCGATGCCGCCTTTATCCTTTCTAGAATCCGCGTGGCATCCTCGCCTTGCGCAAGGCGAGGATATCCCCGCGTCTCGCCATCGCGCTGGTCGAGCAGCAAGGGATATACGCGGATTTCGCTCAGCACGCCCTTGTCGAATTTCGCGCTGGCAATCGCGCTCTCGTACCAGCCTTCGGGCAGCTTGTAGAGCGGAGCGCTAAGGCCCTGGTTAGCTATCCTGATCGTTCTGGGAATATCCAGGAAGAAACTGCCCAAGCCATAGAAGATCGGCTTGCCGTGATAGATCTCGATACCCTGCAGACTGTGAGGGCCATGGCGCACAACGACGTCCGCGCCCGCGTCGATCGCCTTATGGAATAGCGGCGGAAGAAAGTCGGCCGGAACGGAACTGTCGAGATCGGTCGAGCCGGTTTCATGGGCATGAATTGTGAACACGACTTCGCTGGCTTCTGTCTTCGCCTTGGCGATTGCCGCCATCTCCTCGGCGATGTCGCTGTCGCTCACTTCATAGGTCATGCCCGCTTTGTCCGAGGTCTGAAACCTGCCTTCATTGAGATCCAGCCGCGTGACCCCGCTTGCAGGCGGCGGGCGAGTGTTCGCCCAGGTGCGAACGGCAATGCCGCGCAGGGCTTCCATTTCGGATGGGGAAACGAGCATGACGCTCTCCGCATGGATCGGCGCCATTCCCGGCCTCGGCCCTGCTCCTCGCCCGCCATCGCTCGCCGGCGACATGCCTGTGAAGCTTGATGCCGTTGACAGGAAGGCTATGCGCCCCTTGCTGGTGACGAGAAAATTTGCCGCACGGGCATCCTTGAGGCTTTTGCCTGTCCCGGCATGCATCAGCCCAATCGCGTCGAGCGCCGCATCGGAAGCCGTCAGCCCATCAACGCCCCAATCCAGCGAGTGGTTGTTTGCCCGTGCCAGCAGGTCAAACCCGACATCCTTCAGGTCTCGCATCATCGCGGGCGTGTGGATCGGATAGCCTCCGCCGTTCTCGGCGGCCATCGCGCCTCGGAACGTGTGCATGTCGAAGCTGGAGCCCTCATGATTGGCCATCGCCACATCCGCTGCGGCGATGATGGTGACGACGCGTTCGAATTCAGGATCGCTGCGCTTTAGCGTCTCGCCGTAGGGGCCAAGCAGGTCGCCTGCGGCCAGAAATGTCCAAGTCTCGGGGCTGGAGGTTGCGCGCGCGAGTCCCGTTGCGGCCCCCCCGGCCAGCGACACCGCTGCTGCAAGAGTTGCCAGAATCAATCCGCGCTTTGTCATTGCTGTCTCCCCGAGATTGCATCGGTCACGCGGCAAGGCGTCTCGACCTTCGCCTTTCCTCAAACATGCTACGGAGTATGTTTCCGATAGTAAATATAGTTTATGGACATAAAAATTCTGGGGCGCAGGGGAGCTTCGAGCGACGCTTGCGTACCGCCGCACCTCGCATTGCGGGTCAGTCGTCACTATCGCGTCGCGTCGCGGATCGTCTCCAACGCCACAAAGGTCGAGGTGCTGGCGACATGCGGCAGGCTGGAAATCTTCTCGCCCAGCACAAAGCGATAGCGGCGGATGTCCGAGGTGCGCACCTTGAGCAGATAGTCGAAACTGCTTGCGATCATGTGGCATTCCTCGACCTCCGCGATCTGGCGGACGGCGGTGTTGAACTCGCGCAGGGCATGCTCGCGCGTGTCGGAGAGCTTCACCTCTGCGAAGGCGACATGATCGAGCCCCAACCGCACCGGAGGATCGATCACCGCGCGGAAGCCAAGGATCGTGCCCTCATCGATCAGCCGCTTCAGGCGTAGCTGTGTTGGTGTCTTCGACAGGCCGACGCGCTGGGCGAGTTCGGTGACCGTGATCCGTCCGTCCTGCGCCAGCACCTGAAGGATGGCGCGATCGAATCGGTCGATTTCACTATTTTGTACAGATATAGTGGTCGTTTTAGTCATTATGATGCTGCATATAGCCATATTTTGTATCAATTAACACCATCAATAGGACGGATCGCCGTTTCAGCTTGTGGTGGAAGATGGGCAACCAAAGAGGCCCCTATGTCAACCGATCCAGCTGCTCCTTTCGCTCCTTTCGCGCCCGCCGTCCGCCCCGCTGCGCCGCTGCGCCAGGCGATCACCACTGCCGCGCGCTTGCCCGAACCTATCTGCGTGCTGATGCTGATCGAGGCCGCTACCGTCTCGCCTGAAATCGCGCGCGCTGCGGCGGCAAATGCGCGAAGGCTGATTGAGCGGCTACGCGCCAAAAAGTCGCGCGGGGGCGTGCAGGCGCCTCGCCGACTTTTTGCAACAGAGCCGCGTGAAACCCAACAGGAAGGCACGCGTTGCGCCACGTTCCAAACTTTGCAACAGAGCCATCGCGAGCGCCAGAGTTGCGGACCGCCCGACGGGCGGGCGTTGGTTTGTAAGTCCCCCCGTCAGTGCCTTCCTATCATGAGAGCCGGTCCGGATCGCTTCAAGGATCAGCACCCCCTCAATTTGCTATTCAAATCAGCTCCCCCACTGCCTGCTAACGCGACCGCTTCGTGGTCCCTGAGCCTCGCGTCGGCGTGCTGGTGAAGCGCGAGCGCTAGGTCGCAAACTCATAAAATGTCTTGAGCTTACGACGATTGCGTGATTCAGGAGCCTCCAGGCATGGAGGGTTGAATGGCGCGTCGCCGGTATGAACTGTCGGGTCGGGAGTGGGCCATCATCGAGCCCCTGCTACCCAACAAACCACGCGGCGTGCCACGGGTCGATGATCGGCGTGTGCTCAACGGCATCATGTGGCGCTTTCGGTCGGGAGCACCTTGGGCGGAAATTCCCGAACGCTATGGGCCGCCGACCACGTGCTACAACCGGTTTGTCCGATGGCGCAAGGCAGGGGTCTGGGATCGGCTGCTGGCGGCGGTTTCAGCGGGCTTCAACGGCGAACTGGTGATGATCGATTCCACCTGCGTGCGCGTTCACCAGCATGGTGCGACGGCAAAAAAGGGGGAGCCGGCGATCACGGCATGGGACGTTCCCGGGGCGGCCTCACAACCAAGCTCCACGCTCTTGTCGACGCTGATGGACGTCCTGTCGGCCTGAGGCTGACCGGCGGCCAAGTCCACGATGCTTGCGAGGCCGAGGCGCTGATCGAGACCATTCCGGAGGGTGCTACACTGCTGGGCGACAAGGGTTACGACAGCAACGCCATCCGCGAGGCTGCGGCGGCAAGGAACGTCTGGGCCAACATTCCCAACAAATCCAACCGCAAGCAGCGCTTCGGGTTTTCGCCTTGGCTTTACCGCCAGCGCAATCTGGTCGAACGTTTTTTCTGCCGGATCAAGCAGTTCCGGGGTATTGCTACACGCTACGACAAGCATGCTGAGAACTACCTCGCCGCTGTCAAACTCATCTGCGTCCGACTGTGGTGCAACGCCTAATGAGTCCGCGCCCTAGAATTTGTCTTAAGCGTCCTCCACCGCGTTTTCCTGTGAGCGTGCACCAAGGATCTGAGGAAACTTCCGCACTGTATACGTGCCGTTGGCGCGATCCTGGATCGTCGACGCTTCTACTCGCGGGTTGTAAAATTGCTTGTACCAGATTCGTCCCGCACCGAAAGGGCCATCACCTGGAACCACCATGGCATGAATTGCCGGGAGTTTTTTCCCCCAGATCTCGAAATCCTGCACAAATGCTATTTTAGCGCGCTTCTGCGCCTCCCGGGCCTGAGCCCGATCGCTTTCAACAGCAATATCATGGTTTCCGCGGACCATAAGGCCATGCCACACCTGCACAACGCCGTCTTCAACGGGCGTATGGCAGATGAGCTGGGTCGCTCGCGCGATACCATTCTGCTCGGATACAAGAACCCCGGGGCCGTGATATGTCGTCACCGTTTCGAGAAGGCCACTGTCTTCCGCAAGGGTCCGGTGGCCGCCACCCTGTATCTGGGAGTAGCGCATGCCCTCAATCTCTGTACGAAAATACAGCACTTTGGCACCGTGCATCGGGTTGAGATGATGGACATCGGCCATATTGTCGATGATTTCGATCGGATGGGTGGCGAGTGTGCCGAGCCGATCGAAATCCCAGCGTATCCAGGCCGCATCATCCCACTGTGGCAGGTCCGGCAGGTCGATGTCCGGTGCCTGAACCTCAGGGTCGTGCCAGACGAAAATCGCGCCATAGCGTTCAACGATGTGCCAGGCTTTCACCTTTGCCGCTTTGGGAATGGTGTCTGAGTACGGGATATGAACACATCGTCCGTCCGGTCCGAATCTCCAGCCATGGTAGGGACAGGTAAGAGCGTCCCCTTGGACTTGGCGTCCATCCAACGCAACATAAGAAGTGGTGTTCAGTCCCATATGAGTTCCCATATGAGGACAATAGGCATCAAGCATCGCTGCAATGCCACTCTTTCCCCTATAGAGAATGACATCTTTGCCAAAAAATCTCAAAGAAGAGGGAACGGATCCAACGTCATCGGACACGGATACCATGAACCATCCTCGAGGATAGATAAATTGACCTAAACTGTAGTCTGATGTGAGCGCCATGAATTTTCTCCCACTAACATACTTTATGTAAAATTGGTTTGATATTTTTATATATTGATTTTAAACGATCGTTCCTGCAATGTCGTTATTCGCACACCCCCTGTGCAGTAAGTGAGCAGTATGGACTGGACAGACCTGCACATCTTCCTGAATACCGTGCGCGCCGGCAGCTACAGTGAAGCGTCGCGCCGGCTCTCCATGACCCGCACGACGGTGGGGCGGCACATCCAGCGTCTTGAACAACAGATGGGGCAAGCTCTCTTCGAGAAGACGGAAGACGGGCACCGCCCGACCGCGACGGGCGCGATCGTTCTCGAGGCCGCTCGCCGGATCGAGATGATCGTTGACGAGGCACATGACAAGATCACCCGCCACGGCGGTGGCTTGAGCGGCATGGTCCGTCTCGCCTCCTCGTCCGAGATTGAAGTGGAGTTCCTGGCCATCTTCGCCGCCTTCAAAGCGGAAAATCCCAAGGTGATGGTCGAACTGAGGGGCGATCGGGATTCGATTGCGAGTCTTTCGGATCGAAAGTCCGATCTCGCTATTTGCATCTGCCGTCACAGGCCGGGGCATCTCGACGGGATACTTGTCGGCAACGTCTCGACGGCGCTCTATCGCAGCGCCAGCCATTTCGTCGACGTTCCGGATACCGGTAATCCTCAGGAGGCGACGCTCCACTTACGTTTTCCTTGGGTGATACCCGGGATGCGTATTGTCGGCTTGGCTGATCGGTGGGACAGCTCGGACATCGCCCCGGATCAACGGGGCATAGAGGTCAATTCCTGGTCGGCGCTCACGGCGGCCGTCAAGGAGGGATTGGGCGCGGCCTATCTATGGACATTTATCGCAGAGCGTGACCCGGGGCTCGTGCGCCTGCCCGGGCAGAACGTCGGCACCCAGGCTCAACTCTGGATACTCCATCGTTCCGACGTTCCGCCCGATCATTCAACAACCGCACTGATGCACTTCATGGCAGTCCATTTGCGCCCTCTTGTTGAGGCTGCCATCTGACCTGATTCTTATTCAGCCGCCTCGAGGACCGGCTGCCGGGGCGCTGTTTGACGCCTTTGTCCGTTCCACTCGATATCGTGCTCATCCTTGATCCAGGCCGCCGTATCAGTGGAACGCACGGGCTTGGTTGGGCAGGTATCGGTGCATCGGCAGACCTCGTTCGAAGACGTGGTCGCCTTGGGCTTGATCGCACTGGCTTGCGCGACGATCCTCGAAAACGACTGATCGTTTTCGAAATCGATCAGTCGGCGACGCCGTCGCTGGCAGGGTTTGCATGCCGTTTGCGATAGAAGCTGGGAGTTTCGCCGAGTTGGGCCTTGAAGGTCCTGTTGAACACGGCGAGGCTACCAAAGCCGGCGTCCATCGCAATCGTCGTGATCGGGACATCGGCTTGCGCCACATCCGCGAGCGCATCGCACACTTCGCCCAGGCGAAATCGGTTGAGATATTCGTTCACGTTCCGATAGCCCAGACTGCTGTTGATCATCCGGCGCAGTTTGTATTCGGGAGCCCCGGTCCGCGCGGCAATCATGCCGATTGTCAGATCGGGATCGCGGAAAGCCCTGTCCGTGATCATCAGGCGCTCCAATGCATGTTTGAGCGCTTCGTCTATCGGCTCCTGGGGGGCTGGATGCTCTGTCGCTCGGATGCCGGCCGGTGCATGGCCGGGGGCTGGAAACATGTCGGGATGCCGTAGGCCGACCAGCAAAATCAGCAGGCCCAATGCTCCTGCAAACAGGATGACCGCACCCGTCAAGGCCGAGATCGCAATCGCGCCGGTGAGGCGGCCTGCCACCTCGCTCCAGGTGAGCCAAAGGATGATGACGCTAACGATCGTGACGAAGCCCGCGCGGGCCCGTCGACGCGGTTCGACCAGATCGGCCTTACGGCTTTGCCAGGCCAGCCATAGCGCATTCAAAGCCATCGCCGTCCCGGCGCAATAGGAGGCGATATCAACGCCGTCGATCGAGGTGCCTGGCCCTTCGTGTTGCAGGTACACGACCAAACCAATCCCGATATAGGCGAAACTCAACAGGCCGTCGTGCCAG
>Ga0116227_10006881_pt1 | contig 22681 bp, 17 predicted proteins | sample S1TSphgellanicum_FD_89693 | JGI IMG/M metagenome (GOLD analysis project Ga0116227, IMG submission 89693) | Host-associated microbial communities from peat moss isolated from Minnesota, USA - S1T2_Fb - Sphagnum magellanicum MG | ecosystem: Host-associated > Plants > Peat moss > Unclassified...
GGGAGGGGTGTAGTTAGGCCAAGAAGAAAAGGGGCATTGAAAAAAAGAAATGCCACTTCATTTGTTTTTCTTTAACTAAAAAATAAATCCACCCACCCCAATGTTTATCAAAGTTGGGTTTCATCCCCAATGGGGAAATCGTAATTAGTGTGATCATGGGGGGAGGGGGTTGGGTCACTCAAGCCCCAAATGCAAACCAACTTATTGAAAACCTTGGCCATAGTGAACTAACACCCACCAGTGCATTAGTGGGCCATTTTATCCACTAAATGGGGTGGGATTTTTCATCTATTTCCTAAACCTATGTTAATCACCATGGTATCATAGTCAAAAAAATTTAATGCTGACCTTTTACTTAGTTTCTTTTCCCTAGTTTTTTTTCCCAACTTTAACCTCAACTACATTCTACCCTTCATCTTGACCCTAGCTACCAACTAACGACCAACCCCCGCTAGCTATCTAGCTACCCTACCTACCTAGCATTTGCACATAGTCAACATCAACTAATGAAGTTATAACTTAAAATATAAGTATTGCCAAAAAAAACCATATTGTTATTTTAGTCCTATTTGAGCCCTTGATGATAATAAGTTATTAGCCCTGAATGCAAATATTACAATTGTGGGCAACTTTCAATGTTGGTTCCAAACCTCCACCTCAATTTTTGACCATTTAATGCATAAATGGTCAAAAATTGTACCTAAAAAGGTACCTAATTTAATTGATAAAAATTAGCAATTGTTTTAAATTAGGAAACAACAAACATTTATGACATTTTGCACCTTCTTTACACTAATCAAAATCAAACCTAGGCTAGAAATCCCAAGTGGTTAGTCATGCAACAAAGAACTATGCAAAATTGCTAAAAAGACACAAATCAAATTATATTGATCCTTAAATGGTTCTCAACAATTCATTAACAATTTTTGACTCAAGCAAAATTGTGAAATTCCTTAAGATTGTGGAATTCCAATGCTATGGTTGCACTAGTAGAGGCAATGGTAAAGTTTCAAAGATTAAGCCAGAGCTACCAAAAAATGAGTGTCACAACATAAAATCACAAGATATTCAGAACCTTCATTCTCCCCTTCTATTTAGCATTGTCTATGGGTTCATTCTATACATAATAAAACTCAGAAATATCGATTACAAAGATGGATGTAAACTTATTAGAGTGTTTACTATGTTGTAGCACAACTAGATGACTCCAGTGGTTGTTATAACTATTGCATGCAATGCATTGAACCACTTTGTGAGGCCTTTGAATCGTCCTTCCCCCAAAACTATTCATAAGCCATTTTGACAAATATCCCAACCATGGATTTCATGGTCCAAAATAAGAATTTGATCCAAGTCACAACCAAAATGGTAAGAACTTAGGTCAGCCCCTTAGGTAAACACAACCTTGCAAGTGGGGGCATCCTACTATTACCAGCAAAAATACCCATCCCCAAGCAATTCAACTTGTGTAAATTGTCTTGTGTCCTTTGACAAGGATGGAGTGAATCAACTAGAAACTAAGCACCCAATGGATCCAACTAACTCATAGAAAAAGATATATACATTTGAGGTGAAATCTTTTCATACTTAATTGCTGAGGGTATGAGATATTTTCATGTGGCTTGGAGAAATCAGCAATATGGACAATAGAAATGCCCCATTTCAAAGTCAGGGAGCCCAAAATGAAATATAATGAAACCACAACAATGACCAAAAAATCGAAACCAAAAAAAAAAGAAAGAACACAATGCCTTGTGCAACTCATCCTCATTTCTCACTTTCTATTTAAACTTTCACAAGATGGAATATCAACCATCATTGACAAATTTAATAATAACCAAAAATAAAATATTTAAAAAAAAGACTTAATAGTTTTCTTTTTTTTTCTTTTTCTTCCCTATATTTTCCTCTTTCTTTTCTTTTTTTTCTTTTTTTGGGTTTGTTTGTTTCTCCTTCTTTTGTTCTCCTTCTTCTCCACTCTTTTTCTCTCTCAAAAAAAAGAACTTACTTACTTATAGCTCTTCATTGTTGAAAGCACAATGGCATGTTGACCCTCTCAGACGTGTGAAGTGTTAGCTTTAAGATGGGCTGAGACAATGAAGCTCTAATGGCCAAAGAAAACCACCAAAAAAATTTCTCCTTGAAAAATAAAAACAACAATGAGCTTTTAACTTGTCATAGGCTTCTATGCAGTAGGAAACAAGAGGAGCTTTTCGGTTTTATATAAGAAGAACAGCAGCAGGAGGAGAAGAAATGAAGGAGAAATAAAAGAAAAATATCAAAGAAGAAGAAGAAAAGGAAGGGAAAGAAAACACTAAGGCAACGACAAAGAAGAGAATGAAGAATTGGGTAAGTAAGCAGAAGAGTAAATCAGAGAGATTGAGGGTTCAAACCAATGTTGAAAGATTGCCCACTTTGGTTGGTAACAATCCCTGGTTCCAGTTCCAGTTAATCCGAACCAAACTGGAAACAAGGCTGATTTCCAAAGCTAGAACATGAGTTAGAACCATACTAGGAACTGGGTTCCTCACTTTTTTTGGGTGTGAAACCGGACCCAAAATCAGAACTTGGGATTTGTTTTTTGAAGAAAAAAGAGACTTAGAACCAGGGGTTAATTCACTGGTTCAACTTTGAATTAGTAAGAACTGGACCAAAACCAACCACGATTTTCAGAACTTGAACCAGATTTTTTTTGTTTCCAAGTATCAGAATTTATGCATGGAACCGGAAGTGGAACCATTTGAATTAGTAAGAACTGGACCAAAACCAACCATGATTTTCAGAACTTGAACCAGATTTTCATTTTTTTTGAAGTATCGAAATTTTGCATGGAACTGGAACTGGAACCAAGATCGTTCTAATTTTGTCTAAGAAACTGGAGGTTGTTCATAAAAGGAAAAGAACCACCCAACAATTTGTTCAACCGACCATTTGAACCTAGGTGATGACAAACGATTCCATACCAAAACCAGTCACAGCTTTCTCAGATTCGGGTACAGTTATACACACAGCTTCAAGGTTCACTTTATCAGTGTGTGTCAGAAGACGAGGATGTGAAGAAAATTGCTAATTTAAGGCAGCTTTAGTTTTTTCCCAAAACAAACAAGCAGCTCATCGTGTAATGGCACTGCCCAATGTGGCCAGTTCAAGCCAGGCCTAATTCGTTAAAATAGGAAATGTTCCATGAAAGATGAACTCACAGTGCACAATAACACACTCAATGAATATTCCTCAAAAATGTGAAAACCAAATGAAAACGGAAGCTAATACCCCCTAACAAAATACTCCTAATGACATACCTAGACTAACGGTAAGTCACTCAAATGGAGCCCTGTTTCTTGTTGTATGAACAAGCACTTTCCATTAGCCTGATGCAATCATGGTTACACAAGATGCTCAGATCAGACACTAATGGTAAGCCACCCTGTTTCATGTTATATGAACAAACACTTTCCATTTGGACAGCTGCAACCAGACTTGAACTGTATAGGTAATTAAAAATTAAGAACCTTATGAACATTTCATATTGAGGGAATTTTCAAGAGGCCATTTAGAGGAAGAAATAAGCAATTGAGGTGAAAAAGAGGGAAGAGTATACTGCGTATATTAGTTTCATTTATTTTTCACTTGTGTGTATGTGTGTGTGGGGAGTGTGTAGGCAATGAATGGTCTAATGTCATCAGCATGTGCCTTCACGAAGAAAGAGTCAGCATTTACACCAAAGCAAATGGACCTACCCTATTTTGGCTGCACCCCCCGCCCCCCCAGCCCACCCCCCTAACTACCACATTCCCCTGAAGTTTGGCCGTTTCCACCAATCATTGTGGCCAAAAACAAGTCATTTCTGGCAAATGAAAAGGGGATATTCTTTTTATTTTGAAACCTTCATCCATCCAAACATGGGAAAATGTCCAAAACATTTCCATTAAGCACACTAGAAATGACATAGATGAGTGAAGATTGAAAGAGAATGAATATATTTAATTATATATATATATATATATATATATGAGTCATTTTTAATCAAAAAATATGGGTCATCATAGATTTGATTTTTCGAACTCACCTATATATGTTTTTTTTTAAATTTTAATTCCATATTAAAATACAATAGTAATTATTCATTACATAATAAAATTTAATCTAGTCCTTTGAATTATAAATTGGTTAAATTAATTTTATTCACTTTGATTTATTAAGTGAGAAGTTGAACGCTTATAAAGCTTAAGACCAGGGTTTTGGTTTTTTTTTCTCTCAATTTTGTGATATCGAAAATTGGGCAACTTTTGCCACAAATTTAGCGAAACTAGTCGAATTTACACTAGAAAATCACAGAAAATCATTTTTTCTAAAATAATAATTTTGCTAATTTTGTGGGAAAACTCGCCAAATTCTTTGATATCACAAAATCGATTTTTTTAATAATCTATAGGATTCTGACTATACTTGAAAGTTTTAATTTTAGTAAGTACTTCGTATTTTGGGCAAATTTGGGGTAAATTTGTGAGAATTCCGAAGCCCAGCCAAAAGCGTTGATCATAACAGCGAACGCCGGCCTTGGTTTAGCCATTCTCACCCCTGGTGGTAAAAATCAAGAATACGGTGGCGAAACCTCGTCTTTGGTTTAGCCGATCTCACCCCCTGGTGGCAAAAAGTAAAATACGTTTGCGAAACTTGCTCTTGGGTTTAGCGGATCTCTCACCCCTCGGAGATTAAAAAACGGTGGCGAAACCTGGTCCGAGGGTTTCGCCAGCCGGAAGAGACGTACAAGGCTTGTCGAGGGGGGCGAAGGAGACGAAGTCCCCTTTTTGTGCTTTCCTTTGTTTGTTGCTGGAGCGTGCGCGCGTACCCTGCTCGTCTTCTTCTTGCATCAATCCGCACAGATCTTTCACCAAATCGCGTCGAAAGCTTGACGATTGCATTGGAAATTTCATTACGAATCCAACGATTACAGGTATGTGCTACTACCCTCAATTTTCGAAACTATTAGTGCCGGTTTTTGAGAAGTCCTTGTACACAGACAGTCGTGTTCCAAAGCCTTGCTTGATTGGAAATTCGTTTCGTGGTTTTGCTTCGTTTGAGAATTAGTGTGTGTCTGTGTGTTTTCTTTCTTCTCTTGCGGCGACTGATTTTCGCCTTCGTTCGGTGTGCTGGTATGATGGACCTCGACGCCTTTTTCTCTGAAGCAGTTCTTCATGCGATTGCGATTCTTTTGGTCTTTTTTTTTACAAAGCGATCCTGGTTGCTGTTCTTAATGTTTGCTTTCTTTTTCGGTTCAGAGTTCTAGGTGTTTTTGCAATGACTGGTGACCTATTTGCAACAGAAATGTCTTTGTACAGTGCGAGTTTTGTTCTTTTTCCCTTGTGTGCGGACTCGTGGTTTCAGTCGAGACGAGTCTGATTCTGAATGTTGCAGCTCCTCGTGTTAGTCACGTCTTGCATCACGCAAAAGAGGATCGCCTTCTAGCGCATCACCTGATTGCGGTAATGATATGCGCATCGCTGATAACGGAAATGTTATGTCCCGTCTCTAGTTCTCCTGGCTTCGTGGTTTTGTCTGACTTGACGACGAAGAAGGGGAGGGTTTCTGATCCTAGGGATTTGTACTGAGTGCATGCTTTGCAGTTTTGTAGGAAAAATTAGTTTGATCGAACTGTATCTCTTAGCAAGCCACGTAGATGGCAGCTCTGTTCCAGCATGAATTTCAATGTGCCCTTGCTTGCTTGGTGGGAAATTTGACTTGCAAGTTGCATATTTTTATGTCAACTTGGGATGCAGGCTGTGGAAGAGTTTTTCGTCACAATAAAATGCTGTGCATGTGCATGCTTGCTTTAGAGTGTATTCTAACCAATTCTATTGTACAATCAGCTGATTCTCTATGCCAGGAGGAGTCTGATTATGTATGGATTTGTGTGGGAGATGAACACTTACTGCTTGAGAGTGCAGTTTTTCCTTGCTGTAGATCTTACTGGTGATCTTTGCTGCCAGTGATTAATAATCTATATTGTAACTGATGTTTGCTTCTTGGAGTAGACTAGTTTTGCATCTGAAACACATCTGCTTAATTTATGGAAGTCTACTGGTAGATAGTTACAGGAGCTACATTGACCAGAGAAAGATCTAGATGGACAAGCAGAGGGCATTTACCAATGTGAAGAACAGCTTGAAATTCATTCTCCTCTTCCTGATGTCTATTTTGCTGTTGATGGGTGAAATGCATGAAAGTTTCAACTTTGCTCATGGAATACAGTGTGGCGAGTGTGCTCGACAGATGAGCATGCTTAGAAACAAGGAATGATGCCAATCAAAATGTCAAAAGGTTTTCAATTTACATGTTTGAGAAGATGCTTGGTAACAAGTGCAAACTGACTCAGGTTAAGATCACATTGTTTGACTGAACCCATTTGATTTCTGCAGGACCATTTGACATATTTGGAGGAAACAGAGCATGATACTATCCTCAACCTCAAAGAGAGGCAACCATGTCTGTGTCAATGAAAAATGTCGATGCTGCATTTCAAGGAGTTGGACAAAAGCCGTATCCTTTTTGCTGCAGCACAGCAGTGCTGTTTGATTGCCTCCTGTCTGTTATAATCCATGTTACTCTGTTTTAGGGTCTCACTTGAATTATCAGGTGCATAATCCTCATGTCCATTTCTCACTGTGATTTGCCCATACTCACCCACTTCCTATCTCTCCTGCTCATCATGCTGACACAAGGGTTTATGGATGTATGGATTTTGTGCTCCATTCATTGTTTCTCTCTTGTCATCAATAAGATTTTCTCTTCTGGGGTCTTTGTTGAAGTTAAACAAGTCCTAGAATTTTGTGTGAGTAGATATTAAGGTATGATCGCTTAGAAGCATTATTTTCATCAATTGCCTCCTCCATCTCGTTCTCTATTCTATTGTTCCATTGGGCTCTATAAACCACAGGGCTGTGAGTAGCAGTCTTAAAGCAAACTGCGATGCCTCTGTTGTGGCGTTGGTATCATAGACAAACTGTAGCCTTCTTTCAGCTCAAACTAAATGGCACAGATTCCATGCATTTGTATCTTTGACTTGGATTGTAGAGGGATGGACATCTGGCGCATTGAGAATTTTAAGCCAATACCTCTCCCAAAGTCTTCCTTTGGCAAATTTTACACCGGAGACTCCTACATCATTCTACGGGTAATTGTTCTAACAAAGATCTGGTAGGTGTATGAGCAATACGGTGTTTGTGTTCAGAATATTTCAATCAAATGCACTATCTAGGCTCCATACTTATTACCTCATGGAAAAGGATTGGGATTGGCAGGATGGTTTCATTTTTGGTGAGGTTCCTTTTCTATCATGTCACCTTGGTAACTGATGTCATCTTAGCTGGGTGTTGAAACAGACAACAGCTTTGAAAAGTGGAGCGTTCCACTATGATATTCACTTCTGGCTTGGAAAAGACACAAGCCAGGTATTTTTCTCTTGCAGACAATCATGCACCTGTTCTTCCTGGGATCAATCATAAAACTGCAAAGTGTGACATTCTTTATGGTGAAGTCAGGAAGCTTGATCCAGTATGCAAGTCACATGCATTTTACTCTTATGTTTTGCTTGTTTAGGGTTGCTTAGGAGTTGTAATTGCATTGACCTTAAGGGCATTTGTTCTATGTAACTTCTTTGCAGGATGAGGCTGGTGCAGCAGCTATTAAAACTGTAGAGCTTGATGCAGCCTTAGGAGGCAGGGCAGTGCAGTTCAGAGAAACCCAGGGCCATGAGACAGAAAAGTTTTTAACCTATTTTAAGCCTTGCATCATACCTTTGGAAGGTGGTGTTGCCTCAGGTTTCAAGAAAGTAGAAAGTGAAAAGGTTGAACCTCGCCTCTTTGTTGTCAAAGGCAGGCGTGCTGTTCGAGTAAACCAGGCATGTTCTTTTTATCTTTCACTATATTCCATCCTATTGGTCATGTTTAAACTTGAAGTTTGCAAAGCTCACCTTCCCTCCTCAGATTACTTGGTGATATAAGTATGTGCATGAACCCTGCTGATCATTCTTGGCTTCTCTGCAAAATTCAGATGTCTGTCAGGCTGTGACTTACATTGCAAGTTTAGCCACTTTGAGTGTTGTTAGCCTGGGCTAGAGATTTATGACAAGCACCACTGTCATACGTACTCCTGCTGATCTGCTGTAGGAGTGATCTTTGGTTCATAAATCTGATGACTCTTGAAGCTCAATAATGTGAATGCCTAATGCAGAGAGCAGTTACAAGTGCCGAGTGTTTAAAAGGCTTCTGAGATGTTTCAAATCAGCAAGATAACAACAGATAATGTGTGAGCAGGTGCCATTTTCACGCTCTTCACTCAACCACGATGATGTCTTTGTACTGGACACAGCATCCAAGATTTTCCAGTTCAATGGTGCTAATTCCAGCATTCAGGAAAGGGGAAAAGCCTTGGAAGTCCTGCAGCATATCAAAGACACAGATCATGAAGGCAAATGTGAAGTAATCATTGTTGGTAAGTAAACAGACCAGTGTTGTCAATCAATTCTTATGAGTGCCAACATTTCTTCTGGATTGTTTTGATGGCTGGTAGACAACAAGGTGCTATGCCTGTGAAACATGTTCAGATCAAAATGATCTGCTGAAAGACTCTGAGATGTTTGTGGTGTTGTGTCTTCCCAGAATTTTGTTCCTGCCATTGTCTTGCTGTGTTGTCCAGAAGTCAGAAAATTCATTGTTTTGATAAGCCTTCTCTTGCTTTGTCAAATCAAGTTACCAGATTTTTTACTCTGTCTTATGTAAAGTGCAGATGATGGAACTCTGGGGTCTGAAGCTGACACAGGACAATTTTGGGGTCTATTTGGAGGCTTTGCTCCACTTGTGAAAAAGCTTTCAGTTGCCGATGATTCTCTTTCTGCAAGGACTCAAAGAAAACTTTTCTGGTAGGTATTCTGATCGTTCTGCTTGTTTTTCAACTCTGATCAATGAATGTGACTCCTACTAGGGACAATCTGCAGTGCTTCCTAACCTGACAAGAACCCGGCTGTTCAAAAGAGCTGGGAATAGAGATTTGGGTGCTGAAAATGGCAGTTATACCATAGGCTCCAAATTGTGATTGATAAGGACTGGTCTGTGGTCATTGGCACTAGAAGTGTGGTGGAGGGGAAGATCAAGGAAGTGGAAAGTGCATTGCTGAGGAGGGACATGCTGGACACTAGCAAGTGCTATCTGCTTGACTGTGGATCAGAGCTCTTCATATGGACGGGTCGTAACACCTCCCTTGATCTGAGAAAAGCCGCAATCCAAATTGCTGACGTAAGCTGGCACAGCTGTGCTTCTTAATGATTTGTCTATCCCCAACCTCACTTGTACCAAAAATCATTTATCTTGCAGTAAAGCCAAAATACCTTTGTGTGCAGATTTCAATAAACCTGATCTCAGAAATACTACATGAAGGCATTGGGGTTCCAGCTCTGTAACCAAGCTTGTTGTCCCTCACTTACAGACTCTTAACTCCATGTCTGTAAACAATATGCAGGAATACCTTTCTGGTCAGAACCGTCCACAACATACCCTTGTCACTCGTGTGATTGAGGGTTTTGAAACACTGGACTTTCGATCCAACTTTGACAAATGGCCCCTGACTGGCCAAACCCCTGTCTCTGAAGAAGGGAGAGGCAAAGTTGCAGGTATGCAAGATACACTAGCTAAGTGCAACAAGCTCTCCTGTAACACAGTCATTGCCATCACAGTACATAAGAATATGTGACAAATGGACAATTCCCATCATGCAAATTCCACTCAGGTCATTCTTATATTTCAGTGTTTATCTTTGGCAATGGCAGCAATGTTGAAGCAGCAAGGGGTCAATGTGAAGGGTCTTCTGAAGGCTGCACCTGTTAAGGAAGAGGTTCCGGAACTTTTGAATTCTTCTGGGAAGCTTCAGGTTTTCACTCCTTACCTGCACATTGTTCTCCTGACCAATATGGGTATTCTATTGTCAGATTCATGAAGTGAACTGCAAGGCAAACATACTAAGTGTCGGGTTTCGTCTTTTAAACATCCTGTAGGCTGGTACATGTGACCATGTAATATGATACAGTTAGAGAAGATCTGAATGCATCTTGAAGTCTCATGAACCGAGTGGTGATTTGATCTTAGTATGAGCTGAGACTCTTGGGGTCATCAGAGATGGATGCAAATGCAAGTGGAATTTAAATGGTTAACAATTCTGCCAGGAGTTGGAGGTATGGGATACAGTCAAAGATGTTGATGAGAGTTTTGACAGGATGACAGCACTGGGAAAGTTACATTTGGATTTTGTGCAATCTCAGGTGTGGAAGGTGGATGGCAATGTGAAGTCAGATGTGCCTCTGGTAGATGTTGGAAAGTTTTATGATAACAGCTGCTACATTGTACTCTATACATATCAAGGCGACAAATCTGACCGCAAGGAGGAATACCTTCTGTGTTACTGGCTTGGTCAACAAGCTTCTCTGGTACTGGCAGTTTGGAATATCCTTAACAGACATTTCAATGTTAAGACATGCAGATTTGCATCCTGTAGTTCCTGAAATGCAGACAATGATGGGAGCAAGGTGTGCTTGTGACATTTCCATTGAGGCTCTGTATCAAGTCTGTATCAAGTGAATTTTTTTGAGCAGGTTAATGGTGGGATCTGGTTCCCTCGTGATGGTGTTTGTTAATTTGGGTTTGTACCTCTGGTTGCTATTATTGTTGCAATTGGCAGGAGGACAAGGCAGCAGCTGCAACTCTGACCAATGAAATCTATCTTTCATTGAAAGAACGTCCAGTGCAGGTATTTTTCTTCCCTCAGCCCCTCATGCTTCAATTTTGTTCTCCTACTCTTGTTAGGATTTGTTCCGAGGTCCAGGAATTTCCTAACTAGACTCAGTTTTGGTATCAGCAAGAAAGTTAATGCCTCTGGGGAAATGGCAGGCTCGCATTTTTCAAGGAAAGGAGCCGCCCCAGTTTCTAGCACTGTTCCAGTGCATGTGCATTTTAAAGGTTTGAAAACTATCTGGGCAGCCCTTGAGATACAGAGTGTACTTGCTTTAGTGAGCTCCTTGAAAACTTCATGCACCACTGTGGTGGTCTGTGTACTTCCAGTTGAGTTGGATTTCTTTTCTTTGTGAGTCTGACTGAGGTAGATTCTCAGCTTGATGACCCAGAGAGCTCAATATTATCTTTTATTTTCTTGTTTCTTGCATAAACATTGGCCAATTGCAGGGAAGCACAAGTCCAAGTCAAAAGGAGAACAAAGAGAACACAATTATGCTGGTACAGGTGCGAGGTGGCAGTCGGCACATCACACAAGCTGTGCAAGTTGAACCAGTAAGTCAGAAACCTTGCATTGGAGCCTTTGACAACTTCTTTGTTGTAGAGCATTTACGTTAGGGAAAATGTTTGCAATCCAGTCTGAAAAAGAGGTGAACGATTGCTAGTTTGGCTGCACATTGCCATTCTGAGTTACTTCATATATTATGCACCATAGGTGACCATGGACACAAGATACAGTTGAGTATTGGTGTCACACGTGAGGGAGAAACATAAGTTTTCTCTTCTTGTTAGGAACCTCTGGTTGTCAATGTTGTTTTGCTTTGTCCTATTCTGTCTGTTATTGGTCCTTGAAGCATTTCAGGTTTCCCATGGACATTGGTTGCAGTTCTCTCATTCCTTTTTCAGGGCTTTGGCATGTTGGATTGCAGTTGGCAGTGTCACTTAACTCATCAGATTGCTTCCTCCTACAATCAAGTGTGAAGTTTTACTCCTGGTCTGGCAACTTGAGCACTCCTGAGGATCAGAAGGTTGCCCTGCAAGTTGCTGGGTTTTTGAAGGTCAGAAACTGCTAGTGCAGGCTTTACATATTGGACCTGATCTTGCCTGATGACATCAGTGTTGAAATTCACTGAAGTGATGTTGAGTGAAGATGGGAATGAAATGGGTGCACCTGCAGTTCAATATTTAATGCTGAACATAAAGCTTGAAGTAGTTGCTTCCATGACTTAAGTATGTGGCTGGTGCAGCCTGGTGTGGTGGCAAGACCAGTCAAAGAAGGTTTAGAGCCTCCAATATTTTGGAGCTCTCTTGGTGGAAAGCGCAAATATCCAAGCCATCGTGAACCAAAAGATGGTACAAAGGACCCTCGGTTGTTTCACTGCAGCCTTCAACAAGGTCAGATGCCATATGTGTCACACTAAATCCATTCACTCTGATGTTCTTGCTTTCTCTAAGCTACTTTCATCATCATCATTTACTTGCACTTCATGAGTTTGCTTCATTCTTCTTCCCAGTAGCTTGTATCCCTGAGGTTCTATTGTCTGAGCTGTGTCATCTCTATTTTCTTTTTTTTTTGTTCCTTTGTTGAGATCACTGCAGATTGTAACAAATCTTATTTTGGTGTCTGCTGGTGGGTGGAAATCCACTTAACATTGATCCTGTGTGAGTGCTTAAGCTCCACAGTACACCAGGCTCATGAACGACTGAAGAAACCACACATATGCATACTACTAACACCATCTTTGGTTGGTTTTTGAATGTCTTGATGACATGTGCTTGACACCATTCACAAATGTCTACAATTTCCAGGAACTTTGAAGGTATTTCTTTTCCTTTATAATTTCAGTGACATGACTTGTATGTATCTGTCCTTCACCAGCACACAACTGCAACAAAAAGCTTTACTGCCACTCCAGTCAAAGAAATTTCCTTCTGTGTGGCATACAGTTTCACTTCCTACAGTAATCTGCATCAAATAGCAGCATGAGAAGCATGTTGAACTGTAGCAGCATTGCTGAAAGCTGGGAGTTTACAACTATCATACTTCGGACATATTGCTCTTGGATTAGTCTGTGGCCCCTTTTGCTTTATTAACAGACTGATAATATAAACATGCAGGTGACAGAGGTGTTCAATTTCACACAAGATGACTTACTGAGTGAGGATATAATGATTCTGGACGGTCAAAATGCCATACATGTGTGGGTGGGTCAGCACACCAGCAGCAATGATAAAGTACAGGCTTGGGATATTGCTCAGGTATCACTCTTTCCTTTGCATCAGAGAAGAGGGTGTTACCTAAACTTGAGGCTCTGTGGGAACTTGTTAGTGATTCCCCGAAAATGTGTGGTCAGCTTCTCCAAATGACACAAGATATGGGTCACTCTAATGTATATTATTTATCCTCCACTGTGAGGTGCCCAAAGACTACTTTGTCAAACACCAGCTGAACAGTACTGGTCTTAAAGGTCTCAGATGTCTTGAGTGATCTATTTGTGACATGCTGACAAGAGATTCTGGGGACTAGCTTTTCTCCTTCTCAAATTGATTAGCACTGCCTGTCTTCCATCTGGAAAGAAAAGTGTTCCCTTGTCTATTTGAGTTGTTGTCTTGAATTACTGCTTAATCCTGCATTGGAAACAATGGACGCAGAAATACCTTGAAAGGGCTGCTGGTTTGGAGGTGACATCACGAGATACTCCAGTGTTCAGAGTATTGGAAGGAAATGAGCCATCATTTTTTACCACATACTTCTCATGGGACCCCAGCAAGGCAATTGTGAGTCAATTGTAATTTTTAGTCACTTGCAATTGTTGAAAAGGCACTGTTGTGATGAAGGTAGATGGAACAACCAATAAAATAGAGTTAGTCTAAAATTCAGAGTTCCGATTGTAGCACTCTGGAAAGTAATTAACTTTCCAACACAGATCAGCCAGGAACCAGATTCAGACAAAAGCATGCCTTCACTAAATTAGACAGCAAGCCTTTCACAATCAAATACCTTGGGAAAATGATATCCTTCAGCCAGAGCTAAGAACCATAGTCTTCATATAGCTGTGGGATGGGCATATGAGGATCCCTGTGTGCACCAGTCTGACTTCCTTGGCTCCACATCAGTCCCTACAATGGTATCTGTAGCAAAGAGGAAGACAAGATGCTTGAAGGGCATTCTGGATTCTTAAAAGTGCTAGTATTTGCTTCAAGAATCTCAAGATCTATGAACTTTTGCAGGTAGGTGGAGATGCTTACACAAGAAAGCTTGCAGCACTGCAAGGGCGGCCAGCTCTCATTGAGGTAGAAGAAGTTCCTGTAATTGGTCTGTTCTACAGTGCACTTGTTCAAGAGAGCTCAGATTATATGAGGCACCAGGAGCATGGTCTCCAGATGGATTCAGTCTCCTCATTAACATCCAGGGCTGCATCTTCATCAACTTATAAAATATTCATCAATTCCTTGTCTAAAAACCTCAAATGTATTGTGGTTGATCATACAGAACCCCTTGAGTTTCCACCACATTGTCCTGAATGGTGAATATGGCAGTGCATGTGACATTTTGTTATCAATACTGCAGAACTCCAAGAGGCGTATGTCTAACTCCCCATCTGGCTCCGAGGTTACTTCCACTCAAAGGGCAGCAGCTATGGCAGCTTTGACACCACATTTGACTTCTGAAATCCCACAGCCCTTATCATCTCCAGCTCCAGGAACTACCAAGATTGGTGGTTTTCATCGAATGCAAACATCTAGTAATTCTCAGAGGGCTGCAGCTATGGCAGCTCTGTCCTCAGTCCTGGGCACCCCAGCCACCCCTCCCTCTTCAAATCACGGTGACCTCTGCTTTTCACACACTTCTCTGCCTTCCCTTGTTTTGAACTGATTTGTGACACACAGCTGACCTGGAGTTCAAAGAGTTATTTTATTGATGTCATTTACATTCAGACCATTGGGTTCAGTTCATACTTTCTATTTGTTTGTTCAAACTTATTTTGCATGTGGTACCAACTTCTGAGCAACTCCTTCCCCTTACAGCAGAGCCCTATCGTAGCATAGAACTGGAGTTCTCACTCATCATGTGGACACCTTTTCCAGCTGAGGATGACTGGATCACTGTTCCATCACCAGTTTCAAAAGTGGATGCACTGGGGGACTCGGATACTCTGTTTGAATCAACAAGTTCAAAATCTGAAGATGGAGGTGAAGAAAATGAAGAGATCTCAGAAGTTTTTGGCTATGAGCGTTTGAAAGCTTCTTCTACAGACCCTGCTCCTAAGATAAACCTCAAGAGAAGAGAGGTAAATTGTTGCACCTGTTGCAGTGCTGTGGTGTGTTGTCCTAGAAAAGTGGTTCATAAAACTCTCTTTTAATAAAGGGCAATGTTCAATGTCAATGCCTGCACACCTTTGAGAACCCAAGTAGTATTATCCTATCTTCCAGATCGTGAAGAACCCAGAAGTGAATGCTGAATCAGTAAATTCTGCTGAGAAAACATAGTGTCTAGAGCAACAGAATGACTAAAGCAAACCCTGTTTGTGTTCACTTCCTGAATGAATGACAATGTGTTCCACACTGGCTGCTTGTGTTCACAGGCTTACTTGTCCTCTGAAGAATTTGAAAAGCTGTTTGGGATCACTCAGACACAGTTTTATGAGATGCCCAAGTGGAAGCAGGATCAGCGCAAAAAGGTCGTTGACCTTTTCTAGCTTTCTTCAGAGCTTGATTGAATCACCTCAGGATGGATTGCAATTTTGAGTAGGGTATCGTCATCAATAAGCAGTGACTTGTTATCATTTTAGGTAATCAATGTGTCCAAACCTCTGATGTGATTTGCTGGTATAAAGCTTTCTGATGGGTCAATCTGTTTCCACTGTCACCTTTTCTGAGATAATTTGAGTTTCTTGGACACGACATCCAGCTCTAGTCTGTGAGGTGTGGCATCATACTCTCTATTCCTGTCTCCATCCCATCCCACCCTGCATCTTTTCAATTTTCTCTGTTTTGCTTTTCATCAGTAATTCAGTATTTTAGTTCTTTCTTGTCTACTTTTCTGCTGGCTCACTGATCTCAATCAACTCCTTTCATTCCTGCAGTTCAGAAAAGCACTGAGGAGGGAGCTCCCCGTTACAACTCCTTTCATTCCTCCTTGGTGCAAATGTTTAGGAATGTCACAGTATGAGATCTCTTTCACTCTACAAGTAACTCTTCTTTTGTGCACCCTGATTCAAGTTTATGGTCATAATCTTTCACTACAAATATACTTTGTTGATAAGGAAGGCATTTGTACTGCTTTTTGCATGGTCTTGGATAATATAGCTCATTTGTTGGCTGTACCTGTAAGGAAGAGACTTACAGACTAATGTAGTTTTCATTTGGTCACACATTTTGAGGAATGCTCACTAGGTGTTATTGTTGTGAACTACAAGTTCATTTTTTGAGAACTTCATGGAAGAGTTCCTATTACTTTGTTAATGAGGAAGACATCAGTACTGCTTTTTTGTGCCGTCTTGGACAACAATATAACTCATTTGTTGGGCTCTGCCTGTAAGAGAGAGAGGCTGTGGAATGATGTTTTGGTTTGGTCCCACATTTTGAGGAATGTTCACAAGGTGTCATTGTGAACTTTGAATTCATTTTTGGGAAATCCATGGAACAATTCCTATTAGGTACTTTGTCAATTAGGACAGCATCAATATTTCTTTTTTTGCACTGTGTTGAACAATATAGCTCATTTGTTGGGTGTTCCTGTAAAGGGAGAGACTATGGAATGAGGTAGTTCTCATTTGGTTCCTCAGTTTGAGGAATGTTCACTACAGGTTGCTGCGAATTGTGAGTTGATTTTTTGTGAACATCGTGGAACATTTCCTATTAGGTACTTTGCAAATGATGAAGGCATGAGCACTGGTTTTTGCACCGTCTGTCTTAAACAATATAGCTCATTTGCTGGCTGTGCCTGCATGCGAGAAATATATGTACATTTCTTTCAGCCCCCGCATTTTGAGGATTGTTTATGAAGTGTTGTTGGGAATTGTTAGTTTCATATTTTTTGGGAAATTCATGGAATAATTCCTATTACTTTGTTAATGAGGAAGGCATCAGAACCAGGTTTTTCTTTTGTCAATTTTCTGATGTAGCCACACTGGCAATCATCCACAAGAGGAATTAGCCAAATTTGGTTGCTAGTAGGAGAGGAAAGTAGAAATTTTCAATGATTTTGCTATACTTTTGTGACCTACTGGAACCTATTGCCTAAATATGATAACCTGCTAGAAAAGAGGAGGGATCTTACATGTACTCCTTGAGAGAGTGAAGGAAATCCTGTGTACTTATATGTAAGATCTCTCTCTCCTTTAAGTAGTAGGTGTGAGAACCCTCCCTTGTGATTTTTGTATGTCAAGTTCATGGTAATGGTCATCTTGAGCTCTGCAATGAGTAAAACCCATTGGTGAGAGAAATTCCCAAAATGTCAGGGTCTGCCTCAATCACCACCTTGTCCTAGGCCCCTTATTTTGAGAATGCCCCTCACCTTGGCGCTTTATCCTACATGTAAAAGCTAATTTTTTCTGTCGAACTTGCAAGTAACTCCCTAGGTAAGACTTTCCTGTGTGTTGGGAAGCATTTTATACCTTTGTATGGTGCCCTTGACAGGTCCATTCCCAACTTGGAACAATACCTAAAATAGATCAATTTTTTTTGCAATGAAAGGGTAAGGCCATTATGCATTTGTTTGTTTTCAAGTACAGGGAACTCAAGGTAATGTCCTTGTTTCCCATGCATTCAAACAAATAAACACCCTCTGGCCCTGCCCTTCCCCTATACAAAAAGAATTGGTGAAATTCTTCTTGTGTGAATTTAGGTTGATTTTTAGACATAACTTTGTGGAGGATTTTACAACTTGTGTAAGATCTCGATCAACATTCGACAAGACAACAGTCATATACAGTGTTGGGCAGGTCTCAGGTTTTTTTAGAGACCCGCCGGGTCCGGGTTTTAGAAGCTTTTCTGATGCTCAACCTGGTTCTTTTTTTATTATTTTCATTTTTACAACAGACCCGGGGAGTGTTTCAAAAAATTGAAAAGATAAATTTCCCTCTGTTTCAAAGTGCTGGTTCTCAGACAGTTCATATGAGTCGATTTTCAAAGATGGTTCTTAGACAACGGGTATGAAAAGTTCTGTTATTTTGAATTTTGAATTTTTTATTCAAATTCTTTAAAAACATGAAAATCAAATAAATTCTGCAAACATTTTATATGTCCAAAAGTTCATCATGTTCAAAAAAACTTTCAAACTCTTTAAACTCCTCAAAATTTAAATCTTTTTCAATCAACTCCACCAAATCGGAGGGTGGTTTACACTCAATTTTAGGATCATGTGATTCATTTTTGCTCACAAACATCAATCTTTCTAATTTTTTTCATTATAAATGACATCTCTTCAAGTTTGTAAGTATCCCTAACAAAAAAATTCTTTCAATCTCAATTTGTGACCCAACAATCCCTAGGATTTGGTAGCCCAAAAAATCAACATTAGAAAACATGGCTTCATGTTTTGCCCATCATTGAAAAGGGCACTTGATTTCTTTGGAATCCACTTGGTAACGTCTAAAATCAACATTTCCTTAGTGACAACTTCTATCAATGGCTCACTTGTGTTGGGAGTTTGTTCAAAAATATTTAGATTAGATTCTACATCTCCTATTTGATATGCACATACAAGTTTAAATTGTACCGTTACTTGTAAATAATGATCGCATTTTAAAAGCATAGGATATAATGATCATTTATCGTATTCTTTTATAATGTTCACCTCTTCTTCACAACCAATAAAGAAGATATTAGACAAAGGCTTTTAAATTTGGGGTCTATCATTAAACATAACATGTTACGGGACTTTTTCTTTTCATATATTCTTAAAAAAGAAGGAATGATTCCAAAATACCACAAGCTTCCTTCTTGATATTGGTATCAAACAAAACTAACTCAAAAGCAATTCCAAAATCATCGTCAATCGAACTAATTTGGGCATGTGGGTTTGTAACTTCTTCCCTACATTTCAAGCACAAGGTAATGGCAAATTACACCACATCAAACAATAACCAATGGCTATTAGATTGGTTGGAAGCACATGCATTCACAACAGGAAAAAGACAATCCACATTTATTTGAAAAATGTGCCACTTGTAAGAAGAGGGGGCACCCTGCTATAATTCTTACAATATTTAGCCTATTGTAACAAAAGATAATAGCATCTTTGAATTGCAAAGCCCCTTGGAACATAATGATTTTACTTACAAACCTACAACCAAAATTAAACAAATGTTATATATGTATCAACAAACATAATTGAATAACAAAAAAAAGTTTAAATCAAAAGAAAAAAGGAAGAAAAGTAATTTGTGAAATATCACAATTTTACCTCGTCTTCACTAATATATTCAATTTTATAGGACAAATGTTCAAATTCAAATATGCATTGTTCCATTCCTACCTACCCTTCTTCAATTTTTTAGGCCAAATTATACATTTCTACAAATCTAATTGGGTGGACTTGATAGAAATAAATCTAAAATTTTTGCAAACCCTTTCATCAATTGTAATATACGTACATTCCTTAGAAAAAACATGGCCAAAACAAAGTGCATTGGAAACTTTCATCTAAACCTGAAACTTCACATTTAACAATTGATTTAAAGGCAATTGTCATTGTAGTTAAATTTGACCCTTCATCTTTCACACATGCAATATTTCTTTTTTCAATCCATATTGATCAAACAATTTAATAAGATTGGTGACCAAGGCTTGACCAATAGTTTTTGTTACTTCAAATAACCCAATGATTACTTCTTTAAACTACCAATAAAATCCTAAGAAGTAAATCACAAGAACCAAAATATTGGACATCCATAAATCAAACTTGTAGATATACAATCTTCCAATTTTGGTAAAACATATATATGTTTCATTTTTTCCACCAATTTAGGTAATATCTCATGAAAAAAAAAATTAGAAGGGAAGACAACTTGAAGACATAAAAGTAAAATTAAATGTTTGAACCAAACATTTTTCACAAATTGCAATGGCAATTGATTTTTCACAACTAGAAAACCAAGATTTTGTAAAAAATCTTTATGTTGTTCATCATCGTTTTTTAAAAGATCTTTGACCAAAAAAACTTAAATATTGCACTTCTTGAAACATTTTTATTTTTTTGTCGATTGTCTTTCAAATGGTCCTCTTATTAAAGCATTTATTTCTTCCTCAATTTTTTTGACAATTATTGCATGATCACTATCCGCATGTTTTCTCAAAACTATTGTACCATATGTCTTATAATATGTTATAAGTCACTTTCTTTCTTTTGTGTTTAGACTAATTACATGCATTAAATTATTGTAACAAAGCAAACATCTCATGACTTGAAGATTTTCAAGATCAATTTTTCTGTCATCATTCACACAACAAAAAGCCCAACAAGTTGCATTCCTATTATGGCCTTTTCATATTTTCCTTTGAGCATGCAATGTTTGAAGGTTCCTTTCCATTTCATTATTTTCATTAGGATTTGTTATTTCTTCTACTATATTTTGTTTTGTCTAGAGCCTACCATTCAATTTTTCATCTTCCATATTCCATTCATTTACACCAATTTCATTTTCACTATCAATTATCATCATATTTTCATTTTGACTTGACTCCATTTCTTACAAAATATTAGATAGGTTGGAAGATAAATTAAAAATAAGTATGAATTTTACTAAAATTATGGGTTTTGATTTTTGTTATCTAATTTATTTTTAAAACATGAAACCAAAAATAGAAGCAATTACAAGCAACTAGGGCAATTACAATTGAAAGCATTTACAAGATTTATAAGATTATTGAGGTCAAAGATGTGAAAAAATATGTTTTAATGTGAAATTTTTTATGCAAGTGGGTTCCTTGTCCTTCACATGACAAAATGCACACAATATGTCAAAAAAATTATAATTATTTTCTAAAACATGTCTAATTTTTTTAAATAAAACTAAAATAATTAAAAACACACATTTGAAATATCACTAATACAACAAAAAATGAAAAACATAACAATAAAATGAAAAAATGAAAAAAAAATCACTTAGAAGAAAGAAACTCCATAAATAAATAAATAAATAATACCTTGCTATTGAAGAAAGCTAAAAAATGTATGCAATCGAAAAAAATTTGAAAATTTCACACCTACACACACCTACTAAGAAAAATGCAAGGGGGTAGTAACAATCTAGAAACCCAAAAAACACCAACAAAACATAGTAAGGAAACATTTATGAACAACAACAAAACACAACAAAGAAATGCCAATGAACACCGAGGGTCAAAAAGGTACCTAAGGTGTTCATGTGTAAGGAAACGTAGCAAGGAATCGCCAATGAACACCAATAGAGCATAGCAAGGAGGCACTAATGAACACCAACAAAACATAGTACAAAAGTGCCAACGAACACCAATAAAACATAGCAAGGAGGCATCAACAAGCACCAACAAAACACATGAAAGAGGTGCCAATGAGGAACAATAGAGCATAGCAAAAATACACCTATGAATAACAATAGAGCACAAAAAAGGGGCATTGACAAGCACTAATAGAATATAGCAAAGAAGCATCAATGAACAACAACAAAGCATAGTAAGGAGGCATCTACAAGCAACAATATAACACAACAAAGAGGCACCAATGAGCACCAACAAAATATAACAAGGAGCATTAATGAACAACAATTGAACATAACAAAGGAGCATCTACGAACAACAATAAAACACAATTAGGGGCAACTAAAAAGCACCAATAGAGCACAACAAAGGAACATCAACGAACACCAACAAAATACAATAAAAGAATGTCGACAAACACCAACAAAGCATAGTAAGGAAACAATTAAGAATAACAAGAAAGCAATGCAAAAATAAGCAAATAAACATAAGACTTAGACATTAATGAACATTAGATTAATCCAAAAAAAAAAATTTAAACGTTAAACAAACCTTCAAAACACTAAACATTCTCCTTATAAAGAAGAAAAGGGCTAAGGGTGACTCTGCCTCTATGGCGCCTCTGCAAACTTAATTTTTTAAAAACCATGCTTACCACTACCAACTACCAAAGTAAATGACATTTATTGACTACTGGCTACTAACATTGTGACACCATAACCTTACTAATTTTAATACTATGACATGGTATTAAAAAAAATTAAAAGTGGAAGGGTTTTAAATGAACAATTATTAGTTCAATGAGAACCTTTGAATGGGTTTCAAAAAGGGCATCACCTTTAATGATACTTTGAAATATTCAAAGTGAAAACTAGCTTGAAACCATGGTCGGTTTTCATTTCTTTTCTACCACCCACCTAACATTGGTATATTGCATAGTTGTTGAGTTGGGTGGAAAGAAGGCATCAAAGAGAAGTTGAGAGTTTCTCTAACTTGTTCAACACCATACTTAGAAAATAATGGTGGCTTGACAACATTGTTGGAGAAACTCCCCAATAATGGGAATGTAAAGGTTGTTGTGCCCTTTCATGTGTCCAAGAAGAGGAGTGCCTTTGAACTGGATAGAAAACAAACATTTTGCGACTTGTCATTTTCGATGACATAAAAAGCATAAAAAAAAGTTTTAAAGAGTCATTGAAAGCTTAGGAGCTACCAATGATGATGATGCCCCCCTTGCCCAATGTTTGGAAATGCACAAGAATTCAACTATCAACAATGGCACAACCCCACTCCTTCCTATGTGTTTTCCATGGTGGCCGCTTGTTTATTCACCATGTTTTTTTGGTTGCCAAGAACCTTTGGATTGGCAATGCTCCCACCACCACCCACCCCCCCCCCCACCCCCCCCCCCATCCCACACCAACTCCACCTCCCCAACATAA
>Ga0116227_10006882_pt1 | contig 22678 bp, 10 predicted proteins | sample S1TSphgellanicum_FD_89693 | JGI IMG/M metagenome (GOLD analysis project Ga0116227, IMG submission 89693) | Host-associated microbial communities from peat moss isolated from Minnesota, USA - S1T2_Fb - Sphagnum magellanicum MG | ecosystem: Host-associated > Plants > Peat moss > Unclassified...
ACATTTGATGTGGAAATTTCAACAGCCATTGCCCTGGGCTAAAGACGGGGAGAAATGGGTGCTTATGGAACAGATTTTTCAACTTTAAGTACGGTAAGGATGAAAACAAAACGATTACATCGGCTTTTCAGTACCTTTATACTCCTTGGTATAAATTCATGGATACCAGCGCATGCTCAGGCACCTAAATCGGTTCCGCAGCATGATCTACCCATTACAAGACCTGTGAACACCTCTATTGGTGAAGGTGGAAATACAACCGGCTTTGATATGGCGCCAGAGACAACGCTGGAAGTGGTGATGGGAGCAGTTAAACAGATACCTACTAAACTTCCGCCTGGTCCTTTTCAGCCAACCTGGGAGTCGCTTGAGACGAATTATAAAGTCCCTGAATGGTTTATCGGTGCCAAATTTGGTTTATTCATGCATTGGGGACTTTATTCAGTACCAGCCTACCAAAGCGAGTGGTATGAAAAACACATGTATGGAAATTCAGGTGTTATGGCATGGCACCGGGAACATTTCGGCCCGCAGGACAAATTTGGCTACAAAGACTTTATACCGCTATTTACGCAGGATAAATTCAACGCAGATGCCTGGGCAGAGTTGTTTAAAAAGTCAGGTGCAAAATTCATCATTCCTACCGCTCAGCATCATGATAATTTTGCGATGTGGGATAGCCAGGTTACACCATACAATGCAAAAAAAATGGGCCCTAAGCGGGATTTAATTGCTGAGCTGTGCACCGCGGTGCGTAAACAGGGTTTGAAATTTGGAGTTTCGAACCATGGTATTGAGAATTTTCAATTTATCAATCCGCCTGATTCCTTGTTCAAGGAACTTAAAGCTAAACAGGCAGATCTTTTCGATCCAAAATGGGCGGAATTTTATAACGTAGCCGACCGTAGTGATGCCGCATGTCAGAAATTTTTGGTCGACTGGTTTGAGCGTAATGTCGAGCTGATTGATAAATACAAACCAGATATGTTATGGTTCGATAACGGAGTAGACCAGCGCTATCTGGATCCAATAAAACTGCAGGTTGCAGCCTATTATTACAACCGCGCCAAACAATGGGGCAAAGAGGTTTCGCTAAGTACAAAAAAAGCTGCTTATGCACCTTCTGGTACCAATATTAAAACGATCGGTTCTATCCTTGATTTTGAAGGGCATGTTCCACCGGGCATTCGTACCGGGGTATGGCAAGTAGATAGCAAAATTGGTACTACCTGGGGTTATACCAGCAATATGCGTGTTGGCAGTGCGGCCTCGGTTATTGGAAAACTGGTTGATGTAGTGAGTAAAAACGGTACGTTGCTGCTTAATCTTTCACCGAAACCAGATGGAACTATTCCGCCGGAACAACAGGAGACCTTATTAGATATTGGCAAATGGCTAGCTATAAATGGGGAGGCGATCTACAACACGCACAACTGGACTACGTTTGGAGAAGATACACCCGGGAATTCGAAAATTCGTTTCACGGTGAAGGGAAATTCACTTTATGCAATCATTTTAGGTAAATGGACGGGTGCTTCGGCGCTCATTACCTCGCTGGCGAAAGACAAAGTTCCTTCGGGAAAAATCACAGAAGTCACTATGCTAGGTTCCAGTGGCAAACTGGCCTTTACCCAAGATGCAGCTGGTTTGAAAGTCGATTTACCTGTAACTGCTCCTTGTGATATTGCCTATGTGCTAAAAATTACTGGTTTAAAAATGAATCCTCCAACATGGACCGAGTCGGGAAATCCAATGATTACCTTTTTAAAGGTTCAATAACAGTTCAGGAAGATGCTTATTCTCAATGTTCAGTTGGTGGAGAACACTTTCATTTGAATAACCAATATCAGGGATTAAAAACACACTTCTATAAACCAGATAAAAAGTATGAAAAAAACAGTAATTACGGGCCTTGCAAGTCTATTACTTTGCTTAGCTGCCCCGGCTCAGCAGGCAGCGGCCCAAGCCAAAAGCGAGTCATTTAAACCTACAGATGAATCTCTTTCTGCGTATAAATACCCAGATTGGTTTCGTGATGCCAAGTTTGGAATTTGGTCACATTGGGGACCGCAGGCAGTACCGCGTCAGGGCGACTGGTATGCTAAAAACATGTATATGGAGGGCAGTGCGCAAAACAAATATCACGTGAGCCATTACGGTACGCCTTCCAAATTTGGTTACAAGGATATTATTCCTTTATGGAAAGCAGAGAAATGGAATCCTGAACAGTTGATGGCCTTATTTAAAAAAGCGGGCGCCAAATATTTTGTTAGCATGGCTTCACATCATGACAATTTCTTTCTGTGGAATTCTAAAATACATCAATGGAATTCTGTAAATATGGGCCCACATAAAGACATAGTCGGCTTATGGCAAAAAGCTGCAAAAGCAGCGGGGCTCCGTTTTGGAGTGTCTGAACATTTGGCAGCTAGCTTCAATTGGTTTCAGCCCAGCCATGGGGCTGATAAAGAAGGGCAATTTGCAGGTATACCTTATGACGGCGCAGATCCGAGATATGCCGACCTATATCATCAAAAAGCTGATTCGGCAAATATGAAGGCTTGGATTACGAACGATCCACGTTGGCAGAAAGAATGGTTAAGCGACATTAAAGAGCTAATAGACAGCTATCATCCAGATTTGCTGTATTCAGATAGCCCACTTCCTTTCGAATCGGTAGGACGCACAATGCTGGCTTATTATTACAATCAGAATATGGCTAGACATCAAGGTAAACTGGAAGCCGTTTATACCCCTAAGCAACCATCAGAAGGTAAATGGGTGCAGGATGTGGAACGTGGGGTACTGGATTCTATCAGTCCTTTTCCGTGGCAAACGGATACTTCTATTGGTGATTGGTTTTACAAAACTGGTCAGCAATATAAAAGTGCAGATGATATTGCTCAATTGCTGGTAGATATTCTGAGTAAAAACGGTAATCTGTTGATCAATGTTGTACAAACACCTGAAGGTGATTTGGAACCTGATGTACTTAATATCGTAAATAACATAGGGAACTGGACTGCTGCGAATGGTGAAGGTATTTATGCTACCCGTCCCTGGAAAATATATGGTGAAGGTCCGTCTACTGATAAATCAAATCAACAGAAAGGCAGGTTTGGCGGTTTAACTGATACACGTGGCTATCAGGCTACAGACATCCGATTTACCACAAAAGGGGGCAACTTATTTGCTTTTTGTATGAATATTCCTGAAGCAGAGATTAAGATATTTTCTTTAGGTAAGCATTCTAAATACTTGGCTAAGTCCATCAGCGCTGTTTCAATGCTTGGAAGCAAGAAGAAATTAAAATGGACACAAACAGATGATGCCTTAATAATCACTAAACCTGCTAACTTTCCGGCATGGCGGGTAAGCGGTTACAAAATTGAGTTTAAGAAATAAGATCAAATGAAAAGCAGCTGAAATTCCAAAAGGTCCTTATAAGCCAACTTGGGCATCTGTAAAGGAAAACTATAGTACCCCACAATGGTTCTTAGATGGTTACAAGAGTATCTTTACTGGGATATGCCAAAGAAGTTTCCTCAGTAGCTCTTTACGCCCCGGGGCTTGGTACATGAGAGCGTTGTCTCTGGTGTTAAGCTATTGTTGTACAATGGTGTCTCTTTTGAAGCTAACGGAACTTAGCGGTATATAGAAATATTTGGATTGCTAAGTATTTTTAGCTATATTGTACTTTAGAATACACCTTCCCCCTGTATAAGGACGATTTCAAATATTTTTCTGAAGCTTTATCGACGTATTACCTTGCGCTGTCCCGGCTATTAACTAAGTCGAATATATGAGCGACTTTGTTCGACTCTAGTTCGACTCCTGTTCGACGAAACTCATCTTATAGTCATTCATGGGTAGATCAATATAAAAAGGATGTTGAACGGTGCATAAAGCTGCATAAAGGATCCATAAAACGAGCAATAAAATTGCTTTACTTATTTTACAGGTTGGAGCAGGTTGCGAAATCTATTGAACTTTTGGAACTTGTGGATTGTAACCAGATATAGATTATGGTATGTGATTTTAAATTGCTTATATTCATTGTTCTGGCTTTACTGTTTTTTATTTATAAAGTAAGATTGTTGTTGATTATAAGTCCGGGAGGGCTTGCTCAAGTATAACCTAACGCGTAATTATGAAAAAAATACTACTTCAATTATTGTTTATCCTGATCTGCTTTGATGCATTTGCACAACGGACAATTGTTAAATATCTATCAGGAACAGATAAGGATCATACTGTAGAATGGGATTTTTACCTCAACAGTGGTCGGAAAAGCGGGAAATGGACAAAGATTCCGGTACCTTCCAACTGGGAATTGCAGGGCTTTGGTACCTACAATTACGGACATGATAAGGTAAAACCAGAAGAACAGGGGATTTATAAGCATGAGTTTGTTGTAGAAAATTCGAAAGGTAAAAGGGTGTTTATTGTTTTTGAGGGGGCTATGACGGACACCAAAGTGATGGTTAATGGCAAGCTGGCCGGACCAGTTCATCAGGGCGGGTTCTACCGCTTTAAATACGATATCACTGAACTTATTAAATCAGATAGTAAAAATTTATTGGAGGTGACGGTCGATAAAACCTCTGCTGAGCCTTCGGTGAACCATGCAGAACGTCAAGGTGATTTTTGGGTGTTTGGTGGAATCTACCGCCCCGTGTATCTGGAAATTGTTCCGGAAAACTTTATTGACCGAATGGCCATAGATGCAAAGGCTGACGGTTCCTTTCAGGCCGATGTTTATGCACAGAATTTAAATGGTGGTGAAACGATAGAAGGCCAGATACAAAAATTGAACGGTGAAAATGTAGGCCAGCCATTTTCGGTAAATGCAGATGTCACTCGGGATCATTTGAAGTTGAAAACGAAGATCGAAAAGCCGCTGTTGTGGAATGCAGAGTTTCCCAATTTATACCAGGTTGTGGTTACGATAAAAAACAAGCAGCAGATTATTCATCAGGTTAAACAAAAATTTGGTTTCCGTACTGTTGAGCTGCGGACCAATGACGGTTTTTACATTAATGGTGCTAAAGTAGTAATGAAGGGTGTGAACCGCCATAGTTTTTGGCCGGAAACCGGAAGGACTTTGAGTCACCAGGTTCATTTACTGGATGTTCGTTTAATGAAGGAAATGAATATGAATGCGGTGCGTATGTCGCACTATCCACCGGATCAGGATTTTTTAGATGTTTGCGATTCATTGGGCTTGTACGTACTGGATGAGCTGACGGGCTGGCAAGCCAAGTACGATACCCTGGTAGGACGTAAGTTGGTGAAGGAATTGGTGGTTCGTGATGTAAACCATCCATCAATCGTCTTTTGGGACAATGGCAATGAAGGCGGGTGGAACCGAGGTCTTGATAACGATTATGCACTTTACGATCCACAAAAGCGCGTGGTGATCCACCCCTGGGAAAAGTTTAATGGTACGGATACTAAGCATTACCCCGATTACAATTATATGGTTAAAGCCGCTGATTCTGGCCAGGAGGTGTTTTTTCCGACTGAATTTATGCATGGATTGTACGACGGTGGGGCTGGAGCAGCCTTGGACGACTTTTGGCGGGAAATGATCAGGCATCCTCATGGTGCTGGCGGTTTCATTTGGGTATTCTCGGATGAAGCTGTTGTCCGCACAGATAAAAACGGGGAGTATGATACGGATGGCAATCATGCGCCAGACGGTATTGTTGGTCCGCATCGCGAAAAAGAAGGTAGTTTTTATACGATAAAGGAAATTTGGTCGCCGGTGTATATAGAGCCTAAACCGATTAATGCTGGCTTTGATGGAAAAATACAGGTCGAGAATAGATATTCTTTTACTAACCTGAATCAATGCAGTTTTAAATGGAGGTTGGTCAGCTTGCCATTGGCAAATGATAAATCTACCAAAGCTGTGACCAAGGCCACAGGTAAGCCCATTTCGCTGAGCCTTAAGCCGGGAGAAAAGGGTCTGTTGAACCTGAATTTGCCCTCGTCCTGGTCAAAAAATGATGCACTTTATTTAACGGCTTATGGTCCGGATCAAAAAGAGATATTCACCTGGAGCTGGGCAATCCAGTCACCTCAATACAGAAATCTGAGTAAGGACGTTGTCGTTGCTAAATCAGGAATTAAAACTGAAGAAACAGATCAGGTACTTCAGGTTAAATGTGATGGAATAAATTATTATTTTGATAAAGAAAACGGATATATTCAAAAAGTCGTTAAACCGGCCGGTACCATTTCTTTGTCTGGCGGACCAGTTTTGGCTGGCGTAAATTCTGAACTAAAGAATTTTACTCATCAGGCTGTTAAAGGTGCTTACGTTGTTGAAGCCGACTACCAGGGGGGGGCTACACTGCATGTAAAATGGACTTTTACATCAGGACAGCCCATTAAATTGGAGTATAAATATACGCAGCAAGGCGAAGCAGATTTTATAGGAATCACCTTTAATTATCCTGAAGACAAGATTACGGGTATGAAATGGCTTGGACGTGGACCTTATCGGGTTTGGAAAAATAGACTTAAAGGACAAGAGTTTGGTGTATGGCATAAAGCCTATAATAATACCATTACCGGAGAAACCTGGGGCTATCCAGAATTTAAAGGTTATCATGCTGAGGTAAACTGGGTGGTGATCGAAAATAAGGAAGCGCCGTTTACGGTGTACACCGCTGATCAAAATATGTATCTCCAAATGTTGCATCCTGCCCGGGAAAAAGCTGCGTTGAAAAACAACAATGTGGAGCCGTCCTTTCCTGAAGGAAGTATTGGATTTATGACCGCCATTAATGCGATTGGTACTAAGTTTCAGGCAGCGAGTGTAATGGGGCCACAAAGCCAGAAAACTATTGCTAATGGCGAACCTGTTACCGGAACGCTGTGGTTTGATTTTAGCCGGTAAATATCAAATAATAAAAAATATTTTTTTATTGATCAGACTAAAAGGGCTTTAATAAGTTGCTTGGGTACGTTTATTTGCTGCGTACATTTAAATTTAACTATTTTAGATTGGGTGTGCAGGACACCACAGGTTGCCAACAGAATGTACATCTCCTATATTTAATTTAAATAACCAAATAATAGAGTAACCAAATAACCAATTAACCAAATAACACGAGTTAACCACCATTCATAACCAAATATAACTGTATGTAAAAACTTCTACTTTCTTTCTTGGAATCAGTGCCCTTTGTACCCTATAGGTATTTGATGATGGATTTCTTGTTGCTTTACTTACCTGTTAAGTTATGATGGTGTTTTTTATTCAATGAAAAATGCTATGGATAAAATTTTCAAAAAACGTTTAATTGTCATCCTGACACTTCTTGTGGCTTTTGCAAGTTGCAGGAAGAAGGAATTTGATGCATACTATGGACGGCCGGAAACGCTCGCTGATCCCATTTATCAGCAATTACAAGCCAAAGGTAACTTTACCAAGTTATTGGCTTGCATTGACAAAGCTGGGTACAAAGATATATTAGGTAAATCCGGCTATTGGACAATGTTTGCACCAAATGATGATGCCTTCAGTAAATTCTTTAAAGAGAAGGGTATTTCTGGAATTGATCAGATTGACGCTACAACAGCTACTGGTATTGTGAAGTATGCGCTGATTTTTAATGCGTTTAAGACCGATCGACTGGGTGACCTTCAATCCAACACAGGCTGGGTGATGCATTCTGCGTTTAAAAGGCGTACTGCTTATTACGATTCGGTATACACCGAAGTGGTTAATGGTAAAAGTATAAAAACCATTGCTTCAAATAGAAATGGGTCTTATGTTTTTGCGGATAACAATAACAAGTACTATCCATATTTTATAAAATCATTTATGGCTGCCAATGCACTTTCATCAGCCGACTTCAACTATTTCTATCCGGACGTTCCTTATACAGAATTTAATGTGCCGGATGGTAAGGTTGTCGAAGCGAATATCATTGCTGAAAATGGAGTGATTCATGCTGTTGATAAAGTAAATACGCCACCACTAAATATAGATCAATACTTATCAGCACACAACGAATATAGCGAGTTTAAGAAATTATATGATAAGTTTTTGGTTAGTTATGTTTACAGCCCCGAAGCAACAAAGAAATACAATATTTTTAATGGTTCTTCAGATTCGGTGAAAGTGAAAACTTACAATCCATTACTTTCTTTTTCTCCTAATAATGAAAACTACCTAAAATTAACTGATAATGACGGACAGGGAAATGGATGGACACTATTCGCACCTAATAATACTGCTTTTTCAGCGTATTTAAATAGCCATATTCTGGAGTATTATGGTACCGTTGATCGCTTACCATTAAATGTAGTATTAGATTTAATGAATTGTCACATGTGGCAATCTCCGGTGTGGCCTACAAGGTTTACCAACACGGTGAATACTTTTGGGGAAGAAGCCAGATTTGATGCTTCATCAAATGTGGTTGATAAGAAAATTCTCAGCAATGGCTTCTTTTATGGTACTAATCAGGTCCAAAAGGCCAATGTCTTTCATACCGTTTATGGAGCTCCGTATCTCAATCCTGCTTACTCTTTGATGATCAGGGCGATGGATCTATCTGCCATGAAGGCAAGAATTACACTACCTAAACTTAAATATACAGTTTTGATGATGAACGACGCTTCATTAAAGGTTGCTGGGTATGATTGGAATACCTTGAACTCAACATTCCAGTATACCCCATTGGGTGGGACTACTATAATTGGTGGAACGGCACCTACCAATGTAGTCCGTATGCTTAACACGCACGTATTGGAAGGTGAAATTAACTCTTTTTCTGGCACAGGAGTTTTAGAAACAATTGGAGGAGAATACATCACTTATAAAAATAACAGGATTTCTTCTTCAGGAACAATGGATAGTACAGATGTTAGTAAACAATCTATTCCTGTTGTTAAAATTAAAGGTGCTGATTTCAGACAAGCAACCAATGGTAAGAATTTCTACGTAAATGGTCTTTTATCCTTTACCACAAAAAATGTGGGTGAGCATTTAAAAAAATATGGCACACTTACTACAGATCCATTTTATGGTTTTTATCAATTTCTTTTTAATAATCCCATCTGTGTAAATAAAACGACAATTGAAATTCAAGGCGTATCACTGGGAGTGAGTTATACCATATTTGTTCCAAACGATGCTGCAATCAAGCAAGCCGTTAGAGATGGAGTGCTGCCAGGTACCGTATCTGGAACAACGGTTACCCCGTTATACAATCCAACCTCTTCAGTTGACATTGATAAAGTGACCCGGTTCATTTCCTATCATATTTTAACTAAAAATACCATTGCAACTGATGGAGTGAAGAGTGGTAGCTATGAAACGCTTTTTAAAAATTCGAATGGAGATGCCGGAGTTATTGTCATCAAAAATCAATTGAATAATTTAAAGGTTACCGATATGACTGGAAATACGGCTAATGTAATCACAGCCAATAGTAATGTTTTGTCAAACCGGACATTAATTCATCAAATTGACAGCTATTTAAAGTATACATATTAACCAATTATAAACGAAAAGGTATATGAATAAAATATTTACACGTATTTCTACCCTACTGTTAACACTGCTCCTCATGTGGAGTACGGGTTATGGTCAAACCATAACTACAGTACGGGGGAAAGTAACTGATTCGAAAGACAAGCAAACTATTATTGGCGCCAGTGTGGTAGAGGTAGATAAAGATCGCCGTACGGTGAATGGCGTTTCTACCGATATTGATGGGAATTATGTTTTACGTATTTCCAATCCAAACAACAAAATCATGGTATCCTTTATTGGATACAATACACAGAGAGAAATTAGCATCAATGGCAGGACAATTATCAATATTCAATTGGTTCCAAGTACCAATAACCTGGATGATGTAACAGTTGTTGCCAGGCGCAAAACGAATAATGGAACCGGGATGAATGTAGACGATAGAGATCGTACTACTGCAGTTGCTACCATAGATGCGAAAGTGTTGGAGGAGATGCAAGCTGGATCTATAGATCAAGCCTTACAGGGGCGTTTATCAGGTGTGGATATTGCAGCTACTTCCGGTGATCCGGGGGCTGGGATGTCCATCAAAATTCGTGGTACTTCTTCTCTAAACGGAGCCACAGAACCTTTAATTGTTGTTGATGGAATGCCTTATGAAACCTCTGTTCCTGAAGGATTTAACTTTGCGACTGCAGATGATCAGGGTTATGCTCAGCTGTTGAATATAGCTCCATCGGATATCAAGGATATTAGTGTTTTGAAGGATGCAGCAGCTACTGCACTTTGGGGATCAAGGGGGTCGAATGGGGTGTTAATTATCAATACCAAACGTGGTTCAATAGGAAAGCCTCAGATCAGTTATACTTTCAAAGGTTCCTTGTCTCAGCAGCCGAGTGCTATTCCGATGCTAACCGGCGATCAGTATTCCATGTTGATCCCTGAAGAGTTTATGAATAGAAATGGGGTTCCGCTGAATACGCAAACGGTTAAAGAATTTCAGTATGATCCTCAGGATTTATACTGGTATAAAAACTATAGCAACAATACAGATTGGATTTCGGCAGTTTCCCGTACAGGAAATCTTCAGGATCATAACATTTCTATCTCCGGTGGGGGTGAAAAAGCGAGGTACTTTGCTTCATTGGGTTATTTTGGTCAGCAGGGAACAACGATCGGTACAGATTTAAGTCGGATCACTACGCGCATAAACTTAGATTATAATGTATCTAACCGTCTACGCTTCCGTACAGATATTGCTTATACGCATGTTTTAAACAATCAATTGTACAGTAATGTGCGTGATGTTGCCTATAGTAAAATGCCAAACATGGGTATCATGGAATATAATGATTACGGACTGTTAACACCCAATTACTTTTCTCCGGCATCTAACATCCAGGGCTACTTTTATTTTGATGATAAAAATGCGATTAAGGGAACTTACAATCCAGTGGCTATGGCTATGGCCGCCACCAATAGGTCTCTTGGTGATCGGATTATTCCACATTTTAACCTGCAATATGACATCGTTAAAGATTTGTTGATGGCAACAACCGATGTAGTTTTTGATATCAATACCCAGAAAACAAGCACATTTTTGCCTCAAATTGCTACTGGACGACCATTTACAGAAATTACGGTGAATAGGGCCACCGACCTGGATTATGATGTGTTTAATGTGGGTACTAAGACCAACTTACTCTTTACCCCGCACCTCAATGATAAACACAAGCTTCAGGCACTCATGAGTTTCCAAACTGCCGACAACCGGTATGTGAATCAGAACGTGATGAATGCGAATACTGCTTCGTCTTTATTTCAGGATCCATCTATTCCTGGAAGGACGCAGAATGACCAGATTAAACTGGGATCCGTTCAAACGCAATACCGCACTGTTGCTGGTCTGGTAAATGCGAATTATGGCTTTCTGGATCGATACTTTATCAGCGGATCTCTTCGCTTAGATGGAAATTCCCGTTTTGGCGAAAATAATAGATTTGGGTTATTTCCTTCTCTGTCTACTAGATATCGTATTTCGGGAGAACGTTTTATGCAAAGATTCAAGTTCATTGATGATTTGAGCTTTCGCTTTAGTTATGCGCAATCGGGAAATGCTCCAAAAAAGGATTATACCTTTTATAATACCTATGGAAATTTTGATTGGAGTTATATGGGAATATCCGGTGTTTATACGCAAAACATGGAGTTGACCAATTTAAAATGGGAAACCGTACACGGTGTAAATTATGGTTTGAGCTTTGCCCTGTTTAATAGTCGTGTAGTTGGTGATGCCGAGATTTATCGCAACCGAACTAAAGATTTGTTTCTTCCAGGGCTTAGGCTTGCTACTTACACTGGATTTGATGCTGTAGATATGAACATCGGTACCATGGATAACCAGGGCTGGGAATTTAACATCAATACCCAAGTGGTAAAGTCAAAAAAATGGCGGGTTGACTTCAGTTTCAATATTGCCCAGAATCAAAATATGATTCGGGAAATTTCTCCGCTTTATCCAACAGAAAATAAGGCTAAAATTAATGAAAATGGAAAGTTTAAACAATTCTTGCAGGTTAACAATCCTTTTGGATCATTCTATGGGTTTAAATTCCAAGGGGTGTACAAAGATAGGGAAGAAACTGTGGCTACAGACAAAAACGGAGCTCCCATCCTGAATCCTAATGGCGATAAGGTATATATGCGTTTTAACTATCCTGCTACAGACTATATCTTCCAACCAGGTGATGCCAAGTATGAAGACATCAACCATGATGGGACTATTGATTACAAGGATATTGTTTATTTAGGTAACAGTAACCCGAAATTTACCGGAGGATTTGGTCCTTCTATTACGTTTAATGGTAATATTAAATTATCTGCATTTTTTAGCTATAGAACTGGTTATCAGTTAATCAATGGCACAAAAATGAATACCACAAATATGTATGGCTATGGTAACCAAAGTACTGCAGTATTAAGAAGATGGAGAAATGAAGGAGATGTAACCGATGTGCCACGTGCGCTATATGGTAGTGGCTACAACTGGTTAGGTTCAAGTCGATATGTAGAAGATGGATCTTACCTGAAATGGAGAACGGTTACGCTTCGATACGACTTTGACAAACAGTTTTTGAAAAGGGTGAAGCTGAATGCTCTGAGCATTTATGGAACGGGAGAAAATTTAATCACTTTCACCAAATACCTGGGACAAGATCCAGAGGTTGGGACTAAAATTACAGATGCATTCTCTATTGCTATTGATAATTCAATGACCCCGCCGCCAAAAGTAATCACCATAGGAATATCTACCCGGTTTTAATTGATAAAGAATAAGAATATGAAAAGAATTATTTATAAAGTTTCACTGCTCATCCTATTGTTTTCAATATCCTCCTGTAAGAAATGGTTAACACTCCAACCTCAGGATGGAATTATTCGCAATGAGTTTTGGAAAACGAAAGAAGATGTACAAGCAGCGGTAATTGGATGTTATTCCTCACTACTGGGAGCGCCAACAGGTATTAAAGATCGTGCGTTGGTCGATTATCTTTTTATGTGGGGAGAGTTGAGGGCGGATATGGTATCCCCTGGTCCTGGAATGTCAGTAGATGAACAAAATATTATGATTGTGAATATTTTGTCGAGTAATCCAATAACCAGTTGGAAGTCATTGTATCGTACCATTAATTATTGTAATACAGTAATTGATTTTGCACCCGATGTAAAGAAGGTCGACAATACTTTTACACAAGCAAGCTTAGATGCCTATATGGCTGAAGCATTGGCTTTACGCAGCCTGATGTATTTCTATGTAGTACGAACTTGGGGTGATGCTCCACTGAAACTCAAGTCAACTTCAACTGATCAGGAGATTCAAAACCTGGGGATAACTGAGAAAGCTACCATATTAAACCAGATCGTTGCAGATTTATTAAAGGCGGAAAGCCTGGCTGCAGTAACTTATGGGAATAAACAATATGACACTGGCCGGATTACAAAATATACCATAGAAACTATGCTGGCAGATGTTTATTTATGGATGGAGAAATATAATGATTGTATTTTGATGTGTGATAAGGTGATAGACAGTAAAAAGTTTAGTCTGGTTCCAGGTGCAATAATGTACAATAACGTATTTTTTACGGGTAACTCAACAGAAGGTATTTTTGAATTTCAATTTGATGCACAAAAGCTAAATCCTTTTTATGCCATGTTTGCACCGGTAAGTCGACGGTTGAATGCCAGTCCGAATGTACTGGAGGCCATCTATACTCAAGACTTTGTAAACGATCTAAATGTAGATAGAAGGGGCCTTCATGCAGCTGTTCGACCTGGTGATAACATGATATACAAATATATGGGGGTTGATTACAATACCTCCAGAACTCCAGATATATCTTATGCACATTGGTTCGCTTACCGATATCCAGATGTACTTTTAATGAAAGCCGAAGCTTGTGCTCAGGTAGGCCGTGGTCAGGACGCGTTGGATCTGGTAAAAGTTGTGCGCGATAGGGCGGGTGCACTGATCGCGACGGAAAGAAAGCCAGATGTTGCCGATAAAGATGGAATTGCAGATTACATCCTGGAAGAACGTGCCCGGGAGTTTTCATTTGAGGGTAAGCGCTGGTATGATATTCTAAGAAATGCAAAAAGGGATAACTATCGCCGGCTTGACCTGATTTTAGGTATGGTCTCGGAAGCTGTGCCAAGTGATTTGCAGCAATCTGCTATTGTGAAATATCGGGATAAAAACAGTCACTATCTTCCAATATTTGACGATGAAATCAGTGCTGACCAAACTTTGAAACAGAATCCATTTTACAAATAATCAATAAAGAATATGATTATGAAAACACTAAATTTAAAGAAAGGCATTTGCGCGGCTATTGGTGCATCCCTGATAGCCATAGTCTTGTTGTTTTCCTGCAAAAGGGAGCACATGACCTTAACAACGACTAATGATGTAAATATAACTGGCTTTTTTGAAAATAATCCTGCTCAGTTTTCTGAATTTCAAAAAATATTGGAGAAAAGTGGTACCGCCAGTTTTTTAGGTGCTTACGGAAAATATACAGTTTTTGCACCAACAAATGATGCGGTTAAATCGTACATGCAAAATATTGGAAAATCATCTATTGACCAAATTGACGCCGCAACATTGAAAGACCTGGTCAGGCTACATACGATTGTGGATACAGTATCTACAGCTAATTTTAAAGATGGGAAATTGCAGCAATTGACGATGTTTGGACAATATTTATTGACAGGTGCAGCCAATATAGATGGGGTTACGCGTTATACAATAAACAGGCAGGCCAATGTAATACAAGCAAACATTCGTACAGGAAATGGGATAATTCACGTATTGGATAAAGTACTGACGCCTGCAACCAAGACCTTGGCTCAAATGATAGAAGGGGATCCTAAATATTCTATTTTTCTTGAAGCGCTAAAAGCGACTAAGTTTTACGACTCTCTAAATGTATTACCTGCAGATAATACCAGAGACACTACACGACGTTTTCAAACACTAATAGCTGAAACTGACCAGGTTTTTAAAGCCGCGGGGATTAATTCTTATGCCCAGCTTAAGACAAAATATAGTCACTTAGGTGACCCTACCAATCATGCTGATAGTTTATGGTTATTTGTCGCTTATCGGATTTCTCCCCAGGCACGCTATCTGGCCGATATCGTCACCGCCTCTTCACATCCAACCTTGGCCCCCCAGGAGATTATCACATCTAAACTGGATGGGCAAAATGTTCTGATTAATGACGATGTGTTTAACGGAATACGTGAGCCTGGGTATGTGATAGACCGGTTGGCGAGTGACAATACAGCAAAAAATGGGGTATTGCATTCGGTAACGGGAAACTATGCGATAAAAGTGCGTCAGGCAACTCCAATATACTGGGATCTGGCGACTCAGCCAGAGTTAATGAAGTTATCTACATTTAGAAAAGTCGGATCGCCAGACGTTTCTATCGGCATTAAAACTAGTCTGTGTGCTGGCATTGCATTTGGAACCTCCAGTTCAGGGGTTGATAATTTATACAGAGTGGCGCCGCTAACAGAGCCTTATGCAAATGGAGATTTGTTGGTATTGGCATTTGGATCTAATCGCCAACCCTGGATGAATTTCACGACACCAATGTTAGTAAAAGGCCGATATAAGGTTTGGATATGTTATAGAGCTGGCGATTTACCTAGTTTACAGGCGACGATGGATCCTGGAACTGGACAAGAACAGGTTTTACCAAACATTGCGGTGTGGAAAGATTACTTAACTGCTCCAGGCGTTCCTCTTGCTGATCCCAACTCTGATAATTTAATGGAATCTTATGGGTATAAAAGATATGCCGCAGATAACGTAGCAAGTAATTCAAGTTGGGTTGGGCGTTTTATGGGGACGGTCAATATCCAGACAACAGACAGGCATGTAATTCGTCTAACATCAGTTGGCGGTAGAGCGGGCTCTGTCACGCTTGACATGATTCAATTTATTCCGGTAGATATGGATCAGCAGTACCCACGTATTAAACGGGATGGAACCCTCCAAAATAGACCTTAAATTATTTGACGATTTAAAAATGTATTACATGACATATAGTTTCAAGAAGCACTTGTTGCTACTGATCTTTTTCGCATCTATGACTACGTTCATTTCCTGTAAGGACAATTGGGCAGAAAGAACGGAATTAATAAACAAAGACAATTCGCTAACCCTCTTAGCTAAAATCAGGCAGCAGCCTGAATTGAGTAAATTTGCTGATCTTTTGGTAAAGACGGGCTATGATCAGGTTTTGGAATCCTCTAAAACTTTTACGGTGTGGGCGCCAACAAATGAAGCCTTACAGAAGGTTGCCGCGGCTACGCTCAATGACGATGTGCTTTCAAAACTATTTGTTGCGAACCATATTGTTAATCAAAGTTATTCTGTGGCCTTACTGAAGTTAAATAATTTGCAAGAAGAGCGAATTCAGACTTTAAATGGTAAGTACATTACTTTCGGTCAAAATGGAGTAGATGAAGCCAAATTGATAAAATATGATCTTGCGGTAAAGAATGGTATATTTCATGAGATAGATGCAGCACTTGAAGTGCACCAGAATATTTCTGAATATGTTAATGGCTTAACTGCGAATGGACAAAAGCAGAATAATTTCATCAAATCACTCAATTATGACCTGGATGGTACAGGTAGTAAAGTCTATTCAGCATCGGGTACAAGAAATGATTTTACTGAACAAATAGCTAGATTAAACAATGAGAGAGGACAATTTACTTACATTCTGTTAACAGATGAGGCCTTTGATCAGGAATACAATAAGCTGAACAAATATTTTAAAGTGACCAAAACTGATGCCCGGTATGATAGCACAAGTGTTTACCGTACTTCATGGAACGTGATTAAAGATTTAGTCGCAACTACGATAGTTCCTATTGAAAAACTAGGTACTTCCTTGCTATCGTCTACAGGAATAAACATTCCGATAGATAAAAGCGCAATCGTTTCTTCCTATCGGGCGAGTAATGGGATCGTTTATATCATGAATAAGGTGGATTTTAATGTGTTTCAGGATAAAATTCGTCCAATTGTTATAGAGGGTGAGAGTTTGACTTCTTATTCTCAAAATGATAAGAGTGGCAATATATTTACCAGGATACGCGCCGATGAAAATGGCTTGCAATTTTCGGATAAATTTATATCCGGAACCCTTGTTGCTTCATTCTGGGCAAGAGGGAGAATCAACAATCTTTACTCCACCAAATATCAGGTTTACTGGCGTGCTTTGAATGACCAGGCCTGGTCGACCGCAACACCGTCTGCTCCGATTAATTTTAAACAAAAGCTAGGATTTTCATCTGCAATTGGTGCAACACTCCCCTACGTAGATATCATTCCCTATACAACTGTGGCTTATAATAATCCTACCGACAAAATTAGGCCTCGTGCTCCATTTGCGGAGGTTTATCTGGGCGATATTACCGTAAATACTTGGGGAACTACTTTCCTCTATGCCATAGGCGATGCGGTAACTAACGCTGGTTTAAATACAATCAGTCTTGATTATGTTAAACTGGTTCCAATTAATTAATTATCAACCAGCTATAAAATTATGTACAATTTGAATATCGATATTAAACAAAAGCTATTTACAGCAGCGCTGGTTGTTATAGGCTTTGCTGGATACGCGCAGCAGCCAGATTCTGTAAAAGCAGCGGTTACGGTTAAAGAAACTGGTAAGGCACAAATCAGAGCGAGAGGTATCATTAAGGATGCGCTTACAGGAAAACCTTTAACTGGAATTACAGTAGCCGTTCCTGGTTTCTCTTCTAGTTTTACCGACGATAAGGGTAGTTTTTCTGTGAAAGTTCCCGACTATAATGTTACCTTGGTGATATCTGGTCCAGGATATCAGCAAAAGGATATCGCACTAAAATCACGTAAGCAGATTACGGCCTCTTTATATGAAAGCGCATTCAATTCATTTTATGATGAGGCGATTTCATTAACCGGACCAAAGCAGTTAAATAAATCCACTGCTGCAATATCTAGTGTTTTTACGGAAGGGAATTGGTCATTGAACAATGAAACGCCAGACAGTTATCTACAGGGAAGAGTACCTGGTTTAAATGTGATCAGGCGTTCAGGTAGTCCAGGTATTGGTGCAGAATTATTTTTACGGGGATTTAATTCGTTAAATACCAGGAATCAGCCCTTAATTGTAGTAGATGGGATGGTTTACGATAATACCAGCTATGGTAACTCGATGATTGCCGGCCATGTTAGCAACCCGCTTCAAAATATTGATCCTAAGGATATTGAAAATATTACGATCATTAAAGATGCCTCAGCATCTATTTATGGCGCGCGATCCTCAAATGGAGTAATTGTAATCACCACTTCACATGCTAAAGAACTCACTACAAAGATTGATTTTGCGGCTTACGGAGGACTCAATTTTACGCCAAAGCAAATTCCTATGATGGAAGCTGGGGATTATCGCATTTATGTTTCTGAATTGTTGAAGAGTGGAGGCTATACCGATAGTCAGATTGCTGCTTTACCGTATATGAATGATAATAAGGTAAATCCGAGTTATTACAATTATCATAACAATACCAATTGGCAGGATAAGGTGTTTAAGGAAAGCTACAATCAAAATTACTTTTTAAAAGTTACGGGAGGGGACGATATTGCGAAGTATGCGCTTTCTATGGGGGTTACCAATAATAAAGGCATCACAAGAGAGACAGATCAGCAACGCTATAATACCCGATTTAATGCTGATTTTAACCTGGCCAAGAAGCTTACGGCGAATGCTAATTTAGCGTTTAGTTATAGCGAACAAAAACTATTTGATCAAGGACTGTCGCCAAAAACTAACCCCGTTTATATTGGTTTAGTGAAGTCGCCACTGCTTGCAGCAAACATATTTGACGGAAACGGTGTAACTTCTCCTTTGTTAGCAGAAGCAGATACCTTTTCTGTGAGTAATCCTGTGGCCTTAATTGAAAATGCACAACTAAAAAGTAAAGTGTACCGTTTCTTTGGTTCCATTAATTTTAAATACGAGTTATCCAAGCAGTTTGCATTGTCTACACTCATTGGTGTGAATTACGATAAAAATAGGGAAAATGTATTTATCCCACGTAAGGGTACCGTTAACGATACCTTGAGCAATGCGATTGCACAAAACAGGCTGGCAAATCAGGTACAACGTTTATTCACAGTATATAATGATACGCGTTTAAGTTATAATAAAACCTTTAATAACGATCATAGGTTGGCAGCGAGTCTTGGTTTTAGATTTAACAGCACGGATGCAGAGCAAGATTTTGCCCGGGGGTATAACTCCCCAACCGATCAGTTCATCAGTGTTGGGACAGGTTTAAATGCATTAAGAAAACTGGGCGGCGATATTGGTTCCTGGCGATGGTTGAATAACTATTTAACGGCTGATTACAGTTATCAGGATAAGTATTTCATTTCGGGAAATGTATCTTTAGATGGTTCCTCAAGATTCGGAAAAGACGCCTTACAAGGACTAAAACTGGGTGGGGTGGCTTTTGCGGTTTTACCTGCTATATCTGCGGGCTGGTTGGTTTCTTCAGAGGAGTTTATGAAAAATGTGGATGCCGTAGATCTACTGAAAATACGTGCCAGTTTTGGATTAACTGCTAATGATGACATCGGTAATTACACTGCACGTCAATATTATATTTCCCAGAACTTATTGGGAATGCAAGGTTTGGTAAGAGGAAATATTGCCAATCCTCAACTGCAATGGGAATCTGTACGTAAGGCAAATCTAGGAATTGATTTGGCCCTGTTTAACGAACGTTTATCATTGAGTCTGGATGTTTATAACAATAAAACATCGAAAATGCTGATTTATGAACCTATTGAGTCTGTTTCAGGCTTGGCTTTTGCATCTACAAATAATGGGGGAATGCGAACAAATGGCTTAGATTTAGGCATCAATGCAAGAATTGTGAACCAAGGGTTATGGAGATGGGATGCAGGGATTACCTTAGGAACTTACAAAACTAAAATCACGGAACTTCCGCAAGAGGCAATTTTTAACACGTATGCAGATGCAACTTATATCAGCCAGATTGGTCGTGCAGCTAACTTGTTCTATGGATACAAAACCGATGGTGTCTTTGCCAGTAATGCTGACGCTGCTGCTTCAGGCTTAGGTATAGAAACTTCAAATGGAATAAGGCGTAATTTTACAGGGGGGGATATCCGATTTGTAGATACCAACGGTGACAAGGTGATCGACGATAAAGACCGTGTAGTTATTGGGAATCCAAATCCCGATTTCTTTGGAAGCTTTAGCAACCATGTGGCTTGGAAACGTTGGTCGATTGATGCACAAATGACTTTTAGTGTCGGTAATGACTTGTATAATTATACCCGTAGAAATATAGAATCTGTAAGTACGATGGCCAATCAAACATTGGCCGTGAACAATAGATGGAAGGCCGACGCACAAGTAACGGATATACCAAAGGCAAGTTTAGGTGATCCTATGGGAAATTCACGTTTTTCTGACCGTTGGATTGAGGATGGATCCTACCTCCGTTTACGCACAGTAACGGCGACTTACAATTTGCCAATGAAAGATAAGTTTTTGAAGTACGCTAAAATATATCTTACTGCCAACAACCTATTCACGATGACTAAATATTTGGGATACGATCCTGAGTTTAGCGCTACAGGGAGCATTTATTCGCAAGGAATAGATACCACTTTGGAACCACAGTTCCGCTCTGTGCAATTGGGGGTAAGAATTGGATTATAATTTACCAGATAAAAAGATGACAATGAAGATATACTCGAAATTAACATGTGGTGTTTTAATGGCGGCTAGCCTGACATCCATTTCCTGTAAAAAAATATTAGATGTAGAGCCAAAAGACAAGCTTGACGTTGTTCAAACTTACAGAAACGTATATGATGCTGATGCTGCGGTAATAGGAATTTACGGTAAGTTTATGAACCTGGCTAAGCAATATGTTGTGCTCAATGAATTGCGTGCGGATTTAATGAATGTAACCACAAATTCAGATCAATATCTGAGACAGATTACCTCGGGCAATGTGACACTAGACAATCCATACGCAGACCCAAGACCTTTTTACGAAGTTATATTGAACTGTAACGACGCTTTAAAAAACTTCGACATGATGTTAAAGGATAACAAAATGACAGCAACAGAGTATAATATGCGTTTTTCAGATATTGGCGCTATTAGATCTTTTGTATACTTACAATTGGGTATTCATTTTGGAATGATTCCATATGTTACTGACCCTATTTCAAATGTCAATGACCTGAAAGATGAAGCTAAATTTCCTAAATTGACATTTGATCAATTGCTGGATAAGCTGATTAGTTTTTCGGATGCCTTGCCTTATAAAGAAGTATATCCTACTGGAACTTCATTAATTACAACTGTGGATGCTTATGCAACCGAGAAGTTTTTCATCAATAAAAACTGTCTTTTGGGAGACCTGCATTTATGGAAAAATGATTATCATACTGCAGCGGAGTATTATAAGAGAGTTTTGTCTTTATATGATAATGATGGAAACGGTAACATTGCTTTTTTTAGATATAAGCTGACGGCTGCCGACGTAACGAATAACAATGACAACAGGGTGAGTTACACCCGTTATAGGGAACAGGATATTAATCAATTGGTAGATAATAATAATCAGGGCTGGCGTTCTATATTTGGACGTGCTCAAACGGATGCCTTTTTTAACCATGAGTGGATTTGGGCCTTGCCGTTTGATAAGAATTTTCAACCTCAAAACCCTTTTATTGAATTGTTTTCTAATCAGGGCGGGAAATATCAGGTTAAAGCTTCTCAATCTGTCATCGATCGTTGGAACAGTCAGACTCAGATGAATGGATTTCCTTATGATCAACGAGGCAGATTTACAGTTCGAACGGTAAGTGGACAGCCGGTTATCATGAAATATATTTATCGTTACCTAGATCCAACGACGTTAGGACTACCAATTAATCCATTAGAGAAGGGGGGGTATTGGTATCTTTATAGAGCAGCAACACTTTTCTTACGTTATGCGGAAGCAGCTAACAGGGACAATCAAGATAAGGTGGCGTATGCACTTTTAAATGATGGTATTAAAACTACGTTTGATACTAACCCCAGCAAGAGTGATCAGACTAATAAGCAGGCAACATTTCTTCCTTTTCCTTATAATTTTAATGCTCGTTCGGGTGAGATTCCATATTTCCGGGATCCATGGTATAACTCTTCAGGAGTAAGAACGAGGGGATATCTTCGGCCCAATACAATTGATTCGGTTCGCTTTTTTGACATGAGTGTTCCTGCAAATCCGAACAAAACAGTAACGGATAGACAAGGTTTGATTCTTCATATGGAAAATAAAATAATAAATGAAGCTGCCTTGGAATTGGCATTTGAAGGAAACCGCTGGCCAGACCTAGTCCGAATTGCACGTCGTAGAAACGATCCTGCTTACCTTGCTGATAAAATTTACGATAAATTATCTAAAGATGGTAATCCGGATGCGGCTTCGGTTCGTGCGAAATTAATGGATCCGAATAATTGGTATTTGCCATTCAAGTGGAAATAAAATAAGCGCTTACTTTATACAGTAAGAAAA
>Ga0116227_10006883_pt1 | contig 22677 bp, 20 predicted proteins | sample S1TSphgellanicum_FD_89693 | JGI IMG/M metagenome (GOLD analysis project Ga0116227, IMG submission 89693) | Host-associated microbial communities from peat moss isolated from Minnesota, USA - S1T2_Fb - Sphagnum magellanicum MG | ecosystem: Host-associated > Plants > Peat moss > Unclassified...
CAATGGAAAATATTGAATTAAATATGGGTTTTATTTTTTTATATGTAATTGTATATTTGATTTTGAGGGGGGGGGTGGGGGGAGGGGGTGGGGTAATTGCACATTAAGGTGGACCAAAAATGGTAGATTTTGGAGTCCATAGTTTTTTTTTCCATAATTTTTAATGCAAATATTTAATGTTTTGGGAATGCAAATTAGTCCATTTGAAGGTTGGAGCCAAGATGAATACCTAGACCCTAAACTTACAAGTTTTTAAATTATGACATGTGTTCCGATTTGATCAACTAAGGGAAATGTTGGAAACAAAACATGGATTTTTTGAAAATTTATAATTGGTAGATGTTATGTTGGGTAGTAATGTCACTTTTTTAAAAACAACATTTATCAAAATTTCCATTTCAATAAGTTATGGAATTTTTAAACTATTGGTAATTTTGCAAAATTTTAATAAATTAAAATATTAAATTTGATTGCAAACCTTTATTTTAGGATTACAATAACCTCACAATCACACTAGGAAAAAAAAATCAACAATTAAAAAATGTTTACTATGTAATAAAAGTCCATAACATTTTTTATGGATTATGATCATCACATTTTGTATCATTTGAAAAGTCCACCTTCTAATGAAATAATGGCATTTTATCTTCAATTTTTTTAATTTGATTCTTCAAATGTTATAGTTTAATTAAATGACTCCCTTTTAAAAGTTTCAATCAAACCTCAACACATATTATACCAAACTTCGAAGTACCCCCATAAAAATTGCCCCTATTTGTCCATAAAATGAATTGTTTACTTTGTAACTATTTGGGGGGGTGAAATTTGGAGCTCATTCCATTTGAGACATCAAAGTAGATTCTCCTTCCATTAAACAATTTGGCGTTTCCATGGCCACATCTTCTATTCTCCCATTCGAGATATGGGCTATTACTTCCATGTTGTTTAGTGGTGGAGGGAGAAGTCCACCACATCAAATAAATAGTGCCTTCACCTGTGGATGTGCTTTTGAACACAGTGCAACTCTAGCTCACCCATTGCCATCATATCGATAGCCCAAATGGATTTGAGCATTCTATCCTTGCGGTGTGAAATAATATTATCACAAAACTTGCATTTCACTTTCCCTAACTTGTCTTTTGGCATCAAATACCATGGATTCCGCACGTTCCACTTTGCCTCCATCAATAAAACATTATACATAAGAACAATATGCTTGATTAATATAATTAAGGTATTTAATAATAAGATGAAACTCCACTTTTAAGGCTACAATTGAAATTTAGCACCAATTACAAATGCAATATGATGATTTGAAATGCAAACACCCATAAAGGTTTCACCCTTCCCTCCCAAGGTATATGGCAATGGTTGGTGTCTAACAACACAAGGCCCACACACTTCAAAGGAGAAAGTGAATATTGACATGTAAAGTTTACATTTTATTACCAGGCATACCAAATTTCATTGCCAAATCAATGGTGGAGAATAATTTACCATTAATCGAACGACCCAAGTCTAGAAACATGTGGGAACTGAATTTGTTTTTAATTGCCACATGAATGGTGATAGAATGCTTTTAGTTGTAGCTTGGTGACCAAAAACATTCATTGCCAATTGTGTGGTAATTAAATTTTTTTCAGTTGTTGCATGATTGGTGGCAAAAACATTTCAGTCGCCACATGCTTGACGACTGAAAATCTTTAGTCACCAAGCTTGCGATGATTGAAAAATTTTCATTGTTAAACTTGCAACAATCAAAATTTTTCCATCGCCATAGGCTTTATGGCAACCAAAATGGGCTCAATTTTGATCACCCATAAACCTACCCCGAGTAGCCCAAAAGTCCCTTTGACTTAGGTTGATTCTAGGTTGACCTAAGTTAACTTTATATTGACATGACACAAGGGTGCATTTGCATCCAAATGTGTGTATTGTGTTGTGACAGACACATGGACGCCATCACAACCTTGACCCCAACTTGAAATCAGTTCAATTGAAGTACTTAACCCCATTGAGTTGATCCAATAGATTATCAATGCAAGGCAAAAAATAGTTGTTCTTTATGGTTATTTTGTTTAAAACACGATAATTAATGCACAATTCTCAACTTAATGTCATTTTTATTAACAAATAAGATTCATGTTCTATAAGGTTATTTGTTTTGCTGAATATACTTATGATTGAGAAGGTCGTTTAATTATTTTTTAAGTTTTTCCAATTCCTTCTAATGTAATCTATAAAGTGCCTTGGATGACAGGGCTGACTTAGGCACCACTTTAATTTTATGGTCAACCTCTATAGGGTGGAAGAGAATCGAGGAATCCATCTATTAAAACCTTCAAAAAATTATTGAATGAATCTAAAATACAATTAGGGGGTTGCCTCCTTCTAGCTTAGGCTCCCTCTTGTAGACTCTTAGAAACATCAAAACCACAAAATTAAGTGATTTTAACTTTTTAACTAAAATGATTAAGTTAATTTTGACTTTGTTAGCACAAAATTATAATCGGCATTTAAGTTCATTAATTTAGAACTAGCTTTGGCTAACGCACTCCCAACTCCTTAAAGGATTCAAATGTGAGCCCAAGTACAAAACAACGGAAGAGGGAGGAGTCGGAGCACGCTCCCTAGCTCACAACACTTTGAGGGGTAAAGGGGCGTGTTGGAGCTTCGGGATGGGACTACAAAAAGTTGGCAAGCTTCACTCACTCACACGAGCCTGCACACAACCCACACAAAGTGGTTAGTGCATAGTTAGAGCACCCTTGGTGCTAAGACGAACCACGGGCAACACGGACACATAAGACTCACCACGGCCCGGACTTGGGGGAAGCCACCACCTTCCCCCTTATAGTATACTCTGTGGCTGGCCATGGAGCCTACATCCAAACGGTTTTTTTCTCCTGGGACTTCCGAGTGGGAGTCCCGAAATCCCACCAGCTAGGACTCTCGCAACTTTGGAGCCCCATAACTTTGTGAACAGACCTCCGATCAAGGTGTGGTGTGAAGCAAAGTTGTAGCTCTTGTCGAGAGCTTTCCAACGATATGTGATACGCCCTCTGAAGCTAAGTAAATCAGGTCGATTCCCGACTTTCTGTGGTCGGGAGTCAAACTGGCAATTTGACTCCCGACCCTTCTTTTGGCCATAACTTACATTTCAGATGTCCAAATGAGCAATGCGAGCTCACTTTAGACATCTAAATTCCAAGAGCTTTTCAATGATATAAAGAACGTCACAAGCCATTGGGTTTTGACCCTTGCAATTGCTCTCTGAAGTTTCGAGAGTCCACCGGGGCTCCATCTCCCAAAGTGGGAGTTGCCTTGGGAGTGTGAGGGTTCACTCTCTCATACTCCCTCACACTTTCTAACACTCTCGGGAGTATGTGATGTGACTCCCGGGCTTCTTCTTGCCTTAACTCCTGGGCTTCCTCTTGCCTTAACTCCCGGGCTTCCTCTTGCCTTAACTCCCGGATTTCCTCTTGGCCCGCAACCTTGCAACCCCTTTGCCTTGGTCGCGAGCCCAAAGCTAGGGTTGCGACATTGGCACAAACTTTCATTTTATTTCCATTGAAGAGGATGTTTATTTCATAGGAATCCAAAAATGTGTGTTTTAAAATTATGTCAAAATTATTTAAGTCAAACAAGGTGAAGTTCTCGAAAATGAAATTCCACCACAAAACATTTTGACTTTTAACGTTACTTTAAGTGAAGGAATTTAGTTACTCTTTATGCCAAATGCACCGTGATGGGATTAACCACTAATTCAATTTTGACTTCTAATCGTTCCAATGTTTGTGGAGTAATGAATGAATTTGTCATTCTTGAATCCAAGAGACAACACAACAACTTGTTATTAACTTTATATTTCAATTTTAATAAGTTGGAGGCTTTGCTTTCATTGGCCCAAATTTTGACCATGAAACCCCCTTGGAGAATTTTCTTACCTTGGGAAATGAATACATTTACCCAAGGCGACTTTGGGTAGTCCTTTGCCAAGTGTCCATGTTTGTCACAGTTAAAACACTTAACCTTTGTGAGGTCCCATTGCACATTTTTTTCATTAGGCTTTTGCCTTACGATTTTTCCTTGTCATCATGAAACCTTGGCTTGCCTTGGCCCCACTTTTGTTTATTCTGACCCTTGTTTCCATTATTTGGGCCTACATTATTTGTATGGGTGACCTTGCTTTTAGTTTCACCTTGGCGGTGTGGAAGGCCATCATCTTCCATGCACTCCACTAGCTTCACGAACCCTTGGCATGTGTTTGGGATGTCTACTTTTCGGTAGACTGTTTTACAAACCCATGGTTTCAAATCACACGGGAAGGCCAACTTCTTGACAAACTTTTCCTTGAAGGGGACAATATTTGGTTTAAAACAAAACTTTTGGGACCCATTCCATCCCTTTTGATGAACTCCAAAAGCTCCATCTTGTCCTTTAACACTAAGTGGTGTGGCATGAACCTTTCATTTAATTGTAACAATTTGAATTATTCACAAGTCAAGACTTTAAGCAAGTTGAATGTCTTTTGTTTTTGAACCTTCCACAAATTTCATGCATGTTCCTTGAAGAAAATTTGTGTGAAATGAATTCACTTTTTGTTCGAGTCAAGGCATTGGGTCTCCAAATAAACCTCCATTTGACGAAGCCATTGACACACTTGGGTGCAAATTTTTTAAGGTGTATCAAAATCTTGTCATAATGTCACCCTTTTTTAATCTTTTTTACCTAGTCTTTTTTTACCATGTAAAGACACATTTATGGATGATTATGATGGAATTTAGAATTGTAATAGTTTAAAATATAGTCCTTTTAAAAATTTTGACAATTCTTGATTCATTATTTTTTATGGGGATCAAAATACAAGGTAAAAAAGGACTGTAGTGAGGACTAGGCCCTTTTCGTCCTATGTGATACACTTTAAAAGATTTTCACCCACCTACCACATCCTGATTTCTTTCTTCATGAAGGAGTTAGGCAACCTCACCTTGATTGCTTTGGTGGAACCTCAACTCAAGGTGGCCACTACCAAGCCCAATCCTACCACCACTTGACCCAAGGCCATCGTGGTTTAACATTGTTGCACCATGAAAGCTTTTAGGGAACTTGGGATGTCCAAAATGCGTTCAAGCGCATTTGTCGTTGCATTTCCATTCACCTTTTCTTCCCGAGCCCTTAAGGTTTTTTCCACCTCTTCGATGTGCTTTAGGGCCTTTTTGCCACCCTTTCCTTTTCAAAGGGGATTTAAAGGAGACTATCAATGATTGAGTCTCTTCACTTGAATCTTCATTTAAAAAATGCAAGTTCACCAATCTTGCACTTCCTTGATTGGGCCCAAGACTTTTCTTTTCCTTGTTTTTTTAGAAAAGAGGGAATTGCTTTTGAGTGCAAGCCTTTGTTAGGGTGGGTCTAGGACTTTCCTCCCCCACCCCCTTTTTTTTTGGAGAGGAAGGAGTTGTTTTTGCAGACTTGAACCTTTAATTGTTCGGTCCAACTCCTTCCTTGTCCTTTTTCTTATTTTTGCAAAGAGGTTGTTTTTCAATTGCCTTCTACATAATTTCCATTAGGTTGTTTTGTTTGCCTTGGGACAATTTGCGTTCCACCATGGCTTGCCCCATGGTGGTTAACTCTTGTAGCTTGACCTCTTCAACCTTGCTTTCGATCTCCTTTTTGGTCTTGTACTTTCTTTTTTCCTTGACCTTCATAACCGGTGGTTTGGGGTCCATTTTGCTTTAAAGATTTCCTAGAGACCCAAGGAGCATGCTTTGATACCACGTCTTACACCTTCACACCCATGCTTATGACCACCTTCTTTGTTAAACACCTAAATTATGTGCACATGGCAAGCCATGCTTTTGGTTAATTCTAGCATTCATTTGATCTTGTGAACCTATCAAGCCTTGGGCTAATCCTTGATTCGTAGATGAATGGGACGAAAACCCACTACGGACTTCTTAATTGGTTCAAGATCTCATTGCTTGGGATTATCAATTCTTGTTTCACGTCTAACAATAATTTTTGTTTATATTGAAGATTTAGTGCATCGAGGACATTTCTTCAAGTTCGTTTCCTCAAACCCTCCTTTCTTACACTTATATGAGTCATGAGTGATGTCAAATTAGGAGTTGAACCTAGCTCAACACTCATATTCGTATCCCAACCCACCATAAGGGTTGCTACATGATAGTATGAACTTGGGCCTCAATTAAGCAAGCCCCCTCACTTGAAAGTTTGCTTAGAAGGGCATGTCAATATCCTTCTTTCCACAAAATACTCCATTTTTATAATAATCCAAACATAATATATTAGGAAACACATTATGCATGGGTGACATACCCTTTGGATAGTTTTTTCAATTTATTTGTAACCACAATATTTGCCACATTGAAAACATGATATTCCTTTCATGAGCATAAAAATTGCAATTGGATTAACTTGGATATGATTTGATGTCCTAGCCCCAATAATGGTTTTTGATATTGAGGTATGACACAATGATAGTGATATTTTGTTCAAATTTTTGATGTTCATCATTAGTTATCATTACTAGAGGGATTTAACACTAAATGATGATAGTTTTTTAGAACTTGTTTAAATAGTTTTGATAACTAGTTAAAAAGTTGCTACCAAATTAAAATCAGAAACCAAATGTGGTGAAATCTTTTTAAATTTTTATTCAAAATGTGACCTTAATAAAAAAAGGGAATATTGTCAAAATATTCCATTTTAATATATATATTTTTCATTTGGTGAAATTTTGCACAAAGAAAAAATGCTACATGGTGGTGGACATCAAAATATTGATTGCCACAAAGTACTAAATGTTTATTTTAGTGGCCACTATACATACATTCAATATAATTATGCATAGATGAAATATATGGTAGCTAAGTCATACTCTAATCCATTCGTGAATTCAAACGTGTTGGCAAAATGAAAAGTAAAGTTTTATACCATCCTCCAATTGATTTTGACCTACCTTTTCAACTTTGTTTGTAGCATGTCACTTATAAATGTTAATGGTTGCAACTTATAGTGGCCACCAACTTCAACTCTAAAATACATTTGAACACCGAACATAAAGAAGGGAAAAGGTCAATAGCATATTATGTGAATATGGTGGCCACACAAGACAACACATCACAAAATGAAGACTTGAAAATGAAGCGGTATGCTAGGAATGTGAGATGTGATGTTGGACAAGCAATCCAATACATTACTTTTTGGGGGGCAAAATTTGTTAGTTTTTTGACCCAAAATATGGGAATTTTTTGTTTTTCTATTGTAAATTCAATTAATTTAGCTAACTTTAAAAAATTAAAAAATTGATGCCACAAATTTAAAAAAAACACTTAATTCCAATATATATGTAGACATGGAAGTGTTGAAGAAGGAGCTGCACTTGTAAAGACCTGAGCTAACTCCATTTATGGTCAAGACTCAAAGATGGTTAACCAAAGGAAGGTATAGCTTGGGGGATTGTTTCACAACCACAGTGACAAGATTTAATAGGTTGTATGTACAGAACTTTAAAAAAATACTGAATGTGGAAGCTGTGCAAGAGGCCTATTCAATACTATTTGAAGGACTTTAGCTAAAACAAACCAAAGTTCATCACAATTGTTACAACAATATATTGACAAAACAATGAGATTGAATGTGATAAAGCATGTGACATCTAATGTCATCACATGACTTAAGATGTTTGAAGCATCCATATTATTCTTTTGTATGTTTTCTCATCCATAAAAAAATTCACATGTATATATACACTAATAGTTCTCATGACAAAGTTGTAGATTAATGTCAAATATGCAAATAACTATGTCGTGGTTGAGGTGTAGAAAATGACTATTAACATCTTTTCAAACTAACATGTAGAAGTAAATTGACTTTGCCACATGGATATTGTTATTTAAATTAATGCAGATGGCATAAGTCCTTGAAAAGAAAAAATCAACATGATTAGTATTTTGTTTGAGAATTTTTGTGATGTAGCAACAATGGCAAGTGTCCCAACATGGATTTTGCCTTAATTGGCAACATGCTTGTATAGGACCATTAAACCATTAACCGGTAAATGGAAGTGTGGCAACACTCTCTTTAAAAACATTTTTTGGGGGCAAAAATTGGCTAATCTTTAACTAAGAAAAAGGAATTTACAATGTAATATTCACCTTTTTTTTGGTGTTGGGAAAATGATAAAATTTGACAAAAAATGATCACTGATTTAAATGACATGTCATGTAATTGGACCAAAAGTGGCATTTAATGGCTCATGATGCCATAGTATCCATAAGATAAATTAATCTGCTTGACTTATGACCTTGGCACACTTGCTACCATAATTAGGAATGTGATGATGCCACAAACCCTTGGAATAATAATCTATTGTTTTTGGCATTTTGACTCATCAACAAACATGTTTGTGGCAAATATGGATTTAAGTTCTAAAAACCATAAAATGATGATACAAATGATAAAAGATTGATGGACTTTATGTTGGGCAAAGATGACACAATGTATGAAGTAAACCACAAATTCTTTTGTTAGATTGGCAATTGAATCATGATTGGAGCAAGTAACAAAGCAATCATGTGAACAATTAGGACTCACAACTACCTTACAATTGGTTGTTGCTTCAATCCATCACTAGCCAATGTGTTAAAGGTTAACCTAGTATTGTCACAACTAAATTGATTTCTAGAAAACCATGTGGATATCAAAGGGAAAAACTTGGCAGATTTGAGTATTTGTTGTCTACATTATAATCTTAAACAAGAAGAAACTAGATATGTATATTGTACTGCATATCTTCTGCGTGTATTTTGTACCTCATGTAGAATTTAACTTTGTGTATGTGGCACAAACCATATTGGACATATGCATGTGGGTTTAAATGAAGTAGTTCATGTTAAGTTTTACTTTTTTTGATTTTTACTTTAATTTATTAAACATACCAATTAAGCCATAATAATTCTAGAATAATATATTTGCATATTTACCTATTTATAAATGTAGCATTTACCATCCCAACACAAAATGTTTAATTTGAGACTTTTCACATTATGGTACATATCATATTCATCATGTTACCATGTATATGCTTAAATGTTGTATTGCGCAAAGTTCCATCATGTTTGTATAGTATATGCAAGTAATTGTGAATTTTGATTTATGTTATTTTATGAATGTAATCATATAGGAATTATAAAATATGGTGGTCTGGAATGAAAATTATTTTGGCTTATGTATTATAACAGCCATCATAATAACATATTGATTAACTAGTTCATGGGGACCTGGTCATACCTAGCATAATTAGAAGGTGTGTTCATATGAAGCATTCAAGCATTGGTCTAAAAACCACAATTATTTCACAAGCGTAAATTGATGGAAATACCAACAGGAAAACTGTTTAAATTATAAATCCAGTGTCGTTGGTTTTTTGAACTATTTGTGGGAGGCAATAGGCTAGTACAGAGTCCAACGTTAAGATGTATGAACAATCAACACTAACTTTTAGAAGTAATTAGCTTGAAATTGTGGTCTTCAGCTATTGCATGTGTGACACAATATGCATGTGCTTAATTTAACGTGAAGGGACACATTGTGATTAAGCCAACATTACTCCCATTATGGATTAATAGCATATTTAAGTTTGTGCCATTGATTAGAACAGGAATGGTGCCACCCTATTTTACTATAGAACATTGTAATGTCATCATTCTAATATGTATTAGCCTTCATGATTGCTAAACCAATTTCCACGTTTTGAGCAACCTGAAACCATCAAGAGGTAAGAAAGTGTTCACGATCAATCATGGAGCATTTTCCCTGAATACTGGGCCGGGGTGATTCAGCAGCCAACTTCGTACCAGTGTTGGCTGGTTATTGATTTTTTCAATATCCGGAGGAGGGGGCGGTTATTAAAATTTCAGATTTTCACTTACACACAGGGTCTCAAATAGTTGATTTTTTCCATTTTTCTGGCGTTCATTTGGTATCAACTTGCTGGGAGGTTCTATAAGCAGGTTATCAGTAAGTTATTTTTTAGGGGGTAAGAATTGCTTGGTATGCATAGGCATTGAATATTTGAATATCCTCTTGAGAACCGGTCAATTTCTTGTCTGGGTTGGTTTTTAGCTGGATATAATAATAATAATAATAATAATAGTATTTAAAGGTGGAATTTTTTTCAAAATCCAGGAGTAATTCTTCTTCTCTTCACTCACTTGTCTCCCTTCAAGTTTAAATTCAGAATGCAGTCAGTAGCTTGCATATCATCCATTCACTATGCTCAAAACCAGTGTTAGCAAATTCACAGCAAACTAGAAGATCATAGATCACACACCAAAAGTCAAATTGACTCTTAAGAATGCATTCAAGGTGATCAAATCCTCACACAACTCTCTGCACTCCAAACTTCCAGCCTCGTCTCTTTCTCATTCAATCTACATTCACAATAGCATTGAAGGAATGAAGATGATGGTGATTGATGAGACATAGCTTCAAAGGGGTCAATCAATTGTCCTGCTTCCGTGATAGAAGGGCATCGGCAAAAGCGAAGAAAAAGAGAGGCCGAGAAAGTTTGCATGAAGTATGATTTTAGGTTTTGAAGTTTTAGGTATTGGGCATTCGATCACCTAAATGGATGACAAATGTTCAGATGGAAAAAGGATGAATGTGGAACTAATAATCGACTTGGATATTTCTTACATGTGCCAGCCAATATGTAGGCAGGGTATTACTTTTTGTGAAAGTAATACCCTGTTATTTGGGTTTTCTGCTTATCAACTTTTCTAAGACTGGCCGGGTAAGTTTATACCCAGGTATTAAAACTACCCAAATCCAGCAGGTAGGTTATTTCCAATGTTGGTTGGGTATCTACTTTTGGACATACCCAATGGACATGGTATCTTAAAAAATTCACATGTGATACCCTGGGGGCCTGGGCTGCACAAATTTTTTTAATAAATTGAAGCCCTTCAGGCATAGACATAGGTTGGATTTTTTTACAAGATGGGCATGGGTAAAAGATATCAAAATTGGTAATATTCTGGGGACGTCAACCTGGGCACATAATTCATATGGTTTTCAAAAAAAAGAAGAAAAAAGAATACACATTATTTTATGAATTACTCACACACAACTTACAAATCCCATGATACAAATTGTTCTCTAAAGTTATCAAATACAACTTCCAAATCCTATGTATTCAACAATTGAGTACTAATTACAAAATTTGTAACCTAAATAACTACATGTTGTAGCCTTGTTGCCACCAAAGTTGTAGCCTAAGTGATTAAATGATTAATGATGCAGCCTTGATGCCAAGGTGACAAACTAATCCAAGTTGGAGTTGTTGATGGCATACCAAACATTGTCATTCACCTTTAGATACAACCTTAGTTCAATTTGGTGGGTGTAGAATGCACTTTCAAACTTGGCATACTATGCGCATAAAAACTATCAACAAAGACATTGAAGTAGCCATGCATTGAAGCTACGTCACCAAACTTCAACGATATAATGCAAACTGGAAACCCCAACCCTGACCACAACAATCTACTAACTAAAAACCCAACCCCACACCCAATAATTTGCAAATTGGAAACCCAAAATATGCAACGATCTAAACATTGAAAAACCCAACAATCTATAAACTTGGAAATTGGAAACTCAACCACAATTCAACAATTTGCAAACTAAAAACCCAACCCCAACCCAACAATCTACAAATTGGAAACCCAACCTTAACCCCAACAATATACAAATTGGAAACCCCAACACTACTGAATTGGAAATCAACCCAACAATTTGCAATCTAGAAAACCCAATAGATTGTAATCTAGAAACCCCAAAAATTTGCAAATTACACAATCTAAATCTACAACACTTTGAAAACTCCACAACAAATCATACACACACAATTGAAGTTCTGAAAAGGTTAGGGTGTTTCACATTTTTCTTTTTCATCATTGAGGCACTTTGCCCCTTAGGGTTTGGGTACTTACATATCCAACAAACCATAGAAACATTTGCAACAAAAAAAGGGCAATCTACCATTAGGGTTAGCATCCAAGCTTCTTGATCTACACCACATATGTTAGTCTTCTTCAAACAATTTGAAATTAACAATGAGATCTTCAATTTTTAAAACCATGCCATCTTCAATCTTGAGGTACTCTTTGATTGATTTAAATAGGCTACTTGTGCACCCAAACCTAAGATCATCTAGCTAGTTATTCATTATAAGAACCAACTTGTCTAGATTTTCAATCCCAAGTTGGCAACATTTTAAACTTGTAATGATGCCTGCCATATTGATTTTTTGTTTAGTTTTCATTTGTGAGCCAACAATGCCCCTACACTATCGTACCAAATGTGAAATTTAAGGAAATTGTTACTCATGTTCTACCCACCATGTGAAAGGATTGAATGTAATAACATGCATTATAGTTTTCTTAAAAAGTGACAGCTTCATTTTAAGCAACCCAATGTAGCCTCCTCAATAAAAGCTAAAACTCCAAATACATTGAACTCAAGTGTAACAAACCCAACATGTTCAACATTGACAAAAGTCAATGTTAGGTTATTATAAACACTAAACAACAGAGGCATAATAATTTCATAGTCATATCTTGCAGTTATTTACATGGCTAATTCAAGGCCCACAAAATCACGGATGAGGTGTATTTTTAAACTACAGGTCAAGCATGAAAATTAACGTGTTGTGAATAGCACAAGGTTGGAAGGATGATGCAAAGGCCAAAAATGGCTTCAACACACCAATGACCTCAACCCACATGCGACACCCCAAATGCATCAATTCATCATCAAAATTTCCAACCTACAATCAATAAACAATTTGGAACTTGTAGTTTTATTGAAAGAAACCTTGAACAAAAACCTAGAGCCAACAATAAACAAACAACCAAATTCTTACTAGCCACATACTTACATCACATTATTGATACCAAAATTGGTGTTGCACATCATGACACAAATAGATATGGTAGTAGATATTCCATTAGACAATAACCAATATCCCTTAGATTGGTTCAAGACACACTAAGTGAGCATGGGGGTCAAAAAATTTGACATTTTTTGTGCCATAGCACAAGTCTAAAAAGTAGGAATTTTACTTTGTAAAGAAATGTTTTGCCTTGAATAAGAAAGATTTATGGCATCTTTGAACTCCAAAATTTCTTTGAAAAATATAACTTTGGATGCAAATTGTGTTTTCATAGGAGTTCAATTTTTGAAGGCAAAAGGACATGTATATTTACAAGCCCTAACCCATTCATGTATGCCTTTGCCACTTTTTAAAATCCAAGTAATAATCTTCTACAAAGAAGACCAGGCATTTTTAATAGAGACCTCTTGCATTCCACCACATACCTTAAGGTCATTAATAGCATATTAACAACATTTTGACATTACATGCCCATAACAAATGGCAGTATAAGGTTGTGACAACTATAATGGAACACAAAATACAATATTTGTTAATGTTGTAATGAGGGTGTTCAAATTGGCACCTTCATCTTTGACGTATGCGATAGTCTTGTCCAACAATTCATACTAAGCAAACAAATCCCTTAATTGGACAACCATGGCAGCATCTGATGTTTCATGAACTTCAAAGATCCCAATTGTAATATGACATGTTTCCCACTATTTGTTGATGCAATTTACAACAAGCGGAAACATGTCAAAGATTCTTCGAAACATCCACAAATAAAAAATGGTAGCCACCATGGATGCTTCAACAAGGGCAGGAAGCACATACCTTTCCATGGTCTTATTTACCATCATTGGAGTGACTTGGGTGGTGAGTTGTTGTCTATTAGGAAACACAATTCGATTGCATTTATGGAGGATAAGCTTCTTCAACTAGATGTTTTTAATAGAACTCAATGAATGGTAGCCTTTTGTTATGCAAAATACAAGATCTTCAAGGAATTGTTCCTTAACAAGGTTTGTTTTTTGAAAAAATAAAAAATGGAAGTCGTAGATGGTTTCTTCTTCTTCTTGGCAGCTTGGGGAGCATCAAATTGTGTCACAACATCAGAGCGTTGCATTTGTTACAACTTCAGAACCACAAAATGTTTTAAAGCAACATGATGATTCATGGTAGTTGTGCCATGGTCCTTATTATACATAACCAAACCTTTTCAACTTTGGGTAGAACTTTGATCTACCTTTTCTTGTTGCACACTATGGCACAAAATGCATCTCATTCTTTGAAAGCCAACATCCACAACATCATTAAAATCTTTAAGTTAAAAAATCCCCATGTACTTGTTGATCTTTGCAATGTGCTCCAAAACATTTGGTTGAGTTCAAGGTAGAAAGTCAATTATTCTTATTGCACAAATAGCTTTAGTTTCAAAAATCTCCAAGTCGATTTCATTAATCTCTCTATCAATAATTACTTCATTAGGACCTACCTTAAATCCATGCCCACCATCACCACTCCCAAACCCTTGGGCTTCACCAATGCCAAAACCATAATCATACATAGATAAAGGAAATCCCTCCCCCTCCCCATCTTCTTTCATTCCATTCATAAACACATTTTTGATTGTCTACAATCATTATATAATAAGAATGAAAACTAAACCCTATAGAATGTAGAGTAAAAACTAGCATTGATAAAACTTGAAGGTGAAAAGGCTCTTGTACAATAATGAACAAGCTTTTCAACAATAGCGGAGAAGTTCTTTTCTACAATGAATTGGCAAACCAAAATAGTAAAACAATCATTAATGTCAATAATGAAAGTGAAGAACACTAGAAATCAAAACACAAATTTGATTGAAGACATTAGAAATCAAAGCACAAATTCTTAGTGTAACCTGTTTCTCTTAGGTCTCAAGTCAAAAACAAAAGGATGCAAAGAGCTTAAATTTAGAGCTTACTTGATCAATAAGGTAGTAGCTGCCCTTGATCAAAAGTAAAACATTTTGAAGGCAAATATGGTGTTCCTATTCGTTGCATTGATGCTTGGATTTTCCATGATGAAGGAAAATATGGTGCTCCTTTCCATTGCAATGTTGCTTGCATTCTCCATCATCATTGCAAGAAACCGCAAAACAACATCTTTCACATCGACAACCCTCAAAGTAAAAAGTTTAACTTGACTTTCTAACTTCTAACCCTAAACCTTAATGCCTTGCACTAGTGCGTGATGGTAGATGTCTGCCCCATTAGCGCATTTCAACATTTTGCAAAACACAACACTCATCGAAGTACAAGCATGACATGTGTATTGGGGAAGAAAAGAATGCCCAAATAGGGTATTGCACGTTTTTTTGTCAACTAATGCTCAGTGGTCAAGGCACCCAATACCTTGGTTTATGCCCTAGTTGGTACCTAGCCAAAAATAGATACTTGACCAACATTTGGTTATTTCCTACCTGGAATTGGATTTGAGTTGGTAACCATGTCAAAAAGCAATAATTGGCCAACACTAGTTGATACCTTCACCTTTTGAGTGCAGCCTTTTAGTGGTAAAAGCCCGGCCTACTATACTTGTGTTAGTGGATGCTTCTTTGTAGTTCATACAAGAAACATCATTATAATTACTTCACATTGTGTGCTTATTCTCATCATTGATTGATGTCCATGGCTATAAACATTCTATTTTTATTATTATGTGGAGGGCAAATGATCCAATTGGAGCATTGAACCAAATTCCAAGAATTTGACCCTTGCAAAACATCTAGAGTCTAATCAACACTATATAAACATCAACATTGTGAAAGGAAAGGCATTGATATGTACATTGTTTTTTTTGCTCCGATTGGTTGTATGGGGAGCTTATGTAATAGATATTTTAACATTGAACATATGAAAGTTGTGAAGTTTTCTTGTAATAACATTTTCAGGCCTTCTTGCAATAACATGAAAAACCCAACTGCATATATAACATGCATTATGAGTAATACATTCCTAATGTATAAAACATGTCTCATAAATTTATGTCACTTTCTACTAAGGTAGAATTGCCCATCATTGAACATATATTTATTATTGAACACTTTTCAATATTTTCCTCATTCCTTAACCATATTTTGCAAGTAAAGGAGCAATGCAAAAAACATAGGAAGACGATGAGTGATAGTTTGCTTCAATATTTTTGAAAATAGAGCTGTAGATTTCTTTGGTTCCAAGGTTCATTTTGAATGATTTAAAACTTGATAGGAGTCCGATATCTTCTTCATTTTTGGTCCATTTTAAAATCTAATGAAAGCTTCATATTTTCTTTAGTTTCTGTCTGTTTTGAACAATTAAAAATCTGATGGGAGCTCCTTATCTTCCTCATTTTTGGTCTGTTTTGAATGATTTAAAACATGATGGGAGCTCCGTATTTTCTTCATTTTTTGTTTGTCTTGAGTGATTTAAAACTTGATAGGTGCACCAACTAGGGCGTTACAAAGCATCTTTGTATTCTAGAAGCAAAGATGCAACAATCAAAGATTTTAAGCTCAAATGTTTTACTTCACCTATCGTTGAACATTGAACCTACTTACACCAAACTTCCCATATCTTCTCCATTTGTAGTGCTCCCAAGTCGCAAAAATGTTCTTTGAGCTTTAGAAGCAAAAGGACAATGTGTGAAGATTTGACCCCCTTTGAGTTCTAAAGTTTTCACTCTCTAGCCTGTCTACCCTACCCTAAATCCCAAAAGGGTCCAGCAATTCTCTCCTTCCAACTGTTGGTTTACAATTTAAATAACCATTTGGAAGATTAAGAATGAAGATGCATATCTAATGCTTGCGCCAAAATCCACAGCTCAAACTTTGAATGTTTTGGAAACTTGCAACCGTTGCAGTGGAAACTAACATAATTGGAATGAATTCAGGTCTCGGTTCAGATTTTTGACAAATCAATATGTTGCAGTCATTTCTCTATATGGATTTGTTTGGAGAAAAAGTTTTCAAACCGTTTAGAGCTATTCTAGCATTTATGGAGATGCATAAAGAAACTAACTTTTGTGTAACAACTAACATCCTAATTACATTTTCTTGGGACCGTGTAAAATTTTTCAGTCTGTTAATGTGCGCCTGAATTGATCAAAGATCATTTCAAGAAGTTCCTCTGCGGGGAGTTAACAAAACGGAGTTGTAATAGTTGTTGCAACATGATCAGGAAAGAAGAGTATGAAGAGGCACAAACTTCATGAACGTCCAAAGCAAAAACAGAACCAACAGGAAGGGTTTTTCTCTGAGTTTAACTGGTACAGCTTCTTTCCTTCTTCTCCACTGTGAACTGGAAAGAAGAGTTCCCCGTTGTTGTCTATGCACGAGAGTCGGACGGGATATACTTTGAGGCATGGCCAGCATTCTCTACGACATTGTCCATGAAACGCAAAAATTGTTACATTGTTACCAAATCTTTTCGACAAACTAACCCCCGAGGGAAGAATTTGCTACATTACTTCAAAGAACATATAAATTTCAGAGGAAATGGATTTTCATTACGTGCAAAAGAGCTGCTTACAGATCAAATCCTGGTATGAACGGAAGATTCTGAGGAGCATATTTCGCCCGACTATGAACTCGAGAACGTACGTACGATAGAGGAATCGATCATGTGTCGTCCTCGCGAATCTGTGAATGAATTTAGAGGAACTCACTAGACTTGATCCAATGTATCAGATTGGTGTGGAACTACTTCGATCTTCGCCAGGAAGAACTTTCCATAGAATTATGATCAGCATAATTTCCTCAATAGTATTGTTGTGTTAATAGTCTAAAATCTGGAATTCTTCCTTGGCATCAACGTGAGACTTAATTATACACGATTGATCTCGTGTATAGGAACAAACTTCAGGACGATCACCCTCTGCAAAGAGACGAAAATGATCGTCCTCGAGTCGCACCCCTCGACTATCCACTATATAAGCGCCAGGCGGGCCGGGTTGCACTGGCCAAACTGCTGTAACATTGTTGGGAACTGTAGAGACAGCATGATCGACCAGTTTTTCTACTCGGCCTCATGTATGAGGAGACATTCTCGGGAAAGCGGTTTTTCTTGGCGTCAGCTTGCATCTCGCAAAGGCCCCTAGCTCCGTTCCCGATTTTCTCCTGTCATGGATGAACTCATTATAGAGCAGCAATTGCAAGCAGCGCTCACTAGTCGCCTGAATTGCATTCTAGCTTTTGCCTTGGACTTCAACGGAGCTTGGCCCTTCCCTGGGAGTTCAACCATCCTACAAAGCTGTACCTTCAGCTGCATTGAAATTTTGATCAGACAACTATGAATCAGACCATGGAATCTAGTGCAGGGTTGGTCTGTTTACCATCACCCTCTTGCTTTTACAATCAATCGCAATTTACGGCCTATTGACCATCAACTCTAGCGACACTAGAAAAATGAGATCAGTCGAAGGTTTTAATTCTGCGTGATCCATGGCTAGTTTTTTAGTGTTTTATATCTGAGTTCACCTTGCTGCATATGCATGCGTTTTGATATAGGAAGTGGAAATCCGAGAATGAACTCAAAACATCCTGAGCCTAGCTGAGAAGATTGGAACAGCATGTGATATTGGCGCGGCTCAATCTGATGGCTGCGGCAGGCATCGCTACCGCAGTCTTCTGATTGAGCCTCACCAACATCACATGCAACAGATCTTACCCGGTACAAGTTTTGAACTCCGTTTGCTTACATCGCAGAAAGACGTCTGTCACACTGCCCAGCACGCACTGCTTTTCGTGGATACAATGATTCTAATCTCACCGAGGTAGGCAATTGAGTTTGCCGCCATCCCCCCAAAAGAGCTTGACCGTATTTCGACATAGCCAAGCCAGATCTTGGCCACGTTTGGCTTGGCAGATGCCTTAACCTGCAAGGCGGTACAAGCCGCCAAACCCAACTCTTTCAATCCCAGACTTCAGTTGGGAAACTATACGAGCTTACACAGCTCTTGGTGTGGAATCCGGATATTCAGGGCCGCCGCCGCCGTCAATTCCGTGACGAAACGGAATGAAAGAAGAGGAACTAGAATGCAACTTTAAGAAACTGTGTCCAACGTTAACCGACCGACCTGCAGGCCGAGGCCGACTCCAGTGTTGCTTGATCTCTATAGTACTCAATGCAACTGTTGACACGAGCTCTGGTGCGCGCCCCTGTCGAACCCTGACGATGAGCTGCTGCAGCAGCTTGTCGCGAGGAGGAGGAGTAAGTCAGTGCCCGTGTCGACGGTTGCTGCAGCAGCAAGCACGGTGCGTACGTGCTAAGAAGAAATACGAGATCTACAACAATACTCATGAGTTCGACAGCCACAAGCAATAATTTCAGGATCCTGCTCTCTATTCCCCTCCAAAGAAGAGGAGTGCAACATGGATGGGACAACGTCTTTACACTGGACCGAAACCTCGCTATCAGCTGGAGTATGAAATAAGCTACTACGTCGGAAGTGAAACAACTTCGACACAAACTCCGGCAAGCTTGAAGCTGAAGATTGATCTCTAGTACTCCATACAAGCGAAAGCTTAGCGTACTTTACATAACTGTCAAAGCGGCATTCTCCATGTCAAAGAGACATTCTCAAGACAGTGAAACAAGCAGCCTCGCTCACAAAAGATGTGTGTGAAGCTGGAAGGAGTATGCGCAGCTATAGATAACAACAACGGCAGATTAGAAGCATTAAATAAATACCACCTCGTAGCTAAAAAACTTCTGATCAACAGCTGCTACACTATCTCGTCGCGCATCGCGCGGCTGGTGCGAACGTATTGTCCAGAGCTCAGCCTTCTATAAGCAGCTTTTCACCATATTTTCCCGGCGGCACTTCCAGTTTTTTTCTGCTTCGCATTTAACATCGTGGGTAGGGGCGAGTTACCACCGGCTGCATGATCGTCGCCGATTTACCGTCGTCGCAGCTGGCTCCCGGACGATCTTCTTATTTCTTTAGCCGGCGCCGTTAAGAAAATCATCGGAGGCGCTTGCAACAGCGAGACTGGTTGGATTCTTTCCACAGATCAAAGTTCCGCTCCAAGTGGAACAGGCCAACTTGGTGGAAATTGCGACAACTTCAAAGCGGGAGTTTTTCTTAGCCAATAGGCCCAGTGTGGCTGGCTGGGTGAAAACCCACCAGGTTTGCGTGTGTATTTTTTTACGGTGTAAAAGGGGGCATATTAGCCTTTTAGGTAGGTAGTTCAACATGGACATCCTGAGATCAACTTCCTCATATAGGTTGCTTTATATAGAGCAACAACCCCAGGCTTAGCCAAGTGCCAGCCATGTGCTTTGTCTAATCAACAACCCAGCCATTTGGTTCCACTGCTTGCCTTGTTGGCCCAGTCTGCAAATCCCCTATAGAAAACCAGTGTGCTCATTTCCTTGACAAAGGATAATTCATCCACAGAGTTCACACATGTGGATGACTTTTTAAACCTGTCTATTGATGATGACATCACTCACTGTCAGAAATTATGTAGGTTGTGAATCAGCTTAACTTTCAGACTAGGACTCTACCAGCCTTCCAAACTGTGTGTGGGAAGAGGGGGGGAGGGGAGAGGATAAAATGTGTAGAGTAGAGCTCCGGGTGAGGGGCGTTCCCAAAATAAGTGCTCCACAAGTTCCAGAAATAAGTAACCATGAGGGGTACTTGCTTATTTGGGGAATGCCCTTCTCCTAGGCGATTCACTGGCAGAATTTTCATTTTTTTCAGTTTTGTCTCATGGTTTCTCACAGACACCCATCAGGTATCATGGGAAAGAAGTGAAAAGAAGGCATGGCGTTTTGAAAAGCAAAATGCCGGTTGCAACATGCAGACGGCATTTTATTAATTTAAAAAATGCCTCACTGTTTGCGAAGGACACATTCCACTTGATAAAATACACTAAAACAATTCTGCCAGTGCTTTACAAAGACCCAAACAAAGCCACCTCCTGTATTAGAGAAGAGGTCTTAAGGGATGGCTTTTGCCTCCTAGTGAGTCACCAGGGTGAGATGACTAGAATATGCACCTAGGGCATGTTTTCTAATGGAAAAGTCCATGTATTAGGTAGGCCATAATCTAGCTCAGAGGTGAGTGGTTATCCTGCAAAGAGGGAAGGTCTTCAGAATTGGCAGTGGTGGCTGATTCTGCCATTTTAGACAACTTGACTCATCCGGTTATTGATTTTTGATCAGGTTATCAAGCCAGTTATTAATAACCTACCAGCCAGCTACTGATTTTTTGATAACCAGTTCAACTCATAACCATCTAGTATTGAATTTTCAAAAATCCAATAACCTATCCGGATGACTCAATTATCACCTGGTAGGTTATTAATATTTAAGCACCAGTGAATTTTTTTATAAATAATTAAAAAAATCTTACAACCAAGTAATAACCAGAAAAATAATAGGTGATTATCAACTAGTTATTTGATAATCCACCCTTACACACACAGCTATTACCCAATTTTTTTGAATAACCTACCCAGCAACCAAAAAATGACATTGGTATTGATAACCTATGTGGTCCCAATTTTTTTTCCAAAAGCCCAGTGATTATTAAAGAAGGCAATAACTGGCCAACACCGGTATGGACCATATGTTCCATTCTGCTTATTCCTGTGTTGATTAATCTTAGAGTACTAACTACATAGGAGACCAAACCTGGAGCCTCCTCTTATCCACTGTGTTTTGAAGCTGCATCATGGAGCCCAAACAGTGTCTGCAATGAAAAAGAATTAGCTCAGGACAGCAGATTGTGAGTTGTATGTACTCCCCAAAACACAAATGTAGATTTAAATAGTCTCTCACTTTATAGAGTCCACTTGTTCATGTTTATGAGTTCCAAAGGAGAACAGTACACAGCACATTAATTTACTGTACAAGCTATTTCATTGTGCTGAACAGAGATGCTCTCAGGACTATAAGAAGAACTCAAATCCTTTTCATGTTATAACCTGTTCAGTCTATTCATTCACTCCCTTTGGACATTCACTGACTTTGCTTCATCCTGTACCAATCCTTTGGATCCTTCTTTTCCAATATGGTGGATTGCCCCCCCAAAAGAAGGAGATGTTGTTGGTTGTTGGTTGGCATATTTTAATTGTCTGATCTTGGTGGATAGATGGATGTCAGAGAAGGAAAACACATGCTTCTCAATGGTCATTAGCAATTCCAAAGCATATAGTACCATTGAGACCATGTTCCATTTTAATTTTATGTTGGATTTGAAAATACATTTCTTTTCACCTTTGTGAATGTATCTAATCCACCAAAGATAGTTGAAATTTATGGAAACAATCTGAAGTTGATGATTAGATTCAAAATCAAAGTATCCAAATGACAAATTTTTATTTTAAAATATGCTTTTTCTATTTTGACAACAAAAAATTTGTGACCAAAAGGTTCCACACCCCTTACTAACCTCATTTTAAATATTATAATTATGTCTTTTGATCATATTGTCATAGGTGCATTCATGTCATCTTGTTACAAGTAACAAAACACTACTAAATTAACTTTTTGAAAAAATTATTAGTTCATGTAACACTAGTGTAGCATGTACCATTTGCCCAAGTTTGAACTCTAAAATGTTAAAAGGTTAAGTTTTGTTGAAAGCAAACTTAGCTAATAGCATTAATCATAAGTCTGAAAAGGCAGTAAAACTAAGCCTAAAGTACAGCCCATCCTTTAACATTAGCCCTCAGCTTAGTCTTC
>Ga0116227_10006884_pt1 | contig 22676 bp, 13 predicted proteins | sample S1TSphgellanicum_FD_89693 | JGI IMG/M metagenome (GOLD analysis project Ga0116227, IMG submission 89693) | Host-associated microbial communities from peat moss isolated from Minnesota, USA - S1T2_Fb - Sphagnum magellanicum MG | ecosystem: Host-associated > Plants > Peat moss > Unclassified...
TGTATAGTTTATAATTTAAATATATGTAAATTTCATCATTATGAATTAAATGATTATTTAATTATCTAGTATTTGAATTGTTTAAAAATCTAAAAACCCTAGAAAATAAAGGATGAAGAAAGTTTTGGAATTACAACTTAGTTTGTAAGGAAGTTGCAACTTTAAAATTTATCCCATATTGTTTGTTCTCCATTCCTATTTTGAACACTATATAACCAAAGGGGTGTGCCTATGCAATTTCACATTAAGAAGTTTGTGCACATGGGATGAGCTAATCAAAAGGCTTAACCCAAAACAAAAAAACAAATAATGCACAATTCTAAAGTACATATCTCCCCAACCTACTTATCTATCTAGCTAAGTAGGTACCTAATTTGACCTACCCATCTAGGTTAGCCTATGTACCTACCTACTTAAGTACCTACCTAGGTACCTACCAACCTACTATTAATATTTTATTAAATTAAATTTTTGATGCCACATGGCATATTTACATTGGGCCACGTGCCATAATATAAGATCATACAAGTCTTTGAATTGAACGTCTTAGATTATTTTAAAATAATAATAATAATAATAGAAATATTCATATATTAAAACACATGGCAGCACATGATTTGCCTTCAATTGTGACCAAAATAGTTGCATATTAGTCGCATGTGACAATACGTATACAATGGAATCAAAGGATGAAATGTATTTGTTGACTTTTTCTTTCATACAATATTCTTTGTCATTTGCGACTAGTTTTGACATGCGACTTGTCTTAGGCGACTAAAAGGATTTTAGTTGCAAAATGTCTCTTGCGATTAAAATTTAGTCGCAAAGAGCAGTCGAAAATACATGTTTTTCTTCTAGTGAAGTCACTAATGGGGTTTGAAAAAAAATTAATGCATGCATGATGATAGTAGGATTTAAGAGGCAGAACAACTTCACATAGTCTTCCTACTAATAACCAATGCAAATGTGATTTAAATAAAAGGTATGATACTTTTTTTTTTCAATGAATCGTGCTCCTTTGGTTTTGTTGGTTGACATATGTGTTTCAAACATAATTGCAAATATGAAACAAGAATCATATTAAAGTATCTGAAGCAAAAATCCATCAAATTGGTGAAGGTCATAGAACTATTAACATAACATGGTTAGCAACTTGAATAACAATTGAAGCCAACTAGTATTCCCTAGGCTTCTTAATCCCTACAAGTATGGATCTTATTTTCCAAATACATGTACTATTGCACCTTCTTAACAATAGTGAAGATAGTTAGGCACTTTTATCTTGCCTTTGTAAATGGAGGCTTATGTCCAAGGAGTGGAAGGTTAAGGTTGAAACTAACATGATCTAATTTGCCTTTCATGTCAATGTAGCAAATTGTGAGATTAGTCTTTTAGTATAAATAAAACACTAGTTAGATCCAACCCCTATGATATATGACATTTTTTCCAAGTCGATCCTTGCTCTAATTATTATTTCAAAGTCACACAATTTGATGATGACACCTTTTCACACTTTGTCCATGCATAACCTAAAATTGGTTAAGAATGTAGGTGACATTCATTTTTAAGGAGATTTGGATGGCTAGGGTGGTGTGACTTTGATGTAGAAACTAATGATTATGATTGTGATTTTTATATTTGAGTTCCTTGTTTGACTATTAAAAAACTGATATTTGAATCCTATAACATATGCTTTTGCAAGGTCCAATGTGTGGTGAACTCAATGACAATTTTGAGATTTTTAGGGTGTTAAATATTTTTTGTTTGCATGGGTGGTCTACTTATCATCATCCATTGTGGTTTCGACGAAAAAAATCCCTTTTATCAAAATGTGCAAATATAAAGGTATAATGAGAAATGGCCTAAACTACTAGGTACTACTATAAATAAAAAGCTAACAAATGGGGTTCTAACATGCCAAATTACCCTTGGCATATGTAAATTGTTAAAAGTAGTTGAACTTCAACATACCACCTAAAACAATTAACATCAACAGCTAATTCTTAAAATTATAAGATTACAATTCTAATGAAAAATGTAGTGGTGTGAATTATAGTGGGAAATGTAGCCATTATTTGATACCAACACTTGAGTTATAGAGGCATTATGGTTTGGTGCATGTGGAAGATATGCAACTAATAGGTTGAACTTTAGAAAATTTTGTTACATTGTTGGCTAGACCAAATATCCCTATTTTGAAACCTATATAAACACATGTGATATTATATATGTTATTAACTAGACCAATGGTCAATGTTTTGAGGCTTAAATAATCACAATGTGGAATGCACAATTGCGTGAGTTCCCATAAACATGAATATGAATAGACTAAGCTTAGTATGGGGTTCATTGTCCAAACTTCATAATCACATTTGAATAAAAGGGGTGAAAACATGATCAATAGAGCCAAGGGCACCAAAGTAAAGTCCTTCTCCAAGGATTGCATATGACATGTGTCATTTATGTGTTGGTTTATAATTTTAACTTTAAAATTTATATTTTGAGTACCCCCTTTAAAATTATATTTTAGATATAAATAAAACTTGAATAAAAATTTGTTTTATATCATGTATATTATGCATTGATGCCTTCTATCACATAAACATGAACAACTTTTATTAAAGGCACATTTTCAAAATCCATAATTTTTAAGGTCAAAAACACTTTTGAGCCAAATGTGCTCAAATCAATTATAAAATAATTTTCATCATTTCAAATTCTTTTGCCCTTCTAATCATCAATGTTAAAATCCTCTTCAATTTTTAAAAGGAATAGTACACATTTGGTAACAAAAAAGGGCGTTTGAAAAAAGTAAGGATTGTCCACTTTTGGGGTTTCAATGTTTTGAATATGGAAAAAAAAAAATTATTTTTGTCATGCTTTTAGCATATAAAATTTGCAATTAATGAAAAATATTCCAAAAAAATTTATGACAATCCAAATTATTATGTTTCACTTGTGATTTTTCAAACATAAAAAAATGCAGTTTTAAAAAGTGTCCACTCACTTGGGTGGCTCCATTGACTATGTTTCTACCCACAAATAAAAAACTCTAACAAAAAGAAGAGGTTTTTGTCATTTCTTGAAAACTAACCAAAATGGCATGTAATTCTAATATATGACATGGAGGGACGTCTTGGCCAAGGAGGGTGGTTCATCAACACCTTATCATTTGGGGGCATGATCCCATTTTATGTGGGGTCCAACCTATGCATGTAAAATAGAATTCCAATTGTATTGGTCATATAGAAAGCATCCTTGTACATATTATCTCTTTAAATATACAAGTACATTTTCTGTAACTTTTTGATGTTGCATATTTACATGAGAATGAATCCTATGTATAGCATGTGCAAAAAAATAGTCATTAACCTAATAATCCATGTATTTTATTGAATAATTTTGCTTTACATTTTGTAGGATTTATCATTTGTTTCATCAAACGAAGAGTGGGAAAACATGAAGGTGCTTATGCAAAACATGCATGTTGATAATGCATTAACAAATTTTGCTCCTAACAATGTTGTTAACTATGATGGGGTGGAATTGGGGAATCAAATGGCAACAATTATCAATGATGCATTCCAAGCATGTCAAGCAGCTAATGTTGAATCCATGAGGGAAGTTGGAAATTTGAATAGGTAAAATGTTTTCAGTTTGGTTAATAATATAAACATTGAAGGGGGAGATGTTGAAGGAGGATATGAACTAGGCCAAGCTATTATACTTTAAACAAAAATATATGAACTTAATTATTTAAAATTAGTTATAACTTTGTCCAAAGTATTTTTATATGATGGTAGTGATCTACATAGATTGACTATGACATTGATGATTTTAAATACATATGCAACACATCATTGCACAAATGGATTTGTTGATAAGTTTTTGTCCTTGCTTCAAAATTTTGTTCTCCTAAAATTAAACAATTTACCAAAATCACATTATGAAGTAAGAAACCTAGTTCAAAACCTAGGTTTAGGTTATATTTCAATTCATGCACGTCAAAATGGGTGTGTTGTATTGAAATGAACATGAAGTAGTAGACCAATGTCTAGTTTGTGTTGAACTTCAATATGTCCTTGGGTGCAACAAGGTACCAAGGAAAACTTTGAGACACTTTCCATTAGTTCCACAATTGAAAAGGATGTTCAAAACTCCCTATCTCTCAAAGCTCATGAGGTGACGCCATCTTATATATTAAAGCTACAGTGGTGTCTGTCTGTCTGTCTGTCCGGGCAGTGCCTAGAAATTTTTTCCAGTCACTGCCCGTTCCCTGTAGTGTGCTTTGTAGAAGGGGCGGGGGGAGGGGCCGGGTAAGTTGAGGAATTTTTTGATTTGGGAATTTCGATCTCTGTGACAGTTATTACCCAACTAACAACTTTGAGGACCTGAACCGAGGTGGCCAGAATCCTCGATAAAGGACTTGAATTGAGATTCTCAGTACCCGGTCCAAACCTCGAGACGAACCTGAAACGAGGTTCCCAGAAAAAAAAACCCATCGTTGGGGACCTGAAACGAAGTCCTCAGAGAGAAAATTAAATTATTTTTCTGGGGCCTTGACCTAGACCCTATACACGTGCACTCTTTTACTCACCAACATTGAATTTGTTTTTTTTAGGGATTCATAACAGCCATCTTTGATTTGTTTGAAAGAACGGCTGTTATGAATCCTGGGAACCGACCTGATAACCATCGGGGGTCTGTTCCTGTTTTTCAAAAGAAGTTTGAAACAAGAACCTAGACCAACGGTTCTTTGATTCTGATGTTTTTCAAATCACTGCGACTGGCAGTTCTCGGTTTCGGACATATTGAAAAAGAACCGACAGCCGAACACAGGTCCGGTTCAGTGCTAGGTGGTGCTTTTGAGTCTTTAAAGAACCACCGGTTCAGGTCCTTTAAATATTTCAAACCCTAAGAGCCGCCTGCTTCTTGTTCTTTGAAAAAATAGGCCAGGGCAGCCGCTGCGAGGGGCCGGGCGAGATGCCACGGGTGGCTGGAGTGGCGTAGCCACGGTTGCCTTCACTCGTGTCAATAAAAGGAAGGATGGATATGTATGACATGTTGCATATTAAGTTGGGTTCATATAAACTCCACGTGACTTAAATTTGTAACAAAACTTCACGATTTGAATATAGGTCTTGCATTGGATGGAATTAATCCATTTGGGAACCAATCAAGCACATGGTTTATGTGATTGGTTTTCATTTTTAACTATAACTTGTTACCATGGCTCATCACAAAGAAATTATTTTTTATGTTGGCCTTGATTATTCTTGGAAAAATTTAATTAGTTAAAAACAACAATTGATGTGTATTTGGTTCCATTGTTGGAGGCAATTCATGATTTTCTTGTATATGGATTACATTTCGGCCAAAAAACTAAGGGCTACAAAGGTTGTCCAACATGTGGACCAAACACCACTAATGGTCATTCAAAAGGACTTGGGAATCATAATTTTGAAAACCCTATAAATTTGAAATTCCTTCGTTCTTTTGGCAACATTATTTTATGTACATGCGTTTCATTTGTTATTAAATTCAATGACGCCTTAATTTTAAACCAACCATGCATATTGGGTCTACCAAACTAATGCCATGGTTTATTACTTACTTTATCCTTGTAATGAGACATCATTATAGGAGCCTACCATTGCTAAGCTAATTAATTAGGTTCCAACTTGGTAGTAAAAATCATTCCAAGTTTGTAAATGTCATCACTAAACTTTTAATTTGTGTTGATTTCATTGACTTCATAATCTAAATCTTGATTAACTTAAATTTTCATGTTATTATAGGGGATTGCATGTACCCACTCCAAATGGTACTTGGACAAGCACTTGGTACAATGTCCCCAATTATGATTGCTAAAAGTTTGAAATTCCCTCATTCTTTTGGTAACATTATTTTTTGTGCATGTTTTTCATTTATCATTGATCAATGCCACTTGAATTCTAGGTCTTACATGTATATTGGATCTACCAAAATAACAACATGATCGGTTTTTTTTTGGTCTCGATAATTAAACATAGTCTCATTAATTAAACCCCGTTATCCTAAACCTAGGTTATGCTAAGTGAAATGATTACATTGTCACACCTTGTTTTAGGACCTTTTGATACAACACACATTTGATGTGATGCATTACAAAAATAATTTAGTTGTGAATCTTTTAAAGATTATCTTCAGGGAAAAGGACAACAAAAAGGTTATACATGATCTCCAACATTGAAGTATTTGTGATTCATTATGGTTGAAGCTTCACCCAACAAGAATTGGCAATATTATTATGCCCCCAAACTCTATGGGTAATGCCCAAAGAAGGGTCATCTTTTTGGAAACAATTACCATATTGAAATTGCCAACATGGTTTACTTTTGGCTTTAAAAAACATATTATAAAAGGTAAATTGGAAAGCATGAAATCTCATGATTACCATGTTTAAATTCAATAGATCCTACCACTATGTATGTGGCATAAGATGAACAAGGAGCTTCGAATAATCATCATGCAAATTTGTAAAGTTTTGAAACATATATGCATTAAAGTGTATGACCTAGTTCATTACCATGACTTGAAACTTGGTGTTGTGTTTGCATTGTGCCATCTTGAATTTAAAAATTTCCTTCCAATTTTTTAAAAATTTGATGACCCATCTAACCCTTCATCTCATTGACAAACTTGACATTTGTGGACTTGTGCATTTTTATTGGATTTACCCAATTGAACAAATGTTAAAAGATTTTGAGGGCTATGTTTAAAATATGTGCAAGTTGAAAGATAATATGGCAAAGGGCTACATCTTTGATGATGCCTTAGGTCTACGCATAAAATACATGGAGAGATTTAATTGTTACAACAAGGAGGCAAGTTTGGGATGCTAATGAGGAGGAATCGGTCATTGGGGAGGTTTTACGAAGTGTACCCAAACCACAAACATTAAGCATGCAATTATGGGATGTTGCACAATGATATGTGTGTGGAAACCATGATATTTTATCTCCTCGGCAATAGTAAGCATTGTTTAAACTTTTCCCTTGTGATTAAGAGCAATTTTTAAAGCATCCTTTTTATAGCAATCCCAATTTACATCTTGAACCAATGTTTAAATCTTTTCATTTATGTTGAAGCTACTTTATGATTGCTACATAAATTGGGCTCAATCTTTTGAACATTAACCAAATTGATGTATTGTGCAGGAAATACAAGGAGGTGAAGACTAAATTTTTTTATGGGGTGGAGGCATTTCCCAATTTCCCAACTTGGTTGCAAGAAACTATGGTTATTTTATTCAAGACCTCATTTTCCTTAAGACAATTGTGAGGTTTGAAATTTGTCCATCCCACCATCCCTCATCGCAAGGTCTTATAAAAGCATGGCAACTTATGGGAATCATTTGAGGGCTATTACATGGTTAGCCACAAGTAGCATGGTCACTTATGATTATAGGGTTATGGCAAAATTTGAACATAGCCCACCCATTATTCATGATAACTAAAACCCACAAGTTGAAACAATGTTTTATGCAAGGGAATGCAAGGAGAGTCTAAAACTAAACTATGGGTTTCAAATTAAGGTGCCAATGCTTTTGTGTTATTGGGTGCAAGCAACGACATGTGGTCCTCATGCTACCATGAAAAAATATCAATGGGGTTTTACACTTGTTCATTTCAAAAGGTTGTTTTCAACATGGGAACAACCTTTTACCTTTGTTTCACGAGTGGAGAAAGTTTTTTTCATAGACCCCACATAAGACCTAAGTTGGAAGGTTGTGTTATTTAAAGGTGTTAGGTTCTAAAAAATTGTAGAAGGAAAAATGGAGGTTGAATTAATAGAACCTATGGTTGTAATGGGGTGAAAACACAATAAAATGAACCACCTAGTATAAGGTTATTGTGTTTGGGAAGGAATGATTATTGTCATTTTTTTTCCCAATGGACCATGTGGCAAGCAATGGATGGATGGATGTAGTCATCTAAGCAAATTCCACAAGAAAATTCAAACAAATTAACATTTTTCCCTATCACATTAAAGTGCACCCATAATTACTTCATGTGTGATGGTCATCTTCTTCAATTAGTCATGAAGACAAGTTTCCTTGAGCCCTAATTTACACTTACTGAACGTTTCATAACTTGAAATTTTGAAGAAAATTTTAGTACAAACATCAACATCACAAAGTTTATTGTTCAAAGTTTGTCAACCAAAAGCCAACTGAAGATTGAAGGAGCGAAATTGGTCCATTTAAGAATTAAGCAAATCAGAATTTAAAAAGATTGTGTAAATTTTCAACTATGTAGTGGGTGTTGTTTCTAACTTGTTTCCATGTTACAAAACTACAAAACTATTAAATTTTGTTCAACATTCATAAGTGTTTCTAAGTTAAACAACCTTTGAATGCGATTGTACTAGGTCTTTTTTTGCAGTTGAGTGACCGACAAGTTTGTGCATGTGTAATGATGTTTCAATGGGAAGATTACAACCAAAGGGCTTGTAATGTCCTAGTTGTTTTCTTCATTAAAATTTCCAACATTATAATGTTCATGAGTATGAAATGTGAGTGTTAATGTTTTATCTGTGTGTACATTGAAGGTCGTATGCACATCCGAATTCTAAATTGTTATCAAATGTCATTCAACACTAAAAACTTGTAAGCTGCATTGCTAAGGTTTGACATTTGTGGGTTCAAATCAATGTAGAAGCATGACGGCCATGATTATAAGCACATTAGTGATGTTGTGTGGGTGACATTGAATAGATCATGATATGCAAATAAAGATTTAACATGGGGTTTTTGCACTAGTACAAAGGAGGAACATGAAAAGTTATTACTCCCACACAAAAACTTAAAATCAATGAGGGAGTTTATCACAAACATGAAATAGGATTAGATATTGTTAAAACTTGTGCACATCCAACACATCTAAGGGTTTTTGTCATGCTTGTATTGTTGCATAATTCATTTCAACCTATAATACGAATTCAATTTAACATCCCACATCTAATCAATTGAAATTGTAAAATGTGCATCATTGGAAAACACAAGTAGGTGTTGGTGCCCCCGATCAGTGAATGTTAATAGTGTGGAAATGTCCCTTGTATAAAAAAATAGTAATGGTTTCAATTTGTATGCATGTTTATTTAGTTATGGAGGTTTCAAAAGGAATTGTTGGATTATTTTTTAAATTGATATAAAGAAGATCGAGTTCATCAAGCTATAGAACCAAGTACTTTTGTTATAAGTTTTTGTTTGGGGCCAAATCATGTGATGCTTGTGTTTTTATTGGTTTTTCTTGGAACAATAGATGGAAATTGATCAAGCAAAATATTCTTCAAACATTATTATTTTTTCTTTCCTATTTTATTGGACTTAAAATAACTTTTGAAAAATAATTGTAAGCAATCAAAAGGTTACTCCACTAATAATTGGTGTTTATTGGGGAAACATGAAGTTGACAAAAATGAAATACTAATTATGGGTGCAAGTTAAGTCTTGGTTTTTTAATGTGAATTTGTGACTTTGAATTTAACAAAACATTGAATGGTTGTTTAATGAAATTGGGAGCATTGGTTAAAGAGTCTTTGATTTTCTCACCATTCCATGAAAGTAGGGGGTGTTTAGGTGCACATTTGTAAGTTGGTTACCAATCCATGAAAGCATGAGGTGTTTAAGTGCACATTTGTGTGTTGTTTATGAAAGGATTGTTGTCCTCACTAAGTTAACAAAGGAGGGGGTGCTTAAAGAAAACACTATTAGGTGTTTCCATGAAATAATAACTACTTTCCTACTTCCCTTAACTCAAACACCTTGCTTAAAGTAATGATTTTGATTATTTTTTTAATGCATCGTGTTTTTTTTTTCTAGCCAAAAGTAAAGGTTGTTAAAAGTATGTAAGGGACGAATATACTATTGGATTTGGAAAATCAATTCTTACCACAAGACCTACCATCATGGAAGAAATCAAGGATGTGGAAAAATTGTTGGATTTCAAGAATGACCTACAAAAAATTGGTGAGGCAAACCTAAAGGAATTGGAGGACAAAAAATAGAAATTGCAAAAACAACTTGTAGGTTTGCAATATAATATGGAAGATTAGAGGGGTGAATTTACAAAGGTTCAAAACAACATGCATGTGATTGAACCTTCCCTTTTCAAATACAAAGTTTTTAATTTAAGGTAAATAACCTTTATAAAGTTTATAAGTTTAGTTTATAGTTTAGTGGTAGATTTTTTTCCCCAAGGTCTATGCATCTTACTTAGCATTGTAATTTATAATAAATTCATGGCATGTTCATGCTCATGTAACATTTAGATTAAAACTTACAAAGTTTTCATTTTGTTTATTAAGAAGTGCGTTCTACACCAAATGTGGATGGGGTCCAAGTAGGAGCCACATCAATAAACCTCAAATATGTGATTAAAGTTAGATAATTAAAATAGTAGAATCATTTAAAAACTTGACAATTTGTGGACTTTAGTGTTCAAGACAAACAATAAATGTTCATTCAAGGGGAAGATTTGTTTGATGAAGCTGAAACAAATTATTAAATCTTTGACCAAAAGTTGGAAAAGGCTTTGTTTCAATAAAATGAATTACAAAATGAAATGGACAACATCAACATCAAATTGGAAAAAAATGAAAAACAGATCTAACAAGGTTTTTAGGCTTAAACCCATTTAACATTTTGATGATATTATGGAAAATAATGGAAGGAGTTTCATTGTTGTTAAACCATGTGGATTTTGTAACTAAAACTTCCATTGTATGGATGTTACTATCTTGTAAAACATAGATTTCACCCATTCTACCTAGGTGCAATGTTAAAAAATTCAAATAAATGTTGTTTGTGCAAAATTTAATCTCCTCCATAAACATTTAATAATTAGTGGCAAACTAGTTGCCCATTATGCTACCATAAAAAAAAATTACAAATAGTTTCATGTTTTAGTAAATAGGAAATGGTAATTGTAAAAGTACAAATAATTATTGAATTAAAAAAAAATGTCCACTAGGATAGTTAAATTGACATATTTCTCCCCCAATAGTAGAATAATTTAAAATAACCTAAGATGGAATAACCAATAACATCAAAAAATAGACTAGATTAATTGCAATATTTTAAGGTGGAATAACTTATAATAGTCACCTAAATTATTCAAAAATAGCTTAGGGTGGAATAACCTATAATAACAAAATTAGGTTATATTAATAAAAAATAACATAAGGTAAATAACTTACAACAACCAAAAATAATTTAAATAATTTGAAAATAACCTAGGGTGAAATAATTTATGATAGCAAAAAATAATTTATCATAAAATAACTAAAATAACCCAAAAAACCTAGGGTGTAGTTTAAGGTATAATAACCAAAAATAACCTAAGGCATAATGATTTAAAATAATCTAAAATAAAATAACTTAAAATAGTCTAAAATAACCTAGGGAAGAATACATAAGGTACAACTTATGATACAATAGCCTACGGTATTTAAAATAACAACATGAAAATTTTACTATAATGAATTATTTTAATTAATAATGAATTATGTCAACTAATAGTGAACCATGATTACATAAAGACTTTTAGTGGAAACTTCAAACAAGGTGAAACGAATAGGGTGGGATGAACCTATTTCATTTTTGAGGTCCCATAGTGATTTGAGGTAATGAATTACACCACATTTTTATACTAATGTATAAAATTACTCAAGGAACTGTAGAAAACATGATTGAATACTTTCATTCAAACTTGGATAAAACAAATAGGAGTAATGAATGGAGACTTATAAAATCATGTAACAATATTTTAATGAAATTTCAAGAAACACACAAGTAAGCAAAGATTCGTTACTTCCATGATTAATGACTATGGTTTATAATATATTTAAATGTTCAACATAAATAATTGTAGTGTGATTTTAAACATTTTGCTATTTAATCCTTTTGGATACAACGGATGATAGACCTTCAAGCATCAAAGTGTTAAGTATTGATATAAACAACATTCGAAAAAAAGAAAAAGAAAAAAAAGAAATATAAATACTTGGCTTTCTTTAAGCAAATGACTAACATGTTGTTCAAAGGCCTTTCAACAGAACATGTTTTTCCAAAGAAAAAACATCGATTTCCAAAAAACATGTTTTTTAGAAGGGTTAACCTAGGTTTATTGAAGTTCATCACTTCAAGGTAATTTGATTCACCTTTTGATATAAAACATATATCCTTGTTTTCAATCTCCCTTTGCCCAATTTTCTCCCCCAACACAAGTAGTGAACAATTGTTTCCATTTAACAAAAAAATTGATGGTTTTTTTATGGAGTCCCACATAATTTGAAAATGTTGCCTTGATGTTATGGCCTTTTGAAAACACCATTGCTACTTCAATAACATTCTTGGCTACATATTTATCTTTCCCAATTCCAAACTTTAGTCCCTCCCATGCAAATGCTAAATTATTAAATACATTTGCACATTGCATAATTTTTTTCCATGCTATAAAAGAAGTTATTGTAAAACTTTGTCAAACACAAACTTTTGGAACTTAAAACTCATTGTTTTGTCAAATTGTGCAAAATAAAAAAAACAAATTATGTGTAGTTGCAAATTTTTATTATTATTGAAGCATGACTCTTTGTTCCTCAACATTGGAAATATCTTCCTTCAACTCAACACATTCTAATTAGACTTGTTGGGCATTCTTTAGTTGTTCTAAACAAAAAATTTAATGATTGATTATCAAATTGAATTTAATGACTAATATTAAGGGCAAAACTATGTTACCCCTATTGAATAGATTAGATAAAAGTAATATTAACATTTGATAGGGTGGACAAAGGTGTAACAAGATTATATAGGTTAAGTGGATTAGGATTTATGAAAACTAATTCAAATTAAGGTTTATGGTGGGAACTTGAGGAGGATTTTTAAAAAATAATTGTACATGGTTGGACATTAAAATAAAAAGAATTATGATTCCAAGAAGAGGAAGTAGTTTTGAGATATTCAATAGTTCATGTTAGAGTTAGAAAAAATTTTTGATGAAGAAGAACATGGATACTACAATGTAGTTTTGTTTCATGTTTTCTCTATTTACCTAATATGATATGGTGTGATTTTGTTTTCAGATCATGATAGAGGCAATACTTGTGTTAATATGTATTCTATATAATGCATTTTTTGTTAAATTTTACTTATGATTTTTGTTGTTATTAAACAAATTTTGTGTGTTTGAAAATAACTTGTTAAGTACAAAATTTTATAATGAAGCAATGTGAGAATATCCAACTAACTTCAATTTATCTATGCAACACCTTTCACCTATGGAAATAATCCAACAAATGATTTTTAGCCTTTGTAATAAAGTGATATCTACTTTCTTGTTTGACAATTCCCCATCAATTGACTACTATAAATAACAAATTGAACTAGACATCTAATTTGAAAGTGTCCATAACTTACAATCTCCCAACCCCATTTGAAAGTTGTCAAGTGATGAATTATACATTAGGCATTCTACACAACCATTAGGCAAAACCCTAAAACACACAACTAAAACAAATCATTTGATTACTTTCAATAACAAAAATTTCAAACTACAACAAACATGAGCATGAAAACAAGGGTTTCTCTTCAATGAACTACAACCCAAACATCATGAATATTTTGAAGTTGTTTGTTGTCTTCACCACACAAATCCACCATTTGATGATTGCAACATAAGTTTTGAATGTCAATCCATCTTGGTTCACACATACTGTAAACTCTTTGGAAAAAATCCATTTGTTTTGGCTTACATAAAAACATTCACACAACCCATAAATGAATGTGTTTCCACATTTGAACACCAACGTATTGCCAACAAACATCTTGTTTATGTAATACCAAGGGAGTAGTTCCAACATAAAATGAGGTCTAGGTTGTATTGGAAATACATTGGAAGACTAATTATTGACATTGAACCTTGAAAGGTTTAAAAAAATCAGGAATGAAACTATTTTAAAATTCAAACAACTCAAGAATATTACATTGAAAAAATATTTAAAACATCTCACAATGCCATTTGATTGAACTTTAGTGAAAAACCTCTAAATGATTGCAACATATGGCACCTTTGTTTTTTTGTTGAACTTGCAATTTCACATAACTTTGCCATCATCACACCAAACATGTCATTGAACTTGCACTTGGGAAAATGTGCACATAGAATTGCATTGCGAAGATTAAACACATGTCAAACGAAATATTCAAATTCAAATCAATGATGAAGATCAAAAGAATATACAATTGATGGACCAAATATGTACCTTAAATAATGACCTAAACTTCAAAAGAAAGATGGATGATTCAAATGAACCTTGATGCAAGTTCATCAAATAATTCTCCCCATATTGTTTTCCAATGTCCTTTGTAGTTCCATTATAGAATCCATTTGTGGGAGTGTCTTGATTCCTATCCACAAGCAAATTCTTTTATGATTTTTGGTTGTGCATCTCCCATTATCATTTTAATATGGCTTTGCACAAAAAGATTCCACTAAAGTTGTCATCATGGATATCTTTTTTTTATAGACCCAAAACCATAAATTTGGGCACTTTGACAAATTAAAAGAAAAATGGCATGCATGATGTTGTGCATCACAATACCATCTAACATAATAACATGGATTTTAAAATAGAAAACCACTATTTAATATTTAAAAATATTAATTTAAATTAATGTTAAAACTTTTGGATTTACTTATAAAACAACATTCAAAATATACCATGGAAACATATATTAAATTAAAACATGATTTTTATGACTCCAATATATTGGTGCCTAATGTGCAAATTTATTCTTCTAATTGTAATATGAACATGTGAATGAATACAAGATTATGATTTTATAATTAATGATCATTTTGAAAGAATTGACACATGTCCTTTTGACCTGGTTTGGTGAAAATTTAACCTACCTACACTAACCTTAACTTGATTTGGCTAGCCTAGGTTAACATACATCCATTAGGTTTAGGTTAACTAACCTAAACTAGTTTCAATTACTTAGGTTAAATTAGTTTCAATAGGCTAACCTATGTAACTTAGTCTACCTTAAGAGTCTTCAATACCTTCTCTAACATAATTATTAATGGAGAAAAAATATACATTTTCAACTAAGGCTTTTGATTATTTTTAAATTAGAATTTTTAGTTGCAAATGACATTTTTTATTATAAAATTTTTTTTTGAATTTTTTTTTTACAATTATTGATTTTAAAAAAAAGTCAGTAACTTAACCTCATAGGTTTAATGAGGACAAAATGGATTAATCCTTAATTATGATATCGGGGTCAGGGTTTTTTTTTTTTCAAATTTGTCAAGTAGGTCCACTGGCGAGGATCCCGGCATTAATCAGCATTAAATGGCGACTGCCATAAGTGAGCTATAGCATTTTGTACAAAAGTGGCGACCTAGGAAGTCCGTAGGTCTAGTTGTGGCTAATGGGATTACATTTCTTTCGAAAAGTGGCGATAAAAACCCCTAAATATATCGCAAATTTTGTTTTTTCGCCCATTTTGTGAATTTTTTTTTGTCTAGTTGGGAAAATTTGCCCCCAAAACAACCGCACTGATTAGGGTGCGTCATTAGGCATTTTAAAAAAAATTCTGTGAAATTCGTTTTTTTGGAAAATTTGGAACCTTGGTTTTGATGGGTGGCGAGGGGTTTTGTTTTTTTCATAATTGTGATGTCGCTGAACTGGCGATCATCCTTAATACATTTTAGCCCAATTTGGCTATAAATAAAATATAGAAGTACAAACGTATAAGATTCCTTCAATTTTTTTGGCTACGTGCTAGAACCCAATAGAGAAATCTGGCGATATGTTTAAAAAAGCTGTAGATATGTGGCGACAAGAAAACCAGAAAACTACATATTGTTAGCCATTTTGAAATTTCTTTTAGCCAAATCGCTGAGTTTAGCCAGAAAAAGAAAGGCTGCTGAGTGGTCAGTGTGCGCGTTTTGAGCGTTCTTGGTTTTGTGGGAGCGTAGCAATGGTGATGGCCGTGAGGGGATGAGACGAGGAGGAGGGGAGAAGGAGGATGGCGGCGATGGCGCAGAACCGAGTGGCGGGGAAGGCGGGGAGGAGCGGAGGAGGAGGAGGAGGAGGAGGAGGACCAACAAGTGCAAGCAAGAGTAACAGCAATGCGCCAACGCAGTTGCTTTTGATCGACCTCAAGCATAGGATTCTGGCGGCATTGAACAAGCTTGCGGATCGGGACACACAGCAGCTGGCTGTGGAGGAGTTGGAGCGTATAGCGGAGAGTGTGTCGCCGGAGAGTTTGTCACTTTTGCTAACGTGTTTGTATGACACGGATGCGCAGCAGAAGAGCGTGGTGCGGAGGGAGTGCGTGAAGTTGTTCGGTACTCTGGCTTCATTACACGGAGACTTGTTGGCTCCGCATCTGTCCAAGATAGTGACCAACATTGTGCGTAGGCTTAAGGATCCGGACTCCAATATCCGTGATGCGTGCGTGGAATCCATAGGCATCCTGGCTTCGCAAGTAGGAGCGGGTGCGGAGAACGGATCGGCTATTGGCGTTTTCGTAAAGCCGCTCTTTGAAGCTCTTAGCGAACAGAACCGTAGCTTGCAAGTCGGGGCTGCCTTGTGCCTGGCGCGCGTTATCGATCTCGCACGAGATCCGCCTCCGGCCACACTGCAACGCCTGTGCCCTCGCATTGTGAAGCTCCTGTCCAGTCCAAACTTCTTGGCCAAGTCTTCCTTGCTCACCGTCGTCGGCAGCCTAGCACAGGTATGCACGCCCGCTTGCAAACTCTTTCTAACGGGATCGGTACTTGAACCAGTCATCTACAATGTGAAGAGCACGAGTTGCCGAATCTCTCTCGGAAAGTTCATCGACCATAAGCTTGAAAGTTTTCTCTTGTTCATGATGTTTCATGTGCGGGAAGCTAGAGCCTCCTGAGTTCTCATAAGGTTCTTCTTCTTCTCCTCCTCCTCCCTTCTTCTTCTTGATAGAACTTGTGTGAGATTACTGTTCAGCAGTAGAAGGGCAAGTCGGTGCATCACCTCCATCTGGTAAGACTGTCGATATGCTCGTCATAACGATGCTGTGAGAGCTGCTTCAGCCTATTCCTTCCAGCCTCTTAAGGTTTCCTTCCAGACTATTATGTGACAAAGGAAATTCTGCAGTCTATAGGGGTGAGGAGCAGTTCCCAATTGGCGGTGCTTGTGACAAGTGCCCAGGAGGCGCTGGAGAGCAATGAATGGGCCACACGAAAGGCAGCTGCCGACATGTTGGCTTGTGTGGCGACAGGGCTGGGTTCTTCCTTGACTACATTCAAGTCATCCTGTTGTGCTTCACTAGAGGCCTGCCGCTTTGACAAGGTTCTTCAGTTCTTCTGGTTCATGTGTCATATCTGCAATGTTTTCATGATGAGTGAGAAGTTTTTCTTTTAATCGAGAAAAAGACCTTTGATTGTTTCTGATTCAGTGATCACTCAAAGTATGGTGCATTGGTGTGAGTGGGAGGCTCATGCTTTCATGAAACTGAACTGAGTCCAGTATGATTGCTGTAGTGTTTACAAGGTTAGTTGTATTGAGTATTGGAATGATGGATTGTAATCAGGTTAAACCTGTCCGAGATAGTGTTGTGGAGGCATTGCAAGTCTGGAAGGCAATTCCAGATGCTGCTGACTCCCACATGCCACCTCCTCCACCATCCACAACTACTGGCAAAGGTGTATGTCAAGCTCCTGTTGTCCATTATGCAATTTTGTACTGATTATTCTCTTTGTAGCGTGAGCTTGTCAGCTCAGGTTGTGTCTTAAGGTTCTAGCTGCACCAATTTGAGTAGAGTTACAGAGTCTGGTTTCATCTTTATGCACTTAATGGTCATCATAAGAGATATGTAGCAGCCTTGACATGGAGTATTACAGGAAGCTGTGCCATAATGAGGATGCATGTCATTATGTACTGTATGTGTAGGCAGTACTATGATGGGAATCCAGGATGCATCTACCATCCTGGAACAGGAAACATGTAGCACTACCTCTAAGAAGAGTGACATAACAAAGTTGGCGACAGAACTTTCCACATCATACACACAAAAGTTGGATGCAACTGAAACTGATTTGGGCTCTGAATGCCTTACAGAGAAAGGAGGCAGTATTGTTAAGAAAAGAACGCCAACTATTAGTGACAAGAAGACCAATCCAGATTTCTTTCGCAAGTTGGAGAGTGCAAGGAACTTAGAACAGACGTCTTCTGGTGACTGGCAGATTGAAGTGGTGGTCCCTCCTGGACACTCTCCTAGGGCTGGCGCAGAAGAACAAGATTCAGAAGATGGACCTCCTGAAACAGAGCAGACAAATGGTAGAAATTTGGAGTATGATGATAGCCAGGAAAAGTCACCCACACTTGCTGATGGCTTTGGTGGGTTTGTTACTCCGAAAGAAGCAAATCCATCAGAGTTACAAGAAAAGCCAGAAACAGGCAGGCAGCTGTCTGGTAAGAGCATGACTGCAGGCATATGAGCTGATGCTGCTGAGTGAGCAAATCAATATAGTCTGCCTAGTGTATTCAACTGTCCTAGCTGTCCTACCCATTAATGGACTTTTATGGACCCTCCACATTTGTGGTATTGAATGTTTGATGCTGGGGACAAAATGTGGTTTGAGATGTTACATATCAAGTTTATATTATATTTCCCCGTGGCAGGTTCATGAAAAGTTTCAGATGTTCTGCCATCTCTGCTGGCCTATCCATCTCTAATGAAGGTTCTGTGAAGGCAGGTAGGACTTGTGCACAGTTGCGGCGGTCACCAACTCCAGCAACTCTTGGAGATGGAGCTCCATGGTTGGACAGGCCACAGGAAGACCAAGATGATGAACCACGTCTATGGGATCCTGCAGTACCCACTATTAGCCCAACCAGTAGTGTTGCCAGCTACGATGATGATGCTGCAGCTGCTGCTTCAGGTGCAGCTGGTGTTGATTTGGTGATGCTTTGCCAACAATTCCATAATCTGGAGCAGCAACAGTGCACTATCATGGAAATGTTGCAGGTCACCTCTTATCTTGTGTGGAACATCTTTCATGGTTGTCGTCATATGCATGGCCACCATATTCAAGGAAACATTTTTATGCAAGTATTCTGTGCACATGACTGCTTTGATAATTTTTCTTGATGTACTCTTTCGTTGAAACATTTTGTGAATGATGATGCAGGAATTTATGAGCAGTGTGCATGACAACATGCAAGGCCTAGAAGGTAGGGTTCACAGGCTAGAGTGTGTGGTTGATGGCATGGCTAACAGTGCCACCCTTGCTGTTGATCGAATGGCCGATCGAATGGCCAGTGGTAACTCACCAAGGTTTGAACATGGCACAGGTCGACCTTTTGGCAAATTCCTAGCAACTGCTGATTTTGCAAGCTCTAGAATGAGGAAGGGGAATGAGAATCCTGCAGCTTTCTCTGAGAGGGTGACAAATTCCACACCTTGGAGCAGAAGCAGCAGTAGAGAATCCTCATGGAAAGCTGTTGACTCAACCTCAGAGACATGGGATGGTTTTACTCATGGAGCTGGACACTCGGCTAGAATGCTTGGAAATTCTCTACCTGAACCACCACGCAGGCCCAACCATGGATTTTCCTCTGATCCTACAGGAAAGCTTGGTCGGGACAATCTAGATGGTGAGCAAGTTGGGAACAGGAGGGCCTGGGACAGGGGTGCTGGTCCAGTTCGGCATGGTGAAGGTCCGTCTGCAAGGAGTATATGGTCAGCCTCCAAAGATGAAGCTACTTTGGCTGCAATACGTGGAGCTCCTCCTCCTGAAAAGCTACACCATCATGACACTACTACTGCTGTGAAGATCAACACAGGAAACAAAGATGGTGGTTCCTCTTGGATGCAATGGAGCCGTGCTGCTGAATATGTGCGAATGGGTGAAATGGAGGCAGCCTATGTTGAGATTCTTGGCACTGGGGAGGAGCTTTTGCTGTTGCGACTCTTGAGCCGCACTGGCCCTGTTTTGGAGCAACTAAGCTCTGATACTGTCCTCCATGTAGTATGTACATTAACACAGTTGCTTCAACAGCAGAGTGTCCTTGACTGTGTTCTGCCCTGGATCCAGCAGGTGCATACCTCCTGTTTGACCCTTCTTCCTCGCTTTCTTTGCTCTCTCTATAACTTTTCTTATGATCTATTTCAAGTCTGGAAGTTTTAGCAGCTGGTCCACCTCCTCCATACATCAATTTCACCTGACTCACTTGGTTAGCAGGAGCAAGATACTGCTGGGACAGCAGCTCTTCATCTGGGGATCAAAGTTTCAAGAAGTGACAAAGAACTGTTAATGATGATGATGTGGTAAACAGGTGTCAGATTTAACCAGAAGCAATGGTGCGGACTGCCTGGGCTTGTCAGCTGAGGTGAAGAAGGATTTGGTATCAGGTCTACAAGATGCTTCAACTATGAAGTTCTCAGAGAGCTGGATGGCAAGCACAGCAGAGCAGCTAGCACTTCAGTTAGCAAATGCATGGTCCATTGACATTGGCATTTCAGAGTAGCAGCTGCTGGAAGGTGGGAGGTCCCTTCCCATACTCTCAGATATCTTGAACTAAGGAACATATTACTCTGTATGAGCATAGATACTTTGTTAAAAATTGAACCATATAAAAGCACATTCAACCATATTCAAGTTTTAAAAAAATAGCATATCAGACCCTAGATTCTCAACAAAAGAAGGATCTCTTGGTATTTGCAGTGACGAAGAAGTGTTTCTTGATCCATTGTGATACATGGCCCTGATCCCATGCTAGCAATGGTGCATGCAAGCACCTCTGGCTATAACAGGTAACTATGTTAGTCATTCAAGATAGTAGTCCAACAGCATGGTGGGATTGTCCAATGGTCACACACTAAAAAGTGCTTGCAATTGTGGGTTGCAGGATTATCACATCCAACTTTTTCCATATCAACACATATAGAGATTCTGGTTTGGAGACTTCAGATGAGGTTCTTGGAAACCTAATATGAGACTTGAGGGGGGAAGTCAGGATGGAGGCTATACCAAATTTTCCTGTCTTCTTTCTCAACAATATAGCAAGGCATGTGGACATATACAACGGCTCCTCCCAGATATGAGCAGAAGAGGGAAAATGTTTTGGCTTTTTCTTTTTGGGTTGGTGTTATTCCTTATTGCATGGTAGTCTAGTGAAATCTTTTCAATCTTAAAATTGGGCTGTCTTTGGAAGTAAGTTCAACTTAAAGATGGAAGGCAAGCAAAATATATAACAAACAGTGCAAGATATCTCCTTAAGGAAGTCCACTTCAAAACAAATTATGATTGTGAATTGCAAATGTGTGGCATGACATAGAAGATGACATAGAATGTTGGAGAGGCGAAATCTCTATTCAAAGGGGTCTCTGATACAACCATCTGTTCTATCAAGGTACGCACCGCACAAAAGAACCCAAACTGCAACATGAACTTGGTGGGATGTTTTTATGAGATTCTAAAACTATATCGTTGCAATAAGGTAAAAAGTGGAGGACTAAAATTCTCCACACGGAATTCTGAATTCTTGTGAAATCAATCCATATAGGAAACTTTAGAATTGCAACCTAATGAGTGGGATGAACTGGATTGTAGGATTAAGATAATAAATCTTGCACAAAACCTGATGTTATACTTGGATGTATAATGTAAAAACCATAGATGTATAGTGTAGGATATCACAAAAAGAAGGATCACAGTATCAACTTTTACTTTGTGAAGGTAATTCCTTTCCTTTTGTGACGGGGGATTTCTATGGTGTACATTGGTTGACATATTTTCCGAGGCAATTTTCTTTTGTGATTTGGCTTTTTTGTTGGTAACTTATATAGTGACCCATGATTGCAATGTGTATTTGTTGTTTTGTACAATGATGACTTAAGTTGTATGGCATGATGAGGTTTTACATTTGTAAATGTAATGTCTTTGGCTTAAACAAAATGGACTATTATAAATAATTGTAATGATATGTCATGGATCTCCCCCCACCCCTTAATAAGCTTCCTGGTGTTTAACATGCGGTTTATTGTTTCATTTTATGCCTCTTGTTCTTTTCACTGAATTACTTGTGTTACCATTTATAATATTGAAATGAGATACGGGAAATAAAACATGGTAGGGTTTCTTTTTTCTTTTGGTGGTCTATCTATACTTATGAAGTGCCCTGGGGACGTGGGTTTGGTTCCCATCCATGTATGTCGGTGACCCAATCTTATATATAAATTCACTTGGTCTTCCCGTCTATCTGTGACGTGACGTTCTGCTGCATAATCATTTTTTATGTTTTTGCTGCGGAATCGGCCATAGGGAAAAGCATTTTCGTCCGGAATTGGCACCCCTGGGAAACTCGTTTGATTTTTACACAATTGTTCGTCCGTTTGTCCATCTGTGACAGGGCGTTCCGACCCGTTAATGGTCTCTACGATGTTGATTCTGCAACCCCCCAGAAATGAGCCGCAGAGACCGATTCTGCTATGTATTTGCTTCTTTTTTTATCTTTTTTTTTCAAAAAAATCTAAGGCTACGTATTTGCTTCTTTTTTTATCTTTTTTTTTTGGATTTGTTTTTTCGGATTTTTCTCCCCTTCTCTTAAATTAACAAAAATGAAGAAACAAAATAAAA
>Ga0116227_10006885_pt1 | contig 22673 bp, 23 predicted proteins | sample S1TSphgellanicum_FD_89693 | JGI IMG/M metagenome (GOLD analysis project Ga0116227, IMG submission 89693) | Host-associated microbial communities from peat moss isolated from Minnesota, USA - S1T2_Fb - Sphagnum magellanicum MG | ecosystem: Host-associated > Plants > Peat moss > Unclassified...
AAAAATAAAAAAAAAAAAAAAAAAAAAAAAAAGGGGCACGCCAGTGCTGACTGTGGACTTTTGTACCTGAGTACTTACCTACTTACCTACCTACCAACCGGCCCTTTCTTTTGTTTGTACATATTTTCATGGAACGAAAAATAAAATAATAATAAAAAAATTCCAACTTTACGACTCATGACGCCTCGTCCGAACACCAAATTGACTCTAATTTTTAAAAAAATAAAAAATAACGCACTCGCCCTTGGATATCACGTCAGGCCATCGCGAGCAAAAATCAACCAATCACGTCACGTAGTAGAAGCTTGGCGCCAATCACGTCACGTTTTGAATTTTTTTCCCTTATAGAGTACGTACTGCCTGATTTGGTCCCAAGTTTTTTTTTTAATTGTTTTTTTCCCTCATCCTTATTTTGCTTCGCGTGTTGTCGCCTTGTGTGTCCGTGCGCTCGAGAGAGAGACGCATTTGCGCTTGTTTGTACAAACGCTAGCGACGCTCGCTCGCTCGAGAGATTTGCGCTTGTTTGTACCAGCGCTTGCTCGAGATCGTTCGAGAATTCGTTTCTGTTCTCTTATACATATCACGATTTTGTGGGTTTTTTTTTAAAGAGAATTCTTCTGAAGGTTTGTGTTCCATAGGTAATTTTTTTTGTTTTGTTTTGTGCTTCTCTGAGAGACAGAGACAGAGATAAACAGAGAGAAAGAGAGAGAGGTTTGGAGTTTGGACGTTATGGCGGCAAGTGTTACTATGGGACAAGCGGTGATGATGAATGCTCCCGCTTGCTTTGCCAATCTGAAGAAGAATGTCGACGCGTTGCCCGGATGTCTGCCCCACTCGTCGTTTGTTGGCGCGGGTGTTGAGAGTCGGATGGTAATTCGAGTGCCACTACGATTGCGGCAGAAATTGCGTCGCTTTCCATGTGTGCGCAATGCGGCATCTGAACTGGTAGAGATGGAGCCGGCGTCCGAAGGAAGCCAACTGCTAGGTGAGTCTTTCTTTTTTGGTTTGGTATAAGAATCGTAGTTTTCTGTAATTGCTGCAGCATCATCCATGATTTGTTGTGGCTCCTGCTTTTACTCCATTAGGGCTTCATTGTTTCTTGTACATGTGTTGAATGTGTAGAGAGATGTCTGAACTGTTCGTAGTGATGATCGATAAATGTGTACGTGTGTGAAATCAGTGCCGCGGCAGAAGTACTGTGAGTCTGTTTACATGCCTGTGCGGCGCAAAACCAGGACGGTGCATATTGGTGATGTGTGCGTGGGCAGTGAACATCCAATTCGAGTGCAGACAATGACCACGACTGATACCAAAGATGTCAAAGCCACTGTGGAGCAGGTCTATAAATCTGCTCAATCAAATCACCTGCTGAATTCACAGTTTCGTTTTTTTGGTTTAGTTGTATTGGCTTCGGCATGGTCAATCAGTGGGCATGATATTGGGTAAACTCAAAGAGAAGAGATTGGATCTCTGATGGATTTGGTTTCTTCATGCGTTGTTTGCAGGTGATGAGAGTAGCAGACAAGGGGTGTGACATTGTGCGGATTACAGTGCAGGGAAAGAGAGAAGCAGATGCTTGCTATGAAATTAAGAATACTCTTGTGCAAAAGGGGTGAGCTCATGCAGTCACTGCTTACACTGTCCTTTTCACTTCTTTCACTCTAAGAGCCTTCTGTTGCAATTCTTTCAAGTGTGTTCTCTTGGTTAGCCCTGATTTTCTCTGCATCGATGGGCAGTGCTATGATATATATTAGGTTTCTGTTTCTCAAGTCTAGAACCATACAAGGAGCTGTCAATATCAATGAAATGTGCTAGGAACTGTTTGTTGATGATATTCTTGAGGAGCTTGTAAGTTGTTTGTATTTTGCAGGTATACAACTCCTTTAGTTGCAGATATTCATTTTGCACCTCCAATTGCAATGAAAGTAGCAGAATGCTTTGACAAGATCCGCATCAATCCAGGCAACTTTGGTGAGTGTGTGCTCATGCATGGTTTGCCAGGATACCTTTGACCCTGTCAGTGTCTTGAAGTGCATGCTTACAAATAGGTGTCATCATTGTTGTTGGTTGGTCACCCAGCTAGAGTGTTTGGAGCTCTAGAGCAGAGTTGAGCTACTTTTTGCAGCTTGGATCCTGCAAGTTTCTTGTGTTAGTTTCAGTTATCCAGTTGTGTGTTTCTCTTGGATGCAATCAACAGAGTAGGTGATGAGTGGATGTTTTCTGAGTGTGTAGCTGACCGACGTGCCCAGTTTGAGAAGTTGGAGTACACAGAGTTGGATTATCAGGAAGAACTTGAACACATTGAACAGGTATGTGTGGATTCCTGTTCCAACCTTGATAGCTATTTGGCAAGTTTTCTTGCCAGGCAATAGGTTGGCACTGGAGTCACATGGGCCCTCTTTGTGCTGTCAGGTGTTTGCACCATTGGTTGAGAAGTGCAAGAAGTATGGACGGGCTATTCGAATTGGTACCAATCATGGAAGTTTGTCTGACCGCATCATGAGCTACTATGGTGATTCACCTAGGGGCATGGTAAGTGCTATTATTTTGTTCTGCTTTTGTTTGCGATTAACAGTATTCTGCAAGGATTGTCATCAAGGGAAGATTGGTGGAGCTGAACAGCATTCACCTGCTGCAAGTCAGGCACCTGGATCTGTTAAACCTTAACACACAGTATCATACATACCACCTTCCTGGTCAGAATCTTCTCATATAGAGTCATTACTGGGCAAAAGTGAGTATTTTATCCATGTTCTGGAAACTTAATAAGTGGCTGGATTGCAGGTAGAGTCAGCATTTGAATTTGCGAACATATGCCGCAAACTGGATTTCCACAACTTTGTGTTCTCCATGAAAGCCAGCAATCCTGTGGTGATGGTACAAGCTTACCGGCTGCTGCTTTCAGAGATGTACCTGAAGGGTTGGGACTATCCCCTTCATTTGGGTGTCACTGAGGCTGGGGAGGGTGAAGATGGCCGCATGAAGTCTGCCATTGGCATTGGTGCACTATTGCAGGTTTGCTTTGTCTGTTTTCATTAGTGGAAAGGTGGTTTTTTCTTGTGCTAAAAGCACCCAAGGTCAGATACAAATCTGTGACTTAGTTGGCTTCTAAGGGCTCCCTGTCTCTTGCTCTATGGTTTTAATATGCACCATGCTTATTTTATGTGTCTTGTTTTCTTCCATGTAGCTGAAGAATATATCATGTGATTGTTTTGGTGCAATCCATCCACATTGATCTTTTTGGTCTACAGGATGGTTTGGGTGACACGATACGTGTGTCACTCACAGAAGAACCAGAGCAGGAGATTAATCCTTGCATGAAACTTGCCAACCTAGGGATGAAAATTACCAAGGAGCAGAAGGGAGTGGTGAGTCCCACCTTTATTTATCAGCATTATTGTCTCATTGGACTTCCTGACCAGATGGCACTGTATGAGGTTTATATGTGCTATGTTCTAGAATGAGCAGTCATAGTGGCAAAGTCAACATTTTAAAGTGCTAATGGACCAATCTAAGCCCTGCTTAAGTAGTTGATACTTCATAAAGACTTTGGTAGCAGTCTCTAATGTGTGGGCCTCTGGATGATATGGGGACAGCCGGAATTCCAAGAAAAGCACCGTCGGTACTTTGACTTTCAGCGCCGAACTGGCCAGCTACCTTTACAGAAGGAGGTAGGTACTTGGTTGCGCAATTTGTAGGATTTCCTCCAGAATTTTGTGGAAAAAAATGTATATTTGTCAAGCAACTGCATGTGATTTCCCTGTCCTCCCAGCCAAACTTGAGTGTCAGCCCTAGCTTTGAGAATTTAGGCTTTGACAACCCTCTTCAGTTATCCAAGGCAGAGATCTCCCCCCAAGACCAGTGTCAATTCTTCAGTCTAGTGCTTAAGGTAGCTCGGGACTTCCAAGGCCACAGGCTGGAAACATGTTCAAAGGTCTAGTGTGTTAGCACCAAAATTCTGAATCTTTATTTTATGGTCTGTTGACACTTTATGTTTTGAGCTTAGGGTTTATCTTTCTTCCATCCATCAACATTATGTAATCCCCAGCCTGAAGGTTTGAAATTCAAACATCGATACAATTACAAGAAAAATTCATGGTCTGTAAAGAAGTTGATCATATCTCCAAGTGATAAGTCAACAATTTTGGAGAGCTGGTTGAGCTTGTTAGTGGCCCCATGATCTCAGTTTGAACTCAACATTTGTACTTAATGTCAAGATTAACAGTCTTAGGATGTGAGCCAAAACACTTGATTTTAAGATCCACAATTTAATGGAATCAAATATTTGTTGGAGTGTACAGAGAAGGAAACTTGCATCCAGTTTAAAGGAGTTATTAGAATTGTGTGAGACTTTGGGCTTAGGCTTGTGATCTTATGATTTCTTTTGGCATATTCACAGTTCTCAGTTTCTGGATGTTGGACAGGGGGATGAGATTGACTACAGAGGTGTACTCCATCGAGATGGCTCTGTTCTGATGTCTGTGTCCCTTGATCAACTGAAGGTGATGGCCTACAACATTGTGCAGCTATTGACTTATGCCCATAAATCTGTGACATTGTTAACAACTCAGATCAAACTGCTCCACACTCAAGCTCATATGTCATACAGTCTCCATTTTGGTCAATCCAGGGTTGTGGTTGAGTGCTTAGTGATTGATGACAGTGAATGTGCTTGTATTCATGAGAGCACCCTGTGGTTTTCTCAAGTTGTGCCATTAATTGTTTTCTCACATGACAGCAGGCACCAGAAACTCTATACAGAGCATTGGCAACCAAGCTTATTATTGGCATGCCTTACAAGGTAGTTCCTTTTCTTCTGTACTGTATTGCCAATTGCTTTAATTAGTTCTCAGTTGAGTCTGTTGTCTTTCTCTTGTAGTCCAAGGTAGTGGATAGATATTTGTGAATGATACCTGATTCATCACTCTATTGGGGTATATGCAGGATCTGGCAACAGTGGACACGATTCTTTTGAATGAGCTTCCAGCTGTCGAAGATAAGGAGGCGGTCAGTGCTTGTAGCTAGAGATCCATGTTTCTTGCTATCATGTACTGAAGATTGCAATGAACTGGAGTTTGACCTCGAACACTAAGTGATTGTGTCACCTTTAGTTGCATGTGACTTATATTTTGTAAGATGTTAGCTGTGATGTGTTGTTTCTTGATTTGTGGTGCAGAGGCTGGCAGTAAAGAGGTTGACAGACATTGGTATGGGAGTGCTGACTCCAGTAGCAGAGCAGCTGGCAAAGCCATTTCCTCATGCTATTGCTCTTCTTACATTGGATGATGTGGCCTCTAGTTCTCACAAGAAACTACCTGCAGGTCACATCCTATTCTTCTCCTCTGAATGCTGAAGAAAGTATTTCTTAGCTTTGAGGTCCTATTCATGGGCTCTTTTGAGTTTGGCTTGTTTGGAATCTGAAGTCCTTTTTTCCTTCAGGTACACGTGTTGCAGTAACACTACGTGGTGACGAACCACAAGAGCAGCTGGACTTGCTGAAAACTGTGGATGCCATAATGTTGCTTGCATACTTACCTGAGGATGAGAAGAAGTCAAGCCGTGTGCAGGCCTCCCGCAGGTAGGTTTACAGTTGTCTCATCTGTTATGTCTTTGTCATGATCAGGATAGAAGAGAGGAGAGCACTTTTCCCCTATGCACTGGAATCTTGAATTGCCGATGGAATGTCAATGCTGATCCCTGGGTTGGCATCATGCAGGTTGTTTGAATATTTGGAATCAAATAATCTAAATTTCCCTGTTATTCATCACCTCAAGTTCCCTTCCAAGACTGAAAGGTAATCCAATCGACTGTCATTGGGCTGGACAGTGATATGCATTCCTTGCCAAAAACCTGAGGAAAGCCATACTCTGGAACTACATTGTTGTGGCTTTTTAGTTGAATGTTTTGGTCATGGATAATAATGCAAGTGGTGATGCTCTCCTCCTGCTAAGTTTTCTCTTTTTTTCTCTTTGCAGGGATGATTTGGTGATCAAGGCAGGTAGTGAAGCTGGTGCTTTATTGGTTGATGGTTTAGGAGATGGAATTTTGTTGGAGGCAGAAGATCAAGAATTTGAGTTCTTGAGAACAACTTCCTTTGGCATGCTTCAGGGTTGCCGCATGCGTAACACAAAAACGGTGGGATCTCGCAGCTTGCTTTGCACTCTGTTTAGAGACTCATGTTCTAATGTGAAAAGTCATGTTCACAACTGTACACTGGAACTATGACAAGCTGACTTCCAGCCTTTCTGTCTGTTCAATGTCAATTAAATTGACCATCCAAGTGGGTATGAGAGGCCTAGCATATTGTGAAGTGTTTACAATATGTTAGCCCATTCCTGTTGTTTTATGGGTACAGCCATATGTCCTCTCATTTGAGCTTCTAATTTTGCTGCAGCAAGGGTGACATCTTATTTGCTATTCATGTTAAGAATAGTAGTTGCATTTCTTTGTCTTGAAATGGTATTTTCATTGTCATCTTTAGAGCCTTCTCCACATAAAACATTGAGGTTTTTATGCAGAAAGTAAAGACAGTTGCATTAGTCATGATTTTTTGATGTGTGCAGGAGTATGTATCTTGCCCTTCTTGCGGGCGCACTCTCTTTGACCTCCAAGAAATCAGTGCACAGATCCGTGAGAAAACAGCTCACTTACCTGGTGTTGCGGTATGTTTGCCTTCTCCTTTCTGATTCTTCAGAAGTATTATGGGCATTTTTTTCCTCTCATATGATAGTGTACATACTACACAAATGGCTCTGGAGGTCATTCCTCAATGTATGCTCTCATCTTTTCATCATTCATCAGTAGCTCCAAGCTCAGTGCACACTCTAAGCTAGTCCATAGATCACCTTTTCTTTCAAAAATCATTTAGCTCATGGAGTTTCTGAAACTGCAGATTGCAATTATGGGTTGCATTGTGAATGGTCCTGGAGAGATGGCGGATGCTGACTTTGGGTATGTCGGTGGTGCTCCGGGCAAAATTGATCTCTATGTTGGCAAGGTTTGTCTTTCTCTTGCTTGTGAACTCACATGGGTTTCACACTGATTGCAATGCAAGCTGCCTCCCACACTGTGCAATCTCCTGCTGTGCTCATCCTCATTTGAGTGTCTTGACTGTACATCATTGTGGGCCACCAACTTCATTGAAAAGTATTTTACTTGTTTGTGCAGCAAGTGGTGAAGAGAGGTATTGCTATGGCGAAAGCTACTGATGCGCTCATCGAGTTGATCAAGGAAAATGGCAGGTGGATTGAACCAGAACTTGTTGAAAACTAGGCACCGTTCTGCTGCCAAGAGCTTTTGCATCTGGCCTCAAGAACTGGGATCCAAGGTTGTAAAGCCCTGACAGGTTTGGAATCAAATGGTATATCATCAGGTGAGCTTACAGTGTACATTGGAGCGCATTCAAAGAAACTTATCCAATTTGTGTCAAACATAGTACAAATGCAGAGAAACTTCTTTGATTTGTGACAAAGTCGTAATACATTCATATAAACTTCAGTTAGTTTTCAGCCACAAGTTATGGAATTGGATCATGGCAACATCTACAATTTGCTAAATTACTTACATCCACAGAGGCTAGGATTGCAACAATTTAGAGTAATGCCACAACTAGCTCAGTGGTAATGAGGTCATTCTCACTCAAAGTAAAACCCCCTGCCACCTATATGGAAGGTCAATGTTGGGGTGTGGCTGCCCAGCCTTTGCTAACCCAAAAGAACGATGATTTTGTTTGCTTTTGGTTGGGGGGTGAGGGGGGAGAGATTACTCATTACTAACTCCAATTTTTCTCAATAAAGATATTTGATGACCACAACTTCTTAGCTTTCACAATACTATTTAAAACATGCCCATTGTCAAGGACATTTTGGATGAAGCATCATTGCTCCACAAATGTTGCGATGTTGCTCAACAAATTTACAATGTGAGGATGTGATGTGATAAGTGAGATTGTCATTGTGTGTTGATTTGAACAGATCCTTTCGTGTTCAATGCATGCTACATTTGGTTTACAGAACTTCTTGCTCATGTACTCAACACTCCAATTGGTTGATGCTTCAGTGACATTGAAGATGCCATTTGATGAAAGCAGTTTTGTCCTCTTTCACAAATAAATACTTCAGCAAATGGAGTTGCAAAGAAACTCAATTGCAGGGATCCATTGCAACTAAAAATGGAGTTTCAAAGAAAATCAATTGCAAGGAGGATCTGTTGCAAAACAAAATCTCTGAGGGACTACTGGACAAACCAATAAGGTACCCATTTGTGAACCTTATGCACACAACCTCCTCAAATCAAGAGATACATAATACTGTGATGGGAATCTTGTAAAAATTTCATCAGTGAGGCAGTATGTAAACTATTGTGCAAAGTTTGTTCATTCATTTTCCAACAAATGAATGCATCTTTGTGCGCTATTTGTCCATGATTAAACAATTGTTGCTAATGTGAAGAAGTTGCCAAAGACACCATAAAATAGACGACCCTTATGAGTATCAAGAAATTGCCAAAGAAGGGGTAAGTATACAACGAAGTGTGAGCTCTCTTTTTGAGCTGCAATTTGTAATGTCAAAAGGGTGATTTTTTTAAGCATTACCAGCAGACCCAAATGTTTTCAACCGAATGCTTTGAACTATCAAGTAAGCATTCAAGCCAGCAATCAAAATTGCAATCACAATTGCAGCAATTCGAGTGAACCAGCTATTCACAAAACTGCCCATCTTGGCTCGACTACTGGTGAAGTGAACCAATGGCACAACTGCAAAAATGAGAGTGAAGGAAAGAATGACTTGACTGAGTACTAGTAATCTTCCTGCACCTGAATTTCCTCCCACTCCAGCAACAATTGCAGCTGGAATAATCGCTATTGAACGTGTTATCAATCTTCGAAGCCAGGGCCTGATCCGGATTTGAAGAAAACCCTCCATCACCACTTGACCTGCTAGTGTTCCAATGATGGTTGAGTTTTGGCCACTGGCAAGTAGACCAACACCAAAGAGAATTTTAGCAGCACGGCTACCCAATGCTGGTGCAAGGAGTTCGTAAGCTTGAGTAATGTTTGCCACACTTACATTCTTATTTGGGCCATAATGAAATGCTGCTGCTGCAAGGATCAAAATTGCTGCATTGACAAAAAATGCAAGCATTAATGAAAGGCCTGAATCCCATCTTCCATATTTCAGTGCCATCTTCTGCCCTTCCTTAGTTCGAGGATAAGCTCGTGTCTGAATGATGCTTGAGTGAAGAAACAGGCTGTGTGGCATGACTGTTGCCCCCAATATGCCAATTGCATTGAACAAAGTATCTGGATTTGTGATGATTTCTGGATTTGGGATAAGACCAGCTGCGACTTTAACCCACTCAGGCTTCACTACAGCTAACTCGTAAGCAAAGACGCCCGCAATGAGGGCACAGAGCGAAAAAACAATCACCTCAAGAGATCGAAAACTCTTGGTACCGAAAACAAGGATAAATAGAGTGTCAACTGCAGTGATGAGAACTCCAGACCACACTGGAATACCAAACAAGAGGTTCAGTGCAACAGCTGAACCAATAACCTCAGCAAGATCTGTAGCGGCTATGGCAATTTCCATCATGATCCAGAGGCAGTACACCAACCATACAGGATATGCATCCCGACATGCTTGAGCCAGATCCCGATTAGCTACTATTCCAAGTTTGAGAGACAAAGATTGGAGGAAAATTGCTGTGAAATTTGAGATCAAGACGATGCTCAGCAACGTGTAACCAAAAGCTGCACCTCCTGAAAGATCAGTTGCCCAGTTTCCAGGATCCATGTATGCAACACTGATGAGGAAACCCAAGCCTGCAAATGCCCAAAACTTCTGGTACCATTTCCCATCCAAGTTAGGAACACTGACTGAAGAATTCACTTCTGCTAGTGATGCAATGTCATTGTGTCGACGCCAGCCCCTGAGCAAGGCGACACATTCTGGAGATGCTTCAACTTCAGCAGTTGGCACTTGCTGGTTGGTGACTACTTCATCAGCTGTCGTGACTACCACCACCTGGCCTGCTGAGGAGGAGGAGCCCTCCAGGTTGAAGCTTGCTATCATCATGGTGAATCACCTTCTCCAAATCCTGCAAAACCTTTTGACCCCATGATAAAGGCCAAGAATACACATGCATCGTACCATACTGATGTACTGATATAGCAACAGATCCAAAATCCACCCCTTGCCTCCCCCTCCCCCCCCAAAAGAAGAACAGAAACTTAGATGCTCGCCAAAAGCTAGTGTCACAAGAGCCTCTTTTGTATGCCAAAAGTACTGTGATTTTGGATTGCATTGCGGAAAACAAAACTCTGAATTATCTCCTCTCTATTCATGTCTATGAAATTGCAGAGAAATCTCCACAACAACAATTTGAAGGTAACATAGCATTTGAGTGGAGTTATGACCTTATGAGAGTTGCTCACAAAGTATCAGACTATCCAATCACCTTCCTCATCACCAATAGCAGTGATGAGCTTCCATGACTCCCTGCCCCACTGACTTCATCAGCTCCCAATGGTGGGTGTGGATAACTATGTAATAAATCCACCCAAAAGCTCGGCAAACAAAAAACCATTATATGAAAATCTGTGTCCTGAGTTTCTGTCACATGTCTGGAAGTGATCGGAAGACTCAATCATGATGTTTTCTCGTAGTCAAGAGACATAGCTCCTTACTAATTCATCATGTTCACAGTTAGAACTTCTTGATAATGCATCACCATCACCAAGAGGTATCATCAAGAGGTGTGATAATGAGCTAACCAACTCTCTGCATTCTTTGTGGAATGACTCAGGGCAAAAGAGGTCTCACTTCCCATCTGCCTCAAATTCATTCTCAAGCTGTAATCCACAAACTCCGACAATTGGCCTTGACTTATTAGACAGACACAAAGAAAGGAACAAAAAACAGAGCTCCAGGTTTGTGACCAAACAGAGCAATTGTCCTCTTGCAAACAGATATATCAGACAATATGCAAATGCAGCTGCACCACAGCAACTGGATCAGGATTATAAAACCCCAGGGAAATTTGGACAAACCACCCAAGAACTCCAAAGAACCCCACAGATTGCAAAGGTCTTCCCTTCTCCCAAAAAGACACCAACCCACAAAACATTACAAAATTCCATATAAAGAAGACAAAGCCATATATATCCACCTCGGCTGGATTTGTGTGAAACCGTCAGAATCAAAAGAACTCAAGTTGCGGAAGTAGGAAGAATCCAGAGAGCATGGACCTCTGAGAGTTGAGAGACATACCAGACTCGAAAAGCTGGAATTTCAACACAGAGAAGGACCTGCCAAAAAGCCCTCTTCTTCTTGCTTGGTTGCAACAAAGCTGTCTTCTTTTGTTGGCCCCTATCATCAAAACATTCAAACAAGAACTCCCGTACACACAAGCTGCTGCTGCTGCTGCTGCTGCTGCGGAATCACAGTTTTTTCACTTCGGTTTGAGAGCAGCCAAAACTCCCAGCATCATCATCAGCTCCTGCTCATTGAGCACTCCAGATCTCGAGTGAGCAGGGCCTTAAAAAAACAAAAAAAAAGCCGTCCTGGGAGCTTTAGTTGCAAAACGTGATTGCATGATTTCTTCAATCACTGGGTTGTGCAAGAAACAACAATGCAGCAACAACCACAACTGCCAGGTTTCACAACGACAAAGAAACACAAATCAAAGCAACACACATCCTCCACATTGCCTTGTGAATCTCAAAATTCTTTGATCCCTGGAAGAATCTATCAATCCCCTTTTGAAGCAGCATCCTTCTTCCTTCCTGGCCACTGCACGTTTCCTGCTCAGCTCGGATAATGCCCATTGCCCTTGCAATGAGAGTTTCTTGTCTCTGGTTGCCTGGTATAAGAATTTTGTGAAGTGCCCAGCATGATAGAAAGCTTTGGGTAGTTCTGTGCAGAATTTTGTGAAGTGCCCAGCATGATAGAAATCTTTGGGTAGTTCTGTGCAGAATTTTGTGAAGTGCCCAGCATGATAGAAAGCTTTGGGTAGTTCTGTGCAGAATTTTGTGAAGTGCCCAGCATGATAGAAAGCTTTGGGTACTTCTGTGCAGAATTTTGTGAAGTGCCCAGCATGATAGAAAGCTTTGGGTACTTCTGTGCATAATTTTTTGAACTATAAGTCCCCTCAAATAAAAACCCTCTGGGACCACTTCTCTGAATTAAACCCCTGGGATCGAGGGTATGTTATAACGGATGTAATGTGTATAATATGATCATAAACCTCACTTTCTTTCTTAATCATGGGCTTTTTGGGGTGGGGGTTTAGTGGGGCTTTTGATTTTTTCTCTCTTCTTGATGATGAGTGAGAGAGAGAGAGAGAGAGAGGGTTTTCAGAATTTGGGCTCCTCATGAATGCAGAATTTGGTTGCATTTTGAATCATAAAACATTTGAGCATTTTGAATCCGTGTTTTGAGATATTGAGATGGATGATTCTGGGCAATGTTTTGAAATTTGGGTATGAAATCAAAGACACTTGGGTATGAATTTTAAAGACACTTGTGAGTGAGTGCATCAAAGTTTGTTTCATTTGAAATCTTTAAAAAAATTGTTTTTCAATGAAAGTTTTCAAAAATAACTCATTGCATTGCTCATATAGTAATATGATTTTTTGTTTCATTGTTCATGGGGTTCCCCAAGAAGCATTAGATTTCAGTTGGTCTGATCATGTGTTAAATGATGGAAGGGTTGAAACTTTTGTGCCTTAAAGGCAAGCTTGTTCTATATGGAAAAGGCCAGAATAAATTTGTATCCCATTTGGGGGTGTCAAATTCCTACACTGACTTGGGGGGGGGGGTTTTCAAATTCCTAAGCTGACTTGGGGTAGGCTATTATTGTGAACTATGGGAACATGGGAACTTTTGGGGGGGGGCTTTCGAGGTTTTAGAGTGTTGATGTAACCCTCCTGATGATGGATGAAAATTTGTGTAACTCTCTTTTCAATGGATGAAAAATTCATTATGTTCATCCTTTTCAAGAAAGGAAATGTTTGGTGACAATCTCTCCATCTTTCTTTGTTTTCACTGTAACAGTTGGGATCACAAAATTGAAGGGATTATGAATCCTTAGAGTGACATGACCATAATTAATCTGAACTTCCCAACCATCTCCTCCACTCTATCTCCTCCCTAACCATGCTAAGTTACTCTACTGAAGTACTCTACTAAGTATTCTACTAAAATACTCTACAAAGTATTCTACTTCTTTTTCTACTACTACTACTACCACCACTACTACTACAACTGCTTTGTGCATTTTTGAGAATTCACAGCAATCATCTACTTCTATGTACATACTTTGATGGTATGCATCATATATGTATGTCATCAAAATTCAGTCATCCTTGAAATCCCAGCTCCCTTCATCTCTGGTTTGTCCAAGTCCCTCGTAAACCTTTTGGATTTTTTTTTTTTCCCAGACTTCCTGTGTGAAACTCCAATCCAAACCCATTTCAGTGTTTTGTTGCTGCTTTAATCCAACTCTGAAGAAGCCTCACAAAATGGACTTCAAAAAGGAGAGGAGTTTTTCCAAAGTATCTATCTAGAGACCCAGATTTAGCAAAAAGGTTTCATGGGTCATGGGCAGACTGAGTCAGTGATCAAATCAAATACCTTGGCTCTGAATCTCTGATCAAAAGCCCTTGTTTTGTGACTGCATGAATTTCAAGGAGAAGGTTTTTCATGGATTTTTGCAACTTGGTTTCATATGTGATCCTTGAAATCATTTGCAATTGTGGTGGACTGGGATGGTGTTTTCCATACTGACTTTACTTGCTTGCTACTTTTGTCCATGTCTCCTTTCCTTGATGATGATGATGAGGATCATAACTCCCTAGCAGTCTCTGACATTTGCATAATCTGCAACTTGATCTGCTGTAGCTTTCCTAGTCTCAGACTCATAATCCGGAGGAATTATTCCTGTTGCAGAACTTGCAGGAGCAACGGTGGATGTGTTGTTGTTGCTTTTGTGGGGTGCAATTGATGCTGCAGCAGCAGCAGCTGCTTCTGCATATTTCAACCTCACATTGTCCCAAGTCAGACCTGGTTGAACATTGTGCTTCCTTTCATCAGCTTTGTTTGTTGCTGAAGTCGCAGTTTGATTGGAAATCATGTGAAGACTGCTCAACAGCTCAGAAGCTTTCAGCTTCAAAGTCTCCCAATCTACTATGCCTACTCCAGTTTGCCCCAAACCATCCTCCTTGTTTGCTCCTTGGATTCCTGAAGCCGCAGCTGCTGCTCTTGCTTCTTCAGCTGAATCTCTGCTAAGTCTCTCAGAATTAGCTTTTTCCTTCATGACATCCAGGGTGGAAGCAGCTGCATTATTCTCCTGGGATGCATCAGCAGCTGCTGCATCCTGATCAGCTGCACTACTACTGGCTTTGCTTGCAGTTCCCAAAAGCTCCGACACCTTTTGCTTCAATTCATCTAAGATGGAGGCTGCTGTCTCTGTGGACTCAGACCCAACTTTTTCTTTTGCTGCATCTGCAGTCTCAGAAGCAGCCACCTTTTCTTTTGCAGATTCTGCTGTCTCATATGTCTTATCATCCTTGGTAGTGTTTTCCAAAATGCCAGATCCAAGCTTTTCCTTGGCAGCTGCTGCAGTCTCAGAGGCCTTCTCTTTCCCAGATTCTGCAGTCTCATATGCCTTATCCTTGGTTGTTTGCAGTGTAGACCCAAGCTTTTCCTTGGCAGCTCCTGCAGTTTCAGAGGCCTTTTCTTTTGCAGATCCTGCCGTCTCATATGCCTTATGCTCGGTTGTCTCCAAAGTAGATCCTACCTTCTCCTTGGCCACTCCTGCAGTCTCAGATGCCTTCTGTTTTGTCTCATCTACAGTTGAAGCAACACTCTCTTGAGCAATTTCTTCAGTAGTCTCACCAGTCTTTTGCTGCTGCACAGTTCCAAAGAATTCAGCAGCCTTCTGCTTCAGTTGTTCCAAAATTGAGCCGGCACCAGAGTCATCATATTGCACTTGAGCAGCTCTGGGTGCATCATCATCATGAGCTTCATCTTTTGCAGCTCTAGGAGCATCATCATTCTGAGGTTCATCTTTTGCAGCTTTGTCATCTTTGTCTGGCTTCTTGTCCAATGCTCCCAAGGTTGAGGAGGCATGATCCTTTACTTCACTGGCTTTCTCTTTGGTAGCTTGAGCTGTCGCAGACACCTTGTGAGCAGCAGTGTCCTTTGCTTCACTTGCCTTGTCCTTGGTTGCAGCCCATGTTTCTGCAGCTTTCTTTGATGCAGCTTCAGCAGACTCTGACACAGTCTGCTTGGTACCTTCCACTATCTCCCTTGTTTTCTGCCCAATGTTATCATCCTTTGTCTCTGCTGCAGCTTGCTCAGTAGACCTGGTTGTGCCTTCTTGCATCATATCTGTTGCCTTACCTGTGTACTCAGATGTGGTATCTTTGGCTGCATCATACCTGCAAACATCCATGACATCTCTGCTGTGATCAACATCTTTTTATGGAATGTAAGAGCTTCACAATTTCTTTCCCAAAGTTGCAGAAGCTTTTGCTGTTGAAAAGAGTTTTCTCGAGAAAGAAGGTGGGGATTTTTTTCATTTACATTTGGATTACTGCAGCTACATCCTTGGTTTCAACAGCATACTTGACTGTCTGATCCTTTGCAGCTGCAGTAGCATCAGCTGCCTCCTCTGTCAAAGAGCTATGTCCTTTGGCTGCCTGAGACTGATCCTGCATCACTTTCAAGGCAGATGTCCCTTGGTTCTTTTCAGCCTCCCTCAACTCAAAAGCAGCTTCCTTTGCAGCCTCTGTACCCCTTGTGGCCTTCTCTACTGCTTGCTCCCTGGCTCTCTCTGCCTCCTCCATTGAGGGTGAGACATCCTCCATCGCAGCTGCCATATCCAAAATCCTGTGCTTCAAGGTTTCAGATCAAGGCTGCAAAACAGAAACAAATCTCTTAAAAACCTTAGCTTGAAGGTTTAGAAAAAACACAAGAGACTACAAAGCAACACATTAACGAAATCTTTGAGCCCCTTGCTTCAAGGTCTCAAACCAGACACAAAAACAGAAGAAACTTTTTGGATCCTCTGCTCCAAGACTTTGGAAATGCAAACTTCCCCAAACAAAAGACACCACTATTATTATGCACGATTTTTTTCTCAAAGCTTTCTTTCAAGGAAGGGCTTCAACTGCAAACTGCTAATTTTTTTCAACTTCTCCTTACCTTACTTCTTCAAAGCTCCAAATTCCCAAACTGCAGAAAGACACTGATCTTGTCTTGACCAGTTGTTTCAACCAAAGCTCCTAACCGCAACAGAAACACAAATTCATAATACAAGCAACCTTTGCTTTTTTTTAAGGCTCTGAATCTTGAGACAGCACACACAAGGGGAGACTGCAGATTTCCCCAATTTCTCCTTTGATCACGGCTTCAAAATGCCCACTCCAATAATCTCCAAGGTGATAAATTTGTGTGAAATGGTTTGATGTTTCTGGGAGGCAAGAACCATGATGGAAAAAAAAAGGAAAAAACTTGTGTGTTTGTTGGGAAGAAAGGGAGGAAAGAGTACCTGCCTATCTCTACATGGTGACCTTCAGCTGAAGATGACTTACCTCAGCACAACTGGTTTTTTCTCTGATTGAATGTGGCCCTCCACATGCAGCTGAAGGACCAAGTGTTCTGCAGATATTACATGATGTGCACTGATTGCTTTCTTCCAGTATGATGTGGCAGAAGAGTAGCTCATATTCCTTAGCTTCTCCTAGTTCCTCCAACCTTCCTGGCACACTCTTGGATCAGGATCCAGAACTGAGACTCCAGTTACACTTCAGTTCGGATCTTGCCAGAAAAGCAAAACTGATGCTGGTGGTACTGGTGCTGGTGGTATGCATACATCATATAGTGTCACAAAACACAGCTTCCAGAATTAGGGGGAAGAAAAAAAAGGAAAAAAGCTCAGTGGGTCTTCTTCTTCCCTCACCCTCAAAGAAGAATTCCAACTCCTGGTCTTTTTGTTGCCATACCCAACATCTCCATTGATCTCCTTGTCATGAATCTCTGTTGTATCCTCTATAGTTAGTTAGTATCTTCATCATCCTCTTCTCCGCAACAACAACAACAACAACAACTATGTCCCTTCTTGAGCTTCCCAAAGTCCAAATCTCCTCTTCTCCCTTGACTTCCCATCACATCCAAATTTCTCGTTTTCCAACTCCATCAGCAGACTGACTGGTTGGCTCCACTAAGTTAGTTGGGATGCTTGTGGTTTTCCATGGATGTTGTTGCAATTGGTAATATTAATGTTCTCTTGTCATGGTGACAAGTTTGTTAAAAATGAAAAGGGGAAAAACGATACTATTCCTCATTCCATTTGGGCAAATGGGATTTTTCTATTTTTTTGGTTAGCGATAGGTTCATGGGTAACATTGAGAAATAATTATCATCTTTCCATATATTCCTATTTTTGGGTCATTATGAGGTGTATTACATAATGTGTGTAAAATATAGCAAGAAAGGGTTGAAGGGTTGGGGACAAGGATGTAAGTTTATAGAAGGGAAGGAGGTTTGAAAAGAGAGGAGAGGTCAAATCTATATGCTTTACACCAACACTTATGGACGATAGTTATTTTCATCCATGACATGAAAATTTTATCCATGTCGTTGAATTTGATCCATGTGATACTTTTTTCTCATCCATGTTGTCAACTTTTGTCAATATTGTGATTTTCATTCACGAAATTTGTATTCATCAATTTGTGTACATCTCTATAGTAGATTGCATAAACATTATCCATGTTATATGGTCCATTTGTGTCATTCATAACACATCACATATGTCACCATTGTCATCTATTCCAATTTTGAAGTTCAATTTGATCCATGTTGCCAAAGTTCATATCCATGTAATTTCATTTCCTCCATATCATTTCAGGTTTTTAATTTTTAATTTTAAATTTTGTGATCTGACCACATTGGTGATCATCCATAAGAGGAATTCACCAAATGGCAAGAAAAGTTTCAAAATGTTGATGACTTGTCTCATCATCCTCAACTTGAACTTTTACACTTCTAAATCAAAGTCATCAAGAATGGATGGTTGATTTAGAGCTTGAATCTTGGCATCTTCTTTCTAAAGGTAAGAAAAAGGAGGACAAGAGCCTTGACCTAATTGTGACTTATGGTTAGGTCAAGGTTCACAATCTGTTGGTCATCATGCTTGACCTTCATTCCCATATGGCATTTTGTGGGCAATGCATTTGTCATTCAAATTGTTATAAAATATGACACTAATATTGTGTGTCATCTTTTGTTAAAAGTGTTTTTTCATTTGAACCTCATTAGGGCAACAATAGAGTTAGTAACAATTGAAGATGATGACTTGTTTTTTGGTCAAGTTGTATCAAGTGATGATGTAATCATGTCCACCTTGAAAAATGATTTGCAATTATTTTAACAATTGTTTGTGCAACTAGTAAAGACTAAAAACCCATTGTTGTGGTGAGCAAATCATGCAATGCAATTTCCCCATGTTCTTTTCTTGGTTCCTTAAGTCCTTAGCACTGTAGGATTTCGAATTAAGATAGAATGAACATCATCACTAGTCATGCCCATTATTGAGGTTTGTTGTCATTTTTCATGTGTAATATTGAAGTCAAGTTTGGTTTAACAATTTCTTTGCATGAGGTGATTGTTGACAATTGGAATGACTTTTGAGAGATGTTGAAAGATTAAGTCAATTTTGGTTTGCTTGTTTGATGTATTGTTTTCTTGGGGGTCTTGTAAGAGGTTAGTCACTTCAAGTCTCTCGATGGCAAATGTGCCCAAAAGCCCACTTTTGAGGAAGCATGTTACATATGTGAGAAGTTAGTAGGCATGTAATTGTTGCAAATTAGACTTTCACATTGATAGACTTCATTGTTTTCAAATTGAACCATATGTAATTTTTTGAAAACATGTACTTGGTTGTAGTTGCAATGACCTATTTATTTTGTTTTCACAACTTAAACCTTAATACCTAAGAACCCACTATGTTTGGGGAAAGGAACATTAACCTTGATTGAAGGTTTTGGTATTTTTATAAAAAAAATCAAAATCTTACCCAAATGTTTCAAGAAAAATATTTAATAGGAGGGAATTGACCTCAAAGGTTCCTTAAAAAAATAAATTGCCCAACACTAATTTTTAAACCTATAAATATTTGGCTTTTCTTGCCTTATCTTAGGGTTAAAGCTTGCTACGATATCGCATTAGTTTCTTTGCACGGAACCGTGAAATATTTTTTGCATGTGTATATTAAATCTATAGTAGATTGTTCATTAGTTGATTACATGAAATAGTAATATCTATTAAGAAAATCCAAATGTTGGACTATTTTAACAATGTAAACAACCATTTGTTAAATTATCAATATAATCTTGATTCAAAGTTTTTGATCTTGTACTATATGAATCTTTTGAACCTTCTCAATTAAACATTTCCAAAAGGTCATGGGCCCACAATTAGATGTTGTTGTTCAATCTTTGCTCTTGTCAATATTTACATCACAAGAAAATATGAAGAGTAATAGTTCATAGTCTTCCCTCTTAATTTGAATAGAAAAAAAAAAACCATTTTTGTTCATAGATCCAAAGCTAGTTCTTCCTTTTAGAAGAAAAGCCCTTTTTTCTTTTTTTTTGATTTGTTACTGCCAATATTGTAAAATGTCAAAAGCTTAAAAAAAGTAGTCAATCACATGGATCTTGTTGACAAACTAAGCAATGTTGAAAGATTTAATGGTGAATGGTTCACCATTTAGAAATATAAAATGTGAAGCTACTACAAGTCTCGACTATAGGAACAATTGATCTTGTATTTTGATGTCTACACAACCTAGAGTTCCAAAGGTGCACAAAGCATATAGATGTTGCATTGCACATCATACCACATGAACACAAACAATGGCAACATTGATGTAACTTACAATTGCAAGTTTTGAGTTCCAGCAATAGGAAAATCATGAGTAAAATCATGGCAGTGATGATCTCAGCCACCAACACAAAAGGTGCTCTTATACTCATTTGGGGAAAAACAAAATGCTACATGTCACACGAGGGATGTGACTTTGTTTAACGTGAATGAAATTGCTACATGTCACATGAGATATGTGACTTTGTTTCCACAATATGGGTTGTGGAGATTAGGGATAAGGGGGGTGTGAAGAAGAAGAAGAAGAAGAAGAAAAAAAGAAAGAATGGACAGCTTCATAGGTGCTCATATTAATTTGGGGAAAACAAATCCTACATGTCACATGTCACAGGGATGTGACTTTGTTTAACATGAATGAAATTGCTACATGTCACATGAGATATGTGACTTTGTTTCCACAAAATGGGTTGTGGAGATTAGGGATGAGGGGGGTGTGAAGAAGAAGAAGAAGAAGAAGAAGAAGAAAAGAAAGAATGGACAGCTTCATAGGTGCTCTTACTCATTTGGGGAAAACAAATCCTACATGTCACACGAGGGATGTGACTTTGTTTAACGTGAATGAAATTGCTACTTGTCACATGAGATATGTGACTTTGTTTCCACAATATGGGTTGTGGAGATTAGGGATAATGGGGGTGTGAAGAAGAAGAAGAAGAAGAAGAAGAAAGAAAGAATGGACAGGTTCACTACCACTATATTATATAATCAGACCAACCTTTGATGAAGGAGGTGTGGTCCATGGTTTCACTTGGAATCTCCTTGAGCTTTGTTGGAGATTGCTTGCCACCGAGCAACCGTGCGGGATTGCCAACAGCTGTGGTGCAAGGAGGCACATCATGGAGTACTATAGAGCCAGCTCCAATCTTTGCTCCATCACCAATCTTGATGTTGCCAAGAATGATTGCACCGGCACCAATCAACACGCCATCACCAATTTTGGGATGTCTGTCGCTCTCTACAGCTCCTGTTCCTCCCAATGTCACCTGATGCAAGATGGACACATTGTTGCCGATTCTCGCTGTCTCACCCACTACTATCCCTGTGGCATGGTCTAACATAATTCCTGATCCTATCTCTGCAGCAGGATGGATATCAACTTGGAACACCTCAGAAATTCGGCTCTGGAAAGCAAGAGCAAGAGAAGTGCGTCCTTGGTTCCAGAGATGATGTGCAACTCTGTAAGCCTGGCATGCAAGATAGCCTTTGAAATTGAGCATGCAATGAGAATAGGAGACAAATGCCGGATCCCGCTCCTTGACTGCTTTGATATCCTCTCTCATTGCACTACGGATGCTTGCATCCTCCATGAATGTGTCATTGATGAGGTTGCAGAGCTGTGTGCTGAGCAGCGTGCTGCTGGCCAATTTGTTGCCGAGATGGAAAGCCAGAGCTCTCTCTAGAGATCTGTGTGAGAGAATGGTTGAATACAAGTAGCTTGCTAGCAGTGGTTCCTTCACTGCATCCCACCTTGCTTCTTGCCGCATCCTCTGCCAAAGTTTATCTTCTTCCAGGGCGGCCGGAAGTTGTACCTCCAGGGAGGAGCTCATGTCGATCTCGTCGTCTACAACGGTAAAATCTGGCACATACATCTCTGTTCCTGTTCCTGTTCCTCCTCTATTGTTAGATTCCAAAAGCGGTACGAAATCTCTCAGAGTCTCCAACAACCTTGTGTCTGCAAATCTGTGTGTGCTTGCTCCCTTCTCTTCCATCAAGAGACTCTTGACGACAACCGCCGCGCTGCTGCTGCTGCTACTGCTACGACCTTCTTTGGCTCTCTTCATCGTCCCTGCTGCCAATCTGCTGGAGCTGGAGAACAAAGAGGAAGAAGAGGACGAGCATTCAGACCTCACACCTGAGGAAGAAGAAGAGCCGTTCGACCTCATCGCCAATGAAACAGGTGCGCACTTCACACATCCCGCCGCACAGAAGCAAGGCTTGATCCCCACTTCGCTTGACATCTGTGTAGGAGAAGAGAAGCTGACTGCATCCATCTTGGACGCAGACACTAAACTTGTCGCCGCCCTCATTGCTTCCATATCGCTCTGTCTGTCTCTGTATGTGTGTGTGTGTTGGTGTGTGTCTCTCTCTTTCGTGCGCTCACAAAATGTTTCCTATCTATACTTCCTCCACAGACAAAAAACAAGAATCAAAGATCTTCTTGTTTCAAACAAGATTCAACACGTCTTTTGTTTATCTAACTCTCTCTTTCTCTATTCTGCCTGCAATCGTCGCTCCGTGAGCTTTCTTCTTGGAATCAAAACAAGAAAGAAATTATTATTGCACTGGTGGAGCAAGGACTCACAAAACAGAGGTGCTACTAGACTGGGGATACCAGGTACAACAATTACAAATTCCAAATAACACCTCCACTTGTTGCTCTTCCTTGCTTGCTTGCTTTCTTGCTTTCTTTCTTTCTTTTTCTTTCTTGCTTTCTGTTGTGTTTGTGTTGTGTTCGTCTCTCCTCCTCTCTCCGTCTTCTCGCTTCTTATATAGACTCTGTAAAAACTGCTTGCTGGCTTGCTACCGATATTACATTTGTCGATAGATTTGCGAGGACAGTTTTGTTTTGTTCTGCTTTTCGCGTTTCTTCCTCCGCAAGTCGCAAAGCTGCAACGGCCCAGAAGATGGGGGGGGGGGGGCCCCCCCTACACCTCCACCCCCGCCGTTTTTTTGTGAAAATGGAGCCACAATTTCCCGCGGAGGAACCGAGCCTCGAGGGGAAAA
>Ga0116227_10006886_pt1 | contig 22672 bp, 23 predicted proteins | sample S1TSphgellanicum_FD_89693 | JGI IMG/M metagenome (GOLD analysis project Ga0116227, IMG submission 89693) | Host-associated microbial communities from peat moss isolated from Minnesota, USA - S1T2_Fb - Sphagnum magellanicum MG | ecosystem: Host-associated > Plants > Peat moss > Unclassified...
ATTGAATTCCGGTTTAACTAAAGTAAATTCCAATTCAATTGAATTAAATTAAGATTCAATTCAATAAATTGAGTCATAAACAACATTACAAACCAATTTGGATTCAGTTTAAATTGAATTGAACTGAATTCAAATACATGGAATGAAATGAAATTGAATTGAATTGAATTCCAATTTAACCAAAGTCAATTCCTATTCAATTGAATTCAATATCAACTAAAAACAAATGAGATGTTCTTGAAAATACGATGAATTTTTTTTTTATGAAAACAAAAAAACAAAAAATTGAAAACAGACCTTTTTACCTATACCTTTTGCACTTGAAAATGGGCTGACCAAATTCCAATTTAAAATTGTTCAATCTAGAGCAGCTTATGAAACCTGAACCAGGTTTAGCTCTAATGAATCATATTGTCACTTGAATTGAATTTATCTGTGTTTTTCTAATTAAAAATTTACCGACAATTCCCCCTTTCCTCCCTCTGCCCCCGTCACACAAATTTTTTAAAAAATAATAATAATAATAAAAAAAAGGTATCGACCCACTAATTACTAGCAATCGTGGAACAGTCGGTAAAATTTAATCACAAGGAAACACTCTGTTCACACCGTGTTGCATATTTAATTATAAGGGCACTCTGTATTCACACCGTGTTGCAAATATAGTCACAAGGAGTGTTGCAAACGAGCGTGTGCAGCAGAACGGGCTCCTTGTTTCTCTTCGCGAGAGAGAGAGAGATCGAGAGATCGAGAGATCGTGTGCGCATCGATGCGTGTCTCTCTGCGATGGTTTTGTCTTTGTGGGTCACTGTGCTATGGAGTAAGAGTTTGATAGAGAGTCAGTCAGGTCTATGAATTTCTGTTGATTACAAGCTCGCGAGGAGAGAGTGAGGAGGAGTATGGGTACCAGGATGGAGGCTAGGATGGAGGCTTACAAGGACAAGCCCATGGCGCTGAGAATAGAGGAGCTTGTAGCATTGCCGATACAGATTGCTGAGCAATTGAGGAAAGGCGTGGAATTAGAAGTGGACTCGGATTTTCAACAAGAGAGTGCAAATATGAAGAAGCAAGTGGATACTGTGGTGCATTTGTTGAGAAAAGCAATTCGGTTTTCCAGCTCAAACTCTGGTGTACTATATGAAAAGCCAACCAAGCTGATCATGTTACAATTGACGATCTCCTTGGAACGAGCTCTCGGGCTTGTGAACAAATACAAGTCTAGGAGGAGTCATAGCATTCTGAAGAGGGCCGTGACCACCAGTATCACCAACAACAGCACTGCTGACTTTCGACAAGTGAACTTGTGGCTAGAGAGCTCAATTGGCGATGTCACATGGCTTCTTGACATCTCCGCGACTGGGGAGGCTCGTGAACAATTCGCAGGGTTACCTCCCATTGCATGTACCGAACCTGTTCTTGGCCTAATATGGGAGCAAATGTCAACGTTGCGGTGTGGAACTCCCCAAGAGAAGGCAGACGCTGCTTCTACACTCGGTGATTTGGCCGAGGATAGTCGACGCAATTCCAAGATCATCATCCAGGAAGGAGCTTTGCCACTCTTGCTGCGTTTGCTGAATATAGGAACAGCGGAGGGGCAAGAATCAGCTGGCTAGAGACCGGGAATGCGTAGATGCCTTGAGAAAGGAGGGCGCATCCTTCGTTTTTGTCCGTCTTCTCGAAAAGTATGCTCAAGTTTCCATGAAAGCTCAGGTTGGTGCTACCAAAAACACACACACACATTCACTCCACCTCATGCTTTGTGTTACTACAAGAGAAAGTGGCTTTCATCACACACAAAAAGCTGTGGCTAATGACACATATGGCACATTGACATGTAATATGTGCCATTACCTCTTGTCAAATTGCAATTTTTGTGTACTATATGCCATTGTAAACACCACATATTGTACATTGTAATGGATGAAACCACACAGTTTATCTCACAGAAGTGTCATGAGCCGCACGGCTTTTTGTGTGATAAAAGACACTTTCTCTTGTTGTATGTATATGTGTGCTTTCTATCTTGTTTGTCCCCTTTTGGGCTCAGTTTTGATGTGTTGTTCTCTGACTGTGGCAGAGAGACATTGCTTGGGCGATTTCTCGACTTGCTTCTCACGATAAAGAAGCAAAAAATCAGTTGGCATCATTAGGTGCAATCCAATTGCTGGTAGCATTGTTAGCCCGTGATACCATCATGGACAGAAGAAGCTCAGAAATTCTTGTTCCTAATCAAAGTTTGGGAGCAAGAACAGGGTCTGTCCAGCTCATTGGCCACATGAGAAGCTCCACTGTCCATGCTCTTGATGAAGGATTCAGTGACAATTTCCAAGGCAATGAATCATCAGACCACGATGAAATGAAGCTTATGCTGAAGACTGAGGCAGTGCATGCACTGTGGAAACTTGCAGCAGACAACATCGAGAACAGCACACTCATCACAGACACTTGTGCACTCTTGTGTTTTGCAAAGTTGATTGAAACTGGACAGGGGAAACTGAAATTCTACTCCATTATGGCTCTCATGGAAATTGCAGCTGCAGCAGAAAGAAACCAAGAACTCAGAACAGCAGCTTTTAACATCAACTCGGCCGCAACCAAAGCTGTGGTGAACTGCCTAGTGGTTGTAATTCAACAGGAAGCAGATTCAGAGCCTCATGTACAAGTGTGTGCAAACTTTGCATCCCATGACTATACATTTTTGTGATTGACAGGAAGAAGAGAGTGTGTGTCTTGTATTCATCATTTTCAGGATCTAAGATCAAAGACACAATCCTGACACATAATTACTGAATGCATTTTACGTTGTATCATTCCAGCCCATTATTTTGGAAATATACGAAGACGCAGAGGAGGGCTGATGCTCATGTTCTTGGGCAATTTTTTACTTTTGGCTTTGCAGGCACCTTGTGTGAAAGCTCTAGGCAGTTTAGCGCACATCTTTCGAGTGCCAGCCAATCAACAAGTCAGGGCTCTGACCATAGCACTCAGAAGTCAAGACACCATGGTAGCAGCAGAAGGTGTAATTGCCCTTTCCAAGTTTGTCAATGAGTATAACTACTTGAAAAAGGAGCACACAAAAACAATATTCGAAGAGGGAGCAACTGACTGTCTGATTGAAATTCTAGTTACTTCATGCGCAGACCCACATACGCAGGTTCAGGCACTTAAACTGCTTTGTGATTTGTACCTCAACACTAATGATATCAATGCTCTTGGAGATGCTGCAATGTTGGCCGTTTTTCTAACTTTCAGTCACTCCCCACTCCTTGAAGAGAATGAAGGCATTCAACCACTCTTGAAGAAGGCTATCTCAAAACTAGAACTTTGTCAATTGGACAGTTCACCTGGTATGCATTATTATGCACCCTTAGTTTCTGTTGTTTTTCTGATTGCATTTCAATAGATTAGGAATGCTTCATCTGCGACTGCTCTTTGTTTTTTACACACGGCAACTCAGCAGGATTTGTTTAAATTTCTTAGTATGTGAACCTTCTACTTTGGATTCTATCAGGGTATAACTTTATGTTCTCATTTCTGCCAAGAAAGGAGCCTATCGAGGATAATAAATTTCAGGGTTTTCCTGAGCTTTGTGGCATGTTGTCTTGGTCACTGATTGTGATCTGATATTGGAGCTGGATTGACAAACATGTTATGACATACAGATGTTGGGTACACTGATGGAGTTAGTGGGCAAATAACCATCCAAGTTTCGCTGTGCAGGTTGTTGAATCATCTTGCAGCATTTGAGTTAGCCATCCATGTTCTAATGGCTGGCTCTTGTTCTCACTGTGCAGCACACTTGGTCAAAGATCCTCTGAGGAGTGTTGGTGTAGGAGATGATCTCTCTGCGAGTACTTCTTCACCATGTGAAAACAAATTTGTCAATAAGGGATGTGCACACAATTTGGAATCAGAGATCAAAGGAGATCAAGACTTACAAAGTCCATTGAAAAATCCAAAAGTCTCTCCCATGATGCAGCAGCCATCAACAAAATTTAAGAAAGAAATGGCTGACATTGTCAATGCCTATGGGTTGGCACCAATATCTCCAAATGTACGAATTGCAATCGCTAAAGCTGTGCAAGCAATTGGAAATCAAACAATATCTCCATCAATTCATGGAATCAAACCAGGAGAGATTGTTGTTGCTGGAAGGTTCATAACCTGTAATGGTCACCTACAATTGTTGTTTTTGGATCCAGGGAGTGCTTCTAGAGTTGTAGGAGTGGGCCTAGATTATTGCAGTGTGTTACTAGATGATTCTTCCAAGATTGTGGTGGTTGGTTGCAACAAGGTTGAATGGAGAGACTGGTGGATTGATGCCACGAACAAAAAATCATTTGAGACAGTCTCAGTGCAAACATGTTTGAACTTTGATCATGATGAAGATGGATTGAGTCATGAAGAGATCTTGTCAGATCAAGATATGGTGCGTAGATTTGGTGTAGCTTTTAGTGGTACACATGGGAATGTTCAAGCTCCACACAGAGGTAGCCTGGTGTTGAAAGACACAATAAGACCTATTTTCTGGGGTTTAAGGAGATTTTTTGGTATGCTGGAAAAAGGTCAACTTACACACATTGACCTTGTTGGGGAAGGAAATGGCGATCATATAGCACAAGAAGATACCATGGATGAGCCAAGGTTCAACTTTGCTTCAAGGGATGATGTTGTAGATGGTGCACATGACTTGAGGCAAACAGATTCTGGTACACGAGGCAACATTGGAGGATGTGAGTCTGGAGAAGACAATTTGGAGAATCCTAAAGATACTGGGAATGTAGAACATAACAAACATGGTGTCTTGGATACTAGTGATGGTGCTATTGGTGTTGGCAATGGAGGAGGTCCAGATGAAACAAATGAGGGCGATAGAGATGAGCACCCAGATACAATCACCACAGATCTTGCAGGAGTTAGTTTAATTGACAATTATAATGATGGAGATGATGCAAGTTCTGATTTATGTTGTTGGGGACATTGGTGTTGTTTCTCCAAAAGGCCAAAAAGGCAAAAACATGAGCCCATACACAACACTGTCACTGTTACTGCAGACCACAATAGAGGTTCAACTGTAGAGACCTTTGTCCATGATGAGGAACCTGCAAATTCTCACCATGATGAAGGTGGCACCTCAAGCTGCATTGGGAATTCTCAAAAGGAAGGCAATGTCAATGAAGAAGATGATGACATTTTAAAATTTCAAGACAATGTAGCTATTGGAAATCATGTCCATGCTAATGAGCAAGAAGAAATGGAATTAGCTGGAGGAGACAACCTGCTTTCTGGATCACTAGAAGTCATAGTGTATGCCCCAGCTGGAGGTTGGGATGAGTCTGCTCAACTTGAAGATGGTAAACCGGAAATTGATAACTTATTGCAATCATCCATCAAGCCCAAGTTTGTATTCCATTTTACAAAATCAAATGCATCAAAGGAGATATCAATAAGGACTAATGTTCGATTTTCTCTCCACAACACTGGGTTGCAGATTGATGACAAAAATCAAGATCGATTTGGATGGTTCCATAACAACCTTTGGATGTCTTTAGGGGGTTTAGCAACAACTACTGCTCTTGACGAAGGGTATGATGTTGTTAATGTTGATACTGCTGCCAAAACTAGCATCAAGTCTAGTTCAAGTTCTACTCCAGCACCAATAAACATAGATATTGAAGCCGGGTTCAAAACCTTTTTCATGGTTAAAGGGAACAGGAACCTGTCAGCTACACGAACAACCTTGGTAGAACAGAGTCATGAAATTGGAGGTTTGCGAGTATTAAATGGTTTTAGGGTTAGGGATGTATCCAGTGACCACAGACTATCCACTCTAGCTTACAATTTTTTATTCTTTAATCCTCAATTGTTAGAGAAAGCAGCTTGGGATCCAGCTGCTCGTTTTGATCTTATGCAGTATGGCATATGTACAACTACAAGTCCTACAATGGTAGGCAAGTGGGTGGTTTTGGGTGAGGAAGAAAATGCACCCTACACATTTGAGGCAAGTAGGGTATTTGGGGAGAAGCAAAAAAAGGGGATAGAGCATATGATTAGTCAAAAATACAAGAGAAAATTGCTTGTGAATCATGCTATGACACACATGCACACATTCCAAAAAGGAAGGGCCACAAAAACTGGTGTAGGCTGGGTGCATGGACAGGGGCTAACAGTGATATACGGTGAATACAAGAAGGATGTTCAAAATTGACATGTGACACATTCTTAGGTGTTGTGTACTTCTCTTGCTCCCTCTGAGATCCTCAATAGTCTTGACTGAGCAAAATATCTCCTTTATGAGTTCTAAACACCCTGAGCATGAACTGTTCAAATGATCTTGTTTAAAGATTTGAAGACCTGGATATATAAGCAATTTTGAAACTGTACTTTTCTTCATGTAACTTAATCAGCAATTCACCTGTGGCTTTAATTTCTATGGCAAATATATTTGCAGGTGGCTTGGTGACAACAGAACATATTCGCAGGCAAAGCTATCAACATGAATCTCAGATTCTAGGTGAAAAAGGATAATTGGCGGTTGAGGGGCGAGGACTTCTGCAGATGTGGCATGATGTGCTGGATAGGGATTTGAAACATCTTTCTGCAAGGGTTTTTGCCAAGCAGATCACTGGTGCGCAGTGTGTGCCTCTTTTTGGGAGCTGTTGATCATGAATTTGACATGGTGAACTATCTTCAGATCCATGTTCTCTCCCACCCTTGACTGTTTCTTTTTGTTTGAGTTGTTTTTTATGGGAAATTTTGTGAAATTAGAATGGCTGTAATCATCTTTTTTAGCCTTGAAAGCATGCTGCACATCAAGTAGTTGACAATTGTGAACATCCTTGTATGTGCAGGCTATATGGCAGGTTGCTGTTTCCATGACATTGAATTTCATTGTCACCATTCAGGTATGCAGAAGCTCTTTCTCACAGTGGAAAGTTTGTAGAAAGTCAATCGTGACATTAGCTCCTTCAAGTGCTTAGTGAGATGTAATGAGGTCTAGTTATTCTGTTTAGGCAAGTGAGTTTAGTAATCAAATCCCTTCATTTTCCCCCCATCTGTTGGTGCCTAGAATCTCCTGAATCAATTTATGCTATGCACTTAAGTTTGCATACAAATGATCTCCCTTTGATGTGGTGAATTTTAAGCATCTTCATCAGCCTTGTATTGTATGGATTATCCTCTTGATCAATGTGGTTTCCTTTGGTCAATTAATCAGTTGGACCCTTGCATAACTCTTGGCTTCATCTGTGCTCCTTGCTGTGTAGTTGTGACTCTTCCCTCAGCTAGCTTCAGTTGTTCTGAAATTTGTTCAATTCAATTATTGTTTAGGGTTGGCATGCTGCAATTTGGATTTGGTTTTGTGTGTAACCTGTTTGCTTTGCATTTTGTGCAGGCCTGTCAACCTGAAAATTGCCATGGAGACTACTTTAGAACTTTCTCCATAGCTTTAGCCCATTCAATTGCCTTGGTGCTTGCAGTCAGCACTGCTTGGGCTCATGATCCTAGATGCCCACAATGCCCAAAAGTAGCAAACAATTGACATTATCTCTGCCCTACTTACCTTTGCCTTGATTGAAGACCATGAAGCACTTGGGACTAAATCTTTGTTGTCTAAACTTGATGTATCAGGCATTGAAGGAGCTTGCTATGTTGGGAACCATGCCTCCACTACCACCTTTGTTTACTTTGTTCCCATGACACAAGAAATGGTCTCACCATGTTCAGGCTCCATGCTCTTCATCAACGATGCCAAAACAAAAAAGAAAAAGAAATTCAACAAAAGGAGGCAATTGTGGTGCCTTGTTGCATTCTCCCAAGTGAGTGCCAAACTCCACCCAAGATGAATTGTATGGTTGGGGTGTGTACTGATTATTGACCTACACCATCGTCAACCTTCTTGGGTTCCTTTCAACATAATGGCCTTTGACCTTTGGCTTGGCCATTATGTTGAGAGGGAGGCTTGGCTGTAATTTGGATAGCTTTGAGGGTTCAACCCCCTCACGAGTCATGGTGCTTGAGATGAGGATTTTGATGTGAATTGTGTGTGTTTGGAAATGGAGGTTTAGGGTTTAGGTGGGACCCTCATGGTTGACACTCGGAAAAGTAGGGTTGGACAAGGGTCTAGAACATGGGTAGTTTTGGGGTTGTTTGAAAGGTGGGGGTTGGAATGTTGATAAACTCCCTTGATCAAACTAGTATATTCTTGCAAATCTGGCATATTTGTGACGATATGGATACTATTCCCTTATATGTGTTTTTTAAGGTTCATTCTTTGCCAAGTTTTCTAGGTAGATGATTGGGTACTAAAAGGAAATGTGGTTATGGAAGAGTATGGGCCCAAAATTGGCAACTATAGGAACCATCCATTAGGGGGTTAACAACCCTTGCTTCCAATGAGAGATCATGTACCATGTGATTGAAAAATTAAGTTTTTACTAGCATCCATGTTGGGCTATCAAATTTCTGGATGAATATTAAGTTTAATGGATGTCTTGCATCTGACAATACGGTTTTTCAGTGGCCCGTTATGAACTCTGTGTCAGTACCATGTCCTGAATTTGCACTCTCTCTCTGAAGAAAAAAATTTGTCATCTCCTGGCCCTAATTAATGGTGCAACATGGAGTTTCACATCATCAGTTCTTCATGCATGGTACTATTTCCATGATCTTATCAAGCAGATGAAGGGATGGGGCTATCAGGAGGGTTCAATTTTGTTTGGCTTTGGTTATGAAGCAACAGGTGCACAGTTTCACAACTTTGAGAGGAACTTCAAATTAAAATTTTGTCTGTGTGGAAATTTACTCTTGATTTCTGTGCCACAGGCTCCCAGAGCATATGCAAAGGTTGAGGAAAAAGCTGGAGACAATATTTGAAGCATCAGGAGGCAAGAAAGTGGATATAGTGTCACATTCCATGGGTGGGCTTCTTGTCATGAGGTGAAGATCTCCTTCACCTTGAAATTCAGGAGATAGATGAGAGTTAGAACTGACCTGGGAACATAGCATGAAAAAGCTCGCATCAAACTTTGCCTGCGTTTGCAGGCAGCCCCATGTCTTTCAAACCATTGGGTGCTAGATATCACTGGCGAGTTTGAATGTATTTCTGTTCTTAGTTCTGTGGAATAGTTGTGCATCAAGAGTTCTGCTTTTGTAGCCTGCAAGTTTCAGCCTTCACCCATTTTGGTTTGTCTTTTTCATGTCCATCCCAGCTTTGCCCTCAGAAATAAGGGAGTTCTACTGTACTAAGTTGAATCAGTTTGTTAACTTGGTATGGGACAGATTTTTGAGAAGTATGTTCATTCATGGATAGCTATGATGGCTCCCTTCGAATGTAAGGAGATTCATCCTTCTTCTACCCGCTGTTATGATATGAGAGAAGAGCTGAAAGTGAGAAAAGGTCAGTATACATTGTCTAATTGGATTGTTCACTCTTCTGCTTTTGTTAAGAGTGTTCTATCCCTGATTGGACAGGTGCTCCAGGCTTCATCATGGATAGCCTGTTGACTGGGGTTGAGTTTATCAAGGGCTGGCAATGAGAACTTTTTTGTTGCCAAGTGGAGTATGCATCAGCTTGTATGAATCTTTATTCTTGTTCTTTATTCCCCTTATTCTCTCAAGGTCATGGTTTTGAAACATTGTACCATAGTTTTGGACATTTTTTGTGATATAAGAAGTTGAGGTTAAAACTGGACTTGGGGGGGTGTAGAAGTTTGAACAAGGTGAAGATTTGAAACATTGCAAGAGATGTAGAGGTTGACTCCAATGTGTGTGACCTCCCCATGGGATTGACCATTCCAATTGCACATAAATTGGAGTATGTTGGATTGGGAGTTGTTTTGTTTGAGGCATATGATGAAGGATGTGACCTGTTGTTGATTATGCATCAATGATCTTTAACAAGCTTGAGTCTGAGTATTCATCTTATGAGTGCAAGGTTTTAGTTGTGATTTGGTCCATTGTCAATTTTAGGCTCGCATGGATTGCCATACAATTCCTGAGCATTCTTCTTTGTAAAATTGTGTATGTGTGGAAATGGCTGGGGCAAATTTGTGATGAGGTACTAGTGCTCACCATCTGCAAATCCTTGGGGAGCTCACTCCCTTGTCATTTTGGTGGATGCATGTGGTAAAAGGGTAGTTTCTGAGGAGGAGTTTTTTTTTTTTTGGTTGGTTTTTTTTACACCCTATAATTATATAATATTATAGTATACAACATTTTTGAACATGCTAATTTTTAATATTCAACAATAGTCCTGGAATATTATATACCCATTAAAATGCATGACATTATTTGTTAGAAATAAATTCATTCAGAGTCTCAACATCAGCACTAATTGTTCCACAACAAGTTGTTGTGGAACAATGTTGTGCAACGTTGGTACCTTCCTTGTAATTAGTGAGGCACCATACAAATCTATAAGGTACCTTAAGGTGCCTCTAGGGTGGCAGACTCAAATTATGTCAATTTCTTATGGACTAGGTAATTAACGAGAGGCTGTTGGTAATTACCAAAAATAAAACCAATGAGAAATAGCATCAAAGGTATTTCTGGCAATTGATGGTATTTCTGGCAATTGATGATCTCAAGCCAGTTATGAGCCATAATCTACGATTTGGAGGTTTGAGGGTGACACCAGAAGAATGTTGTCAATGGATGAAAAGTTGTGTGACCTTCTTATCCAATGGATGAAAAATCATATTCAACATCAAGTTCGAATGATGCATGCATGCATGATAAAGGAAGGGCAAACTGCCGGGTCTCAAATTAGTTAAGAATTAGACAGAGACCCCTTCCAGTTACTTATAATGTGGAGAGTCGAGACCCAACCAGACCCTTATGGGCCTGGAATTTGCTTGGATGAAAATCAAAATCAACTTGTAACATTTCCTGTTTCATCCCAATAGGTTCTTGTATCCTTAAACATTACAAGCTCTCTCCAGTATGTATATTAAACCTTCTATAATGTCACCCATCCCAATATTATTTCAATCAAAGTGGACTTAAATTCAGAGTTCTTATAGAACCCAATAAGTTTTTATTTAAAAATAAATAAATTCCTAAGACAAAAATCAATTTAAATTCAATATTTTTTTCTTTTTTGGTCTGAAAATTGTGAAACCACAAATCTACACAACACTTCACCAAATGCTTTATGGTGGTACAAAAAGCAAAGTGGGGGGCTACAATGTAGTCACAAACAAACAAGGCAGTGGGAACATGTGGGCCTTGCATGTATACACATGTTTTTGATTAATGATGATTGTCAAATTTGTAAAAGGCCAAAAAAGTAGTAGGCAAATAGAAAAAAAAATGTTGTTTAAATTTAAGCTATTTAATTAAATGGCATGAGAAATTGAAGTATAAATTTTGATAATTTGAATGCAAAATATATAGATTTATGATGTATCCAATAGGCTTGCACGTTGATCCAAAATTAGACTACTGTGTTGGTGCATTCGCCCATATGCAATTTGTTTGTGTGATAGATAATAGTAAATTTGGACAGTCTGAATTTCAAATGATATTTTTCCATCAAGGTTTGTTGTATTGTTGGTTTAAATGTTTTGATTATCATGTTTACATTAGAATCTCCAATTGTTGTGGTTGGAAAATATTGAGGCATTTTAGTTAAGATTATTTTAAGGATGGAACTAAAAAAATCTATTGACATTTTAGATGGGTAGATTGTTGTGATGTGTAATGTTTTGTGCATACATGGAAAAAACCTTGTCCATTTCAACCATACATTTGTGACTAGTGTGCAATTATTGTTGAAATCAACTCAATTTATGACTATGTTTATAATAGTTTTCTATGGCACCATAGTTGCAAGCACTAAGTTAAAATTTCAGATTTATGACTAGAACAAATATGACTCTTGATAAAATTTTAGTCATATAATCATATATGTCATCTTTTTGTGCTTAATCCTATTCTTGTAACCATGGATATAATTACAAGACTAAAAGTTTTCATGAATAGATCTACATGACTAAAAATCTTCTTCATGAACGCCAAATAATTATTTAGTAATATACAATTTGAAATATTCAAAACTTGTGAATTAAAAGGGAAAAGAATTAGAAGGTGGACATATGTACCTTGTAAGCATATTATAAGCTTGTAGATGATCAAACACATAAATAATGCACAAATAAATAATAAATACCATATAATGTCTAGAACTTTTTCTTTAGAATCACTAATTATTTAATGTGAATTTTTAGGTAATTCTTAAAAACAAATTTGGGGGAATTTTTTTTCATTTTTGAAAAAATTCCCAAAAAATGGAAAACAAATTGTCAAAGTTTTTGAAACCATAAAATCAAATAAAAAATTGATTCCTAGAATACACTTAAAACATTCAAATTGGACTCTTGCTCAAAGGTTTATTTAAATGAATATCTTCTTTGAAAATTTTGATTTAATAATGAAATATATTCTTATTAATGATATCCAAAGAATTTCAAAAGAAATCCACATGCCCCAAAATGAAATTATTTTTTATGTTCCCATGTGATGGGTAGTAAAGAATATAAAATTTGATCTTTATTAATTTATCAAAGTATTTGGTCATACAACTTGGAATTTTAAAATAATTTATACTAAATCACATTTAATGAACTAAATTTTAAAAAAAGATACAAATTTACTGCTCATAATAGAATTTGATAAAAGTATGAAATTAAAAATTATGATAGTTCAATAATTTTAATATATTTTGTTTATAAAATTTGAAAAATAGAAAAATAATATAATATGTTTCATAGATAAATAATATATTTCGAGTTATTTAAAAAAATTAAAAATAAATATATTAAAAAGGTGGGGAAATATTATATATACACCAAAAAAACCATGTTGATTTTAAATAATATGTTTATTTACAAATCATTCTATGAAAAAAATGAAAAAAAAATCTTTCAAAATATCGTTGTTGTTCTAATGTATGAAATAATGAATATTCAAATGCATTTTCAGTCAAATTATTTGATATTGTGGTTTTAAATTTTTTATAGATGTGTAGATCTTGGAAAAATCTTTATGAATGGAATTTATTTATTTTCAGTTGGACAAAGTTTGAAAAAAATAATTAAATGGTCAAAGTTGAATATTTTTGTATGGGACAAAGGATGATGTGAAATAATGTTGTAAATTTATCCCATATCCTTTGTGAACAAGTTTAATTTTATAAACTACATGAGTAGATGAAAAAACATCTACATGTAACTACAATTTGTAATTACTACAAGTTTAGATTAAAAATAATGAAAAGTGAACACATACCATTTATTTTTGGTGGGATTCATGAATGATTGACAACCAATTTGCATTTGCAATTATATTTGCAACTATACATAGATGACTAGATGGCATGTGGCATCTTTGTTATTGCAATTCAAAATGTACAATTGTTAACTGGCTAATAGGTAGGCTAGGTAAGCCTAATACACTTAATAGGCTATGAAAATAAGTTAAACTAAAAGGCTAAGGTTAGGTAAGCTTAGTCAGATAAAATAAAGTAGGGTAAACACCTATTACCTACCCACTTATTTTTTAGGTAGGTAGGTATATATACATAAACCATTTACTCAAGTAGGTAGTTAAGTAGGTTGGTAGGTAGGTAAGCCATGTACTTACCTATTTACGAGCTACATACATATTACCTACCTTCCTAACTACCTATGTAATTTTAATGTGTGTAACAAGATGTGAAATAAAAAAGTTGATGAACTTTATCAACTTACAATGGTGTGGTGCAATGATTAAAGATTTGACTTATCCTCATGAAGGTGAAAGGTTCAAATCCTTATACTTGCACTCTAAATCCTTATACTTGCACTCTAGTAGTTAGGTTAGGTAGGTAGGCCTAGGAGACTAGAGTATGCATTTTTTGTGTACCTATCTATTATTTTATTTAGGTAAGTAGGTACCTAGATCACTAGTAGGCCAAGTTAGGTAGGTAGGCATAGGAGGCTAAGGTAGGCTAGGACATGGTATCATGCAAGTAACCATAAGGTGATTACAAATGTAGTTGTAAATGTAGTCACAAAGTTAAGTTCCACATAGGTTACATAGGGTGAATGTCATACTCATGTTCATCCGTTGTAGTGGACGAGAGAATCGTAGTTGCAAAAGTTTGTGACTTCCATGTCACATGGTGTCTTTTGTGACTAGTTGTTTGATGGCACTTGTTTTAAGCAATTAGAGCATTTTGTGATCATAAATGTTTGTTACGACTAAAATCCAATTGCAATTTGAGTTGTTATTTATCAAATTTCTTTTAGTGATATTTTTACTAAAATTTGTTGCACAAATAAATTCAACACCATGATTTGCGATGATTAATAATAATAATATTTTCTCATAAAACATCAATATTCCATGTCAATGATAACAAAATAAAACATCAAATTTGTTTGATAATATATTGTGGATTTGTTTATTTACATTAAAATTTCCATTCTTGTTTCATTTAAACAACATACATTTTGGGATGTGAAAAAATTTCAGTATGTGAAAACATTTTGAAAGTGTAATTTGAAATGACAAATATTCAAAGATTGTGTGAATGAAAATTTTGAATGAACAACAAGTTTGAAGAGAAACAATTGATAGATTGTATTGTGCATTTGTTTTGAGACAAAACATTTTGTCTTGTATGATAAAATCTATTTGGAAATTTTTATGTAAAAGTGAAGAAAGTAAATATAAATGAATGATCTCTACAATGATTTTTAGATAATGTTGTGTATGTCAAAATCATATTTTGTTACTTCAATTGAATCAAATGTTAAATGATCAAAAGTCAATAGATTGTGAGAATCCTACATGCAATTTAATTGCATCAAATTTGGTAGAGGTAGTGATCAATCATCATATGTAATTGATTAACTTCAAAAGTTGTTGTAATGGAATACATTAATGCAAGTGATGTTCTACTTACATGAAAATCATCCATAAATTGATTATGAACTTGTTTTATAATTGGTATTTGTGACTAATAAAGATTAACATTCTATTTTTTATTAAAAATATTTCATTTATTAATAGATGAAGTTGATCATAAGTTTTTATTAGGTTTCACATTTTTCATTAGTAAGTGATTTTAAATTGTTGAAGTTCTTATTTAATATGATTGCAAGTGCAAAATGTATTATGATTCCATCAATGTTGAATTTTGATTTTTAAAAATATATTAAATTCATGATTTTAGCTTTTAATGTATTAACATTTGTAATTTTTAAAATTGTAATGTAATATCATATTTTGTATAATACACATAAATATGAATTTTTTAATGCTTGCACCTTCTATTAGAAAGATGTGCAAGGGTTTCATTGAGTTTTAATTATTCTTTATAAAACATCATCAACAAACATAGAAACAAACAAACATTTAAGACACCTTTGAATTATCACATTCATTTGGTTGCACTTCTCCAATTTCAACTCCACTTTGCAATTCTCTTTTTACTTGCATTTAACCTTTGTGAATTGACAATTGTGAGAAGTGCACAAAGAATGACTTTTTCTTCCTTTTTGGAGTACATTTTGCCTACCTTAGACATTATATTAGGTGATTCTCAAGTTGAATATCAGGTTGAGTATTTCAAAATCAACCCTTGTGCTTAATAGGTGGATACTATAAAATAAAATAGTAATAAAAATGGTAACCTGATGTATTGCTTAAACAAGCAAATTGACAACATGTAAGTCTCAAAAGAAATTCAAAATCTGTTTACTGGCTAAAGTGTGGAACAAAAAGAATGATTTCACAAAGACCTTGGCCCCCATAGATTATGAACAAAATTAGAACAACTAGCCTATTTTTTGTCTTGAGAACTTGGTTTCCCACCTACATGGCCATACCCTCGAACAACATAACTCTCTTTAGACTAGTTGTGTGCAGTTCTTACCAAGTGAACCATACCTACTCATTGAGTATCATAAACTTACACTTGTGAGGAAACTGGCTTTGTTTCAAGACACAAAGAGAATGAACCAGTGTTGGGTGGGTATATTAATTTCAATACTTTAGCTGAGTAAGGGTGAATATAGAATGTAAAATGTACACATATGTTGGGCAAAGATATGTAGGCTTCAAAAGTTTTTGAACCGAGTAACGGTATACAAGTTTTGCAAAATTATCAATCCAAGTAAGGGTAAATGCAGTAAATGATGAACGATTATCTTGTTCTTAGGGTGAGTGCATTTAAAAATATTTCATCATTTATTCTATACGTACCATGTGAGTCATACAAAGGTGTCATTCCCTTTGCTTTGAAGACCAAGACAAAATACAGAACTATGGCCAAATGCAAAATTGCTCATGTTAGTACCTTTCCAAATCATACCAAGCATCCTTTTGCTTTTTTCCTTTGTTATCTAAAAGATCTGCTGATAGTGATCAGACCTCCTCTCTAGTGGTTGTCCACATTGGAAGATTTGGCCATCTGAAATTACGGGAAAAACATCATGCTGAGGAAAAGCTTATTTGTGTACATGTGAAGCCAACAAGGCTCAAAAGTTTATTCTGGGTTTCTCAAAACAGTGGAACTTTGTTGGCCACATTATATTGCATGGATTTTGGTAGTTTATAATAGACATGCCTAAGAACTTAGAAGTAGCATGTTCATGTCCCACGGAACATCCTGGGCATGGTCATCCTGCCAGTGAAGTGCTGTCTGACAGGAAAATTTCTATGGCACTTTGCCTGAGAAATTTTCTACACTGGCAGTTCAATCTGGGCAGAATGGAAAAGCTAGGGATCTTTGATGGCATTCTTTTTTTAACAGTTTTAAAAAAATGCTGACCATGCTTTGATTTGCAGAATCATCTGCATTCTCACCTGTAGGTGATTCTACAGTCATGGATGTGCAAAGGAAAGCAGAAAAATCCGTAAGAAATAATAATGTATCTTGCAAGAGAAGGCACTCTTGAAGGATCCTGTCTTCACAACCCTAAAGGATATGCAAAGCAGAGCATAAAATCTAGAATTTACCATGGTATCAGTGTGTTCCAATGAGCAATGCAACCTTAGTAACACATCAAATTCCTAATCCTAGCTTCTTACAAAAACTATGTATCTCAAGGGATCAGATCGCTCATGATTTCTTCTCAAAAGCAAACATGTCACAAGTGTGGCAGCTCATTAAAAAAAAAACTCAACTGATTATTCAATTCCCATTAGATCTTTCCCATTGGAAGTTGGACAAAGAAAAAAAGGACACCGAACATTGCATCATCTCCCCATCAAACCCCTAAGTGTCCTCAGAATCTCAGAGCTCCTAGAATAGTGTACATACTCTCTTCCAAACTCAAATTGTCTGACAATTTCCTTCAGGATCCTTGAAAACTCACAACAGAATGAACATGCCACAATGACTGCTCATACAATCTTTAGACTCTATCATCATATCCCTTGAACTGGTCCCTGAATTCTAACATCAAATCTTCTATCAAATTCCTGAAGCTCATAGCACAGTCGAATTGCTTGCTATAGGGCAGAAGATTGACGATCCATAATGAGGCACTTTTCTCCAACTGTTCACAAAACAAGACTAACCACATTGAACAATTCCTTCAAAATTCTATCCTTGAAAAAAGACTTAACTATTTTGTGTCTGATCACCCCCATCATCTATCTCACAAAGACATCACCGTCATGGCATGCATTGCCACCATTTTCCCGCACCACAGAATCTCCAGATTCAACCATTGCCAAGCTCAGGGATCCGCATTCACAGCAATGCTACTATGAAACCGCTCCATCGCAGGAACCAATTCAGCAGTGCAGCTCCATTGAATTACAAACATTAAACACACATAACCTACAAACAAACAGAAACAACCAAATGCAGAAAAAGAACAATGAAAACTAGACTTTCAATGTCCGCCCCTTTTCATGATGAGCAACTGTCCCTTAATTTGGCACTTTCTGCCAGTCACCCATCATGCATTAAAGTTTCCCCCTTCCATCCATCCACATGCACATTGAAAATTCTTGACAGTAGTTCTAGGTCACACCAGTTATGTTTCTGGAACATGCCCGGTAGAACCCCTTGCCACGTAACAGAATGGCAGATTGCCTTACTCAGCTTGTCATGTCCCAAGGTGGAACAGCCCCTACCAGGAACTTCCATAGTGAGGGACCCCATGCGGGGAGGGAGGCAACAGCCCCATCAATCATTAGATAAAGTAAGGAAATACAGGGGGGGGGGAGGAAATGCCACCGAATGGTGGCATCATCCGTCCCCAGAATGTTCATATGAAGCCACTCATTTCTGAAGTCTAACTCGATGCTAGCTTGAATGTCCGGGTCCTTGGTGGGCCGGTGAGATCTAATGGCCTTCCAAGAGGCCATACCGACCTCAACGGTGGCCACCCAGGCCTGGGTGAGAATCGCTTTGAGAGAGTAATTGTCATCAAAGTGTTTTCTACATCTTTCAGTCCAGAGGCGATAAACAATGAAGCTACGCAAACAATGAAGCTACGCAAGATGTCTAAAGCCTGTCTGGGGTAGGCGAAACCGCTGGTGTGGTATGCGAGGAGCCCCGGGGGGTCATCCTCTTGCTCGATCGCCGCTTCGCCCAGCAGTGCGAAGGGCCAAGTGATGTCCAGTTCGTGAGGCGCATGCCATTCCGTCCAGATTTTCTTGAAAGCTTCCTAAGCGTGTTGCGCCATGGGACAATCCAGGAGGCAGTGTTGAGGGGTTTCCTCCATGTTAGAATTGCAAACTTTGCATTGTGAGGGAAGGCTTATTTGTTGGAGCCAAGACCCAACTGGGAGGCCTTTGTTGAAAACCAGCCAGATGAGCATGCCCACCTTCTGTGGGCGCGCGTTATGCCAGAGTCTAGCCGTCATTTGAGTGGTAGAAGTGTTTCTGAGGTTGAGGTCATGAAGGAAGGACTTCATGTTGGACGTGTGGTTCAATTTGCGTATGTTGGTGTAGCCCTTCTTGGCGATGTACCCGTAGAAGGGAACATCGCCCAGGGGCGAGGTTGGTTACCAATGCCATTCTCCGGGGTCCCAAGGTAGATTGAGTATGAAGCTTGCGTTGAAAATCCAGTATAGAAGAGGCGCCTTGCCTGGTGCTGGAAGCTTTCTGGCGACCTTGAGAGTTGCTTCGGGATTCTCTTGGGAGAGCACTCTGACTAGGCGGTGCTTGGCTGTGGAGATTTTGATGGTTTGGTTGGTCGTCGTTTGGATGCGGCCTCTAGACGTGATCTTTTGAAATTCAAGCACTGAGGCCGTTTTGTCGGCTAGCTCGAGGACAAGGTAGACCCAATCAAGTGGGCTACCCGCTCTAGGTGCTGGATTGGCTATCCAGTCGCCTACGCGAAAGTGGCATTCATGTTCGTCTAGGCGCCAGGGGATAATGGATGTGATCGTCTCCCTGTTCAGTCTATTGGAGGGATGATGGCTCATTCCCAAGTCCGTGAACCCCTTCCAATCTTTGGTTACATCATTCCAAATGTCTTTGACTCGGAAGCATCTGGACTGCGCAAGGGCGTTGCCTTCACTCACGCCCCCCACTCCTAACGGGATACCTCTGGAGTTGAGGATTGATGGGTTGCCAAAGAGAGGCTGCTTGAGGACTTCGTCTGAGTTGGTCGGGTTGAATTTGATTAGGCCGGGCCTCACGTTCAACCAAGTTCCAACAATGCTCTTCCACATAGAGCATTTAAGCCTCTTGAGCTTGGGCGTGGCGAGGAGCCAATTCAAGTTGGGGTTTGAGGGGCCTTTGCCGTGGATTGGGAGCTTTGTCTGGTCGGCGTTGTGTCGCATGAGCTCTTTCCAGGGTTCTCCGTTGGGCGCTAAGCCCCTTATGAAGAGTTTGGCCAGCAATGCCTCCGACTGGGCTTTGGAGTTGGTGACGCTAAGGCCTCCTTGGGAGGTTGGGAGCGTCAGGGTGTCCCACCTGACCTTGGCGCAAGTAGGCGCCTCCTTGCTTCCCCATATAAAATTCCTAATGAGCCCTCTGGCCTGGCTACACATTCTGGGATCTGGATTCCAGCATGCGGCCAGGTACCAGATAGACGCGAGTAGGACCTGGTTCGCCACCATGATCCTTCCCGTAAGCGAGAGCTTGTTGTTGCTCCAATTGATGAGCTTGCTTTTGAGGGCGAGCATCATCGTGTTAAAGTTCGCCTCGGATGGTAAGTGGAATCCGACCTGAATCCCGAGGTACCTTGTACCTTTCCCTTTCGGGATCCACTTTAGACCTTCGTCTTCCCCTCACTCCCAGGATTTTTCTCTTTGGCTAGCCCAGATGACAGCCAATTTGTGCCAATCGACTTTGGCTCTGGACGTGCGGCAAAAGGTCTTGAGGACCTCCTACGCCTTGTCCATGTTAGCCAGGGTGCCCTTCAAGTAGAGGGCTGTATCATTAACGAAGGTCTGGTCTCTGATCAGACCACCTCTAGGGAGGGAGAGGCCTTCGACCCCATGATTGGGGTCGGCTAACATGTACCCCAGAACATTAGTAACGAGAATGAAAAGGTAGGGTGCTAAGGGGCACCCTTGCCTTACAGACCTCGCAAGTTGGAAGTCGGGGCCGGCTACCCCATTCACTTTGATGGTGGAGGTGGCCTCTCGATATAGGGATGTAACCCAACGGACCCAGGTGGGGTTAAAGCCCAGTTTGTCCAGGGCCTTGAAGAGAAAGTTCCATTCGATTCTATCGAATGTTTTCTCGAAGTCCAGTAGAAGAAGAACCAAGTCTTGATTGCTTTCATCTGCCCAACCTAAGCCTTCTTGAGCCATGAACACGTTGTCAAGGATGCTCCGGCCCTCCATGAAGCTCGTTTGATTGGGCCTGATGATCTCCGTGAGGTCCAACTGAATCCTGCGAGCGAAAGTCTTTGCAAGGACTTTATATATGCTACCTAGCAGGGTAATGGGCCTCTAGTTATTCAGTTTGGTTCGGTCACCTGATTTGGGGACGAGAGTGATCAGACCTTTGTTGATGTGGGCTGAGGTCGCGCCGGCTCTAAGCATCGTCGAGAAGGCATGGAGCAACATCGGCGCTACCTCTTTTTCGAATTCTTGGAAGAATTCCATGGGCACCCCGTCGTGCCCTGGAGCCTTCCCTTTGGGGAGGGCTTTGATGGTGTTAGTGATGTCCTTAAGGGAGAGGTTTCTAGTCAGCCTCTCGTTCATAGCTTGCATGACTTTGGCCAGTACTGTCGCAACCCTAGCTTTGGGCTCACGACCAAGGCAAAGGGAATTACAAGGGTGCGGGCTAAAGGGAAGCCCGGGAGTTAAGCCAAGAGGATGCCCGGGAGTCAAAGTAAGAGGAAGCCCGGGAGTCACATCACATACTCCCGGGAGTGTGAGAAAGTGTTAGAAAGTGTGGGGGAGTGAACCCTCACACTCCCAAGGCAACTCCCACTTTGGGAGATGGAGTCCCGGTGGACTCCCAAAACTTCAGAGAGTAATTATAGGGGTCAAACCTCAATGGATTGTGGCGTTCTTTATATCATTGGAAAGCTCTTGAAGCGTAGATGTCTAAAATGGGCTCGCATTGCTCATTCAGATATCTGAAACACAAGTGATGGCCAAAAGAAGGGCCGGGAGTCGAATTGCCAGTTTGACTCTCGACCATTAAAAGTCGGGAATCGACCTCTTCCCGATGTTCGATTCAAGAGTGCGACATGGCGTTGGAAAGCTCTCGACGAGAGCTACAACTTTGCTTCAGACCGCATCGCAATCCAAGGTCTGCTCGAAAAGTTATGGGGCTCCAAAGTCCCGGGAGTCCCATTAGGCGCGATTTCGGGACTCTCACTCGGGAGTCCCGGGAAAAATAGCCATTTGGATGTGGGCTCTGTGGAGAGTCACAAAGTATACTATAAGGGGGAAGGTGCTGGCTTCCCCCAAGTCCGAGCCGTGGTGAGTCTTGTGTGTTCGTGTTGCCCGTGGCTCGTCTTAGCACTAAGGGTGCTCCAACTATGCACTAACCACTTTGTGTGGGTTGTGTGCAGGCCCGTGTGAGTGAGTGAAGCTTATCAACTCTTCCTAGTCCCATCCCGGAGCTCCAACACACCCCTCTACCCCTCAAAGTGTTGTGAGCTAGGGAGCGTGCTCCGACTCCTTCCTTTTCCGCTGCTTTCTACTTGGGTTCACATTTGAGCCCTTTGAGGAGTTGGGAGTGCGTAAGGTACACTCTTCTAGCAAACCGTCTGCGCTTCCGTTGTGCCTAGAACCAGCGCGTCCGAGGAATATAGGTTTGCATAGAAGCTCGTGACATACAAGGTGAGGTCGCTTTGACCTGAGACTGTGCCCTCCTCGGTTTCCAGCTCACGTAGGAGGGTGCTCTTTTTCCCTATGCGGTGGAAATTGAAGAAGGCCTTGGAGCAAGTGTCCCCATATCTTAGCCATCTGGATGCAAAAAGATGTTGGTTTTGCTCCACTGAGTTCTGAAAGATATCTGCAAGTTTGCTTTGTGCGTCTGAAAGGATGCCTCGCACCTCAACGTTCATTGGGTCCCTTTGAAGCTGGACTTCGACTAGTTGAATATTTTTGGTGCTTACTCTGACGCACGCACCCTAAGCACGCCTTTTCGCCTTTGAGAGGCGCGCGTTGCACGACATTACCTGGCCGGTGGCTGATTCCAGCCAAGCCGGCTAGTCGAAGTCCTGAGAGGGGGCGGTGGGGGGGGGGGGGGGGGG
>Ga0116227_10006887_pt1 | contig 22671 bp, 18 predicted proteins | sample S1TSphgellanicum_FD_89693 | JGI IMG/M metagenome (GOLD analysis project Ga0116227, IMG submission 89693) | Host-associated microbial communities from peat moss isolated from Minnesota, USA - S1T2_Fb - Sphagnum magellanicum MG | ecosystem: Host-associated > Plants > Peat moss > Unclassified...
CCAAAAATTAGTACCTAAACCAATCATCATATCGGTCCCTAAGCCGTTCTATTGCTGGAACGGCTTGGCTTCAAAACCGTACGTGAGGCTTCCACCTCATACGGCTCCTCTCAGGATTTTTCCATCTCCCCGCTCATTTTCAACATGGCAGTGCTTGTCTAGGAGTTGAAGGTTGTTTTATATAAATACTCATAAAATTCTAAAAGTTTTTCTCGCTCTTCAAAAGCCCACAAAAATGGAGTTAATGCTCCTACATCCATAACATCTATGTTTGATTGGGTTTTGGCAATCGTCCTACACAAGAATTCAACACTACAAAAGATAAAAGTTGGGTCTTCAACTACATTCACTAAACTCTCTAAGATGTTAATTTCTACACACCACCAACAAGGAATGGGATCCTAGATTTTGTCAATAGCATAGTTGTTAATAGATGGTTGTGATGGTGGTGGTACTCTTGTCGGTCCAAAAAAGAAGGGGATGCATGATTCTAAGGTGACATCTCCATTCAAACCCAAAAGATTGAAATTTTCATCTTTTGATAAAGCTTTAGAGGTCATTGAAGATGATGGGAAGTTGCTAGTTCTAAAGGTGACCTCTAATGAAGATGAAGATGTAAATAGTGGGCATCCAGAATTAGATCCCCATGACACTAGCATGAAGTTTGATTCCATTGATCCACCTTTTGAATTTTGTCCCCATCCCTCGATATCAATGCAAGCCACTAATTTTACTGAAGTTAAACAATTTACTCCCCCTCCTCAAATTTGTAAATCTATGATCCTTGTTCAAACCACCTTTGATGCTACTTTATCAGACACTAATATTTGCATCTAGCTTAAACCCACTATTACCAAAATTTCTATAGAACTAGGCCCATCTACTTTGCACCATTCTTCATCATTGACCTAGATCATTTCTACTAGTGATGCCAAGCTTGATGTGGCAGTTAATACTCTTTTTTCACCTTCCTCGTTGCTTGTTGATTCCAATCTATTTTAAGAAAAAATGATAAAAAACAAGGAGGAAGTTCTAGTTTTGGAACATTCTACAATCATATTAGAAGCAGGAAAAAAGAGGCCCCAATTGAACTTAGCAGACATTTAAGGAACTCCTACTTCATCTGGTGGAAATGGAAGCAAAACTATCACAAGATTTGAAAAGAAAGCAACAAGTAAACCAACTACACACAATTTACAAATGGTGTAAAGACTAGAGCTAAAATGGTGACAAAAAAATAAACATAAATATTCAAGTTATATGTGATAGATGTGCCAAGTTGGATTTAGGGTAAATTAGGTTGTGTAGTACTCACCCAATTTTAATTTTTTTATGTAGTTGTTAATTGAAACTATTTGTAGGGAAAAAAATTTGTAGTTTGATTTTGAAAGTGAACATTACTAGGCCTAGATATGATTAATGAGTATCATATATGGTTGGATTATTTAGTAACAAAACATTTTTTGCTATTTTTGTTATGCTACTAACTAAACATTCAAAGTAAAATTGGATTCATTTGTGATCATACAATTGATATTCTAAAATTGTGTACTTATGGTTTATTTTGTTTGATGATAAACACTTTCCTAGGAAGGGTATATCCTAAATCGTAATGTCAAAACACTTTCAAAGTCATCCGATCAAATACCATATGTAGGATAGTTTCAAGTTTCTCAAACTGTTACAAATGTATGTAACTACATGAGAAGCTAAAGAAGACCCAACAATTGGTACTAAAGTACATGTGAAGAGAATTTGATGTAGTGCAAAGCTTGTTGGACTTGTGGAGCACACTAGCATTGCAAGGCGCATAATCTCAAAATGCCCAGCGCCTTTCTTTTCTTTTCCTTGCTCCAATAGTTTTAGATAATTTTCCTTTGTGTTTGCAAAATTCATGGTAACATGGAGATTAAAATGAGTATATGGCTCAAAATGCAAAATGAGGATTGGAATTACATACTAAATAGTTAAATTTAACATCCAAAGTGATGAAGATTAATGTTGTGTTTCCTATGAAAAAATGTCTTGAAATTATATAGTAGTATGGACATGGACAATAAATAGAATGATTTGGTTGGACACTTGACACTTATGGTTATTAATATCACCTTCTAGGTCCCAACAAGTATTGACAACTAAAAGAAAACCCTATTTGATGGGAAAACAAAACAATGGAAAGAAATGAAAATAAAATAAAACACATGGGACTAGAAGTCCCAACATAAAAACAACATAACAATAATTACTTCTTTTCTAAAAAGGAAAAATCGCCAAATAAAAGTCTCAAAAAAAATCATAAAATCATGAATTAAATGTTTCCATTGTTGCCATTCAATGTATTGCTTGTAAACTACCACCATGCCCTACAACCCCCCATGCAACATCATTTCCAACTTGTAATCACACCTAAGGAAAATCTCAAGAAAAACATGGATAATGTATTAAATAACAAACATTGCGAACATTATTCCCACTACTATTGGCATGTCTACCACTTGTAAACTACCACAAAGCCCTATAACCTTCCATACCCTCATTTCCAACCTACTAGAAAGTCATTTACCTTCTTGCAACACATTTTCAACCCCATTAAAAAGGTGTTTACCCTCATGCAACCCATTTCCGAAGAGTATAAAAATCCCATTTGCACAACTACCTAACCTAATTTTTTTTTTAACAAGCAAGCATAAAAGTGTAGGGCAATAATCTCCACAAATCTCCACATTTTTTATTGCAAAATAAACCCAAATAAAAAGAGGTCCTTCCCCTTTTTTTCCCAAATTTCCTCTAAAATCCTCCAATAACATCTCTAACTTATTTTCCAAAAAACATCACAACCATACAAAAACATGAGGAAGATAAGATGGGAGGATGGTCCTCCAAACAAGAGTTCCCTTCTTCTAAATATCCTAATCTTCTCACCTTAACTCTCTTACAAGTCAACCATACTCCCCAAATGAACCTTTTCCTAGTGGTAGCTAGTTGGCCAATTAACTAATCAATACTAGTTAGTTGATTACCTTTAAAAACATGGTAACTCTAATGTTGACTAATCCTAGAAATTAACTTGCCCATCACCAATGGTGCATCTTGTTGCACCATAAACAATTTAATGTTTTCTAATCATAGGTAAATTTTTTAATTGAGTGCAAAACATGCTTGATGGTGTTGTTGACAAAAGGAAAACTAGTTTGGCTCCATTTTAAATGGCATATATGAAAGGTGTTTATACATACATACAATGTACATACACAAGTGAACACAAATATAACATGTGTGTTGATAAAACATGAACATTGTTGGCTACATTGGGACAACCATGTGCATTGTAAATGTTTGCCCACAACAACCATTGTTCATTCCCTTTAAAATGTGTCATCTTTGCAACTAGTAGTAATAGTGAAACCAAGGTGTGTTTTCAAATGGTTGGACTTTTTACACATATACATTTTTCCTTTAGCCTTGATTAAGTTTCAAATTGAAACCCTTTCTTTTGTGAATGAAATGATATCCAAATTATTGACATTTTCCATTCCCCATTGTTAGGAACAAATGATGATCAAAATTTGTAATATGATGCACAGACACAACACAATTTCCTTATGTTTTGGAACTAAAAAGTTTTCCCTAACCCTAATATCTTGTTATTCTATCACTTTGCCTCAACATTTCATTTGATTGTAATGACTTGTCATAAATGGATCATATCTTACATGACAAAATACATGTACAAATTTGCATGAAAATTGTACCTTAGATGTAAGGTTGCAACCTCACAAAAATAATAAAGAATGGGTTTCATCAACACAATTTGAAATTAAACTAAAGATTAATTTCCCCAACAATATTGTGGAAATATCATGAAAATTGCAATAGTTTATGCTCATGTTATCTTATATTTAAAATGAAAAGTTACAATGAATCACATATTTCTCATAAAAAAGTACAATTTTGGATCTTGCATTTATTAATTAAATATGTTTTTTTTGTTTTTAAAAAATGTAGATAGGCTTAGAATTGAAATTTTCATTGTAATCTAAATTACATATGATAATGATTTAGAGATTTGTAGACCGTTTCATTTTTCATTCAATTTATTTCAAAATTATTAAGGAAAAATTATATAATAAGGAGTGGTAGCCATCCATTAACTCCTAGATGACTAGATAGTTTTATTTTGGAAAATAATTTTAACATAATTTGTTAAATGTTTGAATTGTTATGTTCACTACCACATTTGGCTTGTGCCCAACAAAAAAAAGAAACATGAATTTCATGGACACCTATTTGTGCTTTTAAAAAAATTGTTAAGATTTATAATGTTTAGAGGTAGCAAAAAAAAATTTGGGAATTTTTAGTGATGTTGTGTGATTTTTCCTTTTTAAAAAAACCCTTGGTTTTGGTTTTGAGATTTCAAATTTTTTTGGAGTTTTCCAAATGTGGATTAAGCAAGGTTTTTCCAATTTCCAAACCTTTCAATATTAGTTTTGGCACATTTTTTAAATTCAAAGACCTCTAAGCTTAATTTTAAAATTGAGTCCAATTCCATGTACACATTGCACACTCCCAAATGTTAAAGATTGTATAAATACAAAGTGATCTAACAGGTAAAAACTAAGGTTTCTATAGGTACAAAGTTCAATAACAAATTAAAAATATATATTTTAACTACAAAGTTTAGCCTAAATACTTTTCAACTTTTCCAAAAAAGCTTGCCTACCTAAAGAACCTAAACATGGGTTCAATAAAAAATTTCATTATTTTGATTATGGTTTTGGATCCAGTAAAAGGATAATTCCACAATCAATTTCTTGTGTTGGTTCCAACAAAGCATATAAGCTTGAGTCCAAATCATAAGAATTTGAACCCCAACTTGAACATTGTAAACCGTATATACTCACAACATTGGTTTTTACCATGGTATGAATGTGAATGTGAGTTCACCCAAAGCAAGATGTGGGACTAGTCTTTTTTCATTTCTTACATTAAACTCATAATTTGTAACTTTGCAAAAACATAGATGTTGAAGTTACAAGGCATACTTTCACATTCAATACGCAAAGGACTTAACAATCATAATCAAATTTCTTTTTCACCTTAATCATGTATTTTTTAAAAGAAACTAAGGTTATTGAAATTTTCAAATTTTGATAATTTGTGGATATTTTCAAATGGGTTGTTAATAGAAAAGGTGGAAGCTTTTTTTAATGCAAGAAAATGGTTGTGAATGCATAATCCCAAGCTTTTGTCTGAAAAAATAAGGATTTTTTTTCCCAACCCATTTCATAGGAGATTGTTGAATGTATAATCATACTTATAGGGGTGTAGTCTTTTTAGATTTTGATTGTGCCACATTGATCATGATTTTTTTTATAAAATTGTGTTTAAAACAAATAAATCTAAAGGTGGGGAATTGGGATCAAATGCTTCAAATAAAAGATCTCATATAAATATGCAAATTACATTTTACATTTTGGTTTTTAAATGATGATATTTTTCAAAAAATCAAAGGAATTTACAACAAAATATTTACATTTGGTTTTTTCCCCACCAAGATGCAAAAATTTGACACAAAAAAACATTGAATGCAACATGTGGACCCATGTTGTCCAATTGTATACATGTATGGAACCTTGTGAGAAGGGGAAAAACTCTTTATTAATTTGAGGTTATGTCAAAAAAATTATAATTGAATATAATGCATATTTTAAAAATAATATCCAAACATTATGACACCGCTTACATTAGCTTTTATTTTCATTATAATTTATACTTATGATTTCTACAATGTAAAAATAGTAAAATATGTAAATTATTATTTTGAAACATCTACAATGGAAAATAATGTATTGTAATATTTAAGATTATTTTGCATGAAAAATTGTTGTAATGATCTTATAATCTAAATTTTATAATAATTAAAATTTTAAAATGGAATTTAATTTAATAATTAAATTAATATCATGTGCCTTTTCATTCCCATGTACACACTAAAAGAAATGAGTGAAATCATTTTGAAAAGGTGTTTGAATGAGTGGTCATTCCCATGGTTGACTATGATGCCATGAAATAGTTTGGGGATGACCACTTAATAAATCTTTATCAAGATTAATGATTAGCAAAAAAAAATTTAAATCATAGAAGATTGCTGATTAGGATATGTGATATGGCATTTTAATCATATTTGGTCTTGATTAATTGTAAACACACAAAACCTTTTTAAATTCAACTTATATAAAAACAATTAACATAGTGTATGTTGTTAAATGCACATTATAATATATTCAATGAATTTTGAAAGGAAAAAATGATACATGTTTTTAGCCTAAATTTAAAATTTAATTTTCATTGAATACAAATTATTCAATATTTCCCACACCTTAAGACCAAAAAAATTTGAATTTGTTTCCATTAAATTAAAATTCAATGAAAGCTTTCCAATAATACTAATAATGTCATGACCTTAACCTTGGGCTCATGAACAAGACAAAGGTTTGCAAAGGTGCAGGCCGAAAATGAAGTTCAAGAGTCACATTTCATGCTTCCAAGAGTATAGGAGAGTGTGAAAGAATGAACTCACACACCCCCAAGTGGGCTCCCATGGGCTCCCATTTTGGGATTTAGAGTCCCGATGGACTTCCAAAATTTTAGAGAGTAATTTTAAGGGTCAAAATTCATTGAATTGAAAAGTTCATTATACCATTGGAAAAATCTTGAAACATAAATGTTTAAAATGGGCTCACATGACTCATTTGAGTAATCAAAACACAAGTTATGGCCAAAAAAAAAACCAGGAATCAAAATGTCAATTTGACTTTCGACCACTAAAAGTCGGGAATTGCCCTAATTTACTTACATGCAAGTGGCGTGACACACATCATTAAAAAGCTCTCAATGAGGGCTATAATTTTTTTGTATATTTCATTTCAATCAAAGGTCTGCACACAAAGTTATAGGCCTCCAAAGTCATAAAAGTCTCAATTTCAAAAATTTCGGGACTTCCAACTTGGGAGTCCTAAGACAAAATGGCATTTGGGTGCAAGCATCGTGCTAAACACAAAGAATACTATAAGGGGGGAGGTGGTGGCTTCGCCTAAGTCTAAGCCCTAATGAGTCTTGTGAGTCTGTGTATGCATGTGGCTTGTTTGTGCATCAAGGGTGTTATAACTATGCATTAACCAACTTGTTGTTTGATTTGTGCAGGTGTGTGTGAATAGTTGACTCACTTGTCACTTTTCTTAGTCTTTATCCTAAAGCTCCAACACGGCCCTCTTACCCCCAAAGTGCTACGAATTAAAGAATGCATCCCAATTCATTCTTTTTCCACTATTTTCACTTTTGGATTCACATTTGAATCTTACGAAAAATTTAAAGGTGTATCAAATAATCCACCTCAATTTCATTTTATTTAATTTTATTTAATTAGTTTTGAATGGAAATTTTATTCAATATTCAATAACTTTTACACTATAGGTCTAAACATTATGAAACATTCATTAATGCAACCCATACTTGTTAAATGTTTTTTGATGGTACCAAGAACATGGCATGAAAAGGTTTAATTTGAGAAAAATTTCAATGTGACAAAACAAAACAAACCAATTACCTTTTGTAATTAGTCATATTATGAAAATATTTAAAATGATTTCAATGGCACATTTGATATGAAAATCAATCAATCACAAGTAGATTAGCCATAAAACCTATCATCCCATAATCTACCTTTCAAATTTTGCCCAAGACAAAAAATAAAAAAATAAAAATAAAAACCATATTCATTTTATTAGACTTTTAAGTGTTTCTCAAATATTTCAAGTTGCAAATCTACATATTATTATTCATAGTGTAATACAAACTACCTGAAAACACACTTTGTATTATTATATTGAACTATGAATCTAATATTAGTGTTACATGAATTCACAACTAAGTTTTCACACTACTATTGATGCTAAGTGTTTTATTTTATTTGATTTTTGGCAAATTTTCACAACTTAGTGAACTTTTGTATTAAAGAAATAAATAAACCATGAAAAGATAATGGTTTTCAAGCTATTCTTTTCACCATTTTTCGAAAAAATCAATATCAAAATCACCATATCTAGATTTAAGTAATGGTTATAAATCACCAAATGTAACAAAGTTTTGCAAAAAAATCTATTATTAAATCCTTTTGGGGTTCTTCAATACTTAGCCTACTTGAGAAATATAAGAAAAAAAACAATGGTGACAATCAAATTGACAAAATGTCAAAATATTAATATATTTTCATTTGCCCCTTGAATATTATAAAACGAAAAAAATAATTCCATGATCATTTAAATATTTCATGTAATCACTTCCACTTACAATAATATAGATTGGGTTTAATTGAAAAATAATAATATTAAAAAAAGAAAATATGAAAAGGTTTTTGCTTGAAATTGTCACTTGAAACTGCCATCCAAAAAATGTTGCTTATGAAACCTAAAGTTGTAACACCTAATTTTTTGTTTCAAATCTAAAGTTCAAGTTATAAATTAGGCTTATAACCAAGGTAATTTTCCTAAAATATTATCATTTCTAATTTTAAATTATAATACCCAATTTTTTTGTTTCAAATATAAAGTTATAAATTAGGCTTATAACCAAGGTAATTTTCTAATTTAAAAGTATAACACCTAATTTTCTGTTTCAAATCTGCTGAACTGTGGGCTGAAGAAACCTGTTGATTTATTTTTTCATCCATAATCGAATGAGAAATTATGAAAATACCTAACGCCGCGGATGGATGAGGAACTCCAGGCGTGGATGAATGAATAAATCAAAATTGGAAGGGAGATTCCGTCTCGTGGATGAAATCTGCTTCCGATGTGTGAGCCAGACAAGTGCGCGCGCACATGCATTTGTTGTTGCGTTTCTCTCGCGGTTTCTTCCACCGCTCGTGAGCTCCGATTCTGCGTCGGCCATGGCGGCTCGCGCGTTCTGTTCACGGATTCGTACTCGTATTCCTGCTTACTTCATGGTACAGACCTTATACGTTTTATACCTTTATCGGTTGAGCAAACCGAGAAGAAAATAGAGAGGATTTTCTTTCGATTGTCGATGATGATGATGATGATGATGATGAGGCGCTTCAGTTTCTTCGCTTTTGTCTTTTCGTCGGTTTCTGGTGTTAAGTGTAAGGATGGCTGATTATTTTTTATTGCAATCGATGCGCTGTTGAGAAGATCGGAATCGTCTGAGATAGGTCTTCAAGTAGGAAGGAATTACGCAATTCGTGGTGAAGGAACATTTGCGATCTCTCTCTCTCTCTCTCTCTCTCTCTCTCTATTTGGCTGTGGCTCTCGTAAAGCACGGAATTCAGACACGGCGTCTGTCTATCCGTCGCGCTCCATCAATTTCATAATGCCTCTAGATGCGCTTTAGGACGTTTCGTAGCTGTCGCAATCCTTGTAGGCTTTAGGAAACTGTTTTCTTGTTCTCGACGATGGCTTCCATACAAACTAACCTTGTCGGACAAAGGAACATGTTCTAGGTTTTGGTAAATCGGATGCCAGTCGTAGGTCTCAGTTTGGAATTGTAATTACTGTCCTGCATCAGTCGGTATCCTGTGCTGCTCGAAGAGCTGGATGATTGCTTGAGTTACGACTTCCCAGAAACGCCTTGAACCCTAAACCTTAGTGTATCAGTATGAATAGGATTATCTAAGCTCTTGCAATAATTGTTATGGATGATCAACAATAGTGCTTTTTCAGATGGCTGAGTAGTAGAATTGTGGTGGAATGAATGAATTGACTCTGATGTCTGCAGGGGGAGCTGGAACCGGGTCAAGGAGGTCTTAGAAGGCAATTCCTCTGTCAAACTGAAAATGGTCGTGAGGCAGCCACCTCCTGTGCACTAGAAGGTTTAGGGCTTAACTGCAAAATTGTCGGATCTGTTGACAACAAGACTGTAGTATCACATCCGATAGATGTTAAAGCTCATACATTGCATCAAGTGCAAGGTCCAGTTACAATAAGAAATCTAGCACTGAGAGGTAGTTCAACTGTATACAGTTGTGAGCATCTGGGATCTAGTCCATTTCTTGTCCATGAAACAATTAAAAGAAACAGATTGTGGATCTCACACTTGCCAGATTCAGAGGAGAGAATTTGTTTTGGGTCCACATTGAGTAACCCATGTGTGATACAACAATGTCTTGTGGATCAAAAATGGCGAGGAGCAAGACAAATATGCTTGCTTCCACATGCTCATCTGTCAAGTGGAGCTTCTAGTATCACTCGAGTGCAGTCACGCTTGTATGCAGGTAATCCAGCATTGAGCTCTATACAGTCCCAGTCTTCTTCAAGGGAACACCTCACAGACTCTGCTGTGCCAAATTCCCTCATAGAGGTAAATGCCCTTTTCATTGGTCCTGTCTTCTGATACAAGACATGCAGAATTACTTGTCTGGCAAGGAAATTGTTACAGTGTGCCTGAGCAGTAGTTTGTGAGGGTTATTAATTGATCTCAGCCTGTGCTCTTGGAGGCAGAATTTCTTAGTTTTGAGTCTGGGAACTCTGTACCTTGTAGGTGATCTTGGATCTAGAGTTCAAATTATACTTTCATTTGTCCCTCAGAATCATGTACGTGCCTTCAATTTAGGTCCCTTACTAGAGTATCCCATGGCACAATGTGAATATCAAGTTACAGAAGATGGACAAAGTTTCAATTGCAACATGTGCATTTTTCCAAGAAATGTACAAGGTGAAACCTTGTTTGGAGATGGTGTAAGTCTCCAGTGCATTTCAAGCTGCAGATTTATTGAACAAATAGCATTCTCACAGGCACCTAGGAGTGATGCAACAGATTCAAAAAAGTGTAAGTGGCTTCTTGTCAGGAAAAGTAACAGAATGCTTTTGAGTGTCCAATTTGAGGTGCTTATTTAAGGTGCTATGAATTGTGGTGGACAGGAAAAGCTTTCTCCTGTGCTGGCAAGGCCAGACTTGTTGATAACCCGCAATGTGGAGTGGGCAAATCTTGCATTTGGCTTTGAGCAGGTGGATGTTTGTTGAATGTTTGAGCTTACCTTTCAGCACTTTTTAGAGTGAAATTTGCTTCATGACACTTCAGGCAAATAGTAGGGAGTGAGCTGCACTGACTAGAGTGTTGGGTCTATATGGGCCATCTCTCCATCAATTGTTGCTTTGTCTCAACCTCTGCATGCACATGACAGCATGCCATGGGTTTGAGTAGTTACATGTATTATTGTAGATGAGGTAATCTAAACTCTCAGGGGGTCAAATTGTGTTATACATTTGTTCCTTGTCCCATGTGCACTTTGCAGCAAAACAGATACGTCATTATGGATCCACGCCAGCCACAAGCTGTGAGTGAAATTCTTTTCTTTCTGGTGACATGATTGTAAAAGTGCCCAAGTTTTGGGTGCCCAACTGTAACCTTTCGCTATGTTGTGGTTAAGAGGCCTATGTGTAATGTTATCTATATTTTGCAGTGGTGGCACTTCAGGAGTCTGCTTAATCATGACCCTTTTATCACCTTTCTCAGCACAAGCACTTGAGAAGTACTTGCAGGCCATAAATAGCTTTTTATGTGTTCATCCAAGGCATTGTGAGCTGGGGATTTTGTTGTATGTGGGGGTACAACAATTCTGTAAATGAGGCCTATTGCCAAGGCAAAGTGTGGGGAACTAGTGATCCATGTACAGTAAGCTACAATTGTGTGCTGGATGTTGCAAAACAGCTGATCTAGCACATATCCGCTTTGTGATGTCAGCCTGTTGGTTTTATAGTTGAAGACAGCAACATTCTCCTACGACAGGTTAGTTGGCTGCTCTTCAGAATATTGTTATACCATTATATTGTTGATACCTGATGCAGTACATTTTGACTTATTTCAACTTATTGTCAGCCCTCATGGTGAAGGTTGATCTGGCTATTCACCACAGTGGCACAAGAGTCTAAGGCCTCTTCAAAATCCTGAGGAAAATATAGCCTTATCTAATATTTGAAGAAGTTGGCCGTTAGCATCTGTGTTGATTAATTGGTGAGTTCATGATGTGTGCTTTTAAAAGGAAAAAGATTTTGACCTTACTAGAGTGTATTCATTCAGTAAACCTCACTTAACACAAGAAAGCTTCTGTGGTAATTGCAGTTTATGCGAACAAGGAGACCATTTACTGCATCTGTAATGGATGCAGTGGGTAATGAAATTTTGCGAGTGAGATTCAATGCCCTCACAAATAAATATTTGCATTTTATCAAACAGCAAAACCTCTTTTTTTGCACTATGAAGTTGTAACCTGTTGCACAACTGGGGAACTGTCGTAAATCTAGTTAGAGGATACACTTATTGGGCTGTCTGGTTTACTGTGCATGGTGATGTGTTCCTTCTTTTTTCTATTGTTTCCAGGTTCGGAGACCAATGTTTCTCATCAACAGCTCAATCTACATTGAAGTTGATGGTGAAGTATGTTTACTAGCAATTGTGCCATACTTATGCAAAGTGTTTTGGTTGTACAGACTCAGTGATAATAATAAATTGCACAGCCTTTTTGAGACTGGTTCCGTCAATCTGTCCACAGAATGGAGTTTGGCCTTATCCTTCTGTGATGCACTATTTGGACATTATAGGTGGACTCAAAACTTTTTATCTATGTAGGTTGTAGGCGAATGCCACAGGAGGTGGCATCTCTGGAGGCGCAATTATGATGTATACTTGGGGTATTCTCTTCACCCCATCTAAATTAAGTGGTATTATTTAACATCAGGATTTTTATCAAAAATCTTCGTTGACTTTGGCCTGTTGATCAGTCAGCAAGGGCACAAAACAGTATGTGATGAAAGCATGCTTCTGATCCAGCATCATGAGATGAGGGGAATCATCAGAATTCTGTAGTTGATGCCTACAGCTTTCAGTTTAATGCATGCTTGATGAAGCAATTTCATCAAGCACTTGGATTGAAGGTTGCTCCAATTCTGTTGGGTGTATTGAGGACCTTAAGCCTCTCTGTTGTTGTGAAAAGTTATGATTGTTGAGGATTTATGCTGTACATTTGAGTCCCATGAAATCTTAGCCACCTTTTAAGATGATTGGAGCTATGCACTGATCCAAAATTGCATTGTGAGTAGCAAGACACAGTTTGCAGCAGTGGAGAACCCAGGGTTCTGGCACTGGACTTTTACTCTGAAGGATCAAAATCAAGGAGTCTTGGCTGAAATTGACCGAAACTGGCGAGGTTTTGGCTATGAGGTACTTTGACAAGAATCTCAAGCTCTTTGAGTGTAAAATGTGTACATTTGTTTGAACTGACAATTCAAAGATCACTAGTTTGACATGGTCATGGAGGTTGTCAGTTTTTTTAGCAGCTTTAGATGTATATGAAAGAATGGAACCTAGTTTGGGACCAACATACTTGGCCTATTTTTGAAGCTTTATCTAGATTAGCATGTATTTACTTGATTAGGAGCTCACTTGCAACTTGAGACTCTTGTGGAATATTTTCTGGGACAAGAGGGGTTGTCAACAAGATAAATCTGCTTCCAGATTGACAATCATTTTGGTGGAACTTGGGGACCAGTTTTTGACAGATGCTGGACAATATGTGATCCAGTTTGGGGATACGTTGCCAAAAGGCATTCACCCTGCCTCACCAGTTTTGGATGAGGATGTGCAAAACCGAAAGCCTTTACTGTCATCAACACAAGGACAGTCAGGTGCTCAAGAGATGCAGCAGTTGCAGGCAGCTGCTACAGAGGTGAGTCCCCACATTCTTCTGGGTGAGCCAACTCTTAATGGGAATGGCTTCTGCCCCCTGCAAAAAAGTACTGCACTACATCGTCCAGCTTTTGTCAGTGAATTTTGGGGCTTTAGCTTCCCAGACATGTACAAGAGTTGTCCCCTTACTACCATGCAATGCAATTGGAGATAGGCTTCTGAATGCTGTATACAGTGGCTCAAATTTTCATATTTGACATGTGTCTTCCAAGTCAGTGCATGACCATTTGAGGCTTTGGGAGCCACTGTTGGATTTTACACTACCAGATTTTCTGTGCTTTGAATTGGTGGCAGGCTGAGGAGTTAAGAGTTTCACGTCCCTTGAATTTGGTAGAGAGAGCAGTTGCTTTAGCCTTGGCTGTGTCCCTTGACAATGACTATTTCTCCAGACACAGTCAACCTGGGTAACCGCTTGTCCTTTTTTGGATGGCCTTCCTTTACTGCCTGTAACCTTAACAACCTTGTAGTGTCTTGAGCAATTCAAGATCTTTTGACATGAAATAACTGATGGTTTTGAGAAGTACACAGTTGCATTCAGACCCTGTGCTGTTCATTTTTGTGAAACTATGTTGTGTCTTCTCTACTGTGGTTGAAGCTTATTGAAAATAAAAATCCTATACAACAGTCACAAAGGTGTCTGCAAACTAAACCTAGTATGCAAATTCTGTGGCCAGAGCTGTATGTGACTCATGTTCAGTGGGGATTCGTTCTATAGGGTGGGCTTCCCAATGCCAATCCCATTTTTTGGAAGTGAAGCAACATCTGAGGATCCCACTACATCCACTAGCCAGTCTGAAACAGCCAGCACACCACATGCAGGTAACTATTTCATGTCTGTGAAATATGTTCGCGAATGATTCAGCTGACTTTCAGTAGCGAACTTCAAAGATAGGTGCAATGTTGATGGAGTTGCTATTTGGATCCTTTTTGCTAGGTTATGGAGGTGAGTTTGGGAGATCCAGTGAAGATGAAAATAGGACAGGGGAGACGGCCAGTCCCTCCTCTGTGAACAATGGTGAGGCTATTTCCGAGGAGGATCCTTACTTTGGTATGTTTGACGATCAAAGTCCAGGAGAGCCAAACAGTGACTTCTTGTTTGATGATCCAGAGCCACCTGCTGAAACAGCAGGCAGTGACTGGGGATTTGGTGATTGGGAAGAATAACTGATATAAGGGAAATGAGTAGATGGAGGCACAGGAAAATCAAGGTTGTTTGAGAGTATTGGGAAATAAATTGCAGAGGAACAGGTTGAAGCTAGAAAGGAAGCCAAATAAGATGTGTCCATAAATTTCCAATGAGCAATTGAGATATACTTCAACAAGAGCTCTTAGACTAGTTCAGTGTTTCACACACCAGGTACACAGATAACAGTTAAATGTTTAACCCCTTCCTGTCCGAGTGAGATGTAGTTTGTCAAATATGTATGTTAGAAACAGTTTCATGTCATCTGTATGGTCTATCATTACCCCATATTTCTTTATGGGAAGTAGACTTCTCCTCTTATTGGACTAACATACCATCAGATAGAGTTTGCTATTTCATATTATGATATCTTGGTGTCCATCCTCTCTTTTCTGGGTTTTGATTGGAGTCTACTCCAAGAGGCCCTCACACCTCTCCACCATGACTGGAGTGACTTGGAGTTGTGACAAGTGCCTGCATGGCACAATTCCAGCTGCCTCGCCTTGTTTTGTCTCCGAGGCAATATGGCATTTCGTGCTCTCCCAATGTTCTAGTACACAGTCATCAGGCCTACCTACCCCTGACTCAATCAAAAGCTTCAGGGCATGCCTTTTATTCTTCAAATATGCATTGACTTGTGCTTTGAATTCCCAGAATGACAAATCATACTTGACATACTCTCAGTTCTCATGTAATCTACTTTTCACCAAATTCATCGAAACATGGGGCTGGGAATTAATGTCGTCTATGCTTGGATCTAGAATGCCACAATATCCTTGCAACATGTTAACCCAAATGTTGCAATGGGCGGGTTTTGGCTTTCTAGAAGAATCACATGTTGCAAAAAAAAATGGCTTCTACCTGTTAGCCTTCCTGATGATAGCTTGCATGCATGCTTCATTGATTTATTGCCCTTTGATGATAGCTTGCCTGTATGCTTCATTGATTATTGCCCTTTGTGCCTTCTGATGTACAACAATGCAACCTTTTTTTGACATAGTAATAGTCAAGACCTCATGATCTGCCCTCATTTCAAATTCAGCCTTTGTTGGCTGCTGTCTTTTTTGGATCAAAATATGATTATGCTCCTATGACTGTAGCTGGTTGGGGCAATGAACTCCCTGCCATATGTCCATGTTGCGCTCCTTGTTGTCCCATTTAGTCTACCCCTAGTGATGCTAGGGTTTGCAATGCTTGCATAACTTGGATTTGTTGCAATGGATTCCATTGCCCCATCATGCTGAAGGTCAGAAAGCTGCCCAACCCTCCTTGCAATCTAGCACACAAGCTCACCAAGTTGCTAAATAATACATTGTTAATTAAACTAGGCACCTGACCAGCTTGAAGTCCAACATTCACAATAGGACCACATTGCAAATAATTCATATCATGGGCCCTTCGACAATTTACACCACTAGAAAGAATTGTAGCGGCTACATTAGGCATGGCACCAGAAACAAATGCAGGGCTATATTAGGCATTGAGACACCTGATTTACTAGTCTTAATAATTGCCACCACTTGCACTTTACTATGAGTTGTGGTAGCATCATCTCCAGGGTCTAACTCATCATAGCCTAAAGATTCTTGCCCATCAACTTGGTCTGCTTCAAAGTTAGTGAGGACATTGTTCCAACGAGAATCAACATCATCTAGGGCTACAATGTTTGCTTTGTTGGCAATTGGTTTTGGCATTTTCTTGGGAAAGGATGATGCTCTCATTGTCCACATGTACAACTCCTTAGAAGTTTGCCTTTCTGCAAACATGTGAAACATGAACCACATGCCCAATTGCAAATGTACATATCCCAAACAAACAAGTTATGTAGTTCTAACCAAGAAAAGTTCAATATGAATGCCTTTATGAAGGACTTTCAACAATACATATGATTGCAATAATACATTGTCCTCATTGTGAAAGATAAGAAAACAAGAAAGAAACTCACCACACAAGTAATGTACCTTTAGCCATTATCATCAAAGGTGATTAGGTCAACTAACTTAAATGTTGTTATAGTTACCTTGCAAATACTATGACTTGTTAGTAAATCTAGTCAGGAAGTCATGACAACATCCAACACTTCATCAAATAAGGTAGAATGTTGACAAGTTATTGATGAGGTTCAACAATAATTTATCCAATTCCCAATAATTGTATATGATATCTAAAACCCCAATTGATGATCATCAATTTCAACTGACATTGACACTCTTTGCTATGTATGGAGGTCTATGCATAGTAAAGGAAGTCAATGCAAAGTTAAGAGGAATAAAATAATAAGCAAACCATAAATAAATCAAAACTCATTTCCCTTGAGGAAAACAAACCTCCCATGCTTAAGATAGACCTCCCTTGTTCAAGACAAATTTCCTTGGAGCAAAACAAACCTTTGATGTTCAAAACAAACTTCCAAATCACAGTTATAAACCTATAATCAAGAAATCACATATCTTTTTAACTTTGCAACAGCTCCAGGGGGTTTAAAATTGTTTTCAAGCCCTCAATGTACACCTTTTCAATCCTTTCTCCAAGTATGTAATATTTCCACAACCTTTCAAGGTGTTTGAACAACCTATTGCAAACCTTCTTTCACTTCTCTTTGCAACTTAAAAGCACAATTGGGAGGTTTACTTGTTCTTCTCAAGTCCATTAAACATAACCTTTCATATCATTTTCCAACTTTAAAACACAAATGGGAAGGTTATAAATGTAGACATGTTCAAGCAACAAACCTTAGATCTCACTTCTTTCCATTGTTAGAAATATAATTCATATCTAGTCTTCAAAGTAGATAAATGTGTTGAACATTCATCAAAAAGATGAATAGTATTCACATCATTGTAATAGTTAGATTAGGTTAAATGGTGATGGCTATAGTTTAAAAATAGCGACTACATTAAGTTAGGTGGTAGCTATTAGGGTTAAGTGGTAGCTAGGTTATGGTTAAGTGGTGGTTACATTAGGGTTAAAAAGTAGCTAGGTTAGGGTTAAGTGGCGGCTACATTAGGGTTAAGAGATAGTATATATTGGAATGGTTTTGAATAGTTTTTCATTTTCTTTTATCAAATTTTTGAATGCACACAAAAACTTTGAAGGTTGGAATTAATTTGTTACAAGTTATAGTTTCATGATTTGAATTTGTGACACATTCAACCCATGTGATTTATTTCCCTATCATTTCCATACAATTGCACCTTTTCATAAACGTCGATGTTTCAAACCTCACTTGTATTCTAGTTTTTCCAATAGGTTATGGGCCCACACCAAGCAAGAGAAAGAATATTATGTTGATATAATAAATAGTGAAGTCTTTTACGTAAAAAAAGATAATCATTTGATGAAGTTAAACGTTTTTTTTTTTAGTACCCCAAATAAGTGAAAGCTTGAAGAAATTTTTTCAAATGTTTGAAGGTTTTTTTGTTGATGTTTTGTTTTGTGACATATACCAACTAAACGGGAAAGATTTGAAATGAGATCTTCAAACACTAAGAAGTTTTCAAATTCAAATTTTCTTGCTTGCAATTTCATTTAAATAAAAACCATAGAATGTTTGTTTTAACATTTGTGTCAACAATAAAATGTTCATTTCCCAAATTGAGTTTCTGAAAGTTATGGAGAAGTTTGATGATGGTAATTATCACCTTTACATGAGTTTTGAAAGTTTGTTGATGGTAGTTCAACAATTTCAAATGATGAAAATGAAATGGTGGATTACAATGAGAATGTGACCAAGGCATTTGCACTACTTTGTGAACATCTCATAGATGTTGTCGCAACCCCACTTTGAGGGAAGTGTGAGGTCGCCACTCACACTCCCGAAAATGGGACTTGGGAGTCCTTCGGGACTCCCAAAAACTCAGAACGCAATTTCAGGGGTCAAAACACTTTGCATTAAGGTGTTTTTTATACCGTTGAAAAGGTCTTGAAGTGTAGATGTCCAAAATGGCTTCGCATGAACCATTTGGACATCTGTAGCACAAGTTATGGTTGAAAGAAGGGCCGGGAGTCAAACTAACAGTTTGATTCCCAACCACTAAAAGTTGAGAATCGACCCAATCCTGGTGTGTGCAAGTGAAGTGCAACACACCATTGGAAAGCTCTCAAGGAGAGCTACAAGTTTGCTTTAGACCTTGTCCCAATCGAAGGTCGAAACGAGAAGTTATGAACGCCCAAAGTCCCAGGAGTCCAAACCGGGACAATTTCGAGACTCCACTTTGGGAGTCCCGGGAAAAAGTGCCATTTGGATGCAAGTGTGGCGGAGAGGCACAGGGTGAACCCCTTGCGGGGAGGGAGGCAACAGCCCCTTCAATCATTAGAGAAATTAAGAAAGTACAAAGGGGGGAGCAGGCGCCACGAAATGGTGGCCTCACCCTCCCCAAAGATGTGGCCGTGAAACCATTCAGCCCTAAAGGCTTGCTCAATGCTAATCTGATGCTCTTGCTTCCTATTCTGACTAGAGGATCTAATAGCCCTCCAGGTGGCCATGCTAACCTCAGTCGTGGCTTCCCACGATTGAAGAAGAACTCTCTTGAAGGAGTATTGGCCGTCGAAATGCTTGCGGCATCTCTCAAACCAGAGATAATAGAGCAAAAAGCTCCTAAGGATGTCAAGGGGTTGACGGCGGTAAGTGAAACCGCCCGTGTGGTAGCTGTGAAGGTTTGGGGGGTCGTCATCTTCTTCGAAGATGGCTTCCCCAAGGAGGACGAAGGGCCAAGTGATGTGGAGGCGGTCGGGCGCCTCCCATTTGTTCTAAACACTGTGGAAGGTCTTCCAAGCTTGCCGAGCAGGGGGGCAATCCATGAGGCAGTGTTGGGCAGATTTCGGGAATCCTTGGTCACAGCCCTTGCAAATGGCCGGGATTCCCATGATTTGGAGCCAAGTACCGACCGGCAGTCCATTGTTGAAGATCAGCCAAGTGAGCGCCCCCACCTTGCATGGACGGGCGTTGTGCCACATCCTGGCAATGATCTGGGCAATGGTCAAGTTTCGGAGATTAAGAAGTTGAACGAAAGTGATGATGCTGGGGGTGTGTTGCTTCCTCCTTGCATTTCGGTATCCCCTCTTGGCCGAATAGCCAAAGAAAGGGGCGTCGCCAATGTTGCCCGTTTGTTACTAGTGCAAGTCTCTGGGATCCCACTGGAGCTCGGAGATGAAGCCGGACTCGAAGATCCAGTAGATTGGGGGTTTTTTCCCCGGGGGGGGACGTCCTTGGCTAGTTTGAGCGTTGCTCCATGGCCCTCTTGCGCAAGTACCCTGATTGGCTTGTACCCTTCAAGAGGGATGATGACGTCAAGAGAACTGGTTACTTGAATTCGGCCAGCGTTTGAGAATTTTTTGAATTCCTTGGCACTGGCGGTGATGTGATTCGTGAAAGTAATCTGATAGACCTAATCCGGTAGGGCGGTCCGATTAGATCCCTTTTTACTAACCCATTCCCCTACCACCGGCTTTTTTCTGGCGGTAGTCGGGTCCCAAGGAATATTATTTATAATAAGATTCCTATTTAGCCTGTTTTTGGGGTGGAAACTCACTCTGAGGGCTGAGAGGCCTTTCCAATCCTCTTCTTCCGAGTCCCAGAAGTCGTCAATTCTAGAGCATTCGGCGTTCGCGAGGGCGTTCCCCTCACTCTTGCCAGTGAGTCCCAATGGTCTGCCATCTTGGTTGGTTATGAGGGGGTTTCCGAAAACCGGTTGTCTCAGCGTTTCGGCTAAGTTGGTCGGCTCCGATTTGCGAAGTCCGAATCTCACGCTCATCCAGGAGTGGAGGATGCTCTTCCATAGGGAGGTTGGGGGCCATTTGAATTTAGTTGTCGCGAACATCCAGTTGATATCCTGAGTGGTTGGGCCCATCCCATGAACCGGAAGCTTAATCTGATCGGCTTTGTGCTTCAGAAGTTCCTTCCAGGGTTCTCCTCTTGGGGCGAAGCCCCTAACGAGGAGCTTAGCTAATAATGCCTCCGACTGAGTTTTCGGTTCAATGATCCCGAGGCCTCCTTGTGAAATCGGGAGGACCAGGGTCTCCCATTTTACTTTTGCTCTGGCATTGTCGGCTTTACTACTCCAAATGAAGTTCCTCACTACGCCGCGTATCTGGCTACACATCCTGAGGTTCGGGTTCCAGGCTGCTGCCAAGTACCACATGGAAGCAAGGAGAACTTGGTTCGCTACCAGGATTCTCCCCGTTAGAGAGAAATGGCATGTACTCCAATTGATTAGCTTCCCTTTGAGGGCTGAGAGCATTTTGTCGAAATTAGCTTCAGGGGGGAGGTGGAAACCAACCTGGATTCCCAGGTATCTTACCCCTTTTCCTTTGGGGATCCACTGGAGTCCCACCTCCCGGCCCCATTCCCATTCTTTATCCCTTGTGCTGGCCCATATCGCACATGATTTGTTCCAATTGATTTTCGCCCCGGACGCCTTGCAAAAGATGTCTAGTACTTTTTGGGCCCTTTCCATGTTTTCGCGCGTACCTTGGAATTAGAGCGCGGTGTCGTCCGCAAAAGTCTGGTCCGTAATTTTTCCGCCTCCCGGGAAGGCTAGACCTTCTATCCCGAAATGCGGATCGTCTAACATATGGCCTAGGACGTATGTCGCCAGAATGAAGAGGTATGGTGAGAGGGGGCATCCCTGTTTCACCGACCTGGCTAAGGGGAAGGTGCTCCCCTCCACCCCATTGAGCTTGATGGCCGACGAAGCCGATTCGTATAAGGAGCTTACCCACTTGATCCACTGTGGGCAGAAGCCGAGTTTTGCCAGGGCTTCGAATAAAAAACTCCATTCGATCCTATCGAAGGCTTTCTCGAAGTCAAGGAGCAGGAGGACCAGATCTTGGTTGCTCCCCTCGGCCCAATCTTGGGCTTCTTGCGCCAAGAAGGTGTTGTCGAGGATGCTCCTCCCTTTGACGAAGCCGGTCTGGCCGAGCCTTATCATGCTCGGGAAGAAGACTTGGAGTCTTCTGGCCAAAATTTTGTACAGACTTCTGAATAAGGTGATTGGGCGCCAATTTCCGAGCTTGGCATGGTCCCCGGACTTGGGGATTAGGGTTATGAGTCCTTTGTTAAACATCTCTGAGGTTTCCCCGTTCCTGAGCATCGCTGAGAAAGCTTGGAGGAGAGTTGGGGAGACCTCATCGACGAATTCCTAAAAGAATTTGGTCGGGATGCCGTCACATCCCGGCGCTTTGCCTTTCGGCATTGCGAAAATGGCATCCCGGATTTCTTTCAAAGTGAGATCTTTGGTCAACTCCTGATTTGTTTCGATCGAAACCCGTGTCGGGGTGCTGTCCCAGCACGCTTCTCGGGCTTCCAAAGTGCTGGGAGCGCTCGCATCCGAAATGTAGAGATGCGTGTAGAAAGATCAGACATAGTGAGCCAGGTCCTCCTGACCCTTGATCTTTCCCTCCTCGGTTGTCAGTTCTTTGAGGAGCGTCCATTTCCTCCCGATGCGATGGAAGTCAAAGTGACGCGCTCCCAAGTCATGGGGTGAAACACACTTGAGGGTTTCACAAAGTCAAGTTGCGGAAAGTTGAACTTGGTAGCACGCTCCCGGCTTCCAACTCTAGAAAGGGGTACAGGGTCGAATTGGGAGCCCCGGGATTAGAGTAGGAAAAGGGACTAGCTTAGCTTGTGTGATTCTGCATCCAAAAAAAACCAACCCCACGAGGTTAGTTTAGCATTCGGGACACCCTTTGGTGTTGGGACTTGCCACGGGCACTTGGACACACAAGACTCA
>Ga0116227_10006888_pt1 | contig 22670 bp, 13 predicted proteins | sample S1TSphgellanicum_FD_89693 | JGI IMG/M metagenome (GOLD analysis project Ga0116227, IMG submission 89693) | Host-associated microbial communities from peat moss isolated from Minnesota, USA - S1T2_Fb - Sphagnum magellanicum MG | ecosystem: Host-associated > Plants > Peat moss > Unclassified...
ACTAAAATTGTTGATAAAAGTTTCGTTCATATATATATATGAACGAAACTTTTATCAACAATTTTAGTGGTAACAATGACTTACACTTTGCCCCAAACCAAAAATGGAACCCAATTTGAAAATGATTTAGGTTCATCCCCAAAATTTGGCCAAATTGAAATCTTTGTCTATTAGTGTGCTAATGGATGTTGTTTCAAACATAATTTTGTGACAAACATCAAACGCTTAAGAAAAATAATTCATACTCATTCAAAATTTGAAGAGAAAATTTATAAAACCACATTGAGTTCACATTCCAATTTCCTTTTTAAAAGGGCAGAAGTCAAAAAAAAAAAAATTCAATTTTTAAGTGGAACTTTTTAAGTAGGTTTATATACACACAATTGGAGCTAAAGTTAGGTTTGTAAGAAGTGCACAACTAAGACCCTTCAAAACCCCAAATAAAAAAAAAAAATTTTAAATTTAAAAATTTAAAATAAAAAAAAATTAAAAAAAAAAAAAAAACAGTTAAAAGTTTTAATCTCAGAGTCTTACATGTGCAAACAATTTTCAAGTTGGTTGAACTTTTCGTAGCTTGGGTTAGGTACTTACAAACCTAAAGAGTAGTCTTCATATAAGCTACAACTCAAAAGGGAATAAAATACATTCATTACACACAAAGAAAGATTTTCATGAGATGGGTAAATTACTCACCAAGTACACAAAATTCACCCTTTTTACAACAAATGAATTTTGCAACAACCCATGGGATTACATTATATTCTGCCACATAGGGCCTAGACTATGAGTTCAAGCACAAAAGCCTTTTTAAAAAAAACCCTAATTCTGCCTTAAATGGCCTTATAGGCACCAAAGGAATCATGTCAATTTAAGCCAATTCCGAGGCACAAAAGGTGGGATTATGGACAAATTGCATTGTACTTGTTGAATAGTTCTTAAAAACCTACCAATACTTTCTGGCACCAATGTGCTAAGTCTTGATGCTTTTTTCAGGCTTTATCTGGAGTCTAGTTTAACTTTTAGTTGGTATGGAGCTAGTATGGGTATGCTGGTTCACTTTGGTGGTTGGCCCAGTGAATTTTGTTGGTGACAAAATTTTGACTATTTTGTGAAATTGATTAGGGTTTAGTGTTTAAGGGTGCTCTGGCCCCATCAAAGCTGGGTTTGTTACATTACTAGTATAATATATAATTCTTTGCATTATAAGAAAAAAAAATTATTTTATATTTTTTTATAATTTTAAAATTCACGTAATATGAATGTTTTAAAATTATTATTATTATTAAGTGAGTAGAGTCAAGAGTTAATTGGGAATTAATTAACCATTAGATTTGATCCAGGTTAGTAAGAATTAGATGCAAGGTGAATCTGATTTTTAGAACCAAAATCAGAGCTGGACTGGAACTAGATTCTCGTCGTGTGGGTGGAACTGGAACGAGAACCAAGATAGTTCTAATTATTTTTTTTACATGAATAGATGTTCTTCTTCATCAAAGTAAAAAAAATTATTTTGTCCAACTTTGTAACAAACACTACCCAATTGCATAATGCTAGATGGACAATGAATCTGAACAAACACTATCCAATTATAAAATGTTGGATGGACGATGAAGAATCGACAAGAAGTCAACAATCATCACTACGACTTGTCATGCCTTGGACAAATTTCCAAACACAGGGTGACATTTTAAACTATGATCATCTCTCTCCACCAATTGGGATGAATGGTGGAATTGAGAAACATTTTTGTCTTCAACTACAAACTTAGAGCAACAACAACAAGAAGGAAAGAAAACACAAGTGTGCTTTTGTCCTTTTCTCAAGGGCATATTTGGACTAAGTTTACTAGTGACACAAGTTGTTTGTGTGGGCATGGGTGGGGAAAAAAAGAAAAACCAGAAAAAACAGAAAACCCATAACACGAAGGAAGGAAGGAAGGAAGGAAGGAAGGAAGGACGGATTCCATCCCTTCCCCAATGTTGCCTGCTAATTTCATTTCCCTAGACACAAAGGGGATCGACAAATTATTGTGTTCTCAAATCTGCGACCTAACAGAAGTTTGCAGCAGGATTTAATTTATTACATTAATTTGACTCGTCAACTGGGAATTTTTCTTAGTAAAAGCTAGTAGTAGCAAGTTGCATGCAAAAGAGGGGGTCTTCATCCATTTCCTTCAATGACTTTAGAATGTGAGAGAGAGAGATCACATGAACCATGAACTACCCAGGTGCAAAATCAAGGCCACAATCCATCCACAATAAAAAAAGATCATCCATCAACTGTATAATTTACAGCACGTCCACTAGTAGATTTGGGATGTCAAGTATGAGCAGGTCATCCAACAACAGTAAAAATGGCCTCAACACTGTACTTTGGATGATGTATATTTGCCATTACATAGAGAGGAAATGTGTTTGGACATGATGTATATTTTGCACATGATACGGTGGTGGTTTTCACAAGGCCCAGAAAAAGAAAAAAGGCGGCTTCTAATTGGCCAGCCATATTAGAAATGGATCCGGTAGTGGTATTTAAACCTGCTTTCACAAGATATTGTTTTAATTTTGTCATGTGTATGGGTGAGTTTGAGGAAACAATCAACATTCTATGTTGGATATGACAAACGGAGGTAGACACTCCAAATTGCCCATGTGAGAGCAGTTCCACCCGCACATTGTAAGAGCATGTTTTGGATGTAGAATAATTAAAACTTGTTGATTTCATTTTTTAAATGATTTTAAGATGACATATTTGCACATGATGCCATGGTTTGCAAAAGGCACTACAAAGTTTAAATCCTACTATGGATTGGTTAGATTATCTAATTGGGTTCACTTGCTTTGCTATTAGAGCATCTCCACCCCATTAGGGCAAACAACTCCTCTATTTTAGACTAGAATAGAATCCTGTTTAATGATCACTGTGCCCACCCACAAAATGTGATAAAAGTCCCTTTAAACTCTCAAAGACCATTTATCTCTTTACATCATCTGGAAAAGTAATAGTCATTGTCCAAATCCATAGGTGAAAAAGGCTTTTAAAGCGGTTAAAATGACCACTGCAAAATGGACCATTAATACTGGAGAGCAGCAGGATTTGTGCTACCCTGGTGCAAAGATTTAATGAAAAGTGGTGTTTGCCAGTGTGGGGGTGGAGATGGTCTTAGCAAAACTCCCATTTTCAAGTTTATGGGGTGAGACTTGAGACACTTAAATAAGTAATAATGGATGTAAGAAACAATGATGCAAACCTAGATTCCCAATTTCCGTGGACCTGCTCCAAATGTTATGCACATAGAGTGCTCTCTCTCTCTCTTGTAAAGGTCCAGTAATGAACTATGATCGACTTCGATTGCTTGATCGGGATGTGTGGCCCATGCGATGGATGGCTTTCAACTAATCCTCACTCTACACTATCCAGAATTTCATGATGATGGATGAGGCGAGGAGGTCGAGAGTTAATAACTTGTACACTACTTTGGATGTGGTACACAATCATGGCACAGAGTGTGGGTGGTGGATGTACTCTTTGAGCAACATTCCACACTCAGACAAATTGTTGCTGTCACCCAACAAAGGTTCTCATCTGGACTAATAAATACATCATGCTTCTTCTCCAAACTCGTTAACTTCAAGTTGGATGAGGAAGAGTTGCCCACATGAAGGTCCCACATTGATAGTCAAGAATGATTCAACCAAAATCCACCTTGTCATGCTTGCATATTACATGTGGGAGGTACCTGGTAGTAGGGAGTTTATACCTAGCTAGCCTCTCTCCCTCAACTGTACAGTTAACCCTGGGTGCTTGATTTTCACAAAATCTAAACTAAACTTGGCCCATGGTGGATCCCCCCTGCATTCATAGTAGAGGCCCACCAGGGTTACTACATCTAGTAGTTTAACTCAACTTAAGTATAAGAAGTATGGTACTAAACTCTCCGCTCTAGTATGGTCCTTCCTTGTGTTGGTGTGCAATGGTCATAAGTCGAGTAAGTAAACGACACATCCAGGCATCTGAACTTCATTCAATGAACTCGGTTACATTCCAAGCTGACCCCAAAATTTTGTGTGCACAAAGTATTGTGGGATTCTTTTTTTTTTTCCCTTATCTGCCCTTAGCCCAATCCATTTTTTTCACAAAAACTCTTTGATGAATGATGCTGAGACACACTTTTGGCCCATTTTATGCAAGCCTTTGGGCATGCAATGGGCACCTAGGGCAGTTAGGGAAAAAAAGAAGCTATGTGCACATATTATATTGAGGGGGGGTAAACCGACCTTCTTGAATTCAATTTGGAGTCCGGAATAAGAATCCCAGGAGGGTGGTGAGGGTTACATAAGACAAAATCAGATGGGTCGGGTGTTGAATTTGTCCAAGAATATTGACTGGGTAATGTTACGGTTTCTACAACAAATTAGTTTTTGTCCCCGGAAATCGGTTCCATGAGCATAACTAATTAACCCCATGGACCCATTCATGGGCATAATGGTTGTCCCTTTGTCTAAAAAAATGGAAGGCTGTTTGCTTCTGACGTAATGCTTAACACATATGAGTGGCAGTGCCCCCATGGGGTTGATGTCCCTTAGGGGCTAAGAGTGCACTCCCCTGAAGGGCTTGTGATAAATTATCGATGTCCCTTAGGGGCTAAGAGTGCACTCCCTTGAAGGGCTTGTGATAAATTATGGCTTTCGCTTATACTTGGAGCATCGGTCATACATCTGAAAAATCTGATGCCTGCCCAAGCACAACTACAACGCCAAATGCTCCTTTGGTCGCAACTAGTTTTTGATCCGTCAATTTGTAGCTGAAAATTCATAACAATTTTGGGCTAATCATTTACTCTTCATAACAATATTGAATGGATTTAGGCTATATGCAAACAATGAGCAAATTGCCCATTTTGCCCACTCTTGGCAATCAGAACAAATTGGCACCAGTTTGAAGTCAGTTCCAGCATGAGACCCATTCATATTCAGGAAATATGAATAGTGTGGCTTGTTGCCATTGACCAAGTGAGAACTTGTCACCCAACTAATTCCTCCTTCCAAAACCAGCCTTTGTAATATTAAATTTGCAATGACAAAAATTTGTCAAAATTCAAAATATTTCTTACACCTTAGGTCTAAAAGTGATGATTTACTATGAAATTGCCTCCATAAAATCGCACTAATTGAAAGCTTTCCAAACAATAGCAAGTGTATGCCCCCAAGTTTTGTCAATTTTTTTAGTTTCTATATGGTTGAATTTTCAATGACAACATTGTTCAATATTCAATAACTCCTGGTTAATTTCAATAACCATAGGTTTAACCTTACAAAACCACCTCAGGTGTGCAGTAGGGGTGCCATGGTTTTGGGAAATTTCAATGTGACAAACAAACCAAACATAAGTAAACTTACCTTCCTTAACAGATAGACTAGTGTGATTTATGCCATTGGCCCAATAATTGTGAACTCATTACTCAACTAATCTTTCCTTTCATAATCAGTTTTTGTAATTTAATTAAAACTTTCAATGACAAAAACTCCTCAAAATTCAATATCTATCATGTCTAAGGTCTACAAATTATGAAATCACCTCCAAGCAACTTATCAAGGGCTTTCCAACAATACCAAGAGCTTGCCCCAATTTTTCTAGTTTTTAAAAAATTTAAAAGCTTTTATTTGAAAAAAAATGTTAAATATTCAATAATTCTTGTAATATAGGTCGAAACATAATGAAACCACTTCAATGCACCCATACTCATTGAGGGATTTCCAATGGTATTGAGAGTGTGATGGGGGCATTGTGATTTGAGAAATCTCAATTTGACAAACCAACAAAACAAATAATCTACCTTCTTTAATAGATAGACTAGTGTGGCTAGTGCCTCAGCCCAAGTGTGAATAGGACCTTGACAATAAAGCTCAATTGTGAAAAAAAATAAAAATTAATTAGAATGAATTTACATTGATGAAAAACACTCAAAATTAAATCTCTCCACCCCACCCTATGGTCTAAAATTTACAAAATCACCTCCAATTTATTTGAGGTTTCCAAATGCCAAATGTGTCAAGGGCTTTCGAACAACACTTTTAGCTGGCCCCAATTTTCCTAAGATATTTAGTTTTGATTTTTTTGAATTCTTTTTTTCAAAAAAATTTCAATGTTCAATAACTCTTGCATTGTAAGTCTAAACACCACCAAATCACCTTGGTACACCCTTACTTATGAGGCCTTTCCAAGAATGCCAAGAATGGCCAACAAGGGGTATTGTGATTTGGGAGATCTCATTATGGCAAATAAACAAAGCAAACAAACTACCTCCTTAAGAGAATTAAATGTGCAAAAGCATAATATTTAGATGTCTTAGTGCCATGGTCATATGAAGAAGAATCATCTCACAAGGCCCTTGAAATTAGGATTTTGTTTCCAACTTGAAAGTGGCATTGCAATTGAATTATGTGGCTCCCTATGTGCGACATGAGATGGATCATGGCAAATTCATCCATCAATGTGCAGAAGTAATCTCACTTGCTTGGGCTGATGGAAACAACCAACACATGCTAAAATGTCTAGCCTCAGATTAAAGGCCAACATTCCGAGTGAAGAAATGTGAACCAGTGTTGGTCAGTTCCAGGTTCTGAGTTGGTTCCATGTCTGGTTCTAGTGTGTAACTTTGCATGCATAACCGCTTATCAAGAAATGCCAAAACGGCTTTATGGTTTTTCCAACCTACATGGGTGCATGTACTAAAATAGCTGGTACGTAGTTCTTGAATCTCATGCTCATACTTGGGATCCCTATAAGAACTTTTGTTGGGCCATGCCTTTAGGCAACATGATTGATTACACACATTCAATTGAGACTACAACACCTTGTTGATGCTAGAATTAGCTTCAACGTAACGAACATAAACAACAAGTGGTCTTGAAGTGCACATGTGAAAGAGTACTTGGAGCAAGCTCCACCCATACTCAGCATGTGGCCCTCCAACAGTACATCTTACATCCAATCCAATCTGCCGAGCTTCTTCATGATTCCCAGGGTCCACCCACAAACATGATACTACTAACACCGTACCAGGTGTGAGTATCACTAATAACAAACCACTTGAACCAATCAAATCATCTGGCCAATTATAACAAGAGTTGGATTGTGAAACGCCTTTTTGCTTACCAATGCATCCTATGTAAAATTGCTGACTCGAAGCCACATTTATGATGCTCCAAACTAGCTGGATAAATAAACGCTCTTCTTCATCCAATATCGCACCACTAGAGATGCTCATAGTAACTTAGAATTAGGTTTTTAAAACCCAAATACTTTGGACTTAAAGCTCTAGAAGTAAGGAAGGGGACTTGTAAATGATTTGATATTCCAATTATTTCAAAGCTCTACATCATTGTCATGCATCTCATTTTATTTTTTTTCCTATGTAATTTGGTTTAATTGCATTAAAAATCAAATGCCAATGAATAAGACATGTAAACAAGGTAATCTAGTATGCAATTAATATATTTCAAAACTAGTGAAATTCATGCTAGTATCATGACATGCACCTCATGCATATTTGTACACCTTTATTATTGTTTAAACCAATGGGGAATCTGAAAATGAATTTAATCCCAACACCTCTACTAGATTGATGCTATATACAAATTAGAAGAATCAAACTGGTATGTTGAAATGGACATACCTGCCAACATTGGAACACACCTATACAATAGCTTGTGCATCCTTGGTAGTGCACTTGGAAAGGCTTTAGTAAATTTGGCGCAGAGTTGCAAATAGTTTAAATTTATTTTTAGGATGGGAATCATGGCTTTTTTTTTAAAATTGTGGTTTCAAATTTTTGGTGAATTTTTTTCATTTTAAAAGAAAAAATGGTAAAATTTACACACTAAGATTTGAAAATTTCCAAAAATTTCCACCAAAAAAAGCCCTGAGAATATGAACATTGATATGTGGTAAATTAAGAGCTGAAAGCCTCCTCTTGTACATCATGACTTTTTTGCCTCTTGGAGTTGAGATTTATTTAGTTGCAACATTGGGTTTCTTATCATCCATCCAAAACTACTTCCAACACAAGATGTCTAACTCTACAGTGAAGTTGTGATTAAGTTTATATATAATATACTCAGTTTAGCTTTGTGTAGATAGAAACAAGATTTGTAGAGTTTGCCTAATTTTTAAATTATTAAATGCATGGAAGACGGAATGTTCATTTTTCACAAATTCTAAATTACATGTTCTTTGTTCATTAATCATCCAAGTAACAATTCTCCCCCAATTTTCAAATATTAATATTTTGATGAAGACCCAACACAATTGGAAAGCACAAAAGCTAATGTGTTCCATTTTAGCACTCTCTTAACCTTACGAGCTAGTTAGGTTCTTGTTGACTCTTCTCATTGAACTTCTTTCAACATATTTTTAAACAACTGGTATTTTTAAAAAAGGAATCTCAGCCATTTATCGTTTCAACTCACATCTTATTAAGAAAAGGTCCAAAATACATAATTTAAGTTCAACAAAAGGAAACCAAATCTAACCCATAACAGATCACATTCAAGGAGGGAATAGGCATTAGGAATTGGAAGTTATAAGACATTGAACTCACTTTGAATCCACCTCTTTTCTTTGTGCGAATCTTTTTAACAAAATTTGTTGCAAACTCAATGATTTTGTTCAAAAATAAAATCACCAAATTTCAAAAATAAAATCATTAAAAATAACCAGATTTCCATACATGGTTCAAGTAGGTAGCCCACAATTACATAAGAATATCACAATCTTTTGCTTTCATATTTTGTTAATAGCCAAATATAGTTAAATTGACTTACGGATGAGTGTCACCACAACTACATCACAAAATTGCAAAAAAAAAAAAACACTGATTCCAATACACTATTGACGTGACTCCCAATTTTGTGTCATTATTTTTGTTATTATAGGTATAATGAAGAAACTATTTATGTAATTAACTGAAACTAAAATGATTAAGAACATATTCCCTTGTGCCATAGATAATGTCTTGTAAGCTATGATACCCTAAGGGCTTTGTGGTTGTCCACAAAAGATCCAAAAGACTCTTTGAACCCAAGTCATTCTTTTCAAGTAGAAAACTTGGGGGGGGGGGGGAGAGAGGGTCAAATTATGTATAACTTCAACTTAAACCCAAATGATAGTGTTATACTAAAAATCAATGGGAGTGTTCCCTCCATGAGAAACCCAAAGTTTTGAAAAAGCACTTGTGGTGGGTTCTAGTAATAAACTCGCTCTAAACTCTAAAACAATGAAACCTTCCTATCTTTTCAAAATAATGGACATAAATTCATATGAGCATAACCATCCTTTGAAATCCCATGCATGCATAAAGTGACCCAACATTGATAAAAAAATTTAATTCCATTGGGATTAATATCAATGCCTGAAAAGGTCAGCAGCTTGTTGTACCAGAAAAACAATTGTTATAATACCCGACTTCAAGTGAACAATGCCATTGCTAACTTTCAGTTGCATTGCTGACTTCTGGATGCAACCGAATGCAACTTGAAAAAACTTTCTTGTCCTCCTCAAACTCTTCGTCGGGATACTTGCAAAACATGAACAATATCTATCTCCAGATTCAAAAGTACACACTTACTTGGGGAAACTTTGTACTCCACTCCACTTTTGTGGGACCTGCCTTTTATATAATATTAGGGTTTATCTTTTTAGGGTCTTTTTTTTTTTGTTTTTGGTCCACCAAGTGCTCCATGACCCAAAAAAGAAAGAAAAAAAGGATTTCATTTCATGATTTCATGTGGAATGGTGGATGCAGCAGCTTGACTGGGTCTAACAAGCTTTGGAAGATGCAGAGTCCCAGTACCTTAGCCTAATGACCATTGGAGGGGCACTCAGATCGTGTGCATAAAGAGGGAAGTGTAAGTAAGTATACTTGTTGTTCCCCCTCAAAACACTGAGCAAATTGTGTGTGTTTTTTCTGTCTTTGTGGGTTTTTCAAGAATGGGTTGTTGTCGGGTCTAAACTACATTTTCTAACACACAAACATGTTACAGTTTGTCTTTACTGTCTTTCCTCGGGCGGTTCAGGCAATGCCATCTCTGGCATTGAAGCTTAAGGACCAGTGGCTAAGTCTGAAACTATTCAAATTAGCACCAGGCTAGGAAACTCAGCTGAAAATGTTCAGGAACTAAGATAAGCTTCAACTTTGGTTTGAGGTTAGTTTAATTGAGTGTTTGGATCTTCATTAGCAAAGAGGACAAGGTGAAAGCATCTTATGAGTTATAACTTGATAGTCAATTGATCCAAAGTGAGTTGATGTTGGGTTTCACCTTGGTAACCTTTCCTAATTTTTTGAAAAAGAAAGGGAGAGCAATTCTGTAGGTAGTAGGTGGGTAGAACAATAGGTGATTAGGTAAGTAGATGCAATGTAGATGGTTAGTATGTAGGTAAGGGTTACCCGGTTGTTAATAAGTACGTATTCAAAACATCAACTAAGCTAAATTTTGGAATCAAATTGGAAGTTTGAGTTCATCTATGCATCATCCATACACAAGGTCTATGTAGGTACTTTTTATAGAGCACCTTTAGTTTCCCCAATGAAGACTTTCTTTGAATCAAGTTGTAACATTTGTTCCAAAGCTCATCTTATTTTCTGAGTCTCCATTAAGCTCCCCATGTTCACAAGCACCTTTGTTGAAAACTTTCCACTTTGACACAAGTTGGGGGAGTGTACCTATGTGGTGTGGACTCATATCTCTAGGCTTTTCATTTTCTTTTTGCACACCCCACTCCGTTCTTTTTTGACACTATATCTATGCTTCAAAAATATGCACTGTGACTTCAATTGGGTTTGTTACTTTATTCCAAGAACATTTTTGACCTAATTGAGATCCAAATTATCTTATATTGTGTTTATTCCTTTATTTCAAGTGTATTATTTTCAACCAAACTTAAGATCTAAAATTATCTTGCAGTTTTTTCATAAATGGTCGTTATTGTTCACATTCTCCATCTTTAACCAAGATCATTAGCTCTTTAGATATACAATATTTTGCAATTACATATCTTCTTCAACTGCCTATTCCAATTGTGTTATCACATTGTTTTGAGGAGATTGGCATTCAATACCATGGCCAATGGATAAGGTGACCCTTTTGGAGGACCTATGTATGCCCTACTTCACTTTTGTACCCTTTGATTGGCAACCAATGTGTTGCCGCTCTTTTGTTTCCCCATCCATTGTTCGTCGTAGTAGTTCACTTTTGAGTGCTTTTACCCTTATGCATTTCAAAGCATCTTCGGATTCCACCTTCTTACTCTTTAGTTTCCCCCGTCCATTGTCCATCCTAGTTCACTTTGGAGTGCTTTTATCCTTATGCCTCTTTAAGCATCTTTTGATTTGACCTTCTTACTCTTTTGTTTCATCATCCAATATCCATCCTACTTCACTTTTGATGCTTTTATGGTTATGTCTTTTGAAGCATCTTCCAATTTGGCTTTCTTCCTTTTATGTTTCCTCATCCATTGTCCATCCTACTTCACTTTTGATGCTTTTATCCTCATGCCTTTCAAAGCATCTTCCGATTTGGCATTCTTACTCTTTTGTTTCCCCATCCATTGTCCATCCTAGTTCGCTTGTGAGCTGATTTGGCCTTCTTTTCATGGTTCTTTAAGCACAAGCATTTTGGTCCTCACTTAGTTATGGTCAACAATTAGCATAGTTCATTTGAGTGCTTTCATCTGTATGCCTTCCAATGCATCTTCCAATTCGGCCTCCTTTTGATGATTCTTTAAGCATGAACACTTTGGTTCACATTTGGCTATGGTCAACAATAAGCTAATCATAGTGGCAATATTTCTGACCAGGGTAAAACCGCCCATCATAGAACACATACTTATCACTGAACACCTTTCAATATTTTCCTCATTCCTTAATTAAATTGAGTGATTTTTGTGACACTGGATGTGCAAACTGCAGGTTTATAATCGTTCTTTGAGCATCAGAAGTAAAAGAGTCACAGAAAACAAAAGAAGAAGGATGAGTGATAGTTTGCTTCAATTTTTTTGAAAAAATAGCTCTAGACCACTCTCTAGATCCAGCCCCATATCTTCCTCATTTTTAGTCCGTTTTGAGTGATTAAAATCCTAATGGGTGCACCTACTAGGGCTTCACAAACCCTCTTTGCATAACAGATGCAAAGATGCATCAATCAAAGATTTGAAGCTCAAAATCCTTATCATTTTAATGCACTCATCACTAAACCCCATTACACCAAAGACCCCATATCTTCCCCATTTCTTTACCAAATTGAGCAATTTTTGAGGCATTGGAAGCGCTAAGTGGATGGCTACAAATGTTCTTTGAGCTTCAGAAGTAAAGGAACAATGAGTGAGGATTCCACCTCCTTTGAGTTCTTAAGTGTGTTTGCTCAACAGCCTACCTACCCTAACCCATCCAAATACACATTCCATTACCACACCAAATGTCATTCAAGGCAATATATTTTCTTCACAATTCAAGAAATTGGTTTTAGTGTGTACTACAATCAAATGCTTATTCTTCATTGCCACTTCAACCAACTTGGTAACATTTCAACATCAATACTTATCAAACCAAAACAAACATGACAAGAATGAGTGGGCACAATTTACCCATGGGCATCGCTCACAAAGTATCCACCTTTGGTGTGGATGGCAACGCTAGCTAGCATTTCTCCTCAACTGACTTCATTCACTCCCAATAGTGTGTAGAGATCATCAGTGAATAGCAAAATCTTCACTTCTACTCACAACCAACTAAACCTGTCAGCAAACTTGGATTTCTAGGCAACCCCTTATAAGTACTCAACACCACCCAAAATTGCCAGACTTGACCAGGAGTTAAACAATCATTTCAGCATGACGACAGAAGTGATGATCCATGATCCCACCCAACCGCAAAAAACCTCTTGCCACATCCTATATTTGCAAAGGCATTGCCCATTTTAGGCGTTGCCCATTTGAGATGTGCCTTCTCATTCCATGCCAATGTCGGCATATTTGTTCCTTTAATAGTTACAATAAGGAAAAAAAATCTTTGCTTCAGGAACCCCCAAATATACTGCCAGACTGTACATTCCTAGGTCCAGACAGTCCAACTCTGCAACACAATCTACAGCAAACACTTATCACACTCACCTAGTTTCTAAGATAAAAAAATCACCTTATCCATTGCCTCTCCAAGGCATATCACCCTAAGCATAATGAACTGTGTCTGACATGTTGCCTTATAGTCACTTGCGTAGACTATCCAGTCTTAAAATAGTTTCTGCCAACATGGGGAATGCAAAAGATCTCTAGAGAGATGCAGCTGCAGTTAACTTATCTTTCTCACGGTCTGCTTCAATCATGGACTTGATGAAAAATTCCCCAGCTTTGTAAGATGACCTCACCATTGGGCCTGATGCAACATAGCGGAACCCCTGGATGCAAGAAAACATGATCAACACAAAGGAATGAAAAATGTAAGTGTGGTAAAATTTCTCTACAAATACATCTCAAGGATGCTGAGCAAAACCTTACACCAAAAAAAAAGGGTCCCAACCAGTGAAGCATGGAGGCAACAGATGGTAAGAGACCCAAAAACCATGAACAAGTGAAAAACAGGAGGAAGGATAATAGAAGAGCTAAAGGCGAGGCACCAAGTTGTTCAGAGCTTCAATATTGAGTTGGAAACAAGAACTGAGTTGAAGCCTCAGCAATAACCCTTCTCACCAATACCACACCTTTGCAACGGAAGTGAAATTGTCAAATGGGGAGAGAAGAGACTGGAAGCTTTTGTTGTAATTGTCATCAGATACAGTTTGATTATTGCTAAGACATTAAGAGAGAGGAGGACGCATGGAAAGGAGTAGGAAAAGGAAGACTGGATTGGAGCCAGAAAAGAAGAGAGTTGGGGAAAGGCTCACCATTTCCAACCCTATTTTACGATACTCTTCAAAGGCTTCAGGAGTGATATATTCGGAGACAGGCATGTGGCGCTTAGTAGGGCGCATGTATTGGCCCAATGTCATCACATCCACTCCAGCTTCCCTCACTTTCCTCATTGTCTCCACCACCTATATCCATCCACTATCACACTGTCACAAAGACTTCCACTTACAAACAGCGAATGGATACACAGAGAGACACATCACCATTCCACAACTCAGTAATTCCTTTTGGGCATTGATCCATGAACTACAGGATAAAAATGCTACTTATGGAAGACTGTTTTTGTACACAAACAAATTGTTCCAGGGTGATGATGTGCTAACATGCTGAATGTCAAGCAGGAAAATTATGAGAACATTCTGTCCTGCTTGAACTCCTAAACCCTGCTTGGCTGAAATTCCAATACTCAGTCAAAGAGTGTTCATCACCTGGACAGGAGTTTCCCCACACCCAAGCATGATGGAGGTTTTAGTGAGGGTGCCAGGGGGTGCCATCTCTTTGGCCATTTGCAACACATGAACTGATTGAGTGAAGTTGGCGCGTCGATCACGCACAGAGGCTTGAAGCTCCTCAACTGTCTCAATATTGTGAGCAAACACATCGAGCCCTGATGTGGCCACTCTTTCTACACACTCAGAATCCCCCCTAAAGTCCGGAACTGCATCATATGTCACACTTGATGTTCAGCAGGACCACATGGAAGGAAAATACCAAACAAGACATATTGAATTCCCACAGAGAATCACTTGAAAGGCTACAATGCTCTGAATTTCAAGAAGAAGAAGAGGAAGGAGAGAGACAGAAAGAGACAGAGAGAGACAGAGAGAGACCTAAGGCTTCCACCAGCATGGAAGGCTTGCGGGACTTCAGGTGCCTCACAGTTTCTGCAAAGTGGTTACTGCCCTGGTCAGACATATCATCGCGGTCCACACTGGTGAGCACAACATAATCAAGGCCCCATGCTACTATTGCTTCAGCTACTTTCCTGGGCTCTTCTGGGTCAGGTGGAGGTGGTGCCCGTGATGTTTTAACTGCACAAAACCTACACCATCCCATTCTTGTCAAGCAAACCTCAAAAGTGGTCTGGTTACAAATACTGATGATGGCATTTTATGTCACCATTGCTTCTTGCACCATAACCATAAACCCTAAGCTCAAATAGCATCTCACTAGCAAACAAAAGGATGGCATCAACAAGCTCTTGTGAAGTGATCTAAAGCATGGCATCATTGACTTTTTACCGGCAACCGCGAGTACAAGTGTCTCCAAGTATCATGATTGTTGCTGTGGCAGTCCCAGTTTCACCACCTGTCCAGCATTCCCCGATATTAGGGCACTTGGCCTCCTCACACACAGTGTTGAGCTTCAGCTCCCGTAACTTGGACTTAATAGCTGCATACTTGTCACCACCTGGGATCACCATTTTCATCCACTCAGGCTTGGGTTTCGGAGCCTTTTTAGTGCCCACTTCAACAGAGTATCCCTCTGGACTGGAACTGGAGCTTGTTATGAAGTCCATGAGGCTTGGACCCCCACTGGATAGACGACTTCGCAGGGCTGCCAGTGTTGGCGTTGCTGGAGCTGACAACTCTGTGGCTGCTGCTTCAGTTGACAACAAGCTTTGACTTCGAAGGGTTGCCAGTGTTGGTGGTGCTGGATCTGACAACTCCGAAACTGCTGCTGCTTCCATTGAAGAGCTTCGCACTTGGTGACCTGCAAACCCCATAACAATTCCTCAGATGTCAGAAATTTTGCACCATCAAAGCATCCGATGCAAGAATGCTGATGGAGTGTCTCTAGAGTGTGTAGAGTGTGTGGAGCTTTACAGATATGTCCTAGGAGCTCCAGAAACTGAGAATCAAGAACAGAAAAAAACATGCAATCTGAAACCCTGTAAAACATTGGCTATAGAGGGGTTCATAGGGCTGTTACAGCAAGCAAGCATTACAGTTCCCTCTGCATGCATCAAAAGATCCGCATGTCCTGGCAGTTAGGGTTTGACACTAGTCGATGCTGATATGAAAGAAAATAATCAAGTTGTTCTCCAAAATCCATCGTCCAGAGATGATTATGACCTCTCTACAGCAATTGCCATTGGACAATTGAGCAATACGACCTTGTTTAGGTTCACTCACAGAGAGAGACAGAGACAGAGATGGAGTTCAAAGGCAGTCCACGTGACGACATGCGCGAACACTAAACCCTGCAAAATCTCCCGAAGAAAAGGGATCCAGATCCACAGAAAGAGTTTTAGCGCCAACCTCAAGAAGCTCAGGGGATGATTCTCACCAATGGAATTGGAAGGCGCATCGCCATCTTGAACTCCGACAGTGCTCACCGGCGACGCCTGATGATGATACGCGCGCTTCCATGCCTGTCCAAGCTTAAGCACTTGAGATTCTTCCGACGTCGCCAACATCGTGCTGCATCTGGCTGCTCTCGCTCCTACTCTACGCTGACAATAAGGCAGCAGAGCAATGAACCGCGATCCTCCCATGCTCCACTTCATCTTTTCCCTTGTCCCCGCCTCCTGCCTCCTTCAAGAAACCCCCCCTTTCTTTGTCTCTCTGTCTCTGTCTGTCCCTCTGCCCGTCCGTCCGTCCGTCTTTCTTTCTTTCTTTCCTTGTCCTTCTTCCACTGCTTCTGTTTCCTCTTCTACTTCTTCGACTGCTTCTACTTCCTGAATAAATTGTTCTTGTGCTTCTTCTTCGACTGCTTCTGCTTCCGTGTCCTACATGATATTGAGCAATCTTTGGCTGCTTCTGTTGTTTCCTCTTCTTCTACTTGTCAGATCTTTTTACTTCTGTTTGGTCTTCTTCTACTTGTTGTGAAGCTTCTTGTCGAGTCTTCCTACCTCTGTTTGGTCTTCTTCTACTTGTTGTGAAGCTTATTGTCGAATCTTCTTGCCTCTGTTCGGTCTTCTTCTACTTGTTGTGGAGCTTGTTTGGCTGCTGCTTCTGTTTGGTTTTGAACTTGTTGTTCCTGAGCTTGTTGAGCAAGAATTGGGAGATGCAAAGGAAGGAAAGAGGAGCAATGGGAAGGAAGGCAGTCAGGAAGGCAGGCAGATTGAGGAAGATGAAGACGGAGCCTGGAGTGGCAACAGCAGCAACAAAAAAACTACAGCAACGGCGGTTCCTCCCTCGCCATGCAGTCTGCGCACAAGGTTGTTCGCAGTGCTCGTGACCGCTCTCTTCTCATCCATTTGTGAACCCCACGTTGTTGCTCACTTGCATCCATTTCTCATCCATTTCTGCTCCGTCCTCACGTCAGTTTTTCTCACATCCATCCATTTTCCTTCCCACTTCCATCCATTTCCCTTCATCCGTTTTTTTTCTTTTCCTCTGTCTCTCTCTTTTCCATGCCTAGTAGTAAGTACCCTGCTAAATTTCAAGGTTTTTTTCAATTTTGTGTTATTGAAAATGTCGCCATTTCTTTCTGGAGAAATAACAAAAGTAGTTGGTTATAGACAAGAAAAAACACATTTCTCCAAAAAAATTTGGTCGAATTAACGACAAAAGTTGTCCCAAAAATAAATATCTAATTTTTTTTTCATTTCGAGTAAATCCTCCTCATCCACTTTCTTTCAAAAGGTCATCCATTTTCCTTTGTGTTCTTTGTCCAATGCATCCACTTTTTCTTTTTCTGTGATTCACGTTTGTTGCTGACATTTGTTGTCCCCTGGCAGCCTGATTGATGTTCATCCATAAGTTCAACCTGGCGCTTAATGTTCAATATTTTTCATCCGTAATTTTTCCAATGTCATCTCACTCAACCGGTGGTTCCGAATCCTTAGTTTCATCCATTTTCTCCCATATGTTATGCAATTCCTAATCATAATTTTCATCCGTTTCATTCATTTTGAGATGAGAGGCCTTTAGGGTATGGAGTTTAGAGTGTAGGCAAAGCCCAAGGAGGGGGATGGGGTGTTTCCCCACATAAAAGACCTATGACTCCAAATGTATTTTTTTCCATTTTTCCCATGAAAAGAACAAACATAAGAGAATGGGCATTTTGCTTTTATTTTCAAAACTGAAATGCTCACTCACTCCAAGGAACCTTTGCATTTTTCAAAATATTTTGGCCTTTCACGGAAGTGAAAAATACACTTTAAAATGTATCCTGCAAATATACTATGAAAATTCTCATAGCTCTTTACAATTTGTTATCTACACATGATTTTTTTTATTTTTTTATTTTTTAATTGTGCAATTTTATTATTTATTTTATTTTTTAATTGTGCATTTGAATATTCATTGCATTTGCAACAAAGATGAGTTTAAAGGCGAGTTTTTGGGCATAGAATACAATGAATATGAGTTCAAAGGCTAGTTTTTGGGCATAGAATACAATGAATATGAGTTCAAAGGCTAGTTTTTGGGCATAGAATACAATGAATATGAGTTTAAAGACTAGTTTTTGGGCATGATACACATACCAAATCACTCAAGATGGTTATATGCATTCATCTGAAATATCTCTGTGAATACATCATTCAATGTGGATTTAAATCAAATAGAGTATTTTTATGGACCAATTAATTAGCATGATTGTCAACTTGGGAATGTGTGTGCATCATGACCATACATGCATGTATATAGGAGTGACGATATGATGAGTTATTGTATATTGACCAATATTGAGATTACAAAATTCAATAAGGTCATAATTAAAATGTTTAAAGAAATTGGGGCCGTGCATTCTTTGTAGTGTTGGAAAGATTCAAGGAATATCATAATACATGGATGACATCAACATAAATTGAATTTTATTTTTATTTTGCCAAAAAGAAAGTTTTATCATTAGCCCAATTATCAAAATTTTCAAAAAATTTAGGGAAACTAAAATCAAACTCTAGCCTAGTACAAAAAAACACATCAATTGTGAACCAACCAACACAAGGACAATAAGAGAGTCATTATATTGACTATGCATTTAATATTTAAATTCCTTACATGTCGAAAAGTTCAAAATTAAAAACTCACATGCCGAATCTCAAGTTTTAAAATACATAAATTATTTAGCACTTATTTCCCAAACCCAACTAGGTACTATACAGCTTAATTGAAATGGTTTCATAAATATTAGACCTACTTGGTGTGTGAGATATTGTATTTTGAGTAGATTTTGTCATTGGGAATTCAACTAAATTACAAAAAAATGATTTTGGAAAGAAAAATTATTCAAGTAGTGAATTCACAATCGGGCCCATGATGCAAGCCACACTTTCCATGAGCAAGTCATTCCATATTGACTATGTGTCAAACCAAATATCTTCATGAATTCATGAACTCAAGATTTTATTAAGGCATATTCAACCAAAACCATGAGAAATGACAAAATCCTGTAACATGATGAGCTGATTTGCATGTAAGAAGTATTTGATTAAATCAATTACTTGAAAATAATTTTCTTAAAACCACAACTTAAAGAACATGGAGGTAAATATTCAATTGTCACATGCACTTGGTTCCAAGTTCAAGCCAAATTTTCACTCCAAAATCGTGCATGAATATAAGGTTAATTCACTTTTGGTGTAATGCAATACTAACTAGGTCCCTAAACATGAAGAAGTCGAAACCCTATTCATAACAAGCTAGTGAGGAGAGTGATGTGGCTATGTCTAGGTATTGAGTATGAAATTAAGTGTAGGAATCTATATATATAGTACATTTGTGTGCTCAAGTGAAAACAAAATTTTATATTGTTAATTAAACACATTGGGCAAATTGTTAGGAAATTTGAATGCAATATATATACATGGGTTTATGATATTTGGGGTAGTAAGCTTCTAGTACACTTACCAAGAATTCATTGCTATGGACATTGGTCCATATGTATCAATTTATACATGTACTTATCATATTTTACAAATGAGACCATTTTGTACTTGTTTTCTATTGTTATGGAAATATGGATATTGAGTTTGGTGCAAGTAGGATAACATGAGTCAAACTCGCCTATTTTTGGACTATTTTTGTGATTTTTCTTTAGAAATATTTTTGAAATATTGTTGAAAAAAATTTCAATTTTTTTTCATATTATTTTATTAAGGTTTATGTTAAAAATTTGGCAAAAAATGTCATTTTCAAAAAAAAAATTAAATCCATTTACAAGTCCTTTTGCTACTTAAAAGCAAACATTACAAGGTTTAATGAATGTTTTTATTTATTTTTCACTCATTAGGTTAATTTCAAATTAATTCACATGTTCCCATGATATATTAAAAATACAACTATTTAAATAAATCTTACAATTTCAATATCAAATTAAATTACGACTTTAAAACATGAGAAAACCAAACAAGTGTTACAAGTCTTGTTATAGTGCATGTTATTGTGACTGCACCTGTTTGAAATTGAATATGGTCATAAATTCTAAAAGTCATTGTTGTAGTTTGATTAGATGAAGTATCTTGAAGTCATAAACATATCAATGTTGGCCACCTAAAATAATTGTGGGACATGAAGCTAGTGAGGTATAATGATGAATCCATGTAATATTTCCAAAAAGTTGTAAGAGAGATAGAACGAGATTTATGTAAAGAAATAACATGTACGATTTTTTTGGTGTTAGAATTAAAAGTACTTACAATAAATTTTGATCTAGTATTTGTCATTGTTTATATGGTCTTGTAAAGTTTCATTGAGCTATTGTCCATCATTATAGTGTCATGTTTGTCAAATATATATATATGATTATGTTTTGTCTTATCAAAATGAGATGTTTCTAACTTATGATCATTTTGAACATCTTAATAATGTTGGCACAAAGAATTAATATTAAAACTTTGAATGATAAAATGTGAATAACAATTTGTTTTTAACCATGGAAACAATAGTTCCTAATTAAATATTTGATTTATTGTTCATACAAGTTGTAATTTTGAACAAACCATCAATTCCATTAACAAGTTCATTGTAACTTGCATAATTTCTTGCACACAATTCAATGAAGATGTTTTCTTTTATTTGTAACATATTATGCAATGGTGCAACCTTGCAATTTTATTGGGGTCATTTGGTATATGTTAGGTAGATGGCATTGAACAATCTTTAGCTTAGATAATGAAATTTTGACCTATTGTTTTTTGGAATACTAAATGATTATGAACAAATGTTGTTGTGTTTGTGTAAAATAAATGTGGTCTTTTGGAGCCATTTGTGCAAGTAAACATGCATTATTCAATGTGTTGATGTTTATTTGGGTGTTATATATTGTTTTAAATTTATTAAGTGAATAGATGGATTTCATATCATTTTGATGCATGACCATGTGTACTTCATAACATTTTATGTGATGATGACAAAAATTTGGAACTAAAACTTCAAGCCAATCATTCAACTTTTTAAACATTGGCCATTTGTTTATCATGAATGATGCTTGGGGAAAAATCACAAGCTAAGATTACAAGATTAAGCCCAACAAAAATAACTTATTATGAATATGTTTTATTGTTCATGACTTTTGATTAATGGCATTAAACATGTTTGTTTCAACCAAAAGAGCATTTCATCTATGACAATCAACCAACGTTGTTTATATTGATCTATTAGATTATTCAAATTTTGTGAACTCAAATTTTCAAGATTAGCATATGATTCATTTCTTAAAATATGGAAAACAAAGTGTACATTGGACTTATTAATGTTATGTGTAACTTTTCTTATAAAATATTGTAAATGAAATTTTTCTTAAATGGATTTGATGTTAATTTTTTTGTATATGTAGCTTATAAATTTGTGCAAAAGTTCAATGCAGTGAAATTAACCTTTATTTGAGTGTTGTAAAACATTTAACAAAAATGATGGCTAAGTTCCTAACATTATTAGGAAATGCGTCCTAGTTCACTCTAGGTTTCACTAGATTTTTGAGTGAATTTAAACACTTTCACCTAGTGAAATTGTTTAGCCCCGTAGTGAACGGGGACCAGTTGCTATGGACAACAACTTGTTTCATTAATACCTAATGAAACAAGGTTATTCTCAAGTGAAATACAAAATTATCATACCATTCACTTGTTAATTAATTAACTAACCAGTGTGGAAAAATTAATTAAATTTTAATTATTTAATATAGAATATTATTGATAATTTCATGATTTTTAAAGACAATTATTTATTAACACGTGTCACTACCTACGTTATGTTGAAAACTTAGCCTAGATAGGTAGGTAGGCCATGTAATCAACTTAGGCACCTAGCCTAGGAATTCAATAGGAGAATATTCAGTCAACATATCATTATTGACCACACACAACATCATCCATGAGGTTTGATCCCTTGACCTTTGGAATGGGGGCAAACACCCTTAACATTAAGCCACCACACTTGTTGTGATAACATGTTACATTACATTTTATTTATGAAATACTTCATTTTAAACATTACAAAAACATAAATTTTGAAAATTCATATCTTATTGAAATTTTGTTCAAATGAAATGATTCAAGTTTACTTTTTTTAAATTCAATAATATACATAATTACATTTATTTCCTTTTGAAAGTTTAAAATCATTTGAACAAAAAAAAAGTTGAATATCATTATTCAATAACATTTCAATGATCTTCTTTTGAAAAAAAAAAAATTAATAAATGGATTTTTTTTGTTAATATAATAATACTACCTATGTTAAGCTACTTTCAATTATTATATGACTATTTTTCATTAATTTAAATTATTTCACCCTACATTATTTACGGCTATTTAT